>Ga0209208_10005057_pt1 | contig 18481 bp, 12 predicted proteins | sample S1TSphfallax_3_FD_187694 | JGI IMG/M metagenome (GOLD analysis project Ga0209208, IMG submission 187694) | Host-associated microbial communities from peat moss isolated from Minnesota, USA - S1T2_Fd - Sphagnum fallax MG (SPAdes) (version 2) | ecosystem: Host-associated > Plants > Peat moss >... | reverse complement strand
TACAATGTGTTCTTTCTCACTTCCACCTATTAAGACCCCTAGAACCCCACCCCCACCCCCTCCCCCCTCCACGAAAAAAATAAAAATCATGACCAGATGCTCCACAGGGAACGGGCAGTGACTAGAAGAATCTTCCAGGCACTGCCCAATTTTTGTCCACACAGACAGACACGTCCAAGAAGGCACGTTGAACACGAAAACCACACCCTATTCACAGGGATTCAAAATATACCGTCCCGGACAGATTGACAGACTTATTGAATTAATAGTATACATATACACCAGACCTATACTGAGCCATTTTCACTAATGAACACATGGCAGTGGGGCTGAACTTAATTCATTTTTATGGCCCCACAGTGGAGTAAGCTAGGGAGTTTGGTCACTATATCCTAGCAGTAAGGTCCTTTTGATTGTGTGAAGATGAATAATGTCCTAGTGCAAGGTCTTTTTACTTGTTTGAATATGTCATCTCAAGACGAATTTAGGATCTTAGACTCCAAATTAGACGACAATTCCCTTGTTAAATATATTGCACTTAAATGCCTAGCTCAATAAGGTGAAATTACCAGGATAAGTGGGGTTCACGCAAGGTATTTGTAAGATACATTTGAAGTGCTAGCCTATACCTATTGAAAAGCACTAGGAGAAATTTCTTAGTGTTTTTGGAGGCCACCTTTTATCTGTCAAATTGGCTCCTAGGAAAGGGGGCATCTTACACCAACTCCTCCTTAAGAGTGGGAGGGATGTTACATCTACTCCTCAACAGTAAGCACAATATCCATCCCACTCTTGACTGGAAATTGACATTTGAGTAAAACAGTCCCAATTTGGAAGAACCAGTAACCACAAACCTCCATAAAAGTAATGTAAATGTCTACTAGTAGAGTTGGATTTCAACCTGAAAATTTTGGTTGGACTTCAACCCGAAGGAATTCTGTTTCAAAATGGAAAATCTTCATCCTTAACAAGTGCAATTTTATTAGTTACATACAGCTTTCAAAATTTCAATTTTTTGGAGAATGTGATCAAGCTACCATTTTTCATTGATAGTGAAAATTATCCGATACATAGAATGCATCCTTGTAGGTAGGTTTTATCAAAAAAAACTCCATTTGAATTTGGGATGAGGGAGAAACAAATCATCAAAGGATGCTCATCCATGAGCACCACACACAGTCAAGGAAAGGAAACTATTTTTTATTGTTCCCAACCCCAACTTTGAAAGGAGCTCATTGGGGTGGTGGTGTAGTTAAAAAAGAAGGGAGCATTTACAAAAAGATACTATGTGACATAGATCACATTTGTATTTTAATTCTTCAGGAATAAAATAAAAAGGGCATGTCACAAGATGCTTTTATTCCACAAGAGTGTTGCCTCACAAGATCATTGCACTGCATCTTAATTATCTCTTATCTAGACCATGTTCAATAATTTATATATATTATATAGGAAATGTAGAATATCTTTGTAGAACCTCTCTTAGAACATCATAGAATATGAGTTATGACAATGAACTTCTAAATCAAATAAATAAATGCTCAAAGGATCCATTTGTTCTTGACAAAAGGTTTAGACTCATAACCATCTCCAAATCCAACAGCCCCATCTCCCAAGTATTCCCCCAAACATTAAACTGCAACGGCACTTGTCACCAAATTTCTCACTCCATTTTGACTCTTTCACAGAATGATAGCCCTAATGAATCCCCATATATATCCATAGTTACATATTTGAGATGATTACCAAAATTCCCTTCTTTCCTCTCCATATTCTCTCTTCCATGACCTCATTCTATTCTATATTCCCTTGGTTCTTCATCATCCCCCTCCATATTTTCTTAAATTTTTATTGAACATGGTCCAATTATAAGAGACATCATCGTTAAGATTATAATGAATTGTCAAGCATATCTGCAACTGGTTGATTTTTGTGGTGTTAGTTGATTTTCTAAAGGCTTCATGATATTCACTATTGTCCTTATTATTTTGCTACATGACCTGTCCTTGATTTTTCTAGGTGTATTGATTGTTTGAATTGTATATATTGCATGCTAAGGATCAATAAAATTATCTTTTTTTATGTTAATTTGCAATGTGCCAAACAAAGCACAAGTGTATGTTTAGTAGTGGACTACATATTAGTAATAAACTTGATCAACAAGTCCTGATGCATTTCCATTTTTCTATGATCTTTGCTTTACTATATTTTTTGCATGCTAGATGGAGTCTTCTGTAAGTCAACAGGTTATGGGCCCACAAGGATTCACATGTGTAATTACTAAGTTTGTAAGAGAAAACTTCCATTTCTAGAAGTTCAAAATACAAATGTTATTAGAAGACAAAGAGTGTTGGAGCATTGTGTTAGGAACGAAAGTCAAATTGACAAGTAACTTTATAAAGTGGGAGAAGAAAGATAAGAAGGCTAGGACCTTCATCATCATGGGGTTGCATGATTCATTGCTCTAGAATGTCATAGGAGCAAAAACATGAAAGGAGACATGGGATTGTCTGTTAAAGGTCTATTAGACTAGAGGACTAGCAAACAAGCTTTTTTTAAGACATCAATTCTTTGCATACAAAATTAGTTATATAGACGACATGTTAGATCATATTAACAAAATAAAATCTATGTCTCAACACCTTGAAGTTATTGGGGAGAAGCTTGAGAAAAGTGATGTTGTAATGGTCTTGTTGTGTAGTTTACCAAAATTTTATAGCAATTTGATAGTATCATTAAAATCACAAGTAAATGCTAACCTTGACATTGAATTCATAATAACAAGACTTTTCCATGAAGAGCTGAAGAGGTAGGATGTCGAAGGATCAAATGAATGAAGGTCAACTTTGCTTGTATGCACATCCAAAGTTATGTCCAACAATTCAACAATTAATCAAAAGCTAACCATCAAGAGAAATCAAAAGAAAAAATTGTGCAACTACTACAAGAAACCTGGACATTGGGCATGAGATTGCAAGAAAAAAACAATTGATTTATGACAGAAAGGATAAGCCAAAGAAATGGTTTTTATTGTGGAACAAGCATTTTTGGCCACAACAAATGTTTCAATGAACAAAAGATGGTGCATTGACTCATGAGCATCACAATAGATCATGTTTTAGAAAAAAAAATCTCCAATTTTGAGCACATTCTTGAAAGATTTATCTACATGGGTGATAATTCTATCTAGGAGGCCATTAAAAAAAGGAAATGTTTGTTTAACCATGAAAGGCAGAGAATGTGAAATTAGAGGTGTTTTGCATGAAGTTTTTTGTGTTCATAGTTTTATTAACAACCTCTTTTCAGTTAAAAAGGCTACATTTCAAGGTCTAAAAGTAGAATTTGAACAAGAAAAATGCAACATCAAGAATAATGTTGGAGAATTTTTTGCAAAAGTAGTAAAGGAAAACAAGCTCTATATATTGTTATGTTTGCACGTATCAGCTCATGACAATGTTCAAATAGTTCGAAAAAAAAAAAACTTGAAAGTTTGGCATGAAAGATTCAGCCATCTAGAAGAGCAAAAATTAAGGTTCCTTGTACAGAAGAATTTAATCACTAGCATGGATGTTACGACTAATCATCAACTTGATTTTTGTGGAGGTTATGCTAATGGTAGGCAATGCAAGAATTGTTTCCAAAAAGGAAACCCAAAAAAAATGCTCAAAACTTTTTTAGAATTGGTGCACACATACATATGTGGCCTAACGAAAATCACCTTAGTGGGAGGAGCCTGATTCTTCATGACTTTCATAGATGACAACACCATGATGGTGTGGGCCCATTTTCTAAAACAAAAATCAAAAGCTTTGGTAGCATTCAAATAATTCCAAACTATGGTGGAAACCAACTTAAGGAAGAAAATCAAATCCATTTGGAGTGACAATGCCGATGAGTTCATTTTTAAGACTTTCAAAGGTCATTGCAAAGCGAAAGGCATTAAAAAACAATTCACTCCACCATACAGCCCACAATCCAATGGTGTTGTTGAAAGGCTCAATTGAACTTTGGTTGAAATGGTTAAATGCATACTTCATAACAAAAATGGAACCCATAGCTTGTAGGCAAAAGTAACAACAATGACTACATTAAAGTGTTGTTAGCCGTAGCTACAATAAAAGACTTGGAGATATATCAAGTTGATTTCAAAAATGCATTCTTGAATGGAGCTCTAAATGAAAGCATTTTCATGAAACAACCTGATGGACAAGTTTTCAAAGGAGAAAAGGAATTTGTTTGCAAATTGTAAAAGTCTATATGGGTTACAGTAGAGTGCAAGAACTTGGTAACAAACACTAGATAATTTCCTTGCAGAAAACAATTTTACTAGGTTGGAGTCTGACCATAATGTTTACAACAATACACACGAAGGTGTAATCATCACTATGTATATTGATGATCTTTTCATTTTCACACAAGATATAAAGGTTTTTCATTGGTTGAGAAACATTCTTTGTAGTAGATTCTCAATGATAGACTTAGAAATGGAGTTCATTTTAGGACTTCAAATAACTAGGGATAGATCCCAAAGAAGCATTACATTCGGATAACATAGTTATATTGTAGGAGTTTTAACCAAGTTTGAGATGGATGCATGCAAACCCATCACTACACCTTTGGATCCAAGTGCTAGACTTTCAAATAGTCAAAGTCCAAGTTCAATAAAAGAAGAACATGAAATGGCTAGCGTTCCATACAAGAGGGTTGTAGGCAATGTCATGTACTACATGGTTAGCACAAGACCAAACATAGTTGTGATTGTTGGAATCATTATTTAGTTCTTCAATAATCTTGGACTATCACATTAGCAAGTCGTCAAGCAATTACTTAAATACTTGCATTATGATACTCACCAAATTCCTTTGAGAAGAACATTAACATAAAGTTGCATGATTTTTGTGACTTTGACTAGGGAGGTGATGTAGACTTTTAGAAGACCAACAACCATCCATGTGTTTCTTCTTGGTGGAATAGTTGTTTTTTGGGCAAGCAAGAAGCATACTACATTAAAAAAAAATTATATAAAGGTAGAGTACATGGCTTGTACTTAAGCAACTAAAGAGGTTCATTGGCTTAGAAGATTCTTAAGAAAGGTTGGATATAAACAAGAAAAACCAACCTTGATATTTTTTTACAATCAAGGAAGTTTGGCCTTGTTAAAAAAATTAATGCACCATTCTCACACAAAACATATAAACATACAATTCCATTTTGGCAGGGAACACATCTCCTCCAACAAGGTTGAATTTCAGTATTTTCCAACAAAGGAGATGACTATCGATATTTTTAGGAAAGGAATTGGTATAAATAAGTTTAAAACTTGTATGAGCAAGTTGGGATTAATACACCTTAAATACAAGCTTGACATCATTAAGTGGGAATGTTAAGATTGCAATGAGTTGTCAAGTTTATCTACAACTAGTTGATTTTGTGGTGTTAATTGATTTTTCTAAAGGCTTCATGATATTCATTGTTATTCTTATTATTTTGATACATGACTTGTCCTTGATTTTTTTGGGTGTATTAATTGATTGAATTTTATATATTGCATGTTAATGATTAATAAAATTATCTTTTTCTTTGATGTTAGTGTAAAGTGCCAAACAAAACACAAGTGTGTGTTTAGTAGTGGATTACATACTCAATAGTAGACTTGATTAGCAAGTCTTAATCCATTTCCATTTCTCTATGATCTTTGTTTTACTACAATTCTTTGCATGTTAGATGGAGTTTTATAAGTCAACAATCATGAATGTAGCAGAGAAGTCATGGTGATTTAATTTTTTCAAAATGCACATTGATGTTACAACCAAAACATCTCCCTCAAATGCAACTAGTATGCAATCCAACAATCTAAGTATTCATAAAAACACAAAAAACATTTAGCTCTTTCCAAAGTTTGAAAAATGCCCCCATCCAAAACTACAACCTCTTTAAATTGCCTCTTCCACCATCACCAAAAACTTTTCACCAACCACCACAACCAATCTTCCATATTTGCCATCAAAAGCAAACTTCCACATAAGATAATAACCACAACCCACACCACACATACATGGTTGACAATAAACCAAACACCCATTTTGCCTTCTATTGTCGTCCAACATTTGCACAACATAAAATATAGCAAAACAAAGTCTTATTCCATAGATGGAAACACTACCCCTTCTTAACACACATGTTGATCATGTTCACTTATCATGATCCAAAATTGACTTGTTGAAAGCTAGATTATTTTCCACTACTCCTTGCACTTTCATCCAATACATCGTTTTAGGTTACAATGGCACTCCTTATTTCCATTTTTTTGTAATTTTAGCCATGGCTATGAGAACATCTACCATTCACTTAACAAGCAACAAAATATTGTTATATGGTCTTTAGAACAAACATGCTAATCTTTTTCATTGAACCACAACTAGAACAAGAAGTTGAGTATGTTTTGTTGAATTTTTGGTAGGTGCACACACAAAACCATGTTGGCTTTCATGCATGTGTTGCAAAGACATCAATGGGAAGTCATCTCTCTTTCCAAGTTTTGGTGATATCTTATAACTTTGGATCCTCTTCATTGCAAGGGCTTATGAAAGAAGGTTATAATATTTCTTAATCATAATAAAAAGTTATATACTTATAAATGATTTAGCAAGGTGCAATCAGATTTTTTTCTCCAATTTTGTGACACTCAAAAAGTTAGTGTTCTTTTCCCAAATTTTGCAAATTAAGTGAATTAACAATTGAAAAAGAAAAAATTCCCAAAATTCCCAACTTTTTGGTGAAAAAGGTGATGAATTTTATCAGAAAAAAAATTGGGTGCAATGTTATGGTGCTTGTGTTGTCAATCTTGATGCTTCATCACCTTGCAATTGGATCACAAGCAAATCAAATTTATGTTTATTAATCATTACTTGCACTAGGTGCAAAAAGGAGACAAGATTGTCACCTGGTTAAAAGGTTGGTTGTGGTGCAAAGTAAAACATAATTGTTCTACCAATTATGGAAAGTTGGAAGTTGAAATTAAGAAACATTTAAAATAAGAAAAGTTCTTTAGTTCCAACATTCTTCAAAATGTGTGACCAAATGAAACCTAAATAGTTTTGTAGTTTCTCCCTTACAAATTGAGCCAATAAAATGGTTGTCATACTAAAACAGATTACCAAGTGGCATGGTGCTTTCAATTGTCCAAGAATATGGTGCCATAGCTCAAGAATCATGACCACTATGATATATACTAGTGTGGCAAAAGGATATGGATTTAGGGTTTTAGTGTGAAAGGGGTGTTTTTGTTGTTGTCTTGGCATTGTAATCCAACTTCTATCTTATCATATTGTCATACGTTGGAGCACTTTAATGGGAAGGTTTCGTGCGGATGATAATTATGTTATTAAGAAGGTGCAAAATATTAGGAATTAATGTTATGTTATTTGTTTTTTTTCTATGTGGTGGAGAATGGTGCAAATGATGGACCCAGACAGGGGTGCAAGATTAGAAGAGACGTTGAGATTTCCAAGCTAAACATGTTCTTTAGTTTGTTTTTTTCAATTGTCAAATCTTTTGATGTTTTGTTGCTTGACATTAATGGATTTTGAGAAGAATGTTCATAAGATGTGAATGATGTTTCTTATGAACATTCATCTCAGTTGCCTCCAAATATTCCGATGCACTGGAGTTAGTAACAGATAGTTAGTTGTTAATAAATCTTTAAAGGTAGATGATGGAAATGGTGAGAGGCTTTAGAGGATTAAGTGGCTAGTCTGTAGTGGAATTCACCACCCAAATTTGGTCAATTTGAGTCAAGCATTAGTCATTCACTATTGGGGATGGATGAATAATTTCTTGCTGGGAGCTCCGAGTAGTTAGTTCTTCATGGGAAGATTGGGTGTTTTCTAGGATGATTTTTGAAGTTCTGCCAATGAAGGGATCGTTGCTTGTTAAACTCCTTCAAACTCTAATTAATCTCTGACTTGGAAATTAAGGGTTTATGAGTCAATTTGTAGAAATTCATAACCTGGTGACCAAGATAGCCATAGAAAGGAGATCCACAATGTTCTGATCCATCATTTGTCTTAGTTTAAGATCAGAATTGTGTTTGGTTGCTGTGATTTGTGATGTTTGTATGAACATTCATAATGAAGATTTATGTTGAGATGAACATGGTGCACCACAGTTTGCAAGCGGTAGACATGGTATTTGTAGAATTTTGTATGACCCCTTTTTTCGGTTACACAAGTATATAGAGAGCAACCTAAGTCTTTGGATGTATACTGGTATGGAAGAACATTTTAGTCTGATATCACCTCATGCAATATCAATCTTATGCCAGTACCAGACCGGCATGAACCTGAGGTAATATCAGGTCTAATATCAGGTTTATACCTACCACATACCAGGCAAAAATCAGCAGCCTTAAACCCAGTACCCCAACCAGGCCAGCATGAAAGTGTTAATATTGTTCCAATATCAGGCTGGTATGAAAGTACTCAATATTGAAAGCCAACTGGTATGTGATAAGGGACTTACTGAGTACACACTGGTCATGAGTCATGACCCTCTTGCATGCTCTTAAGAGCATGAGTAAAGCAAACCAGTTATCCAAGCTCAACACTAACAGCACAGGCCAAGAATGTAGACTTCCCACAGATTCTCAAAGCTACCAGGAATCATCAGATTGAACTTGCACATCTATTGTAAATCGTCTTTGAGATCATAAGATAGTGTAGTTTTGTGGTTTAATCTCAGCAGACGAAAGCTCAAATTTATGGACTAGTTGACTGACTCCAACGTGCTGGTTACCATGAACAGGCTTAGTGCTCAAGTTACAAGATTATTCACAATAACAAGCACATTTGAGTTGGGTATTGAAAATAGAAGAGTGTGAGTTATGGGATTCAGCCAATAGCAACCACAAAACACCCAAAAAGACTTAAGGAGGTATGAAAATGTGAAAAGGCAGCAAGATACATGATATGATTGAGGATCTCTCATCCAATGGCATGCTGCCACACTAGCAAGATGCTCCTTACAATGGATAAACGGTAGGCTACCACTCAGAGAAAACTGAGCAAAAGTCTTTACTGCCACATACTGTGCATACTTCATTACCAAACGTTGCTTCAATTTATGAAACTCACCAACCCTCTGAGTCCTGACTAAACACACAGCCACGTTGCTTACCATTGCAGCAATCTCTGCTGATGAAGGTGGAGTGACACCATTTGATGGCAGTGCCTAAATAATAGCATGTCAGACTTAAATAAAATCCTTTCCTTGGTTCTTCATTGAATGACAATGTTTTAGGGAAGCTACATGACTAGCGCAACAAGGGGGAGCCATTCCATGACCTCAGGGTCTGGGTGGCGAATTCAACAATTAAAAAAAAAACTATGTTCACCACACATTTTGGTCACTATTCTTTGAAGCAGAAAGAACATTGGCTCCATTTTGTGAAACAGTGCTTCCATTGTTGGGAGGCAAAATCCCCTTTTAAACATGTCCTCTGTTATTACTCAAAACGAAAAGTAAAATTTTTGCCAAGATTCTTTATAGTAGGTATACCTAATTGGAACTGGCTTTTATTATCTTATGTAGATGTGTTCATTAGGAAAATTAAATAACAACTTCAGGCCTAATTAAATATGTGGTACGTAAAAGCCTGAGTCTGTGGGGTTTACCATAGGCAAAAGTCCCTGCTCAGATTATTTATTTACTTATTTGTTCCAATGGTAGGCTACACCACCACTTATCACAGGACAAAGCTAAAAACAAAAAAAAGGGGGGGCATTTCTAAAAGACACAATGCCCCATGGGACATTAAACTTACTGAAGATAAGATTCATAATTTAAGGTGCGTTCACACTTGGTGTTAGGGAGGGACTCTAGTGCTGAGTCCCCTAAAATCATGCTAGCCATTTAGGGCTTAAACCTAGTTACTAATTTATGTTAAGCTAACTTTCACATAACATTAAACATTAGGTGCCACCTAGGATGTCACCTAGATTTTCATTCAAGAGTGACTTAACATCAAGTGTGAATGCACCATTAGAAACGATTTTCTGACTAATTATCCACTTTTGAGTGGACCTATCTTATGTTGATATGAAGGTGCAACAAAGAGATAATTTGTATGAGATATGAACGGGTCTCAGTAGAGTTGACTATTTACTTCAACTAAATAATAAATAGATAATAATACATATACAAACAAAGCATTTTTCTTCTTCTTGTAAATTATCCAATGTACACCCGCTACGTGGCTACGCTATCATTACACCGCCCTCCATGCCTGGTTCATGTGACTGCACGGTTCATGTGATTGCACAGCAGTCGTGGTCAGGTGGCCAGAGTGGAGCAGCACCCACCAGTGCACCAACGTGGATGGATGGTACACTGATAGGATTCTCTTTTCTATCCCTGTGCCATCCAAGGTTGAGTTTTTTTCTTTGCCCTTTCTCAGCCCTGATCTCAGTTTTTTTTTGCAACTTTATTTTCTCCCCCGCCCCCCACCCGGTTTATTCTTTTGCTTTTGAAACTTTTCCCACCCACCTACTACCCCCCCCCCACTGTCCCCCACCGACCTACTCGCCTATATATTTAAATTAAAAGCAGACTCTTCCCCATCTACCTACTCACCTATAAATTTAAAATGTGCTACTCTCATCCCCACCCACCTACCTGCCCTGACCTACCTACCAACACTTTAAGTAGGTACCTACCAAACCCCACTTACCTTACTACACTTACTTACATGGTTGCCACTGCAATAGACCCTCAACAGTCGAACACGATGAGGAAAGAATAAAATGAAGGTATTGCATGGAGCTTGTTCTTGTTCATTCAAACAAATAAATAAGGGGACAATTAAAGTATTTAACACCCCCTATATAAAGGTATTGCAAACCAAGTGGATAATTAAAGCGATATGGAGCTTCAATTCAATTTAGACATATTTAATGCATGTTGTACTTAGGTTCATAAAGCAAAATACTCAATGAACGTCCAATACCCCATTCTAGGTACCCCTAAAACAGTTTGGGCTCCATATCATATCTTTCAAAGGGTATTGTACAACCTTTCCAAAACCTAAAAGGAATCAATACCTTCATTGGCCCACACAACAATACCCTTCTCAAGGTATCCCATAAATAGATTGGGTTCCATAACATATCTTTTGACATGTGAAAGGGTAATGCATAGCCCTACCAAAACCTAGAAGGATTTCAATACCCTCATTGTGCTACACTACAAACACCATGGGCTGAATTATTTTGGTCTAGGTTATCACAGGGTTATTGTTCATGCCCAAAACTACTTAATACACTTGCAATATTCCTCTTGAGGTATCCCAAAAATACAATTGGGCTCCATAACGCATCTTTTGACACGTGAAGGGGTAATGCATAACCCTACCAAAACCTAGAAGGATTTCAATACCTGCATTGTGCTACATTATAAACACCATGGGCTGAATTATTTTGGTCTAAGCTATTATAAGGGTATTGTTCATACCAAAAAAACTTAATGAACATGCATTACCCCTTTCTAGGTATCCCAAAAATACATTGGACTCCATAACATATCTTTTGACACATGGAAAAGTAATGCATAACCCTACCAAATCTTACAAGGAAACCAATACCTTCATTAGGGTATTTTATAATTAAACACCAAGTGTCTATGTCACTTTTATAAAGGTATTATTCATGCCTAAAACTACTCAATACACATGCAATATCCCTCACAAGATATCTTATAAATACATTGGGTTCCATAACATATTTTTTGAAACTTAAAAAAGTATTACATAACCATACCAAAAATCTAGAAGGAATGTAATTTACCCTCATGGGGTTACATTGTAAACACCATGGGCTGAATTATTTTGGTCTAGGTTATTAGAGGGGTATTGTTTATGCCCAAAAAGATTCAATGAACATGCATTACCCCTCTTTAGGTATCCTAAAAATACATTGGGATCCATAACATATCTTTTGACACATGGAAAGGTATTGCATAGGAAACAAGGAAATGAATACCCTCATTAGGGTATTGTGTAATTAAATATCATGGGTTTATACTATTGGAACGATAATGCTCATCCTCAAAACTACACAATACACCTACAATATTCCTCATAGGTTGTCCCAAAAATACATTGGGCTCCATAACCTAAAATGTAAAGGAGTATTGCAGAGCCTTACCAAAACCTACAAGCAAAGCAATGCCCTACTTGGGGTATTCAATAAACACCATGGGCTAAATTATTTTAATCTAGACTGTCAAAGGGGTACTACTCATGGCAAGAAATATTCAATGCACATGCATTACCCTTTGTAGCCAAAAATACATTGGGTTCCAAACCATATCTTTTGAAATTTATAATGGTATTGCATAATCATATAAGGAAACTAATACCATCATTAAGGTATTCAATAATTAAACACCATGGGTCTACATTATTGGAGGGGTATTGCTCATGCTCAAATTACACAATACACATGCAATACCCCTTGTTTGTAAAAATTATTTTAAATGAGAATTAAAATTTCTAAAAGATAAATTATTAACATTGTATATTTTATTAATGCAAGTAATTGAATATTATTTCTATGTAAATTGAAATATTTTAATTGAAGTTTGAAATATAAATTATTAATATTATTTAAATTCAATCTTTGTAAATTAATTCTATGTAAATTTTAGTTTACAATGTACTAAATGATGATATATTTAGTTTAATAACATGTGAATTCATTTTTTTGCATTTTTAGAGATATAATGTTTGCATAATTATTTGAACTTGGTAGAATTTTTAATTAAACATTTTATGGACGATTAAGGTGGGGCAAAGAAAAGAGTCAAAGATCCTTTGACCTTCGCATGGACTCCCAGCCCCAATGTGGATGGATGGTGCACTAAGGTAGTGTTCCTGAATTGTGAGTTCTTTTCTTTCTCAAACTTGCTATACATTAATTTCCTTGCAAATCTTGAACATTTAGTCTTGTCCCTTGGGTTGGTCTTCAAATGAATCAATCCACCATGAGAATGGAAGATGTTATTAGAAAGATGTAAGAGGTCCCTTATTTCCAATCACTCCACCATGAAGAAGAAGAGGTTGTTGGATCCCTGCATGAGATCCCTACAATCTTTTTACAAGAATATGGATATAGGTTTGGAGAAAACATTCACCTTAGGCCACCAAGCGGTTGATCGTTGCTAGTTCATCTAAATGTTATAGAAAAAACAACATGTTCCAAAGTTTTTTTTGAACAAGGTTGGCAAGATGTCGTTCATGTTGTTCAATTGGAAAGAGGTGACCATATCATCATTTCCCTTAAAGTACATTCGAATTTTCACATGTATGTCTTTGATGGAACTGGAGGAGTCAAGAAGGAAAACAAGGTTTGGGGCCCAAAAACACAAACAACTAGATGCAACTCCAAAGAAGAAAACAATATCATCTTTGGCTTTTGATCTACTTCATGTTCAACAAGCGGGAACACAAAGTTGTAATGTTGATGAGGTCGACATTAGGACCTTTGGGTCCAAAGATATGATAAAAATTTGTTTCAATTCATGTTCTATGTTTCCAACTTTCATCAAATACTTGGCTCCTTACATTATATATTAATCTACAAGGAATTCGTCATATTTGGTGAACAATATTTGGACATGTTGATGATGACAAACCAAAACCATGAATGAAATAACATATTAAACAATTAGGTTTATAAATGTCGAGCACATTTGAATTTACATGAGAAGCTTCAGAACATTCAAAAAGGTGATTGTTATTCACCATTAATGTCGATAAGCACATTGCTTGATTTGCAAGAGATTCCACGTTGCTTCATGAAAGAACATGGAGGTTTTCTTCAAAAAGATGTAAGTATGGTAGGTCCAAGTGGTAAATAATGGTTGGTAAAGTATGGGTGGCGTGCCCATTTTCAGAATTCTAGGGGTTATTTTATAATTGGATGGACTACATTTGTAGTTGATAATGAACTCAATGTTGACAACAAGCTCCTCTTCACAATCACTTCACCATCTAATATCATTGTGAAAGTTTTTGGGATAGTAGAAACAATGTTGAATGTTGATGACAAGGCTAATAAAAATGATTATGAAAATGAAGAATAGATTATAAATGATGAAGACTACAAGGAGAAGGATGAGGATGATGTTGATAATGATGATGACAAGGTGGTCAAATTAACAAGTAAGAATGAAGAACATTCTTATCAAGAAGATGATTTTGGCACGGTGTTGATCAATTCTAACAAAGACAAATATGGTGAAGAATTACCCAAGAGCCAAACCCCATGGTTGCATCAACACATCAATTGTGAAAGTTTTTCAAAACTTGATGGTTGCAACCAAAATTGTGAATTATAATACAAGTGTCATTCAAACCTAATTTAGCAGGTTATAAAGTTAAATTGAAATGTCTTATGCTACCAATGTCATCAATATTTTATTGTAGATACAATAAGAATTACAACATTAGGATGTCTACTGAAGAAGTGGTAACAATGGACAAGGTTTTTTTTTCACTAAGTAATGGGTGTCACATGAATCTAATAACCATTTTTTAGCTTTAGGATGACGTATGGAGCTAGTGAGAAGTCCTTGTCTACACTTTCCCACCTGCAACAAATTGGTGGCAAACCAATATCACTCTTGAAGAACAACTTTTTTTCCAATTCCCTTGATGAGAAAGAATGAAGTCATATTACACCTTCTTAGCTCTTTCTTTAAGCTTGTTGCCATGAGTATTAGGGATTGATTATCAACACAAAAGCACCCAAAATACTATCATGAAAAATTTCTAGAAGTGGAATTTGCATGGAATTTTCAAACTTGGCACATGATACAAATACTTTGTAGTCTATGCAGTTGTAATTGAGAAGGTGAAGTGCTACTTGTATTTGGTCACCATAAAATGGACAAAGAGAAAAATTTCTAACGTGGCTAAGCACAACTAGGGCCTAACACCCTAAACCCACCCTAACCTTAAACCTAATTTAAAGTCAACCTTAAAGTCTAAACTCGACACATCTACTTCACATATGTTGACATTTTTTTTGTAGACATAAAGAAAAGTTGGGTAGTCTAGGCATATATTGATCAAAAGTGGGAATGTTGCACAAGCCAACCATCTAGAGAAAGGTTTTTTCTTTCTTATGACCCATAATGTTTTCTTTAGGCTTGGACACCACTCACCTCAAACCAAGAGGGTTGAAACTCCAATGGGTGTTTGAAAAAGGTTGGATCATGATATCTAACATGCAAATCCATAAACACCTTCCACCCCTTCTTCACCCTAAATCATGTCAATGAATTCCAACAACTTTGTGACATGCTGTATGCATAGGACCATACTTGCCAATCCATGTCAAATATGAAGGCAAGTTTTGGAGACAAAAAGACAAAACACATGTCAAAGGACAAAAGAAAAATGCACCATTGATGTCTATGTCATTGTTGGCTTCTCTTGGAATCCATTACATGAAACTTGACAACTTGGGGGTCTCACTTAATACCTGGATTCATAGTAACCCATTCCAAATGCATTCAATTTACTTTCCATTTTTATAGATGTTTTTGCATATCGAAACATGTAAAAAAATCTCTAGCTAATTTTTTTTCAAAAGGTCAACATGCCACCACTCATATGAAAAGTGTTAGGGCGTTCTTGGAACATTGTTGATGTATGGCCTTCTTCCTGAAAAGATTCATCTCTGCATGTTGGTTGCAAATAAGAATGGAATTACAAAAAAAATTCTTTTGTAAAAAATGTCTCACTTGAGTGACAAACCAAGAAGGATCTTGCTTGGGACTCTAGGTTTTGTTATGGCTATGGAATACCCCTCCAAGTTTTAAGGCGAATGAAAATATCTCAAGATGATGTAGGTATTGCATTTAAACCCCATAACTTTGTTCAAGTGACCTTCTAACATCAATGTGAAGAACTTTGCAATACCTTCATTTTCTTGAATCAATATGTCTAGCATCATATAGTAAACATGGAATAAGTATTTTAAAAAATTCTTTTATTTCATGGCTTATGATATTATCACAAATTGATGTTAGAAATGTTTACCTTCTAGGTTTTGTTAGGGCTATGCAATACCTCTCAAAATTCCAAAAAATATGTTATGGAGTCCACCCCCGCCCCCCACCTAGTTTTTTTTTTAATTTTTTTGGTTTTGAAACTTTTCCCACCCACCCACCTACTACCCCCCATTGTCCCCCATCGACCTATTCACCTATACATTTAAATTAAAAGTAGATTCTTCCCCATTTACCTACTCATAAGTATAAATTTAAAATGTGTTACTCTCATCCCCACCCACCTTCCCACCCCCCATTTATCTTTCTACCTTCCAACAATCTAGGTAAGTACCTACTAAACCCCACCTACATGGCTACACCTACTTATTTGGTTGGCACTCCAATAGACCCCCCAATAGTCGAAAACAATAAGGAAAGAATGAAGGTATTGCATCGAACTTGGTCTTGTTCGTTGAATAGAATTTATAAGGGCAAGATTAAAGTAATTGTCATCCCCATGTGTAAGGGTATTGCAAACATGCATTAGTTGCAAACATGTAGTTTTTATGTGTTTTAAGGGTATTATAGAATCTTTTGAAAATTTAGAGCATGTGAAACCCCCTAATTAGGGTATTGTAAGTTTTGCGTTGGGATTGTTTTCCACAATGGGAGGTATTGCAAAACCAAAAAAATTAATGCATGATGTACAAATGGGGGACATGTCACGAACATGAAAAATTACATGAACAATAACTAAACCAAGGAAAATCACAAGAAATGCAAGCCTAAATTTAATCCAAGATTGGAAGCATAAAGACGCAAGGCAAAAACATGGTATATGCTAAAAAATGATTCAAACATAATTTTATTTTGATAACATATGAAAACAAAGGTTATGACATGAAAACGTACCCAAAACTAGTGTTGAACAAACTAAAGGTAATGGGAAGTCTTACCTATATTTATACATCATTGGGGACGTAACTCAAGGAAGCTTCCATAGAAGCTTTCATGTCTACAACAACCAAGGATGCTTTTTGACAAACTTCCTAACTGATAATGAACTAAAAATGAACTAAAACTTAATTAAAGGTTAATTCATATTATACCCCATTGGGGACCTAGTTTAAGAAAACATTTATGCCTCCATAGAAGCTTCCTTGTGTGCACTTCCTAACTAATAGTGAATTAAAAGTTAAATGATGCACTCCCAACTCCTTGAAAGATTCAAATGTGAGTCAAAGTAGAAAACATCGAAAGAAAAAGGAGTCGGGGCATGCTCCTTAGCTCATAGCACTTTGAGGGGTAGAGGGACGTGCTAGAGCTCCGGGATGGGACTAGGAAGAGTTGACAAGCTTCACTCACTCACCACTACAACAACATGGGGCTATTTTGCGATCCAAATATCATTGCAAACAACAAAGAAAGAAATTTCCAAAAGCCCGCTGTTGCGAACCATAATTCCTCGCAAACTCTTGACCTTTTGCGATACCATAACATTTGCACCCGTACCATCGCAAGTCCTTCACAACTCCCGAACTTGATAAAATCGCAAACTTTTCCGATTATAACTGCTTCTATACATTGTTTGCGATTAACACTATATCGGAAACTATTTGCAACAAACCCATCACCGCAACGACTTAGCGAATCGACTCAAAAGTCTATCTGTTTCCGATGTAAGATCTATCGCAAACATTTCGGGATTCTCAAAATGCCGCTAAAAGTTTGCGATTAACATTACATCGGAAACTATTTGCAACAAACCCATCACCGCAACGACTTAGTGAATCGACTAAAAAGTCTATTGGTTTCCGATATAAGATCTGACACAAACATTTTCAGATTCTCAAAATGCCGCTAAAAGTTTGCAATTAACATTACATCGGAAACTATTTGCAACACACCCATCACCGCAACAACTTAGCGAATCGACTCAAAAGTCTATCTGTTTCTGATGTAAGATCTAACAAAAACAAATTGGGATTCTCAAAATGCCGCTAAAAGTTTGCGATTAACATTACATCGGAAACTATTTGCAACAAACCCATCACCGCAACGACTTAGCGAATCAACTCAAAAGTCTATCTGTTTCCGATGTAAGATCTAACAAAAACAAATTGGGATTCTCAAAATGCCGCTAAAAGTTTGCGATTAACATTACATCGGAAACTATTTGCAACAAACTCATCACCGCAACGACTTAGCGAATCGACTCAAAAGTCTATCTATTTCCGATGTAAGATCTAACAAAAACAAATTCACTACAACAAAAGAGGGGTATATTGCGATCCAAATATCATCGCAAACAACAAAGAAAAAAGTTTCTGAAAACCCACAGTTGCGAACCACAATTTCTCGCAAACTCTTAAGCTGTTACGAAACCATAACATTCGCACCCGTACAATCGCAAGTTCTTCGCAACTCCCGA
>Ga0209208_10005056_pt1 | contig 18483 bp, 16 predicted proteins | sample S1TSphfallax_3_FD_187694 | JGI IMG/M metagenome (GOLD analysis project Ga0209208, IMG submission 187694) | Host-associated microbial communities from peat moss isolated from Minnesota, USA - S1T2_Fd - Sphagnum fallax MG (SPAdes) (version 2) | ecosystem: Host-associated > Plants > Peat moss >... | reverse complement strand
GGCTAGGTTTTCATTATATTATTAGATATAAAAAACCCTAGTACTCAATATTTATAATTAATAAATAAATATTATTAAATACTGAATATTTCAGTTATTATATGAATTTATTTGGTTACAAAATAATAAATTATTAATTATTAATAATCAGCTAATTATTTCAATATTAGCCAATTACCAGTTAATTAAATTGGTTGATAGATTACTATAGTTAATATATAATTATAATTAAATAATATTAATGTTTATCTAAGTCATAAATTAAGTAACATTTAATAATAATTAATAATATAATTAATTCAATAATCATAAAATATTGATGATTATCACTATAAATAATCAGTTAGTTGGACAATTTATAAAATTAATTAATTAGTTTATAGTTTGGTTGTTAATTAATTAATTTACAAGTTTGTTATTTTTTTTCCTATACTTAATTCATTAAATAATTAGTATTTTTATTAGTTAATTAATTAGCTAGTTAGTTGTCATTTACATACTTAATTATATACATTTCAAGATGAAAATGAAAGCCAAAAAATATGCAATAAATTTTTTATTTATAATTCATTTGCAACTAAAAATGTTTAATTATAAACAACTTGCAATTAAAAACTTTATCCCATATGTTTTGGCTTTCATTTTCATCTTGAAATGTATATAAACAAGGTGTTTTGTTTTACATTTTCATATTTAAAAAGGTGGGCATATGGCATGACTCAATAAAATCAACTTCACCCAAAATAAAGTATAAATATTCATGTACTTACACCTAAATACTTCCTCTCCTAACTTGCCTACCTATCTACCTACCTATCTACCTAACTACCTAAGTAGGCATTTGGTGTAGGTAGGCAAATAAGTCCTATCTAGATAGGTGTTTAACCTAGATGGGTAGGTGGGTACCTAGTTCAACCTACATACCCAAATATTTTTTTAGATTTAATTTGGAAAAATTCAATTAATGTGCCACATGGCAAATTTCTATTACACCACGTGTCACAATTTAAACCATCTAAACATAAAAATTAAACGTATTAGATTATTTCAAAATAATAATAATATAATTTTAATTATTAAGAGTTGGACACATGGCAACACATAACTTGTTCCCATTGTTCACCCAAAAAATAACATCTTAATTACAAACGATTATACGTGTATGTCCAATCAAAGGATGAAAGCATATTTTGTCGATTTTTTTCTTTCATCAAAAATTCATTGTCATTTGCGATTAGTGTCAATGTGACTTGTCCAACATGATTATTAAGATTTTAGTTGCAAATGTCACTTGTAATAAAAAAGTAATCACATGGACCAGTTACAAAATGGCCATTTTCTACTAGTGAATCTAGATGTTCCTCAAATGATTTGTTGTTTATTGTGTCATTTTCAACCTATTGTTTTTATGAATTCAAGAGAACTTTTAAGGAAAGGTTTGATAACATATTATAAAACAAGTGGCATAACAACTTTGCAAAAACATTTTGATCTAGATCATTCGACAATTTATAAAAAAATTCAAGAAGAAATCAATAAGGAAGGGAGAAAAAATGTTGAAAAACAATCTACAAGGAAAAGGTATTTCTTTTCCAATTCTTCCACATTTGAAGTTTTTGCTTCAAAAAATCCTTTTACAAAAAATGATGTGGAACAAAAGATGTTTATGGAAAATCTTGCACTTTTAATAGTGAAAAATTACTTGCCTTTGCAATTTGTGGAGAATGTGTGGTTAAAGTGTTTAGTGTTGCAATTATGTTTTAGTGTGCAATTCCCTTTTTGAAAATTGTTTTCAAACATTATTTTGCTTGAATTAGTTGAGAAGACTAAAGAAACATATGTTTTGCCTTTGCTAAATGATTGTAGTTGTGTTGCTACCAATTTTGATTTGTGAATGTCCAAGGGTGCGCATGATGTGTTTGTCTTGGTCATAATTTTTTTGGGATTTGATTGGAAACTAAAACATGTTGGTCTTGGTTTGTTTGAAGCTATTGAAACTACATGACAAATGTTGGCTAGAAATTTTATTGATCTTTTAAATGCATATGGCTTGAGAAATAAGATCATAGCATATGTGAAGGATGAGAGTTCAAATTTAAATACATTGACCAATGCTTTGAAGTTTATTGTTAAATGTGATTTTAGGTTTGGAAGAAAGCTTTTAGGGAACTTGTTTTGGTCATGCTTTCTCCAAAGTGTGCCAATACGCCACAACTAATGACAAAGTTTGTAAGAATTTGAAATATGTGTATATTAAATTTGCCTACGAAAATTTTAGAAATCATTACTTGGCCAAAGAAATTTAATAAAGGTCGTTAATAATGGAACAAAACTTACATTGAAATTGGTTTTTGGCCCAAAAAATTGAACATTCCAATGAAAACAAAATTAATTTGGTTTTCAGACATTTAACTCATTGTTCGATTTTTGCAAGTCTTTTGTTTCTGGTTTATTTTAATTGTAAGTTGTTTTGTTGATCCGTAATCTACTTCTACAGGTTTGCAAGTAAAATCATCCTATTCCAAAAGGCATTACAATTCAAGGCAATAATTATTCTTTGTTATATTTGACAAACTATAGTGTGGATTACTAGTCGTGTCCTTCCACCTTTAACTTGGCACATATCTCAAATAATTATTGATGTTTTTTCTTCATTTGTAAATGCTTATGTGTTGAACCAATATTGTGGGCATGGGTTGTTTTTTGATGTTTTGAATGCAATGGTTACTTCAAGCTTGAAACTTTTTAAAAATCTAAATTCTCATCTAATTTGCAAGATTTAATTGATGACGATTATGTTGTAGCCCAAGAATTATCATTGCTTTTATCTCATTAAAGGAAAAGTATGTGGTGTTTTAGATGGTTTTCTTTGATTCTTTAAGAAATATGAAAGAAATAAAACACATAACATGTTGTCCCTTATGTTAGACCCTAGATTTAAAAGTTTGAAATTGGTTTCATCTCTTATTAGTCAAAAGCAAGTTGTTTCCATTGTGGAAGAATATGACTAATGATCCTTATTTCCTATGCTTTTGAGATGCTACCACATCCTCCATCTTATGGCAGAATTTGGATTTGTGGTAGATATGCAAACCGATGAAGAAAGCAACCTAAACATTTTTTAGATGTTCGTTAGAACTAGTGAGCCAACAAAAGAGGTGGTGAACAAGGAGTTGTAGATGTTTAGAAAGATTCAAGTGGATGTCAAGGACATTAAATGTCCTATAGAATGGTGGGTGAAACATGAGTTTATTTCCAAATGTGCATTTCTTGCTCGTTAAATTTTTGGCATTGTTGGTTCTCAAATAGAAAATGAGATCATTTTTTCATTGGTTAAAATTTTTACAAATTTGAAAAGATGTCACTTGCAATTAGATAATTTAAACAACATTATTTTTGTTGGTAAAAATTGGCTAATGATCATAAGGTGGGTTGTAGTTCACCTTCTAGTTTGATAGAGTTAATTAAAGTTGACGATACCTTAGATGAAGAATTAAAACAATATGAAGGTGAATTTGAGCAAAATGAAGTTTTCAACTTATAATTTGCAAAAAAATTGAAAAAAAAAATGGTTTATCTTGTTATTTGAAATGTTAGGTTATCCAAAAAATATTAATGGTGATGGATATATAGCCATATTGAAATCCAACATTAGGTTTTTTTATTTTATTTTGCTATACTTAAAGGATGTTACAATTGAATTTTTTAAAATAATACAAATAACTGGAATCGATGGATAACAAATAGGCAGATAACTAGAACTAAAGGATACAAAAAGAATTAAAAAATTTCCCAACATTGGTTTAAATATGGGACATCTAAAAAATAGTACAATGTGATAACAATCTTGACCCCCCTAGTGTGTTTTCACCTTGCATTTAAAACTAGCGGGGATTGGTTATAATTTAATGTTTTATTTGCAACCTTTTCCCTTTGTACTAAATTGTGAGTTGAATACCAAGTTCAAGTGCTTGTGAACTCACTTTTGGCATGTGGGGAATTTGACCATGAGTTGAAAATTTTGTATGCTAGAATGGCCCTTGACGTCATCAATGTGTTGGACCTTTGTTTGGCATTTGCAATCATCTTCAACCTTGCTGCTACACACAAGATGTGTGCCCTCTGACTAGATCCTCGTTTTAAAAGCCTTTAGTGTGTTATGGAATATGTTGGTAGAAATATAACAAGGGTAGTTGTAGAAAAGTATGATGAACACATTTTGATTTCCTCTCTTAATAAAGGTGTCTAAACATCTAAACCTTGGATTTAAAGCTAGCCCTATTCTTTCAACTTGCAGCATTGACGACGTCTTGTGGGGAGTTGGAACATCCACTAAGGAAACCAATCTCTCTTTGGTGAAAACTGAGTTATCATTGTATTAGTGCATTGGTATGAATGAATGTGATCTGAAATCACCCTTGCAGTGATGCAAAGATCACAAGAAACAATTCCCTAATGTTGCATTTCTTTCTCGACAATTTTTGGGTACTCCAAGATTTCAAATTGATGCTAAGCAGAGATTTAGTGTCAACTAGGAGTGCAAAACTTGGACAAGTTGGTGATGATTTTGAAGAATTGACCAAGTGATGTGAAGACAAGATGCGTTCTTGCTTTGAAGGGGATGGAGGGATTCTTTGTTGCTAATAACATGTTTGATGATTACAAGGACAAGCTTGAGGATTCTGGATATTTTGGGGATGATTCCCAAAACCTTTAAAATCATTTTTGGTGCTTAGGATTCTGCCTTAGTTTAAATGTTATGTACATGGACCAAGGACTATTTTGAACTTTGGGGTTTAGGGTTAAAAACAATCAGTTTGGAAATTTTGTGCAGATTTTGTGCAAGTTGTAGATTTTTTGTATATGCAATCACTTCTACAAGATTATTCTGGACATTGGGTGCAAGAATTCAGAACACACAAGGCACTAGAAGATTCTGGAAATTTTGTTGCACCTCCATCTGGAAATCCAATACTTGAAATTGTTGAATACTTTGAACAAGTTTTTGTTTTGTTTGGATGTAAACCCACTTAAGCAAGTTTCAGTTCTGTTTGGATTTCAGTTCTTGCAGGTGATCATGTTTATGGTTATAAATAATAAACCAATGCATCATCAATGAGAGCATTATTGATGCCATAGTTACTATATATACCTATTGGTATCAAAGTCCATAAGATATATGTCGATACCATTGCATACCCATTCCACATCTTTTGATTGTATATACCATACCATATTTACCATATTGGAATTGCTTTGATACCATTATGCATATGGTATCAAAAAAAATTAGAACTTGTATACCAGTACCCGACTGGTATCTCTTAATGGTGATACCCACCCAACACTGGTACAGACATGAGATTCACTATATAACCTACTTAGCTATCTATGTAGTTGTAATTGTAGTTGTTCAAGTGAAAGATTTGTTCTTGTGTTACACCCACACAATTAACCTTGGGTGTTTTTATTGATCTCTTACAACTTTATAGGATACCCAACAGCATAGAACTGCTCTCTTATAAAATGTAATGATATTATTATTATTTTTATTCTTTTTCAGTGAGAAAAAGAATTGTCTGTTTCTTTATGTAGGAAGGAGAATGGAGGGCTCTCAATTGGTCCCTTCTTTTGCTTTTGAGATGTTGACAGTGCCCCTCATCACATTCTTCTTCCGAGAAATGGGTTGGCAATGATCCTTCAGAAGGCAGGCAGCCAGGTCTGTTTTCCAGTCAGCAGATTCGGGAGCATGACATACATGACATCTGTTGCTGATTTTTGATGCAAAAAAACCTCATTACTGAAGCTGTCCCATCATGTGTTCCATTAGACCTCGGGTCAGGTTTGTTGTTTCTGTTGCTTGTGTATCAACCTGCCACACCCACATGACCAGTTTGAGGCTTGTTATTGATAATATATGACTTGGGTTTTGCAACCAGTACTGACTTTCTATGAGTCCATTTGATAAAAGTGGACTCCCCAGTAATTCTGTCTGCAGACTTGTACAAATGGGTTTTTTGTTCAAGCATACCGTCTCAAGTACAGAGTCCATCAGTAGATTGGAAGTGTCGGTTACAAGACCCACTTCTCCTACTATACCCTGCATGGTGAATTGTGAAGCTGATTCCACCAGATGGACTTCTCCTACTATACCCTGCATAGTGAATTGGGAAGCTGATTCTGCAGCATCCAGCTCAATCATCACATCATCTTCAAAGGTAATCCACGAGTCCAAAATATCAAGTAGTTGGGCCATGACTATGTTCATTCCATCCTCAGCTCTCTCCAAGTAATCCGGAGGCTCTACGGTCTCATCAACCTGACAAAGTTAACACTTATCAATCTCAGTCATCAATGTCCCCCCTCTGTGGAAATCTCCCTTCTGCAGAGTTACAAGCTTATATTATCATCATTCTTAGGAGGGTTGAATCAAATGGGTCCATACAAGAAGGTTGACTGTCTTTCGAGATTGAACAAGTTGGTCATACTCAACAGCCATTTCTGCATATAAATGTGGCAGGTACACTTCTTTGATCTGCAAAAACCCACCATGGATATAGTAAATATTTCAAGGCAAAATAACAAAACAAACTGTCAACAAAATGTTTGGGAGTGTTTGTCACTGGAAAAGAAAGATGCACAGTGGGTTTCACGATGGATTGCAATTCCTTTTTTTTGAGATATGAAATTTCCTCAAATCTCTCAGCAACCCAAACAGAAACACTTCAGCAGCTGTGGATGTGGTTTTTTTTTTCCCAAGGTCTCAAACCTGTTTCTCAAGAGGATCCTCAAACAAGCCCTTGTCCATACATATTTGAATTGCAGTGGACATCATATTTGTGAGGTACAATCTTCCCACTTTCTGTGCCTCCACCTGTAACACAAATCATTAAACCCCATCTACCTGATTTGTAGACAATTGGGTCGAAGGGAAAAAAATTCCATTCATGAGCAGGCTCAAAATTCTGCAACCTCTGGAGTTCATCCCAATGACATCCTCACCAAGACCCGTCAGCCTGAACCATCATGCTACTATCCAATCTTCTTGAAAAAAATTTCTTCTTCACTTTTATTGTACTGTCCTGAGCTAGTAGGAGACCAGAAACATCCTAATTCTTTATTTACAAGAGGAGCAGTGATCACAATATGTAGCTGTGTCATTATGGTAATTAGCAGGCTCCCAGCAATCACAATACACAACCACATCTGCTCTTTCTGAATCAGAAACTACTTCTATGATAATGATGATGTAGGCATTTTGTGCAGAATCCACTCACCTTTGATCCCAAGAGTGCTTCTTGTTTGGCTAATTCAGCCTCTTGTATGCACCGCCTTTCTCGCTCCTCTTCACATCTAATTTCGGCAAGCCACATTCGTTGCCAGCAATCAAGCTCTGCAATTTTCAGGAACTCAAAGGACTCCTGTCATAGTCACATACACACACCATTTTATTGCATTGTAAGTTACTCAATTTGTCCCAATCCTCCAAAAGGAAAATATTTGTTGCCAAGATCATAAGGATCTCCAAGGATCATCAACTAACAAATTTTCTTCAGCAATTCATGTAGTTGAATGAATTCCTTAGAATGAATCTCTTTCTCTTGCCAAATAAGAGGATGAATCTCCAATACCCATCTATCAATCCTGATGCTGCCTGCTGCAAGTCTTCTGGCTATTGTGAGACACTTGCGGAAATTTGGGCATAGGCAATAAAAGAATTGAGAGGTTCACCTGGTGGTTGCGCATGTAGTTCACTTGAAGCTCTTCTTGGGCATCCATGTAGCCTTGAGCTAGGCATCGACCAACCAGAACCTCAAGCATCGGTTCCACATCAGAGTCAAATTCAAACAGATCCCCTGGCCATATCTGACAAGATTTAGTGTAAGCAGCTCCCTTTTGAAGTCTTCTGGGTTGGTTTCAATGCATCCAGCAAGAGATAAATCATAGCACAAACCCCACCAAATGCACTTATACCCACACGTTAAAATGAAGTGAAAAGATCAGTTCTTGTTCAGAAGAAGGAAAGAAAAGGAAGCAAAAGAAGAAGGGAGACGTTCCAAAATTATAACCTGAGTTTCTTTGGCAGGTCCAAGAGGCCAAGGAACAAAGACAGGTGTCGGAGCTCGTTCAAAGTAAGGGTCAGGGTCTGGATCTTCATGATCAGGTTTAGGCAAAGCTTCCAAATAAGACTCTAACTGCTGCAAATGTAGCATTAGCTCTCACAATTTTTTTTCCATCAGACAAAATCTTGTAATCAGATAAACATTATACACATGGATTATATATATAGATATGCATAACAGATCAGATGCAGAAAGAAGATGGGACATGCAGAAAAATCTAGTAAAACAAAAATGGGTAGTTCCAAGAGTTGCAGCATGAAGAGAGAGACATTCATAAATTACCTGAATGGGTGGCTCAGGTGTGGGTGCATGGGAGATCATCACTTTTGGTGGCTTCAGCTTTGGCGGTTCTTCCTCAGGCTCCATCTACAAATCAAGGAGGACAACATAAGAAAATTTTGTCAAAGAAGGAAGGAAAAAGGCTGATTGTTACCATCTGCTCTGTCTATAAACTCAAGTCATAACTTTATAATCAGCAGCTTGAAGCAAAATGTCCCATGCTGCCTATTTGTATCTTGTGAGAAAATATTTTACCCAGCGTTTTGGATGAGGAGATCCTCGATGAACCCGGAAATCAAACATCAAATTTTGCATGCGTGGATGCAAGACAGTCTCTTTGGGTGCAACACGAATTCGGCGTATTTCTGCAGTTGCTTGTATCTGTGCCACTGTAAATTTAGGTCGCAGTTTGTTTGTCATATTCAACTTTCGGTCTAGTAATGGATTTGGCACTGGCCTTCCTTTCATCACTTGAGCCGACCCCATCCTTGCAACCTGTTACAAGACCACCAACCTGCACAGACATCAGATTCTGTCCAAACTATCACCCTGCCATAACAAAAGAAAGCGTTCTAAAGGCACAACTTTTGGAGTCTAGGGTTCAAAGGATTTGTCATCGACAGCTGCAAAACTTTCCAGCAAATGCACATCAGAATGGGAGACAATGACAAAAGATGGCAGGAAAATATGATGGCTAGTAGTCCCAAGTGAGGTGATTTGCCGACCTAACAAAGAAATTCAAGTTGGTTGTTGGTTGTCTTCAAACAGCACAGCATAAGAGCAGCTTCTCTCCTCTACCCAGGGCAAAGCTTGCTCTCAAATTCTGCAAGAAGCCTGCAAAACATTCAAACTGAAAGACAGTTGTCAGGTTCTGAAAGCATCTGGGAGAAATGTATTCAGATGAGATGGGAAATGAAAAAAACATGTTAAGATTGATTGTCTTGCTGAAAGTGCAAAGTGATGTGTGGAAGAATGCCATGTGCAAATTGGCAAAAGCAGCAGATAGGTACAAGAAAGAATCTGAGATTTTATTAGGCAGAGAGACAACAAACTGCTTCCTCACTATACCCTCAAAAAAAATTAATGTTGTTACCCTAGACCAACTGAGATTGAGAGCTCAAAGGCTGTGATTTGCTATCAGCATAAAACCATCCATCTATCTGATGGGTATTTTGGTTTATTGTTGCCCAAGTTGCCAAGTTCAGATGTTTCCACAAACCTGAATTGTGATCAGGTTTCCACATGACTGAACCGGACGTCATGGTATTGGCAGTTGCCAACATTACAGTTTGGAGTTGCAAAGGTCTATTGGATTTCTCTGGGAATTGCAGCAAATTTGTACTCAATTGAATCCAACTATGCTCCCCACACTGACTGACTGACTGACTGACTGATTGCACCTTAATGCAGCATCCAATTTCTTGTGGCAAGATTTGAAGACAGGCTTCAATACTTTCCAGATTCAAACTTCATTTCTCAGATGTTTACAAAACACCACCACCCACTGTGGGAGCATTTATCACAAAGATTAGAACCCCTTACTAGAACAAGAGCAATAGAGGTGCCCACCACATGAGCTTGAAGGCATAAAAGCAATTATTTACACAAATTCGTAGTCTGTTTTGGGACCAGGCAAAGCTAATGAGGAAGATATTGCACAATCAAAATGCTGGTCTATTCAGCTGTGAAATAGAGAAACCTAAGTTTCCTTCTTCCAGTGGATGGGTTGGCTTGTCTGAAATTGGGATTTTGAATTTAGTTTGAAATGTTGTCAACAACTTGATGGCGATATGCTTCCTCGTCAACAATCAAGGGTGGAATTGTCCAAGAACCAAAAACATGCTTCGATTTACTTCCACCTGTGCCCATGTGAGTTATAAAAAGACGCCCCAATAAGTCTGAAGTCCATGAACAAATTTCCAAATTGCAAATCCAAAAAACAGAGAGCAATTTTGCACAATTTTGTAAAATTGTGCTTTGAGAACAAAAAAACACAAGTCTACCTTAAGAAGAAGAGTGACTTTCCAGAGAAAGATAAAACGACCACATACCCTCTTTGACAGCCTCCAAGCAACGCCCCCTGTACTTTGCTGCTAGAGTTGGCTCTAACCCCTGAAGTAAATTCTCATATTCTTCCTCAGCCTTCCCGATGAACTTAGCCTGGACCCAAAAGGTTAACCAGTATGTTGCTTGTGCACACATGCACATTTAAAGAAAAACAATGATTGGTGCACATGCTCCAATTCTGTATGTTTCCAGCCCCATCATATGTTTCTACCCTGTAAAATTGCTTTAAACTTCTTGGGTTGTGGATATTTATCTGATTATTGGGAAGCTTATCTCTTTCAATTGATTGCTATTGAGTAAGAGCGGTCTTCTTGCACATTACCATGATTTCCTACACTAAAACTTTCTGAAAACAAAACGCCATTTCAAATGGGATACGATCAAAGGGAGTTATGAGCTTTGGGTGTAAACCCAGCAACCAATTGACCTGTGTGGAGGGAACTGAGCACTGAATTCTGAAGCCCTTGACTTCCTTTACCACAACATAGATGAGCAAAAGATCTAATGAGCAGAATCTAAAAGTATTGCTGATGAAGAGTAGTGATCAGTCATTGTGCCAATTCACTCTACTTAAAACTTTCTGAAAGAAGAGGAAAACATTGTTCCGTGTTGACTCACAAGCATGATGGGACCCTCCTGGGACCCGTAAATGTACAGAAACATGCGCAAAATGTTAAAGCTGTTGTTCACAACATCTTCCTGCGCCCACCCACCCATCCACCCATCTGCCACTGACTCAGTGGAGGAGACGGATACTTTCAATGCAAAAAAAGTCACTGGAAACTTGAGTGGAAGGATTTTGACAGGAATATGGCCAAAAGATTTTACCTCATAATCAAACCTGCCACATCCCACAAAAAAAAAGGCCCTATCACTCTTAAGGCTTCTAAAACTTTCTGGTTGCAATGTATATTCTTAGCCAAGAAAACATGACAAAACTGGGTTTGGACTTCAGTGATGGGATTGTGTCAACAAGCTCCTTTTTATCGAAATAAAGACTCAAACCTCTTGATCAGGAACTGAGTGGAAACCAGGAGCAGAGAGGAATGGTATTTACAAGTCATCTGAAATCTCCACAAGAAGCTCTGATATGGAAAGAAACTTAAAGTGGACCTCATCCACCTGCCAGCAACCAAAATAGTGTGAGTAGTATGGCTACCAGTAAATGAGAACAGACACTTTTGCTGTGACTTCTACATCACAACAGCTGACTTTCAGATGAAAGAAAGAATGTATGTACCCATATGAATCAGAAAAAACAAGCCATCATGGTCAAGCATGAGACAAATGGAAACAGAAAAAATAAAATAAAATAAAATTTGGATAGGGTTACCAGCTGGTTTTGCAGATGATACATGAGAAGGTTGAGAACTCGATAGTCAAATGACTTCAATTGGATTGCTTGTATTACATCTTCCACCTTGATCTGATACAAACAAGCAAATAACAAGGATAAAAACTTGTACCCACTACACCAATTGAGAGGAAAACTCAAGAAGCAATTCAAAAGACTTGCCTGGCTTCCAAGAGAAACAGCATTGCAAAGAGATTGCTCAAGCTCCCAATACTGAAGGCCATCTTTGAGCTCCTCCTCGATTCTGACCAATGGCTCCAACACACATTAACTCAAAATAACTTCTCACCAAAGTGCCTTCAAGCTCTAATATCTTCAAAAAAGGAAGCCCAACCAGTGGAGAATTGCGGTTCTTTGAGCTCAGAAGGAAAAGAAACAGTGCTTACATGTTCAAAGCAAAACACAAACAGACAGACACAGAAGTGATTGCACAAAAGATCCTCACTTCATCATTTGGAACTATGTGGCTTTCATGTGATGACAACTCTTTGTCTTTCAATAATACAAAGAAAAGATGCAAAAACACTGCGCCTGTTCAGGGTCAAATGGAAGCCAGAGTTTGTCACACAGTTGTCAGTTTGGATTGGAGAGGAAGAAGAAAAGGAAAGTAACAAAAGAACCTTGTGGTCATTAAGCCTCTCTCAACGAGCATTACTTGGAAAGCTGTGAAAGTGTCTCTGCCTAAACCTTTAAATTGCCTTGCCCCTTCTTTGGCTGGTGTGCCATTCTTGGTTGGAGTGTCTTGGACATCCTGTTTGTCACAACACAACATCTTGTGTTGGTTTTTGTTTTGATAATTCAATTCGGAGACCAAAAGACTACAAAGAACCAGATGCCACCCAAGAGAATATAAACACATTAAAACAGAATTTATCAGCTACCAGAGCAGCTTCGTCATTCATCACTACACTGCTGCCTGCAGTAATGGGTGCATAATTCTTGGATGCTGAGAAATGGACTTCCTTACTTTTGTCTCTGAAATGCTGCCTGTATGGCTCTTGTTGATTTGGTCCACCTCTGTGCTTGTCAAAGAGTTGTCAGTGCAAAGACCCAGATCACCAACAGGCAGTGACGATAGACGTAATTGGTCTTCATTCAGCTCATCAAGCTTCACACAGATCAAGCAAGCAAGCATTATTACAGATCACTTTCACACACATCAGCAACTATTGAAAGTCTACAGGAAACAATGTTTAAAAGGTTATCTCTATTGAAATTCTCTGGAAGGAGAGGGACGAGGAAGAAGAAAAGCAACCTGATAAATGAAAGACTCAACAAACATGAGAACAGGGAGATGGCGGAAGACATGTACAGGGTCATGCACATCCAAGCCATGGAACATGAAGTAGGATCTGCACTGTCAAGGAACACAGCAGTCAGAAAAAACCCACTATTTTTCAGCAACCTCCATCAACAATTCCACACATATAACCATTATGAGTGGAGCTCAGAACATATTGAAACTGACAGAAAAAGCTGAACAATGTGACAACCCTTCTCACATAGTCTTCCAGTGTAGATCGTCCTCGTTCCATATCTTTCAGTGCCACCATAGGCATGCTCACCTCCTCCGAGCCTTCATGACACTTCTTTATACCAACCACCCTGTTCAAATTCGTTGGAGTGCTGCCAGAAACCTGCTTTCTTTTCCGCTCTCTGAGTCTCATGTCATTTGAGACTTTTGAGGAGGAACGAATTTCCTTTCTGTTGGGGACCTGCTCAGAACTGATCTCATTCTGAACAGGGGGCCAAAGATCAACAGCTGGGGTCTCTTGTCTGTACAGTGCAGAATCTGCTGCTTCGTGTGTCACACCTGTAAAAGAGCATGAGAGATGTAATATACCATTCTTTCCAGACCACTATTATGGCTTGGCTACTGCTGGACTGAGATGAAAGGATGATCAGCTCACACTGCTAGCCATTAGAAAACCCAGGACAACAAACACCTGTAGCTTAGTTGAAGACACACACTTACCTGTCAGTTTTCTGCTCTCAAGCTGCTGGAATAACCCAGTACCCATCATCTGCAGAAGTGTACAATCACCACAGAGTTCATTTTGCTTCTTTGGGATCATAACATTAGTGGGTTGTTTAATTGCATAGCAATCTCTCTGAAAAGCTTAGGATTCACCTTTAAGATTTTCTTTCTGAATTCAAGCTTTTGATACAAAAATTGCTCATCACTCTGCTCTCACTTCTCCAAATGATCTGGAGTGGACTAGTGCCTGTGCTGGATGAGTCTGCTGTGCTGCGGTGTGTGGTGAGACAGTTTGAAAAGCTGTAATCCATTGAAAAGCTAGAATTCAAGCTAGGTTCTATTGACAGCATTCAGAACTGGTTTTTTCGATAGTAGCCAGCTTGATCCTAAACCCTAAACCCTAGCTTGATCCAGCCAGGTTTCCACTTTCTTCAGGCAGAGTAGAAACCACAGTGGGTGATTGCTCCTGCTGCAGAAGAAGTGCACACATGATCAAAACAAAAAACAGTGATGATAACAAAAGGTTGTCAGAATCGCTGTCCAGGCAATGCAAGGTACATTGGAGAGAGAGAGAGGTTTGTAAATCATCAAGTGCCTGTGGCAGGCAGCCACTGTTCCAAGTCGAAGGCTCTGTCTAGCACAGAGGAGGGAGGGAGGTAGGGACACACCTTTGGAATGACATCCATCAGAATCTCGCACCGTGTTACCATTTCTTCGGATTCCTTGCAGACTCCTTCCTGTGAATTTTCATGACAGATTTATGAGCTCAACAAAATGCTTTCAAATCTAAAGCAAACAACAAAACATATGCAAGCATTTCATTCCGGGAGTTTGCTTTCTAGAACTTCTGTGTGCAAAAGCAAATTCCAGAAAGGTGGTGGAAGGCAGAAGGATCAGTGGACACACACACCAGGAATATGACAAAATCTGCCAAGAAGCGGTTGTTGTTGCTGCTGCTGTGAGGTGAGACCAGGGAGTGGGATTGAAGAAGACCCATTGTCTCATGCACAGCTTGCAGCTTCTCCAACACCTCCATCCCTCTCTATCTGTTGTATGGGTATGTGTATGTGTATGTGTGTGTGTGTGTGTCTCTCTCTCTTCTGAAACCTGTTTTGCTTAGTGTGGATCTTACTGTTCCAAACCTTCTGGTTGGTCCCTTTGATGCAGGGAGTTTGGGAATTGCAGATTCGTATCGTCCTGTCCCCCTTGTGTGTGGTGGGTGGTGGGTGGTGGTGCCGCTGCTTCTGGAGAGTCTCCTGTTTTTGTGTCTCTGAACGAAACTGTTGAAATTATTGGCAACAGCAACAACAAAAAACTACACATCACGCAGAGAGATTTGCAAGGTGCAAGCTGAAAACAGTTCTGTACAAGAGTTTTTTTTACAAAACATTTCGGTCCCACATACATGCAAAGCAAGTTTACCTTCAAAACCCCAAAACCCTAAACCCTAGAAACATTCCAGCGGTAGTGTAGAGACGCTTTGCATCTATGGCGGTAGAGTAGAGTCAGGAGTGCTTGTCAGGATAGAAAAGACCCCATCCAGTTCTTCTTCTCTTCTGTGGGTAGCTCCAGTCTCCTGATTCTCGTTGAAGAGAGCGAAGATCTGTATGTATCTATAATGCTCACTCCTGGTCATAGGGGAGTAGTACCTCATAGCCGGATTTGCAAGCACGAGCTTCACGAGATTGTTGTGTTGCAGGTGTGACCATTGGTAAATGCTGGGACCCATTTGTCTGCAACCCCATGTCTGATGAGCTACATTTGCATCAGAAGCCACAAGTCTGGGTATATCACTAGGATTTTGGATTTCTGCTTCTACTTCTAGAATCCTTGAGTTTGTTTGTTTGTTTGTTGGTTGGTTGGTTGGTTGGTTGTTTTCTTTTCCTGCTAATCTGAAAGCTCGTGAGTCGATGGAACCTACCCATCCACCCACCCAAGAGCCACAGCTGGAAGGAATGTCTATGTCCTCCACACTTCTCGTTGGCAGCAACTGACTGACTGTGTGGTGGATTGATCAGAGATTACAAACAAAAGTCAGATGAAGAAGAAGAAGAAGAAGCTAACTCTACTGGATTGTATCATCTTCAACCCCAACTACCTGAATTTTGTTGATGATGGATCATCATGAGCTGCTCTTGCTGCTGCTGCTTCTTCTTCTTCTTCTTCTCGCTGCTGATGGAGATCTAACATTCCCTAATTCTTCACAACAAATGCAACAGCAACTAACAGTGATTGCAATAACTATAGCATTACAGATTTTTTATGAACTCAATCAACATTTTCCTTTCTTTTGGAACACAAGTTACAACAACAGACCCAATTGAGGAGCTAATGCTAATGATGAAATTGGGTCTGTTGATGCATGTAATAATCTAACTTTGATTGTTTTGGTTTTGAGGATTGTTTTCAACTTATAAATCATGGGTTTTTTTTATCCCAATTAGTTTTTTCCTTAGAAGTGGATACATAGCTCAAACTGCACATCGCAATGTTGGCCTCAATCTCTAGTTTTTCAAAGACTCCAATGGCTTGCAATTGCAAATTCTTTGCGATCTCCAAGCAACATAAAGATGACAAAATTGCAACTCGGATTTTAAGTAATCATTGTCATGAATGTTTTTTATATGATGCATTGGATGGTTGATGGCATCAAAATGAAAATGTGATGAAACATGCAAGTGCTCCTACAAATGAAATTGATGAAATTGTGAATAGTTTACAATTTCAAATAAATTTTAAAAGTGATTTTATGGATCATGGTAATAAGGAGCCCTTGAACAAACCTTTCACACTAGAGGAAGTTTTTTCATTAAATAAAAAGAAAAAAACAATGTTTATGAACACTTTTCAACCATCTATGAAAATAGTACAACAATATTACAACAATTTGCAAAAACCAATGTTTTACTCAAGTATATAGATCTCCAAATTGAACATTTCATAAATAAATTACAAGTTACATAACATTTGAGTTTTGAATCATTCATCATAATTTAATTTAAATTCAAATGTATTCAAGGAGGCAACATTATAATATTTTCTCAACATTATTCTTAACTTCAATTTTTTTTGGTTAAAAATTCATGAGTTGTCTTTTGAAACATGACTTGCTTATTTGTGACAATTCATTTTTTTTTTCCATTTGATTTGTCTAGTCTTATGTGGTTGGTTTTATAGGTTTAAAATTATCATGTTGAAATAGGTAATCTTAAAAATGTGGGACCTATTTACAATTGCACAAATAGGTCCCACTTTAATATTTTGGTGTTAGAGTGTTTAGGTCTTATTGAATCCAATAGATTAATGATTGCGACACCTAGGCCTATAGCAAAATTAGGGTTTGGCCCTGGCATAATGCCCTAGCAAAGGACTCATGGGAAAGTTTATTATCTTTTTCTTTTCGTTTCATTTAGAATTGTGTGATTAGTTTTGTAGATTTAAGATTGCCTTATAACGATATGTAGTATTTAGAAAGTGGGGCTTGTATTCATAGTAAAACTCCTACCTCATGGGCACCAAACATCCCATGTTCCCCAACTCATGACGTTTCATCAAACCTTGTAGCTCCCATTGCCCATTCATTTCATCATGTGCCATCAAGTAAAAGCACACTAAAGTGAACCAAAATGGGTAGTTGAAAGTCCATTTTTGCAATCCAAATCCAGTGTATTTTCACATTAAAACATTCAAATCATGTTGAAATTAACATTTGTTTCCATATTCAAATTCATGAACCTTTAATATAAACCATTTTAAAACACCTCTATAAATAAGGGTTTTGAATTAATAAGTTTAAATACTAAAATGGATTTTATGAATCTAACATTTCATTTGGATTCATAAAAAAAATGAAAGACCTTTTATAACTTGATTTTTTCATTTTAAATATTATAAGCTTGTAAAATAAAGCCCCCCAAAGTTTTGAACATGTCATCCACTTACACTAAAAAAATAAAATCATATCCATAGTTTTTAAACCATTATTTTGACTATTACATTTGACATACCCTACATTGTAAACTCCATTTCCCCATTACATATTGATCTTTTTGGTGTAAATTTTTCAAAATTTGGAGGATTATAATATAAGTTTCATTATTTCATCATAATTTTTAAGGATGCACACCTACATCTTCCACCTTCACAGAATCTTTTATTTCTTTTGACCCTTCTTTCCTTCAAGTGTTTGGACATTTTTTGGGTCTAACACTACAACAACATGGGGCTATTTTGCGATCCAAATATCATCACAAACACCAAAGTAAGAAGTTTCCGAAAGCCCACTATTGCAAACCATAATTCCTCGCAAACTCTTAAGCTCTTGCGATACCATAACATTTGCACCCGTACAATCGCAAGTCCTTTGCAACTCCCGAATTCGATACAATCGCAAAACTTTTCCGATTGTAACTACTTCTATACATTGTTTGCGATTAACAATGCATCGGACATTGTTTGCGATTAACAATGCATCGGACATTGTTTGCGATTAACAATGCATCGGAAACTATTTGTTTCAGGATTTCCACTTTGGATGAAAAGAAGGGCTGCACCTTTGACTATGGAGTTCAAGGGTAATTCACTCAGGACTCTAGAAGCAATCAGCATGACAGGAATATTGTTCGAGATATTGTGCCACATTATGGAAAGTTGGAAGAGATCTTGGTGGTATCTTATGATGC
>Ga0209208_10005055_pt1 | contig 18483 bp, 13 predicted proteins | sample S1TSphfallax_3_FD_187694 | JGI IMG/M metagenome (GOLD analysis project Ga0209208, IMG submission 187694) | Host-associated microbial communities from peat moss isolated from Minnesota, USA - S1T2_Fd - Sphagnum fallax MG (SPAdes) (version 2) | ecosystem: Host-associated > Plants > Peat moss >... | reverse complement strand
TAAGAAAGATAATAAAGTTGAAGAAAGTTGATGTCTCTTAATTCAAATGTCTTTTTCATTTTTGCAACATTATGTTCATGCCTCGTTGAAATTAACTTTCAAGTGGTTAATGGGTCAAAGGGAATTTACAAATAACATTATATCAATGAACCTTGTCATAAACATGAAAATATAAGGAAGCTTCTGTTAGCAACTTCATAAAGACAAACATACTCGAGACTCCTTCCTTGGAATGGAATGATGAAAGAAGATATTCATAATCGCCATAGCATCCTATGGCATTTCCATCTAGAACTTTAACCCTAATTTAGCAAACAATGACAAAAGTGAAGCATAATCACCATGCATAAAAGAATTTCAGGCAACATTACCAACATGTTGAAATATCCCACTTCAATCAACTGAGGTGAAGAAACTCACATTATTGAAAATTCAAGAAAATAAGTCCATATACCTTTGCACATGCAAGAAACATTTTTGCAACTACTTACTTTTAGGAAAATGACAAGGTTTTTGTGAGGCCAAAATCTAGAGTAATGGGCTTAAGGGGGCCCCTTGCTCACAAGAAAATTTCTTGCATACACTCGAATCGTAAAGTTTGAAACAATTTTTTTTCTTACAATGGCACAAGCCTTCTTGAAATGTTCAATGATTGTAATCTACTATGAACATATCAATCTTCTACCATAAGACAACATAGGTGTGAGATAAATGCCCATGGAGATGACTTGGGACAAATTTAGACAAAATTTGGAACTTATTTTTAGACAACTAACTAGCCTACCTATTGTCAGCTAAACATTTACAAGTTTACCAAGGTCTTTAAAGATACAAGAAAGATGTCTTGCTAAGATGTGAGTCAAGGAAGACATGAGCATATACTGAGGGAGAAAATCCCACCTTGGGAAAATAAGGTAATGGGAAAATAGGGTAGCTTAAAAAGGTGACACAACATGCCCCGATACGCCAAACAACAAATTAAGAAACCTTGTTCTTAAGAAGAAGAAAGCTATGTGAGAAATTACTTTGGTCATGGAAGGACATGGCAATTAGGATTATGCTTTCAATGTTCAGATTATAGAAGCAACATGACAACTCAATCATGATGTTGGCTAACACTCAAAAAACATACCTAATAAAAAAAAATGAATAATATTATCCTCAATTTAAGTTGCAAAAAGCTTGTGATGGTAAGCTTCATTTTCATTATAGCTTTTGAGCACACTAGTTACCTAAAATTAGAAAAAGATGGATCATAGTTAAGTTTGTCAAAGCCTAATCCAATGCCTTACAATTTGTGTGTGGTGGATCAAACCATATCCAAACCACTTGGTCTTATCAGTGATTTGAAGATATTTGTTCATGGGATTCCCTACACTGTCACATCTATTGTTATCAACAATAATGTTTTAGACTCTAATTACTCAATGTTGCTAGGACGCCCATGGTTGAGAGATGCCAAAATATCTCACAATTGGGGAACCAATATTGTTACCATACAAGGAACAAGTATAGTAAGAACCATACTTGTTACTAAAAAACTTGGTGTACAAACCAAAAGACTAGAAGTTTTAATGTGTTATGATTTCCATTATGGAATATCAAATGAAGAAGAGGATGTGATGTTTACCATAAAGACAAACATGTTTTATGTAGGAACAGTAATAGAATCTACTCGTATTGAATTGGTTTCCAAATGAATTTGCATACCAAATTTTAGTATAACAAAACCAATCCCAAAACATGTTGAACTAATATGTATTTTAATTGTTAACCTAATTAACCTAGTTATACCACCTGACACTATTAAACAACACCTACCCAAGACCTTTTTCCATTTAGAAGTAGGGGAGATGATCATTGATGAGACACTTACTTGATTGGAAACATGTACAAGATCTAACCATAGCTAGTTGGACAATAATTGAGGAGGAACAATTGACCAAGGTCAATTCGGGCACCAAGGAAAATGTGCAAGAGGTGAAAATGAATGTTTCATTTGAATTAGTTGTTATAGAATAGTCGATTGAACTTTTAAAGGAGTTCAAAGACGTATTTTCACATATAAAAATTTAAAAGGTATTCCTCTAGAAATTGCTCAACACGAGATTGAATTTGATACCATAGTACCACTTGTTCATTAAGTAAAGTATTGGTTAAATCCTATTTATGTTGTTATTGTCAAACAAGACACAAACAAGTTACTTATAGTTGGTTTCATTAAATTGGTTGAGGAAGTAACTTGGTTATCACCAATTGTGGTTGTTCCCAAGAAGAATGGGAAGTTGAGATTATGTGTTGATTTTAGGAGGCTCAATGCAACAACAAAGAAGGACCCTTACACATTACCTTTCATGGATGAGGTCATTAACACTATTGCTAAGCATGAAATTTATAATACCTTTTAAAACAAATTTTCAAGATATCATCATATATCAATCGTGCCAAAAGACCAACACTAGACCACCTTTGTGACAAACCAGGGGAACTTTTGTGTGGGTAGTGATGCCATTTGGTGTTAAAAATGGACCACCCACTTATCAGAGGGTAGTAACCAAAACGTCTTGTGATTGCATTGATGTATTCATGAAGATTATTCTTGACGATTTTATAATTTTCAATGACTTGTTAATTCACCTTGAAAAAAAATTTAAATGTTTTTTTAAATGTAAAGAGTTTGGTATTAGCTTGAACCCAAACAAGTGTGCATTCATGGTGTTTTCATAACCCATCCTAGGGTTTCATAGTGTCCAAAGAAGGCAAAGTTATGGATTTTAAGAAGGTTGAAGTTTGAATAAACATGCTAGTACTTACTACCCCCCAAGAAATCCAAATTTTCAATGAGATGGCATAATTTTATTAGTGCTTCATAAAAAACTTTGTTTCAATCATGTCACCGATCACTAAGTTCAAAAAATTTCAAGTCTTTGAGTGGACTAAAGAATGCCAAAATGCTTGGGAGGATATGAAGAACTGATATGTATAAGCCCCTATTTTGATTAGTCCAAATTGGAAGCTTGAATTTCATGTTCATACATATGCATTTCGGCTAGCAATAGGAGCCATATTTATTTAGAAGCCAACCGGTAAGTTTGATTAACCATTATGTATGTTTGTAAATAACTAAATTCGGCTAAGATAAATTACACTACTACTAAAAGAGAAGCCCTAGCCATGGTCTATGCTCTACACAATTTCAGACATTACTTACTAGGTAACCGATTTCTATTTTATGTTCATCACATGGCCCTTGTGTACTTAGTTAACAAACCACAAATCTTTGGCATAATAGCTAAGTGGTTACTATTATTTTTGGAGCATGACTTCAAAATTATTTATAAACCTAGTAAATCCCATTTAATGGCAAATGCATAGAGTAGATTGCCCAACAAAGCAAAATTGGTTGGTGTACTTGATCAAACCACTTATGCTCACCTATTCATATTATAGCCAAAGTGGTTACATAGTGTATAAAATTACCTATTAGAGGGAATCATGCTGATTTACTACTTCACAAAAATAATATTTAGCTCAAAAAGCTAAACCATTTGTGTTACAAAATTGAATACTTTACAAAGTTGGACAAAATAATAGGTTTCATTGTGTTTTGCAACCAAAATAGGTGCCAACTATATTATAGGAGTTGCATAATGGAGTTGGTGGAAGACATTTTTCTTTTGACATCACTATGAAGAAGATCCTTAATGTTAGTTATTGGTGGCCAACCATGAATAAAGATGTCCATGAATTGTGTCAAACTTGCGATGTGTATTTTTTCGACACATATATACTTCATATGTTCAAATTTGTAAATGTTTGTTGGAGTTTCTTTTAAAATAAACTAGTTTAAGTTGGAAGTTAATGCAATATACTTTAAATGAACAAAAATATTCCAAGATGTGATGTTCACATGTACCCAAAAAAACCAAATGCATAATTTTTGTTTTTGTGATTATAATTTTTGGGGGGTGTAGTGTGTTTTCACCCAAAAATAACATGTTAAAGAACAAATTCCAAAATAAACACAATGTTAGAATATTAATGTTTACCAAGGCTATGAAAAATAGGAAAAGGAGCTATCAATAATGAAGGGGGAGATTGCTAAAATGCAAGCACAAAACAAAACCTTATTTTTAAGGTTGCACATGGAAAACAAGTTGCTAGGGAAGTAGGATTATTACAATAAGAGTATAATGATTTGAACTAAGTGAATTTTTAAAAATCACAATGATTTCATGACTTTTTAATTGGAGCTTGAACATTTGACCATAGACTACGTTAAGATAGAAACATTTAATGTGGAGCAAGTTACAAATATTGTAGAATTAAAATAAACATGTTAAGATTTGAAGGAGCAAATTGTGTTGGCCAACATTGCATTGGAAAAATAGACCTAGGAGATGCATTCATAAAATAAAAAATGGAGAGGGAAAATGGAAAATTAATGAAGCTTAAGTTGAGTAAACTTGTTCAACCATTACATGTTTGGATGGATAACAAGTTAAAGGAGTTCTAAAAAAATAATATTGAGCAATACCTTAATCAAAGTTCATATTCAAGCTTTGGGAGACCATAATCCAAAATGGAACTAGTGGTGGTAGATAGTACAAGAAATCACTTAAGAATAAATCCAAGAGATGTTGGAGATAGCACAAGTTAATGAACAAGTGTATCAATTGAAATTGTAGGCATATGGGGATGCATATTTTAATATGTACCTTCCATATTTATACATGTTGAGTCTAGAATTTTAAAGCACTTGTTATTACTTCATCAACAACTATGGATATGAAAGAACAAGATGAACAACATGTTACTATCATGAGCATTAGTTTCATATGCAGAAGAGCCAATATATCCATCATACCTTTCTTTTTACCTAGTTTTGTTATTGTAAAACATGTTGAAACTCCGCCCTTAGTTATTGCTGCCAAGATTGAATTATATCAGAACCTTTACTTAGCATTATACCATTGACACCACCACATATAATTAGTGTTAACACAATGGTTATTCTGATTTCTATTCCACCACATGCTTCACCAATTTTTGGAAATATTTGTTCATGAAAATGTTATGGTAGAACCTAGCGTTCGACCTGTGAATGTTAATGAACTTGATTGGTAGTTGTTAGCCAAATTGTGGTTGAAAAAGAGGTCAACAGAGAATCTTAGAGCTAGTATTTCAAGGACAAAATGTAGTTCTTAAGAGGGGGATAATGTTATCGGAAATTTTTGTGAACTAGTAGTTGGTGGATTAGTGATATATGTTGAATAGGTAGTTTGTAATAGGTGAGTTAGTAAAACAAGTGTTGAGACAAATTCAAATTTGGATTTTTAAAAAAATTACAAATTGGTTAATGATAGTTTATTTTTTATATAATAGTTAATTGTTGTTTATGTTGAATATGACAGGTTAAGTTTGAATTTTGTATATAAAGGAGGAGTTTAAATTTTGAAAGGACTTCGGTTTTTGTTTTCATTTTTACAAATAGAATGTAATTTTGTACCTTTGAGTTTTGTTCTCAACTTTGTGCAAATTGTGATTACATTAGCTTTAATAATAATTAGTGCATGGAATTATTATTATTATTATTATTTTGCTATTAATACATGAAATTGTTGCAAAATAACATAACCTATTAAAGAAATAGAAACACTAAGAAAATATAGGAAGGAACATTTACATCAACCAAGAAATAAAAATTTTACATTAACAACATGCCAATATGCACTTAAAAGAAACATAATGAGTTTCACCCCAAGATTTAGAAGGTGTAATAAAAATTTTAAACACATCACCATCTATTTATCAAGGAAGGTAATTTGTTTTGTTTTGTAGTTATGAAATCCACTAAATTGGGATGTTTCATATTGTGTTATTGGTGTCTTTGGAAAGCTTTTGACAAGGAGGGGTGCATGGGCTTGGTTCCATGATGTTTGGACTTGCAGTGCAAAAGTTCTTGAATATTAAATGATTTTTTCACAAAAATTAAATTTAAATTATAACTAATTTTTTTGGAAAAATCGAAATGTGCCTTTGGTGTTGTTGGAAAAATCTTGATGAGTAGGATTTAATGGACTTTATTTGGTAAGATTTGGATTCAGAGTGTGGGGGATATTGATTATTAAAAGATTTTTGCCATTGAAAATTCAAATAAATTCCAAAAAACCAAGTTTTGGAAGGAAAAATTAGTTGAAGACGTGATAACACTTGGGCCAATGGCACATGCCACAGTAGTTATCATTGTAATCATTTGTTGACATTATTGCAGTGCATTTTGTTATTAGTTCACACCCATTTATAGAATTAGTCAAAAGTTACAAATTATTATATGTATGTAAATTTGTTATAATTATATGGCTCACATGGTTGAAATTGAATCATACATGATACAACAATATAACTATGAATATGAATGTTTTAAGAACATTACTTGATAGTGATATTCCAAAATCAATAATGAGTTCAATGTTCCAATTTATAAATGTTGAATCTGCAAATACAAAACATTGTACAAATATTACATATTTACATCCACAAAAAAAGTACAATAAAATTCAACATGTCATTGAAACATCAAGTTTAATAGATTTCGATTGCATGGACATAAATTAGCACAAACACGTGAGCAATGCAATTCAAAATTCACACCATAATAAATATATGTCATATAATCATCACACCATAGTGATCAACAAATATAACAACCCACACCTAACAACATGCATTTTCCCCACCTTATTTCCTTTTGGAATTGGTGTCCCTAAAATGAATAATATACCCATTAAGATATCATTAAACACACATGAAACATTTAATAAATTTAAATGAAACCCATTTCAAAAATTCAAAAGATCATTTATTTCCATTTTAAAAATATTAGACAATACAATGTAGCTAAATATGTCTTGGTGCTGAATTAACAATTTCAAAATCATTAAACATGAATGAAAGAGGACTTCTTAATGCAATACAAATTACTGATTTTGATGGCATTATCTCTAACCCATAATACATACACCACAAAACAAACATAAGTAGTTTATTATGACATATAAATGTTTTTAATAAATATGTCATGGTCTCCATAAATAATCATGGAACACAAAGAGACCAAAGTTTTAGTATGGAAAACTTCATGGGAACACCACATTGCTTTTCATTCTAAATCCTGCATTCATTCATCATCCTTTGTTAGTAGTTTTAAATGGACAAGAATGTTATACATTCAAAAATTACAATCATTAGGTTACCAAAGACACACATGCAATCATAGGAACTGTACATAGATACCTAATCAATTGCTTTTAACATGTATTCATGAACAACACAATCATTGGATATTAATCAAAATATGTGCCTTCACTCTTAATATGCATTGTATAATATATAATTCAAATGCACCAATGATGAAAAAATTACTAGATGACACCATACAATTATTGATTAATGTCATTAATGTCGAACACTTATCATACACATATGCAAATGTCATGCAATAGACATACAATTCATTGTGTGACCTTTTCACAATAGCATATGCACAACCAATATAACATAAAAGTATATCTCCATTCCCCAAACATCCACCACAATAATAAAATAATTGATCATCACCGGTAGTGCGCAGCAACACAGAGCCCAAATTGGAAATGTAATAAAGAAAGGGGTTTGTGCTCACAATTCTAAAACAGTCAAGACCATGTCTCACACATTGCTTCATGCATTTTGGTGGTGCATGCAGTGTAATCAGCAACCATAAAAACCAAATTCATTGAGGAAAGAGAACACAGTCTGGAACATGCAGTTTGACTACTAGTAATATCCTCAGGAGCAGGCCCTCTCCTGCCATCCGGAGGGTGTTCTGAAATGTGCGAGGGCCTGCCTCTCTCGAACACACTCCTCCCCCCTCCTAATTACCCTCCATTATCACACTAGGGTAATGCCCTGGCAGCAGCGCATTACACCCTGGACCTCAGGCTCCACCCTTGGTTTGCAGCAGGGCATTACCCTACACTAAAGGAATTGCCAAAATTAATGCAAACAATTTCATTTGTTTGGTATTTGAGAGCAAATGCATCCTGAAATTTGCCATTATAGTTATGATCTCACTGGAGAAGGATACCACTAGTGGGAATGTAGATATGGCCCCTTCACAATAAAAAACAGTAGAAAACTATGTACATGCACACTGCATACATGACTCAATGGCATATTGCAGGAATAAAACAGTTTCTGTCTTGACCACCTGACCACCTGTGCCACATGTAGCCTTCACCAATTAACAATGGCAAAGGTCCTGGAGTTGGTGAGTGCATTACAGTTCATGCTGATCTGTGTGACCCTTTTCCAAACTGAAACCTGCTAAACCTGTTGTAACAAGTAGAGAGCAATAAACTAAATTCACCACAAGTATAAACCCAATCACAGTATAGACTGGAAATTGCATGTTGAAACACATCACATTCACATATGATCTCAGTTTCTAAGTACCTAGAATCCCTAATTTGACACAGTGACTTCTGCTCAAGAACCTTTTCATACAGTGAAAACTGTACTGTATACCATTTTGGCCATGGTGAGAAACATGCATGCAAACTCTCTGTGTGTCCTAGGAGACTCTACCCTGTCAAAGCTTCAGGTTGCCCACTTGCATGCCATGGCCCTAGAAATTCTAGCTTTGCTAGGAGATCCCAAATGCCAGATACAATTGAGTTGACCTATCAAAGGTCCTGACATATCTTAAGGATTTGATGCTGTGGGTGAAGTTGGCGGCTTTAGCCCTGGGTACTGCAAAATAAATTAATTAAAAAAAAAAATCATCCGGATTAGTCAGCCAGGTATTGTGATGAAGATTATCATGTTAGAAGATTCCCTATGCATTTAACATATACAATCTAGTTCAGTTCTGATGTGGAGCTTTCTGCTCCAACTTCAGGTGCTAGACCTAAAAAATCATTAGTTTTCTGCATTCCATTTTGGAAGATTCTGTTCACACACCATATTGCAGACAGAGTGCTCAAGAAATGGAAAACTACTTTCTTGAAATGATATACAGGTAACAGGGAGTGAGAGGAACTCTCACCACATGACAGAGACATTCTTGTCTTTAGTATTCAGTTACCTGGGTGTAAGGAGACAAAGGTGTTGTTGACTGTGGCAGATCAGTAGGTCTGGCAGATGCAGTGTATCCCTCCATGCTTGTTAGGTTGAATTCTTCAAGAGGACCTGGTGCCTCCAAAGCCAGTGGCTCATCCCCTTTGAATGCAGCAGATGCACCACTTGCTGTTGCAGGTTCCTTACTAGGTGTCAGACTGTCAGTGGAAAGAGTCTCCTCCAAAATTGCTGGCCCATTTTCTGTAGCCTGTTTTACCTCTTCATCTGTTAGCAGTAGAATGTTTCCAATTCCCTGTAGTCAGACAGAGATGCAACCACATAAATGCCAGAATATCTGACTGGGTATTTGAGACTATCAGACTCCCTGACATTCACACATACTGGATATCACTACTACAACTGAAGTCAATCTAGTTATGTAGAGAATTTCATGAACAGGATGAGGTTGTGAGTGACCAGAAGAGAAGGGCACAAGAAAAAAACCTTTAATTCATCAATGATTTCTTTTGGTGCAATTTTCGTGTCCAAAAATGTTTGAATCTCCTTCAAGGTCTTCTGCCGATCCTGCACATCATGGAAGTCTCCACATCAAGGTTAATAGAGGAGAAAGCTATTCAGCAGGTCTTGATTCCTGTATGACAGGATTAATGTTTCTGAAATCTGATGCCAGACATGTGACTGAACTCAAACCACCATTCCAAAAGTTGCCATTTCTCATGTGACTGTCACTACAAAGTGAAATGAAGACAATGTTATCAGTCTTCAGAGTTTCCTTTGCACACCCAGACTTGCTCCAAGAGATGTCTAATACTCTTCCCCATATGCCATGGTAAGGAAACTCTACTGGTACACAATTACAAGCAGACTTGTCTGCAGCGTAGGTTTCCATGTCTCCTCTTCACCCAACCCTTTATCAAAACTCTTTCCTCAACCACAGAGGGTAACCCACAATGCTTGCCACAGCCTTGTGAACAGAGATATAATTTGGATAGACCAAGAACCCAGGGATAGACTGTCCCCATAAGAGGGACAGAGCCTGAGAGAAAATGACACTGCTGCCTCTGATCAATACCCTAATAAGACGATCATTATATCAAATGAGAGACATATTGAGAGATGTGTAAAGGTCTTACATCTGCAAACAAGAACTTCTTCACAAAAAACTGCACCAGAGCAGCTGATCCCAGTAATTGCAATGCTGTTTCTGCCTGCTCAAGAGACAAATTTCATGTTTAGACTCTTTCCTGTACAGGGTGAGATGAAACTCCTAACACATCCTTTGATGCTTACTAAATGCCCAACTTTTCACTCTGCAACAATCTTTACTCTATCCACTGACTATAGCATACTGAAAGCTAATCAATAAGGATCACTATGTAGTGTCCTGAATGTTCAGCAGAAAGTGAGATGATTGACCTCAGAGAAGACAACAAGGCCAACACCAGCAGCTGCTGCTACTCCCAGTGTGGTTGGCACCAAGCTTGAGTCCTACAGGTCCCATCCATTCACCAGTCAAATCTAACAGTATGCAACCAAGCAACATACTCAGTGATCAATAAGACACTTGAATGGAGCAAGACATACAAGACTGCAAGAAAATACCCTTCTGTGACAAAGATACCACAAAAAAGGATATATTTGATAAGATTCATTGATAAACTAGATGATCAATAGCTAAATCTACATGCCTACATGCAGAATGAAGGGCATAACAGTAGTTGGCTCAAGAAAGCTTTCATAGCAAAATAAATATCTATTTAGAAAGATGCGATGTGCAAGTGTGTAGCTCAAGGTAATATAGACATGCCTGAGCTACGGGTACTTGTGATCACATAATGAAGAGGGGAAGAGAAATTACAACAATACAAGCACATGAAATAAAAAATAGGCTCACTGATACCATTTTACTGTTTGGAGAATGAAGTGTGGGGTATAGATACATACAGCATTTGCAGCAGCACTATCCTTTATCACATTTGTGAGGCTGCTGAGGTTAAATTTGAAGCCTTTCTTGGGTGCCAGCCATGGCAATTCACTCTCCTGTTGACAGCCAAGCCCTATGAGAATTTCATATAGCCAGAGGATTTTTGTTTCACATGCACAAAACATACTGCAGAATTCTTTTTGTACTTTGACACAGAGAGATACTAACAGTGGAGGGGAAAAAAGTGCATACCTTCCATCCCTTGTTGCCTTCTGCACCACCTTTGATGGCATAGGCTCCTTTGAAGCCACTGTTTGCAAGCAGCCTTGCAACTACTGCAGAACTCCCATCAAACCTTTGCATTCCAAACCAAAACCACAGAGACATGTCTGTCAGAGAGTGAGTATGAACTTCCTACAATTGAGAAAGTGCTAATGTTCTGCAGCAAAAGCCATTGGAACTCAATCCTGCAAAACCAATGCAAGAACCTCAAATGCTCTCAGAAGGTTGGGCAGATGTAGCAGATTGTCTGCACATCTGCATGCAGAAGTTGTTGCCTGGAAAAACCACACAATCTTAAGCTTCTGAATTATTTCAAAACCTAATGCTCATCAGCATGTTATCCTCTCTATCACTGTGCTACATGCAGGTCGTTCCATTCGTACATAGGTCCTTGCAATGGGATGAGATATTCTCCTGTCGCACTTAGATGTCCTACAAGATGAAGACTGCACGACAACCTACTAATTGGCTCTGCCGTGTGTGCATCGGCTGACTTGAGTTTCTTGTCCTCTGCACGATTTCCGCGTATTTTATAACATCAGGAAAATTTTAAGTTTTTTTTTCATATATGTTGCCATAGAGCAGACAGGAGCAGCTATGCGATTTACTAAGAAAGCAAGAACAAAGCTTCGCCTTCCGACGCAACTTTGTCGACGCTTATCAACAAACAAGACAGCGTGTGCCCCGCGTTGCAAATTTTGTCAACGGGTTGGCAAAACGGAATACAGATTCCAATTCGACGCAGCTGACTAGTGACATCTCATAATCTGCAACTGAATGGTGGTCAATGAAACTCGGGGAACACTTTTGTGAAGCACTCAAGAAAAAAACCGAGACTAAGAATCACATCCTTTCACGACTATGTCGCCAAAAAAATGGACCCTTACCGGTCCAGGATGTAGAGAGTGGTGTTTTCAGCGTCCTTAAACTTAGCTAGCACCCTGTCTGCATACTCCTCACCATGATCCACATAAGGCAACTGCACAACTCTCTTCCTCAACTTTCTAACGTCCGGAGTCCCTTCCGTCTTAACATCCTCCGCCGCTCTTATGTCCAAAATCTGCGCATCGCTTTCCTTATCTGACAGTTTGGCGAACGCCTCCGCGGCCGCTACGTTGCCGAATGTTTGGGGTTTCACAAATACTCTGAAAGCAACCGCCGGAACCATAACGGCCGCAATTCCCAGCACAATGGCCAAGGGATTCGCCGTCACAAAGTCCAGAACACCACTTCTCGCGTCGAAATCGATCACATTCTCATCCGACGCAGCCAAGGCAGCATCCTTGACGTCCGAGACGATATCATCATAATTAAAAGCCAGGGCTCCATTTGCAGGCGCTGCCAGGAAAGCGAAAACGGGAGAAAATAAACTCGTAGGTACCCCAGAAACGCCAGAAACGCCCGCAAACTGCTTCCGCATCAAACTTGACGCGTGGAGAATATCCCCCACGACTACAGGAATACAATTCTTCTCCTCACGCAGATCCACGGCCGCTTTAACAAGAAAACCATCCCTAGATCTAACACCTTCTCTCTTCACACTTCTACCACACATGTTACCGCCATGGCGGCTTCCGGAGCTCTGCTCAAGCTTCCGACTCGCAGCGCAAGAGACGCCAGCAACTCCACCTCCGGAAAGTCTAAGAACCTCCATAGGTATAATAGCTCGTTCAGGAGCAGAAAACCCGCCAAAGCTCCGGTGCACGGAGCTCCAATCCACCGAGGGCGTACCAAAAAGCTACGGAAAGTAGCAGAAGTAGAAAAACCGAGTGCGGCAAAAGCTGAAGCAAACCAACGACCTTAAGCATCATCGCCATAGCCACACACGAAAAGACAACCCAAAACGAGATGCCATAGCTACTTTATCTCATCTCGGTTTACGCACTTCGCTACCAGTGGTCATAACTAACAACACAAAACCAGATGCCAAAACACAGCCCGCTGGCACATTTAACATGAGCCACGCAGAAAATTTCAGGTCCCAATTCATTTGCATCATTACCTTTTTTTGCGTGCAAAGCTCCTTGAGCTCTAATTATATAGCTCCTCCTTGTTCTATAGTTTTAATTTTCCTACTTTTGATTGGGCAGCTCCTTGTGTTGTTTTTACATGCGAAGCTTTTCTGAGCTTTGTTGCTATAGCTCCTCCCTATTCCTAAATTTCTTTATTCTATTTTCGGTTGTGTAGGTCCTATGTTCTCTCCATGTGCAAAACTCCTCAAAGCTTTATTACTATAGCTCTTCTTTGTTCTTGGCTTTTCATTTTTTTGCTTTGATTATGGAGCTCCTTTGTGTTCTCTCCACATGTAAAGTTCCTTTAAGTTATGTTCATAAAGCTCTTCATTGCTCTTCGATTTTCATTTTTTTACTTTCGATGTGTAACTCCTCAATGTTTTTTCCTCATGTGAAGTCATCCAAGCTCTATTGATGTAGTTCCTCTTTGCTCCTAATTTTCTTTTTCTTGTTTTTGGTTGTGCAATTTATGTGTTCTTTTCACATGCAAAGCATTTTTGCTTTTTCAATGCACTCCCAAGCACCTTAATAGATTTAAATGTGAGTATGAGGTGAAAACAACGAAAAAGTAAAGAGTAAGGGCATGTTCCCTGGCTCACAACATTTTGGGGGTAAAGGGGCATGTTGAAGCTCTGGGATGGGACTAGAATGAATGACAAGCAATCACTCACTCACATGGACTTGCACAAAACCAAACAACAAGTTGGTTAGTGCATAGCTAGAACACTTTTGGTGCTAGGACGAATCATGGGCTAACTCAAATTTCACGCTTTCCTTGTTTTTGGTTTTTTTATTGTGGAACTCCTATGTTCTTTTTGTATGTGAAGCTCCTTTGAACTATGATCAAATCTGCACCTTACAATTTGGCCATTGCAAGTGGTTATTCTTGCACAATTTTTACAAGTTGTGTTGCAAATTCAAGGTTTGATTTTTCAAGGTTTTGGCACAACAAAATTTGACCTTCTACTGCCTCCTTTGAAAGATGCTTGGTTTGTTTTGAAACAATGAATCACATAATTGTTTTACACTAGTACCAAATTTCATGTGTGTATGATATTTTGGGTAGTAGAGAACTTGGTGATTGGGTTAAGGTGCAATCAACCACCTTTACCCACATGAGATAATAGCATACCCACTAGTAAGAGAAGAAAACTCAATATGATAAATTTAGCAATCCAACACACATGATTATCAACAATCTTCATGGATAATTTATGCTAGTACAAATGCTTCAAGTCCACCATCAACCAATATTCATTGTTTGCATCATGTGAAAAACACATAACATATAATTTATGGTGAAGAACATTGCATCAATAGTAGTTTAAAATCTTAAGCATTACAAAGGTAATTTATTCCAAAGCATTTTACACCACTAAATACATCCAACTTTGCTTGGTTCCTCCAAATGTCCAAGATTTTATTAGAGGGAATTAACTACCATGCATGGTTTGAATTGGTCATGCTTTGACCAATTCAATTAATTAACCAAAAATGTCAGAATGGCACCTTTCACAAATAATCATGATTCCTAGGCACATTTTCATGGTAGTTAGAAGTTCATTAGTTGTTTCCTTGAAACTAGTGGCATCTAGGTTGGAAAGTTTTCAAAAGTTTGATTCCTCCAAAAACATGGGTACCATATATGGTGGTTTCAAACTTGTTTAATACACTAGCATTGAGTATCGACTATAAGCAATTATCCTCTTTTGTTTGCATACAAAACACACCATGTTCATATTACATTCATGGCACAACACTTGTCCCCAAATGCATTTATGTAACATTTTCAAGCAAGATTGCACCTTTTCAAAATTCACCAAGAATATGTAATATCCTATCCATTTGCCAATACAACCCATCATCTTAAAACCCAACTTTGGCCCCACTGGACCCCCATTATGTCCCCACTAGAATCCCACTATGGCCCCACCAAACTTCCATTTTGGCCCCACTAGATTCCCATTCAAAATTACCACTGGGAATGAACTTTGCATGCTTTCTTTGCCGCTACATTAAAATGTTCCTATGAGAAGTAAGGTGATAAAGGGTGGATAGATCTATATTAAACCAGACCAATAAGCCAAAATAATAGGGTTTCTAATTACCTATACTAATATTCCCAAAAAAATAGCAATCTCTAATATTAATTTTATCATGCTAAGAAGAGTTGATGGTAATGTCCGTTACTTTGGCTAGTTTCATGTAACTCTCAGTTGCACAAATCTAATGTAAAAAATGTTGTATAGTCATCTCCAAGTAGACTCCTTGAATCTAGTTTAGAACCTAACCAATTCAAGAAAACAACAACCTTGTTGCCATACACACACTATCTCTCCAACCTGTCCCAACATTGACATCCATGCATAGTTTAGATACATGAATTCTATTAGTCTTGCATTGCTCCTTATGTGCATTATATTAAAATCAATTCACTAAGTCATGTTGAATGTTACGCAACCTATGCACAACATGTGTATGAATTACAAAAATGCACCCAATGTTTACATTTGCAGAATGTTGCAATCCAAAATGTAATAAACATGTATACCCATGTTGTACTTACCATGCATTACATGTTTGGGGAATGGAACACCTCTTGGCCTAGTGCCACTCCTTATGTGCATTCATGAAAAAATCTCATTTGGACAATCAATGAACCATTTACACAAATGCCACCAAAAGAAATCACATTGTTATTTAGAATTCAAACATTTCTTCACCTACCCACCACAACACACACTTGAATAAGGTCAAAGTTGTGAGCGAACATGACTAGACACTGATATTCTCTAGTTGGCATTCCTTAAGCAATCATTGAAGATGGAGCAACACCAACCAATTTAACATTGTCAACCAACATGTAGACCAACCAAGTAACCATAAACCTTTGCTTACCTAGGTTTCACACACATGGCTACATATACCAATGCAAATCAACCATTAAAACCAATGGTCATTGAACTATTGAGATTTAAAATGAACCACCAATGTAATACTGCCTAGTAACGAACATGTTCATAATGTGAAAATAAATATAGTAAAGCAGTTTATTACACATAATCTAATCATTTGAACCCATTGTCCAAGTGGATCAAGAGGGTAGGTGCTTCAATTGTGGTCAAATTCACACCTTTAAAACTAAACTAAACACCACTTGTTAGATTGCATACATTGGATGCATTAGATATCGCTTTTAAATCCAGCCCTAAAAATAAAATGCGGCCTTAAATTAACATAGTACTTGGGACTACAATGACCAAAAACTAGTATTGCAATAATACATATTACAATATGCAATACATTAGGCCCGTGTGTAGTTGTTTCAATGGTCAAATCAAATTAGGTTGCAACCAAATGGGATTACACGGTCAAAATTAGTCTTAACTTTTTGAAATTTCAGTAGCCCTACTTAGCGTGTGGTCTTTAAAGGCAAATCCTCTAATGAACCCCCCCACCCTCCCCCTTTACGAAAAAAACTAAAATCTAGGATTCTTACAATATTCCACGAACAATGATTGAGGAAGGGATGTAGGTAAGGAATACACATGTCCTTGATTATACTTCTAATATAGTTGCATGCACATTATGTTTTGGTGGAATTCCCAACCTCACAACCTCCATAAATGTCTCATCTATTCAAATTACAAGAGAGTCAAATCTAGGCTATTAACATTCATTTTATAACTAGTAGCTCCACGATGAACTAATTATTGCACTTGATCCTCCTTCGGTTTTAATCTCGCATCTTTGGCATTGAAATTATAGGTGCACATTAAAGAGCTCACGTTCTATTAGGTGTTCAAGGTGAAGGCGGAGTGTATGTGATAGGGTGATGAAATTATGTTATAATGTCTATGGTGACAACTATGTTTCATATTAGGGTTAATATAGTTGGTGATAATATTTGTGGCAACTACGATTAGGGTTGATAGAGTTGGATGGACATGAATGATGCATTTTACATATTCATACAAGGGTTAAAATTCATACAACACCATTTTTGGAACTTCCATGGATTTGTTCCTAGCCAAACACAAAAGGTAACACCCCTTCATAATTATTCACTACCATTTTTTTGTTTTCAATATGAATTTTCAACTTGCCATCTTCCTCTTCTTGTAGAAAGATTTTTTCTTGAATGTCATTATCTTTAAATCCATGCAATAGTGTGATGTTGAGACCAAATGATGATTTAAGATTTTCACATACTGATGGTGAAAACAATAAAATTGCTTCAACAAGTTTGTCATTTGGAGATGGAGAGGAGTCCAAGTATTACGGTTCTCAATCCCCCCCCATCTAGTAACCTTTCATATAAGATCAAATCACGTGGTGCATCTATATCTAACATCACACCACGCCCATTTGCAAGGATGAAGGTGGATGTAAACAAATTAACGATTATTAGTTCGATACTTACACAGTCAAATGTTGACAAGATGAATGCAAGCTTCCTTATCTTAAGGGAATTGTAGTCCATGAATGCATTTTTGGGTTGGTGGCAAGTTTGTAACCAATTTTGCTCCTTTGAATTCTGCTTGAATTTTATGGCACTCAATTACAACTTCAATAAACTTGGTTGTCATATTTTTATTTGTTATCTCTCCATGTTTGGTGTTGGAATGGTTGCGTATATCTAATCAACATGAAATTAGGTGAAAGCTTATTTGGACATGCCTACAAACCTAGTTTGAATGAAGATTGATATCCATAGGTTCTTTATTAATAGTTTTTGACACACTCCCAACTCCTTGCAAGACTCAAAAGTGAATCCAAGTACAAGATAGCGAAAGGGGGAGGAGTCGGGGCATGTTCCCTAGCTCACAACACTTTGAGGGGTAAAAGGGCGTGTTGGAGCTCCAGGATGGGACTAGGAAGAGTTGACAAGCTTCACTCACTCACACAGGCCTGCACACAACCCACACAAGGTGGTTGGTGCATAGTTGGAACACCTTTGGTGCTAGGACGAGCCACGGGCAATACGGACACACAATGACGCGCTCCCAAGTCACGGGGTGAAACCCACTTGAGGGTTTCACAAAGTCAAGTTGCGGAAAGTTGAGACTTGGAGGCACGCTCCCGACTTCCAACTCTAGAAAGGGGTAGAGGGTTGAGTTGGGAGCCCATGGATTAGACTAGGAA
>Ga0209208_10005054_pt1 | contig 18489 bp, 14 predicted proteins | sample S1TSphfallax_3_FD_187694 | JGI IMG/M metagenome (GOLD analysis project Ga0209208, IMG submission 187694) | Host-associated microbial communities from peat moss isolated from Minnesota, USA - S1T2_Fd - Sphagnum fallax MG (SPAdes) (version 2) | ecosystem: Host-associated > Plants > Peat moss >... | reverse complement strand
ATTTTCATCCATTTTAGACTTTCATCCATGTACATGTGAAAAATATTTTCCATGTCATTCCTACATGGCATAGGGATATTTTAAGAATATTTTATCCACATCATGAGAATATTTCAAAAATATCCATTCTTGTTCACAAGCTCATGTTCACAAGTTCATGCTCATGCTCACATGCTTGTTTCATAACATTGTTGGCAATGAAGGCATTCATTCTGTCCCATAATGCATTGTTGCAAGTTGTTCAAACATTGTGAATGTATAATACAAATCCTCGAGTTATTTTAATGAAGATATATTTTAAAGGTCAAATTGCTTGAACAATGAAGGTGGACAACTTATTATAAATTATAGGCACATGGTGCAAATCCAAGTTTTCTCTTTCAACAATGATCTCCTTCAAGGATTTTGTAGCCATGGTTCAATCTTCAAATGGTTTTCTTAACCATAGATGCCACATGTCCTTGTGTTGTTGCATCCATTGCCTAAGTGTTTGTAGTTGGACTAAATGTAAAAACAATTTTGTTCACTCCAATTCTTGTTTCCTTGCATATGTGTTTGATTCGATGATTATGGAAAATTATCGCAAGTCAGTGATGAAGTCCACATAATCTCTCCACCCACCAAAGTTACAAGGGAGTTTGACTTGTAATAATTGTAATATAATGGGAGCCATTGTACCAAAGGGTTCACCCTAGATTGTTGGATCCATCCCAAAGGTCTATTAGTAGTTTAAGATTAACGCGCTCCCAAGTTCCTTGTTGGACCCAAGTTGGGTCCAAGTCAGGCAAACAACAGAATTGTTTGGAACTCGAAGCACACTCCCAGCTTTCATCATTAAAAGGGGTAGAGGGGCGTGTTGAAACTTCGAGATGGGACTAGGATGAGGGATAAGCTTTATTTTTTTACTTGAACTTGCATCAAACTAACCAATAAGTTGGTTAGCTCACATTCTAGAACACCTTTAATGCTAGGACAAGCCACGGGCAACCCTGGACTCACAAGACTCATCAGGGCTCGGACTCAGGGGAAGCCACCACCTCCCCCCATGTAATATTTTTTGTGTCTCTCTACGGCACCTACATCCGGATGGCTTTTTGTCCCAGGATTCCTAAGGAGGAGTCCCAAAACTATCCCGGTTTAGACTCTCGAGACTTTGCGAGTTCATAACTCTTTGTTCAAACCTCTGATTGGGATGAGGTTTGAAGCAAACTTGTAGCTCTCCTTGAGAGCTTTCCAACAGTGTGTCACACTCCACTTGCACACACTGGGGTCGGGTCGATTCCCGATTTTTAGTGGTTGGGAGTCAAACTGCCAGTTTGACTTTCGACCCTTCTTTTTGCCATAACTTGTGTTATAGATGTCCAAATGGCTCATGCGAGGCCATTTTCGAAATTTACACTTCGATAGCTTTCCAATGATAAAAGGAATAATGCTTTAAGGCAAGGTGTTTTGACCCCTGCAATCGAACTCTGAAGTTTCGGGAGTTTCGGAGGACTCCCAAGTCCCCATTTCAGGAGTGTGAATGTCATCCTCACACTCTTCCAAAAGTGGGGTTGCAACAAAGACCATACTATTCCAAAATTGTTGCCATTATAGGTTGAAGTTCCAGTGGAAACATTGTGGGGAATGGATCAAGGAGATAATTGTACACAAAGTTGCATGTCAACGTTTTCATGATTTTGTGAAGTTCCAAGAAATTTTGACCCATGGAATAAAATGGGTTCAACCATTTGTCATGCTTGATTGGTATGTTGTGAAATGCCATCCCTTGTACTCTCAAAATTGGAGGAGGCAAGGTGCCGAATAGTATCATGAATGTCCCATTCAAATAATTCCTAACCAATTTAATTTTAACTGAATTCAACATTTGTCCATCTCTTTTTGAAATCCAAATAAAATACACCATGAATCCCATGCTTGATAGACATATGTGATACCCTTGGTATCATGATGGAGCTTTTATGTTTGATATTGTGAGAATGAACAAAGTCACATTCAACATAAAAACACTTGATGCCCCCATAAATATCTTAGGTCTCCCTTGGGCAATTGTGTTCCTCCTTTGGGCATTACAATAAATGTCTCCAAAGGGAACTATTTTCATCCTCGAGGTAATTATGGGGAGGAAATAGTTCCTTGGGGCATTGCAACATATGTCTCGTCATGGAATTGTTTTCTTCCCCAAGGTAAGCTTTGAGGAGGAAAATAGTTCCTTAGGGCATCATAAAAGATGTTTCCCCAAGGAACTATTTTCCTCCCTAGGGTAGCTCTTGGGAGGAAATATTCCTTGAGGCATCACAACAAATGTCTCCTCAAGGAACTATTTTCCTCCCTAGGGCAACACTGGAGAGGAAATAGTTCCCCGAAGCCACACAACAAATATTTCTCTTGGGAATTATTTTCCTCCTCGAGGTTACCCTAGGGAGGAAATAATTCCATGAGGAATAATAATGAGAACCCTATAGTTGTACCATTTTTTCTTCAAGAAAAAAAACCCCAACATCCTAAATGCCTAAAATGTTGAAAACCCATGACAATCCATTTTCTCCCAATGGATTTTATAAACACAAGCTTCTCCGGGGAAATGCTAGCCTTTTTGGGAATTTTTTGGAATCCAACTTAAAATTGAGAAATGGGGACTTACCAACCCGCTCGCAACAACAAAGTTGAATTCATCATGATTGGCTTTCACGGTGGGTAAGTTTTTGAATGTTTACACCCACTAATATTCAAATGTGTTATAGACCCCATGATATTATTGTAGTTGTTTCCAACCGTATCCCACATCTACCATCATAAGGAAAATCTTGGATTGCAATATTGTCTTCTCATGCCAATTAGGCTAAAATAATGAGGGATCATATTGAAACTCCTCCTCTTATCGTATAGAACTAAGAAATGTCCTATGGACAACGTCCTTGATTTGCCACATGTTTTGTGGATGATAATTGAGATCCAGAAATTCAAATTTTTTGTTTTAGAAGTTTGTCACAAGTGCATTGTTTCTATTGGCGAGGTGTTTGAGTTGGAACAATATTTTGATTTGTGGGTCTACTTTGTTGTTGCATGGATGTAGATGATTTTGTAAGCCATGCATTTTCTTTCAACAATTGAACAATTTTGAAATGAAGTAGGGTTCTACATGTGGCAAGTTGGGTTACAATGTTGAGGTCGAAATTACTTATTGGATGTTGCATGTAGGCTTTGAGTGAACTTTGAATGGTGTAATTGGTGGGGACAAACCTTGTTTTTGGTTTGAAGACACAAATTGTGCATTTCCTCAAGGCTTGTTGGGTACAAGTGCCCAACTACTTATTGCCCCACACACGCTTATAGTTTACAATGCATTCACAACAATGAACCACGACTTGAAATCATCAATGGCCTTCACACCTAGGCATATTGTTGCCAAAAAGTGGCGATGTAGTTTAAGTTTGCTTCCCCATAATTTTTCACAACATGGGCATTTGTAATTGGGTTGGTGCCCCCGACAATGCATATTGCACCTTCAACAACTTTCTATGTCCATTCCTCTGGAGTATACCAAAACAAAAGCCATGTAAACAACAACACTATTTTTGCCCTTTTCCCTCTTGCGCACTTCATGCCACCATTGCAACATTCCTTCCTTTGGCAGTGGTGGAGTCAATTCTTGAAGGCTATGGACCATTGATGAATAAACCCCATAACTATTGTGTGCTCTAAAGAGAATTCCTCATCAGACATGGTTATAAGCAATGGGAAACAATGCTGAAATTGAATGAGATGAAAGAGCACATGTTGCAAATTAAGAAATAAAAAGAAAATACACACTAAAAATCAAGAAGACAACAAAACATACAATCCAAAAAATATGTTGTAAAGAAGATGCAATAGCAAAACACACAATCCAAATATTAAGTTGTAAAGAAGATGAAAGTTCTACTTGCACCAAGAATAATTACAACAAGCGGAGCAAAGAATTGAAGCAACAAAGAATGCAATTGAAACACAAAGAATGCAAATGCAAATGCTTTCTACGAGGGATACAACAAGATGCATCCCCATGCATCAACAACTTGGCGTCCCTGGGTAGGGATGGGAAGGCAAAACGTACTCAAGCATCTAATTTGGTTCGTGTAGCCATGCCTTTTCCAAGCTTGAATTGTCCAAATCCTTGAGCAACATTAGAAAGAGATCGATCAGGAATGGTGAACACTGGCTGTGGATCGTACAAACCTTAAAACCAAATTAAAGGCACAAAAAAGAGTGGGGTAGATTTTGCCCATGTTGTGATGGGGTGAAAGGATGCCCAAAGATAGGGTGACTTTACAAATAACTCTAATGTCTCATTTTCATGGTTTCACAAATGTAGTTGCAATCTGCAAACGACTCAGTGCACACAAAGTTAGTTGGACCAGCCGCAGAGCTTACCAGCTAGATTGGCATGGAGGCTGAACTACGAGGCTGATGTGCAAGGTTGCACTTGTTCCTTCACTGCCCAGCAAGCTATTGTTGCCCTCCAATGGCTTGTTTTATTGCCCTCTACCCTCATAAATTTTATCCTGGATGGAGATGAGTTGCTGCACGGAGCTGATATGCAAGTTGGCTCACATATGGGGGCTCATTGGAGCCTTTGCTGTCAGATCCTTTTGGAGGCCGAGTGGAAGTTTTCTTGTGCATGTGTGGAGGCTTTCCGCCAGGCAAGCAGCCAATAGGCCAGCCTGGCAGAAACAGGCACGGGCCCATTCCATAGCCTCCAAATTAGGTGTCTACGTCTATGCACAGAATTGGTTGCCAATTCAGCCTCCCAATCAGGCCACGTGGGACACTGAACAGGCATTCTTTGCTTTTCAGATACTATGGAATGGGCCCGGCAGGGTCGCTTCCACCTAGGGTGGAAGGGACCACACCCTGTATAGTGAACTACCCTTCTGTTAGGTGATACTGGACTCTATGGGGGCATGTTCCAGAGAGTTATTGATTTGATTTTCCCCACTGTTCATTCACATGACAAAGAGTGTTTCCATGGTTGAAAGAGTGTTCCCCTGGTTGAATCACATTCACATTATAAGTGAATCTGGCAGAACCAAAAGTGGAACCAGCAGATGGCTGTCTATATCACTTAGGGAAAAACCTGAAAAAGGTGCCTTAATATGACCCCAAAACTGGTCACTGTGCTTCACTCATTCGTTTCATCTTGGAAAAGGTCTGCAGAAATTCATTTTCATTAAAAAAGATGGTCCACTTAATGGACTTCACTTCGCGTCACAATTGATGCAAGAGAATCCCAAACAAGTTTGGCTTATGATTCCAATACTTTCTTAATTAACATAACCGGTTTCTGGACTGCATTGTCCAATGTGTCCCTTGCTCATTGGGTCCAGAGGAGAGGGGTTATAACACATAATTTTCTCCTTTCTCTCCTCTAGTTCTTAGTCATGTTCTCATTGGTCCAGACACCGGTTATGCCCAGTAACTGGTGAGAGAGCTGGATTACTGAAATAGTCTCGACCCATTCACACCTCCACTACATTCAGTAATTGGGCTCCTGTGACCAGTTACCTAACACATTATTATCTACCTATCTTTGGATGGGTGGGGCGCAGGCAAGGGGGGATCCTTGGGGTTCTGAATCAGGATGGAATCCTGACTGAAGACAAAGAAGATTTGCAAGTGAGTGAAATGTCATAAATTCTCTAGTAATTCTCACTAGAAACTAGGCGTAGGTGGTGTTTGGGTTTTCTTTTGGATCTGATGAAATTCTTTTTAATTAGTTTGTGCTTAATTTCTTTTGGGGCTGAGGGGAAGTGAGAGATGGTAAACAACCCCGAACGAGCATTGTTCCATGAAGTTCTGCACTTGTCTTTTTACACCTAGTGTGGTTCAATGTGGTTTTGCATGTTAGATTTTTGTTCTACACGTTTTAATGTTTCACATCTATTTTTACATGTTAAATTTTTGTTTGCCATGTTATGTTGTCCCACATTGGTTTTGAACTTAGCAGCTCTTAAGAGAGAGTGAGGATTCTTATTATTAACAAATTTTTTTACTTTGAAGAAGTATGATGTTACTTTTTATTTACCCTAGAAATTGGGAGAAACCAGTCAAATCTTGTGATAGAACCAAACAACTCTAGGCAGAGCTAAACATTGTTGACCAAAAAGTGCGTCAAATAGAACTCCTTAGTGAATTTGAACGTCCTCCACAGGAGCTAGGCAGAGGAATGTTTATTTTGGATCTTGATGCTTCATGCAGTTCTCATCATGTTCTCAATTGTTCTTTATGATGTCGTCAAATTGTTCTTTTAAGTTCCCATGTGTTCCCCCAATTTTTCTTTGTAAGAACCCTGCTCTTTATCCCATGTCCTTTGAGAACTCTTGGAACCTATATAGGGAAGCCAAATGGAAAGAATATAACATATCTATTTTGAAAATGTCAAAAGCTCGGTCTCTTTTTTCCCCTTCAGTGATTGCTCAATGGGCTAGTCAAAGAAGCCTATTTGATAACCAAAAACAAACAAACAAAATAATAATAATAATAAAAAAATTTCCACCAAAAACTAAATAATAATAACAAAAATAGAAACCCACTAAAAGGTATATTAGACAAAGTCTAAACTGACAAAAAACCTTGTTCAGCAGCCCCATTTTTTTGAACATCACATATCTCCTCATTTCTTCACATTTGATATCTAGATTCCCACATGGAGACGCCACTCACACAGCCTTTTTTGTTTGCTGGTAAATGTTTGCCAAAAGGTGAATAAAAAAATGAAGGTTCAAAACTGAAGTTATTTTTGGAGGTTTCAATTGCCAAAAAATCAGGAAAAAAAGGAGTATAAAATTGCCAGATTTCTATGTTTGGATTTTGTTACTAGCAAGAAAAAGAGAAGGATGATTAAATATTTATATTTCATTTTTTATTTACAGTCAGATTTGATTAAATCATTCTACGGATGATTGCCATTATTATCTAACATTTTCCTTTCAGTGTTTTTTCTTTAAAAAGTTTGGGGATGTTGCTAGACTTCGTAAGCATTAATTAATTACAAGATCTAGTCAGATTTGGCACCAGTGCAGATTTGCTATAGTAGAACTTTTTAGAAATCCTTCAATATTGTGGTTATCTGCTGGAACCTATGGTAAGAATATGGCAAAATTTAATTATTTTCTCAAAATCTGACAAATTTTGGCTTTTAAAAATATAACTTTTTTGGGGTACCTGTAGCTGGATGTTTTGTTTCGAAAAATGGTGAAAATTCGCCCCCCCAACAAGAAAAGAAAAACGCTGTTTGCATGAAAACATTCCCAAGAAAAAACACTAATTTTCTCCAGAGTTTGGATCAATCGGGGACACATCTGTGAAGAACTGTGACAACAGTAGGCAGCAGCAGAGATAAACGTGACAACATTCTCCACAATAAAACCCATTCCTTGAAATTTGACATGAACTTTTCAAACAAAACACGAGGGAATCTACCATCATCATATTATACTTTTGTTTTTCGTTCCTGGTAACCTACCCACATTGCGAAAATTCAGCACTGATGAAGAAGAAGAAAAAACATTAAAAAACTCTTTCTTTTGGAAGAGACAAAGAGAGCCGGATGCAACCACAAAAAAGGGGGAAAAAAGAAAGAAAATTACCATTTGCGGAGCAATGCGATCGGTCGGTCGGTCGGTCGCATGAGCATTTTGCTTTTCTGGTTGCGGCTTCTCTTCCACCGCTTAAGGTAGGCTTGTGGGTCCACAGCCGCAATTTGCTTTTCGCCATGATTGTAGCCTTGCAGTTACGGAATCGCAATCCCCAACGCCGCTTGACCCCGTCTCGATTCTCTCCGTGTCTCTAGATTTATTTTATACTCACCTGCGGATGAACAGTCCATACCCAAGTACAAGTCGTCAGTCCCCGCATCATTTTATTCTCAAAATCTGCGACGAATGTCTATAATTATTCATAGTCAGTTGTGTCTTCGTGGATGAAAAGATTATACCCAAGTAATAGCCAGTTCCCGCATTTTGTGCCGGTGCTTGGTTCTCTGGTTCTCATAATCTGAGACGAATCTCTCAATACTTTATTAATAGTCAGTTGTGTCTTCGTGGATGTAAAGTTCATGCACAAGAAGGAAATTCAGTACCCGCCCACCCGCACGCATGCATTTTGGGTGCGAGCGCTTTGCTTCTTCCATTCTCTGGCAGTTTTGTTTCTCATCTTCTTCCTCTTCTTATTCCAGTGGTTTTCTTGCAAAGAAAAAGAAAATCTCTCGGAGGAGATCTCGTCGACCCCTCAAATCTTTTTTTTTCCCTTGGTCTGGAAAGCTTTGGAGTTTTGGCTTCACTGGTGGGTACATTTCTCCTCTTCTTCTTCTCATTATTGCCTTTCTTTTTGTAGTGTTAAGCGCTTGCTGCCAGGTGCTCCCTATCTTTGTATGTGGTAGAGCTCTGGCTCGGTTATCTGTGAGCTATGTTCTCTGGAATGTGCACGGTGTGATCCGTGTGCAACGAGATGCAGTTGTGATCAGAGCTTTAGGTCAAGTCTCGGACCGTTGTCTTTTTTTTTGGGGGTCTTTTTCTTGTTTGTGTGTATGTGTGTGTGTTCTCTCTCTCTCTGTCTCTCGTTTGGTATGTCGCTTGGCAGCTTATGATTAACTGTGAGAACTAGCGATGGAATTACTGTGTCTCCACATTGTAGTCCAGTCGTGGAATTTTTCAGACGTGTAACAAATTGAAGTTGTCAGAGTTGCTAAAGTTTTGTTTGTTCAGGTCGCTGGCAGTTTGACTCCCAGTGATTGCTTGACAGCAATGGCTGTTTTTTGCAATCCATCTCACCCAAGATTGTGTTCTCTGGGAAGAAAACCCAAACCTCAAAATTGCTGTTGAACCAATATGCCCAGTGCAAGTGCTGTAAAACTTGCCTAGCTGATAGATACAGAGATACCACCATTCGCAGGCCATGGGTCGTGCCATTCTAGATTTTCCTAGCACGAGAAAGATAGATAGAGACAATCCTTTTCTTTTCTCTTTTGCTCCAAATCCTCGCCCAAACTTGCAGGCCAGAGAGGAGAGCTCAGAGCCCACTATCAATGAGTTTCTGTTTTGCAGAGGAGAGAGGGCTTCTTGAGCTGGAGTGCAAGCGTGTATCAGAAGCACTTGGAGTTATACAAGTTTTCATCTTGCATTGAGCTGGAAGGGCCCTCTCTCTGACCAAACCAGTTTGCCGAATCTCACCTCAAGGTACCTATCCACAAAACCTTGAATTCGGAAATGGAAGTTTTGAATTTATCAAGTCATGGAGGGACATGAGACTTGGGTTGTCGAAGGACCCACTGATCAGAGTGTAGATTCATGAATTCTTTTACAGCTTTGTTTGGCAGATTATAAGCTCCTGTTTCCAGGACATGCACAGAATTCTAGACAGGATCACAGCAATGATAAACAACTACCCATGATTCTGCAAGCAAGCTTTTTACTTTGTAAGATGGATGCACAACTGACTGATTCTGCAACCTGCAATTTGCACCAAGTGATTCTGCAAGAACTAACCTTTTGTAACATGATGCTCTGACTAAAAAAAAGAACTCTCCAGTTTTCCAGCCACTACTTTTCAAGTCTCTCTCTACTACTCTTGTGATATGATGGAGAGTGCATACAGTCCAAAAATATTAAGTGTGCCACCAAGCACTAGAAGTTCAAACTTCATCAAGTTGATAAACATTCTTGGTCTGGTAGGTACATAATTTCTGTCCTCAGTTACTGTTTTTTCTTTTTCCTTTCTTGATCATGTCATTGTTGAAGTGGAGGGAATTGCAGTCTATGAACAATTTTTTGCATATCTGATGAATGGGAAAATTCTTGATAGGGCTGGAAATTTTCTCTCTTGCTATATATATATATATATACTCTATTTTCAAATTTCAAGTAGTCTGGAGTAGTTGAGATTTGAAGTTTATCGTGAACAAAGGTAGTGATCTTGGAAAGTGGGAGTGATTGTGTGAACCATTTGAGTGCAGTTACTGTCAGTGGCACTTATTGGGATTGGAATATGGCTGGCATCAAGGCATGGAGACTGTGAAAAGTCTTTGAGAGCACCTGTTTTTGTGATTGCCATTTTTTTTTTAATTGTGTAAGCTCCAGATGGGATTTCCATCTAATCTCTCTTTCCATTTTTTATTTTTTTCCCCTTATGTCTTGGTCTTTGAATGTTCTGATCCTGGATCTAAGGTTTTGGGTTGATAGTTTGGAGGTAATATTTGCGCATTAGACAAGCAGTAATATACCACTTAAAATCTGGTCTGTTTGATGAGTTTTTTATTTTTATCTCCCTGTAACTGTTTTGGTCCATAGCCAGCTGGGATTATGCTTTTGTCATGGCGGGTTATTTCTGTTGGAGTTTGTGCTTATCAGAAGGTATAATTCACTGGTGGTTGATGGAAATACAGGTCAATCTTGGGATTGTTTGGAGCCTCCTCTGCGTTTGTTCCACTCCTTTATACTGTATCCAATTAACCTCTGCATTTATCAGCAGGAAATAAACAGAGTTTAGTGCAAGAAATCAGATTGAGTAATGAGGGTTCAAAGTTCAAACCTTGTGGAAGATTACTTAGCAACTTACATGTAAGAAGTTGCAAATTTTGCTGTGCTGGAAAAGGTGAAGTTCATCAAATTGATTCTTTCAAGATACTGGCCACAAAGGCATTTGTTTGTATTTTCCCAGTTGACAATAGTCTTACTGTTGTAGTAGATTCTGGTTGAACTTCATATGTAATTTGATGTTGAACCATCCAATGTGATATTATTTTTCTTGACGGGGAACCTCACAGTACCTGGTTTTGATGCTCATGATCCTCCTTATACTTGCGGGATTTATTATCTTCATGTAAGCTTTCTCAACCCATTTTCAGATATATCATGCTACCAGGAAAGTTGCATAACAATTTAGGGTTTCTGATTGCAAGGTTCCAGGGTCATGGGTCAAGGGTTCACAGGTATCTTTTTAATGTTAGGGTGAGTTTTGAGTCCAGGGGTTAGGATTCTAGAATTTATCTTCTTGTATTAACCCCTATGATGAAATACCTGAGAACAATCTTTTGTTCCATTAAACTACTTCCGAAAAAAAGTTTTCTTTTCTTTTTTCTCTTTCTGGGATATCCAAGTTTGATTATGGTGAAAGGTGTAAATTGTTTTTTTATGGAGGCAATTCTACTATCTGTTCAAAACATGATTCTGATCCTGTGAGTGGCAACCTTAGTCACTTCTTTGGCACAAAGAAGTCTTTTGTTTTCTTGAATTGTGTACATTTATTCAGTTTTGTATCTTAATGGTATTGAATTTTCATTATTGATGCAGTTTTGTAGTGACAGCTCAAGGAGGTGGATATCCAGTTGCTGGACAACAGTAAGTTATCAATTCTTTCTGTGGCAAATCGTACAAATTGGGGCTTCTTTGATCCCACACCCTTTTGCCAGTAAAGGTAGAAGCAATTGTCAGTGTATTTTTGACCTGGCTATGGATGTTGACACAGGTTTCAGGAATACACACTTGATGACTATTCTCCTTTTATTCGGCATAAGGTACAGCCTTTGAGACACTCCCCTTGTCACCCACCCCATATTCTTGAAAGTTCTGAAGCAGATTATTTTACTTGAATTATATGGGTTGATTTATTCACTTTCTATTATTCATTTTCATGGGGAGTCATTGGTTGCAGCTGAATAATCCGACAAATTGGGTGCACATCCAAAGCTGCATAGAAAGCAGCAACAATTGTGATGAGTTAAATAACATTCAGGTATGTTGCAACCATCAGCTCTTGGGTTTGTATATATGCCCTTCAGATTCCAACTTCATATTGTGGTTCACTCTCTGGCTCCCATCAGGCAGTGTATTTCCTCATCTTTTTTTCTTTTGGGTTGGAAATTTTTGAACTGCAGTCAGCAGCAGATTACTACAACTCTGACCTGAATCCTATCCAATCTGGCTGCTGCCGACCTCCAACAGAGTGAGATTTCTAATGCAGTTAGCACATTCATGGCTTTGCTTTTACTGGTTTGAGTTGGTTCGGTTTGCTGAAATGTACTATGGAATGGTCAAGCCCTGCCCATTTATGTTGGGTAAGGCACCAGGTGAGCTTGTTAGGGCAAGCTAGGCAACGCACCCAACATGATGGGCATGGAGAGGCCATTCCATGACATTAAAGTCTGGGGTGGCAGATTCAGTGAATTTTAAAAAAAAATCATGTTCAACAGATGCATGTTGCGCACTATTACAAGTGTATATCATCACTGGATATACATCATATATCCTGTTGTATAATGTGGCCCAAAGAATGGCATAATCTGCCATCCCAAACCTTAATGATCTGGAGATCCTCTGCTGCTTGGGAAAATTCTTGGTACTGAGTAGTGAGATTGTTGACTCTTTAAAATTTGGGGCTAAAATTTGATCATGTTTATTTTCAAATATGGTTTTTTTTTTCCTATATCCTGGGTTTTTGCAGGTTCCTTCCTGGCTAGAAATATGTGGATTCTGAGGTGCCTGTGCTATTGCAGTGTCTTTTGACTGATAGTTTTCTTTCACTAATCTCATTCATGGGGTGGATGTAGGTGTGGTTACACAATTGTGAGTCCTTCAAATTTTGACACAAGCACTGGGTCTAACAGCTCCAACCCTGACTGCCTCACTTACTCAAATAATGCATCCATCAAGTGCTACAATTGCCAATCTTGCAAGTAAGTTTTGTATGTATTTTGTCCTTGCATTTTGCAACATACCAATGCAAGAAAACTAGCATAATCTCCATCATCTAAGTAGCAAGGTGGATCATATGCTGCATACTTCAAATTATTGGCACTTTTCAATTTCAATCACAACAATTTGTGTTCAGGTTGCAACTGAGATCCTATGGTTGGATCTCCCATGATATGATCTTTGTGGTCATATTAACCAAAAAAAATAGGTTGATTCACCCTTTGCTGGTTTTGGTTTTATTTCATGGAAACTGCCTTTGGGAACTTGGGAATGGTAGGGGAGGGGCGGCACAAGAAATCAAAAGAGATGGCCGAATTCTGGGGATTATTTTTGTTGTCATCTTCTTTGTTCTGGTAAGCGATACATCACTACTACAATCAGATATAGGTATTATTTGCTCATATCACATGTTGGGTCATTGGCTCATATGGGCTACTACCTCTGGGTATTTTATGGTGTCCCAGTGATGATCTGAAGCTTACAGAAGTTACTTGTGGACAGGTCTTGGTCTATTTGGTGGGTTGTGTGGCAGGACGCACAGCATCAAGGGAACATTATGGCGATGTATGAGGCAACAGCTATCAATCAATTTTAGTAACACTACAGGGTAAAGTAGTGATATAATTCCTTGACTAGATCCACAGTAAGTTTTCCTGTTAGATTGAGACTTAATTAATGCTCTCCAATTGACATGGCCCAAGCCATCAACCCAAAAGGATCCTTAATTTGTATTCCTATATATCCTGAAATGACATAATTAGGGTCATTTCTGTTTCAATCATGGGCCTGCCTATCTCAGGAACCGCACAATTCACTTTGTCCATGTCTTTTCATCAATGAAAGTTCAATGGAGATAGGTATAGGAAGAAAAATAAAACAAAAATACTAAGAGCTCTACAACAAGAGATTATTTCCAAACCTTCTAAATGGTATGGTCACCTAGGAAGAATATAAACAACAAAGATGCCCAAAAAACACACACTTGTCGGGGTGCCTGCCATTCCAGGATTACCACAGTGGGGTTGTCCTAGGGTGGCAAAGTCTCCCTTTCTCTCTCATTCCTTTGGTCGTCTAAAAACTATTGCTGCCATACTCAAAGAGCAGCTAATAAAACACACACATCATCTTCTATTACACAATAAAACCTCTTAAGTAGAAGCTCACATAGCAAGACAGATTTTGTTTATACAAGGCTCCATCAGGGTTGTATTGCACAAATGCCTCCTTCAAGATCTACTCCAAATGTTTCTTCATTTCCTTCCATTGCTTCTCTTGATACCTAGATTTTTGCCTCCGCCATATTGCCTCCAATTTAAACATAATGTGTTGCAACATGAAATCCTCATATTGTTGTAGGTAGTGATTGCTAAGGGAGGCTCTCAAAGCCCTCCATATCTACTTTACTACTTGGGGCTTTAGATCAAAGCTTACTACCATCTCTAATGCATTACCTAATTCACTTTTAAATAACACTACCTTCTTGGATTTGTACTCCACAACCTCCATTATCACCTTGTATTTTGCAAATTTTGTTGGTAGCAAGTGGTATTGATCTTGTTGTTCAATTTTCAAAGATGGGAAGTAAGATTTCCCTTGTCATCCCTATGGGTGTTTTTTTGGCACAATATACACACAAACTAATCACAATTTGATAATTTTCATCACAATACATTTTTTATCTAAAGAATTTGGAGAAAATCTTGTGATAATTAAAGGTGGGTAGTATCTTAAACTTTGATTATGTTGTGAAATTGATAGACATGTGAAAAATTCAATTGTTAGTTAGAATATATTTTTAACTTGTATTTTTTTATAATAAATATTATAATTTAATAGAAAGATTAACAAATTTTATTTCTAATTTAATGATGGTGACCCCCTTCACATATTGCCCATGTTGGAAATAGAAAGAAAAATGAACACCATAAAACAAATTCGTAAAGGAGACAATGCTCACCAAAGGCCACCCGACATCACACAACTTTCTAAAAATAGATGTTCGAGAAATTTATTAAAAATGTTTTTGATGTCAACTTACATAATGACCCAATTAGGGTGTAGGTCGAGGGAGGTTTGGATGCCAAATGGGATGGCCTCATAGCCTCCAAAGGTCGATGCTTCAAACTAATGGGGGTAAAAATGCTCTTGAAACACCCCGAAAGTTGTAGGACAATGGAACAACCAATAAGTCAAAAACACATTTTGCTTATGGCAATAGGACAAAGACCATCAATGTCTTTTGCCATTCCCAACAATATGTTAACCCCTAGCACTAAGGCCACTAACCAAGGGATATCTCCACGAGCAACAACAACAGTAGCTTAGAATAAATATGAAAACCCTAAAAATGGGTCCTTTAGTATGAAACATCTTGAGAAATGTTCATATACCATCCCAAAAAACCCACACAAAGACAAATGGGGAGTAATGGCTAAGGTTTGGGCAAATAAACTCCTATCCAAAACAAAAATATGTTCAAGTTGATAGTAAAATATAAACGAAGGGACAAGATTTGAAGGAGGGGGGCTGTAGTTGGTGTAGGGTGATAACAATGTCTTTTGAAATAATAGTGGGTGTCATGGGTTGGAGAACTTTGGTAGCACAATTGCACTCATCAACTCTCCTTAAAATTAAACATTAGTGAAAATGTGTGGTCAAATAATCTTCCCACGAGTGGAGAAAATGGGGTGCACGTGAAGCACGGGGAAACTCTTTTTCTAGAGAAGATTGAAAATTAGTTGCCCACTATGAACCTCTTGAGGCAAGTAAAAGCCTCTTGTTGATTTGAATGACCTTTTCGAATATAGTGCAAACACCAATGTGGTAATAGGATGAAAATAAACCATGTTAATTTGTTTGTTGAATCTCAAGCAATTCGGTCAAAGGATAAGTGAAAAGCTTGTTTGACCTCATTTTTAGATGGTTTGAGGGATTCTATAAGCAAAAAAGGACACACAAAACGAAATTCAAATAGCCTCAAGATGGAATTAAAATGAGCCTAAAATCAACCCCAAAAAACAAGAGGAATGAAATCAAAGAAAAACACCATAAGGGAGGACACTTGCAAAAATAAAACAATTTGGTTAACTTGGGAAATGAGGTTAACAAGAAGGTAAACATTCTTGACATGCCTTAAGAGGTTGCCTAAAGTGTAAAGGACAAAATAATGAAAACAAGGGGTATCTCAAACTGACAAGGGACACAAAGAAAGAGCCATTCAAAAAAAAATTGCACCCAAAACCCTTAGGAAGAAAAGGCCCAAGCAAACCACCCCCCCTCGTCGCCCAAATAAACAAAATGAAACGAAACCCCCAAAAAAGACAAAAACTTTCCTTAAAAAGGAATTTAAAAAAAAAAAAACTTTCTTGTCGTTGTAGGAACTCGCTAATGATGGCAGGCCAGGTCGTTGCAACAACATTTCCTTTTGTTGGTCTTTCAAAAATGGGTTTTGAGTGATGACAAACAAGTGATGAAAGTTTGAATCTAGCCATAGACAGACGCTCCCTCCTTCCCTCCCTCCCACACACTACAATTCATCTGTTCTTTTCGTTTCCCTCTTTGACTTTTTCTCTCTCAAACATTTCAACACAAAGCCAACTATTCTCAAACATTTTAGTGCCTCCCAACTTCAGCTCCCTACCGCCCATTTGTGCTCTTATTAATAGCTCATCTCAACTCTTATACCTATGCATCGATGCACGTCTATACTTACTTACGCAAGAGCATAGCAAGAGGTGCCTCTTTTCCTCTCAAGATAATCATTGCTGGCCTATTTATAGAAGCCAAATTCTACCATTACATATAGTAAAGGAAGAATGAAGCTTCCCCTGAAGCTGGACGGACAGTCTCCTTTTTGACCTTTCTTATTATTCTATTCACAAAGAAAACAGACACATGTGCAGGTGCACACACAAGAGAGCAAATGATCAAGAAAGATGGCGAACGAGACAATAAAGATGGCAATTCTGGCTATTTAGATTCTCAAAGAAAATAGACAGACGTGCATGCACGCACACACACACACACACAAACATAGATTGAAAAGGTCGCAAAAGGTTGTCGTCTGCTGCATCTGTGGCACACGTCTGATAGGGCTAGCAACAGTGTGTACAAGTGTGGTGGGATGGTGCACTTGATGATGCAACCTTGCATTTACACTTTGTAGAAGCTATATTAAGAGGAACTTGCACATGGCTTTCGCAACTCATTATTTTCCAAGACGATGCGGCTCTGCTTCAGTGGGTACTGGGTGCCTGTTCTGGTGGTCAGGTACTTCACCTTCAGCTTGCTATATCCGTCCCACATGATTTTTGCTGGAACACCAACTGGGAGGGGAAACCTTACTAAGATGATGTTTGTAAACTTCAAGATTGACTTATGCTGATGCAAGTTTTTGTGGCAGGTGGAGTGGCCCGAGTATCTTTATGAAAACCTATCAAAGGTTTCCATTAGGTTGCTATGATTAGAACCCACCGTGTGCATGTGTATCTTTCCATGCAGAAGTTGCTATGATCACAACACAATGTGTTGTGTGTATCTTTCCATGAGGTTGTTGTGATCAGAGGTACACACATCATTGCACGCTATGTATAAACTTCAAGATTAACTTATTGTGATTAGAGGTACACACATCACTGCACGCTATGTGTAACTTTGATCATAGCATCGTCATGGAAGGAGACCCTTATTAGTACTCCTTATAAGAAGAAGAAGTTAAACTTAGAATCGTCCTCATAAATACGTAGACCTTTAGAATGGGTTGTTATCAATATGGACTACAATATTCTTAAGTAATTTTGGTGGCATATATAGGAAGCTTAAGCTCTTTGAATATTTTCCATAAAAGGAAGAAAACTTGATTTGCAATTGTCTTTTGCATCACCAACAACAGATTAATATGACATTAATATTGCATGTGATTATCTAATCATGCAGGTTGCTCCTACGGTAGCTAATCCAACTGACCCAAGTTTGAATCCTCCCTTAACTACGAGTGCGATCATCAGAGTTTTAACTTTCACAATGGCAATTGTCTTCTTTCCTGCTACTGCAGTTAGTGAGCTATAACTATATATATATATGTATTCCAATTTCACGCATTCTAGTGAACGTGCTGCTACTGCATCCCTCTGCAATAGCGGTAAACAATTTGTATCGGGCACTTCTCAGAATCTACTTGTAGAAGCTGGCTTTGTTTTGGTAAGGGAAGACTACTGAAACATACCTGGAATCATCAGTATTGGTGGCTTCTTGGTACGAGTTCCCTTCTTCCTGTTGTTGTTTTTCTTCTTTATTTTATTCTTCCAACGTTTTCTCACGCTTCGGCAATTGTTGCTGCTGATTTGGGATGAGGCACTAATGATGCATCGTCAAGCTTTTGAAGCTGTTGATCGCACCTTGCGTGATTTGATGCAATTGGATGACGCACAGGCAACCGAGAAAATCTTTGGTGGGAAAACCGTGGTCCTTGGTGGGGATTTTCGACAAATCTTGCCTGTTGTTCCCAAGGGGGGACGAGAAGACATTGTCAGTGCTTCATTGCCTCGATCGCATCTTTGGCAGCATGTTACAATTCTTCGTCTTCATATCAACATGCGAGTCATGGCAACCAATTTTTGAAGAGCAACGAAAGTTTACCAAATGGATGTTAAATGTTGGAGACGGTAATCTTTCTTCCATTGTAGAAGAAGAAGGTGTCGATCCAGATTGGATCAAGATTCCATCCCATATGAGGCTGCCAGTAGAATATTGCAGCTTAAGA
>Ga0209208_10005053_pt1 | contig 18490 bp, 15 predicted proteins | sample S1TSphfallax_3_FD_187694 | JGI IMG/M metagenome (GOLD analysis project Ga0209208, IMG submission 187694) | Host-associated microbial communities from peat moss isolated from Minnesota, USA - S1T2_Fd - Sphagnum fallax MG (SPAdes) (version 2) | ecosystem: Host-associated > Plants > Peat moss >... | reverse complement strand
AGCGAGCGATCTTTTCTCTCCTTTTCGTGAGGAGCTTGTTTGATCGCTCGTTTTTCTTTCTCTTGTTTGCAAAGTGGCTTCCAGAGGTCGGTGCTGTTGCTCCGGGGAGGAGATAAAACCGTGGTGTGTGGTCGGATCGGATTAACGCCGGAGAGTCTTTTTTTTTTGGTTAAGGACTTTTGTAGTCGGCGCATCGTTGTAGCAATAAGTTAGTGTGCCATAGAAGAAGGTGGAAGGTGGAAGGAAAGGGTTCCGAGTATGGAGACCATGGATGCTGATATCGCCAGGGTTCAAGAAGAGCGGCGTCAGAAGGAAGCGGAGCTTGCTGCTCTCTCTTCTCTTACTTTCGACCGGGAGCTTTACGGAATCGCTAACAGGTTCGAGGGTTACGAGCGTTCTATCCCCGTGAATGAAGATGAGGAAGAGGCGCAAGACCCCACGGAGAGAGAAGTGGCTAGAAAGCTCGCTTCTTACACTGCTCCCAAGAGTGTGCTTGCGGATTTGCCCCGCGGTGAAGTCACGGATGAGCAGCTGGGATTCAAGAAGCCGCAACGGATTATCGACCGTGAAGATGACTATAGGAAGAAGCGACTTAACCGTATCATCTCTCCTGATAGGAATGATGCGTTTGCCATGGGTGATAAAACCCCCGATGCCGCTGTACGTACCTATGCAGATATTATGAGGGAGGAGGCTCTCAAGCGGGACAAGGAGGAAACCTTACGCTTGATTGCAAAGAAGAAGGAAGAGGATGCTGAAAGGAGGGCTAAAGAGGAATCCACAGCGCCTACCAAAGCCCAGATTGCGACTGCATCTGTGGCAGCAGCTGCTGCTGTGACCCAGAGTGCCGGATCCAAGCGACGCAACAGGTGGGATCAGAACGTCGAGCCGGAGGAGGTGAAGAAGGCCAAGGCAGGATCTGAGTGGGATAATCCCGATGCTACTCCGGGACCCAGTCGATGGGATGCCACTCCCACGCCTGGACATGCTTCTATGGATGCCACTCCCGTTGCCGCAAGTCGCAGGAATCGCTGGGATGAGACTCCAACCCCTGGGCGGGCCTCTGATGCGGATGCAACTCCTGCTGGAGGAGTTACCCCTGGTGCAACTCCCGCTGGGATGACCTGGGATGCCACTCCCAAGCTCGCAGGCCTTGCCACTCCTACGCCCAAGAAACAGAGGTCGAGGTGGGATGAAACCCCTGCCACCATGGGCAGTGCTACACCTATGCCAGGTGCCACACCTTCTGTTTTCACTCCTGGGGTTACTCCTATGGGTGGCATCGAGCTTGCTACACCTACACCTGGCCATATCGCACTACGGGCACCTATGACTCCAGAGCAGTACAACATGCTGCGGTGGGAGAAGGATATTGAGGACAGGAATAGGCCCCTGTCTGATGAGGAATTGGAGGCCATGTTTCCCATGGAAGGTTACAAAATTCTTGACCCACCTGCTTCTTATGTGCCAATCCGAACACCTGCCCGAAAGCTTCTGGCCACACCTACACCATTGGGTGGCACTCCACTGTATTCCATCCCTGAGGAGGACCGCAGTCAGCAGTATGATGTTCCAAAAGAAGCAGCTGGTGGCCTGCCAATGATGAAACCTGAGGATTATCAGTACTTTGGTGCTCTGTTGAGTGAGAAGGAAGAGGAGGAGATGACGGCTGAAGAGAGCAAGGAGCGCAAGATCATGAAGCTGCTGCTCAAGGTCAAGAATGGTACTCCTTCACAGCGCAAAACTGCCCTCCGACAACTGACAGACAAGGCCAGAGAACTTGGTGCAGGGCCCTTGTTCAATCAGATTCTTCCACTGCTCATGTCCCCGACACTAGAAGATCAAGAACGGCATCTCCTGGTGAAGGTAATTGACAGGGTGTTGTACAAATTGGATGAGTTGGTGAGGCCCTTTGTTCACAAGATTCTTGTGGTCATTGAACCTTTGTTGATTGATGAAGATTACTATGCCCGTGTGGAAGGACGGGAGATTATATCCAATTTGAGCAAGGCTGCTGGACTGGCAACCATGATTGCTGCTATGAGGCCAGATATTGATAACATTGATGAGTACGTGAGGAACACAACAGCCAGGGCTTTCAGTGTGGTGGCCTCTGCATTGGGTATTCCTGCACTCTTGCCATTTTTGAAGGCTGTCTGTCAAAGTAAGAAGTCATGGCAGGCACGGCACACAGGTATCAAAATTGTGCAGCAGATTGCAATTTTGATGGGTTGTGCAGTCCTTCCTCACTTGAAATCCCTCGTTGAAATTATTGAGCATGGTCTTATTGATGAGAACCAGAAGGTCAGAACTATCACTGCGTTGTCACTGGCAGCCCTGGCTGAGGCTGCAGCCCCCTATGGTATCGAGAGTTTTGACTCTGTGTTGAAGCCTCTGTGGAAGGGTATTCGGTCACACAGAGGCAAAGTGTTGGCTGCGTTCTTGAAAGCTATTGGGTTCATCATTCCCCTGATGGATGCTATGTATGCAAGCTACTACACTAAGGAGGTGATGGTTATCCTGATCAGAGAGTTCCAATCCCCTGACGAGGAGATGAAGAAGATAGTTCTTAAGGTGGTCAAGCAATGTGTGAGCACAGAGGGGGTGGAGGCAAGTTACATCAGGCAGGAAATTCTCCCTGAATTCTTTCGCAACTTCTGGGTACGGAGGATGGCCCTGGATCGGAGGAATTACCGGCAGCTGGTGGACACGACGGTGGAGGTTGCCAACAAAGTGGGAGTGGCAGACATTGTTGGCCGAGTGGTGGAGGACTTGAAGGATGAAAGTGAACCCTACCGGCGGATGGTGATGGAGACCATTGAGAAAGTGGTAGCCAGCTTGGGAGCTTCTGACATTGATGCTCGGCTGGAGGAGCTTCTGATTGATGGCATTCTGTATGCCTTCCAAGAGCAGACAAGTGATGATGCAAATGTGATGCTCAATGGGTTTGGTACGGTGGTGAATGCAATGGGGCAGAGGGTGAAGCCATACCTCCCTCAAATTTGTGGAACAATCAAGTGGCGGCTCAACAACAAGAGTGCAAAGGTCCGGCAGCAAGCAGCTGACCTCATATCTCGCATTGCAGTGGTAATGAAACAGTGCCATGAGGAGCAGCTGATGGGCCATCTCGGGGTTGTCTTGTATGAATACCTAGGAGAGGAGTACCCAGAGGTTCTGGGCTCCATCCTGGGAGCATTGAAGGCAATTGTAAATGTCATTGGTATGACGAAGATGACACCCCCAATCAAGGATTTGCTTCCTCGCCTGACTCCTATCCTGAAAAACAGGCATGAGAAGGTGCAGGAGAACTGCATCGATCTGGTGGGGCGCATAGCTGACAGGGGAGCAGAGTTTGTCCCTGCACGGGAGTGGATGAGGATATGCTTTGAGCTCCTGGAGATGCTGAAGGCCCACAAGAAGGGGATCCGGCGAGCAACAGTCAACACGTTTGGTTACATTGCAAAAGCCATTGGGCCCCAGGATGTGTTGGCCACACTGTTGAACAATCTGAAGGTTCAGGAAAGGCAAAATCGTGTGTGCACAACTGTGGCTATAGCCATTGTGGCTGAAACATGCTCCCCCTTCACAGTGCTTCCTGCACTGATGAATGAGTATCGTGTGCCAGAGCTAAATGTTCAAAATGGAGTGCTGAAGTCACTTTCCTTCCTTTTTGAGTATATTGGAGAAATGGGAAAGGACTACATCTATGCAGTCACCCCACTTCTAGAAGATGCACTGATGGATCGTGACCTTGTCCACAGACAGACAGCTGCATCAGCAGTGAAACACATGGCTTTGGGGGTTGCAGGACTGGGTTGTGAGGATGCACTCATCCACTTGCTAAATTTTGTTTGGCCCAACATATTTGAGACTTCACCCCATGTAATAAATGCTGTTATGGAGGCAATTGAGGGCATGAGAGTAGCACTTGGACCTGCTATCATTTTGAGCTACTGCTTGCAGGGTCTCTTCCATCCTGCCAGGAAAGTGCGAGAAGTTTACTGGAAGATTTACAATTCACTCTACATTGGGGCACAAGATGGCTTAGTAGCTGCATATCCAGTGTTGGAAGATGATGGGCAGAACTGCTACAGTCGCCCTGAGCTCATGATGTTTGTCTGAGTTTCCAAAAATGCTTTAGGTGAGTGCAGTGCACTTTCTGGTTTCTAAGAGTTGATACTCTGGAGCATAAAGGTGACAATAGCTAGTTCACTGATAATGTGTATAGACAGTTGTTCTTGCATTCAAAGCTTTCATACTTGTTGCTGAAGTTGTGCCAAATCCTAAGCTCTGTTACTCAAAATGATGAATGTGATGCATTGGAGGGTTTGGAACATTGATGTGGTACTACATGGAATATATATACACATGTTCTTAAGATTTCAAACAGAGCATTGAAGGAGCTTAGTAATTGAAATTGCATAGTTGGTGATCCTCAGTGCTGTGTGTTCAATTGTTGGGGAATAGTCTATTGTGTCGAAAATCCTTGAGGGTGCTAAAGTGGCCTATGGGTGCTGGAAGTCTGAGCTTTTCATGTTTTGAATGCAAACTCAGACTTTGAAAGGTGGGTGCTTGTGGAAAAAAGATGAAGTACTTTGATGGGTGTTATCAAAAAAAGCATTCAGAATATGTCATTTTATTTCCATCTAGATTCCTTAAGAAAGCTAATGAGGTGCCCATGATATGTTTGTAGAACTTGTTGAATTTGTGCTTTGTCTATTCTCATGTTAGAAATGCACTCGACTTTGCCCTTCTTGCATTAGAAGTAGACACGCATGTAAGAACTGTCATGTAATGTGTAAGGAAGGAGAGGCATTGGTGCATGTTCCTACTAAACCTCTTACTGAAATTCTCTTGTGATGTCTACTTGTTGCTGCACATTCAAAGCCAAAATCTGCAATTTCCTTTGTTGCCATCCATCTCAAGAGTTTATCCACTTGTATTGTTCCTGTCTGACATGTATTACTTGCTGCACATTGAAGCCAAATCTGCAATATCTTTTGTTGCATGCCCACATCTCAAGAGTTGTGCACTTTTGATGTTCATGTCTACCATGTTGAACTTGCTGCATATTGAAGCTGAATCTGCAATATCCTTTGTTGCTCACCCGCATCTCAAGAGTTGTGCACTTGTGTTATTCCTGTCTGACATGTTTACTTGCTGCACATTCAAGCTGCATCTGCACTGCCATTTAATGGCATCTCCAAAGCTGCGCACTTGGCATAATTGTTCAAGGCACAATATCATCAAATCTATATCATGGCCTTGCAACTTGTAAAGCAAGTTCAAGCTCAACAACACACAATGCCACTCCTTCCCCCTGTGGCTCTGCCCCCCTCTCCGTCTGTCTCTCCCTTTTTTCTATTGTACAACAAAGCTTTCATCCTTGGCAAGAGTGTTTGCTGGTCAAAAGTAAGTAGCACCGGAAGAAGAAGAAGAAGACGACGAAAAGGAAGTGCATTAGGAAATTGCACGAATCAGAATGAGATCGAACGCGATGATCAGTAAAACTTATGCAGGTGATGAACAGTATCGGTAAGACTTACGCAGGGATTTCTGATGCAGATACGAAGAAAGGCTTTCTCTCCTCACTAGTGGATGCGAAGTCTTTTTTTTCTCCACAGTTTTGTTGGAGATACAGTTTGATTGATGCGAAAGTAGCGCGAGAGATTCTTCTGGTTTTTGTTTTTTTTCCCCTCTTTTGGCCCCTTCGTTTTTTTCCCCGGGTCGCAACGCGATGGCGACGGCAGCAGCAGCATCACGTGAGAGAAAGAGAAGCGTGAAAGAGCATCAGAACGCGCGGAACGGCAATAGCAGCACTAGCAACAACAACAACAATAACAACAACAGACGTCGCATGGAGGACTCCGACGATGATCATGACGACGACTCCGATAGCGGAAGTGCGCCAGAGGGTGGCATGCCGCGCGTGGTGCACGCCATCATCAGTATCCCGCAGGAGGACGGCTCGTCGCATACCACGGCTATCAGTCGATGGACACGGCCTGGGAATCCGTCGGGTGGGGAGCTCATTGTCATGTCTTCTTCCCACAGCAGTCATGAATCCGTGAAAGCCAGATTCTTGTCGCACTTCAAGTCACGCGACTGCTATCCATTGTGGCGTGACCGCGAGGCGGATTCTGATAGCGGAGACAGTGATACTCTTGGCGCAGAGGCACCGTCTGACCGCTATGGCAGTGACAAATCCAAGCCTGCGAGGAATCGATCTCGGGCCCCTGCTGCTGCTACTGCTGCTAGGGTTGCAGACAAGAGGTCGGAGACCTCCAAGGTTTCGAAGAATCGGACCTCCAAAGCTGGGGCTGCGGAATCGTCTGTGGTGCGGGAAGGCGGTCATGTTTTCTCTGACGATCGAGGGAGCAGCGGGGACTCAGTCTCGGAGTGGAGCGACTGGCAGGAATCGGATTCGGAGCTTGATGAGAATGAGTACCATCAAGTTTACGAGGATCATAAACACTCGAGGAAGTACAAATCTGCTACCGAGTTCCACAATGTGTTTGGAGCGTTGAAGAGGGGGTTTTTGAACAAGAAGGCTTTGGATTGGTGAGAATCCCTTCACACACACACACTCTCAGAGCTTTGAGCATTGTAAAAGGATTTGATCATGGGAGTTGTCCTTCCTTCTGCTCTCTCAAGGACAGTTTGTTTCGAAGATTCAGGGGGTTCTGAATTCACCAAGCCTAAACCAAAGAATCCATTACCGATCCTTGCAGTTTAAGTGAGATGCTGAATCAAAATTGAACAGCTTGCAGAGCAAAATTCTGATCCTCTTCTTGCTCTTTCCCAAGCTACTATAACATCCACAAGGTAGCTTTAGGTCTTCTTTAGGTCCCTCTTGATGTTATGGAAGAATTCTCTAAAACTGTAGGGTTTTTCCCATGCCTGGGAATGTGTGGTTCTAATTGTCGTCTTGTCATTAGGAGTGCTCTGAGGACCAGGAGACAAAAGGAACCTCGAGCTTCTGGAGCTGAAGGATTCCCAGGAAATGTCACTGCTTCTGTTGTTGGGGAAGTTGCGGATAAAGATCATGTTCTGCAGAACCAGAACATTGTTGGAATGCCTGAAGGTGAGGAAACAACGAATGTCAACAAGGCAGGAGAAGAAGATCAACTAAATCAACAACCTCGGAGTGAGGCACTAGAATCATTCAGGTCTAAGTACAAATACACAGCTGCTGGCATACCAAGACATCTGCTCTACAAAAAATCTGAAGTTCCAAACCCTGCACCAGTAGATGAGCAGGTACTGTCTTTTGAATTGTATAAAGATGTCCATTTGGGAACAAAAAAAACAACAAAGATTGTTTTTTCGGTTATTTCATTGATCAGTGTAAAGGGTTGTACCACATGGGATGACCTGTCTGGGAGTTTCTTGGACAGAAATTGCTGGACTTAATTGTTGGAATGATTGCAGTGGCGAGACAACATATTGTGGAAGCAGGAGCAGAAGGCACAGAAAGAGATAAAACTTGAAAATGGGAACTTGGAAGCTAAAGAGAAACTTAGGAAAAGTAGACAGAATTCGGATGTTGGAAGCAAGCTTGAAAAGCTTGAACCAGAGCTGGCACAGGAACTTTTTGAGAATAAGCAGGTGGAGAGGGAATCAGAGCTGCAGGTTCTTGCGATACATAGGTCTGGAGCTGAACTTGAAGAAGTTGATGAAGAGATAGGGTTATGTCGAGCCTTAAATGCTGATCAATGCCCCAATGGATCACGAAGCATTATGGAATCCAACAGGCGGATAGAGTTCAGCTGCTCAGAGGGTTGCTTTCTGTCATTTCATTTCCAGGCATGCTGGCAGGATTTTGAGAAGAACTTCCAGGATAAGAATGCTGACTGGAAGATGGTGCATGGGGCTGCATGCGTGACTCCTGGTCAGCTGACCTTACTTATGGGTTTTATAGCTGTTCATGCTTCTGAACAGTAGCTGGTGTAGTATTTGCATTTTGTTAAGCTCACAAGATACATCTTCCAATCCTATGCTGTGGTTGGAATGCTGGTTTAGAGTGCATTTTTCACTGCTTATGTTTCTCTCCATGGTCTTTCAGTATTCCATTGTGGGGAAGGCAGCAATCAAGGTCCTTAATAGTATTTCATCTGGATGTCTGTAGTCGTTGTGGTTACTTGTAGAAGTTCTTCCTGGAATGTTACAAACTAAAATTGACTTTGGTTGTGGGTGCAGATTGCCCAGGCAAGCTAATTAAAGTCCAAACTCGAGAAAGGAAGCAGGTATGGCTCATGGCTTCTCACCTGGGGTTCAATCTGATCTGTCTGAAATTTAGTGCGGTATTGATTGGAGAGGCTGATGTATCCCACTGTGATGTCCTGCCAAGGATGCAGAAACTCAGGATGCAGGTGTCTGTATGATGGTTTGCCTTAAATTTTGTGTGGAATATCATTATTTAGATATTAAGATATTATTATTTATATATATTGATATTATTTCTAATTTCATTAAGTTCAGCATACACCCGAGTTGGGAGCTGATGAAGTCAGTGGGGAGTCATGGAAGCTTGTCATTGCCATTTATGATGAAGATGATGGTCTGGCACTTTGTGAATGTTGTTCATAATGTTATGACTGCCATTATTCTTTCTGTGTTGGTTTTGGTTTGCTGGAATTGACAGAACAGTTACCTTGGAAAGTGCTGATTGTGGGGTTTTTTCTGCAATCCCATATACATTTGATGTTCTGCCAAGGGTGCAAAACTTCTGTGATTGGTTGGTTCATAAAGACTTATTTTCTGTGTAATTGTGTATGATGCACATTGTGTTGGTTGGTAGGTTATACATGAGCTTGTAGAGGAATTGAAGAATGAGAAAAAACCTGCTGCACACAGAGATCTTCCTTCTTCACAGAGCAAAAGATTGGTATTTTTTCTACTTCATGACTAAAGGTTTTTCTTCAAAGTTGCAGTGCCCATGGTTCTCTCATCTTCCACACTGTCTTTTGCAAATCTTCCAGTTTTAAGTCTTGATGAGATCCTAGCATGTGGTGCTTGTGCTTGTCTGTATGTCAAAATAATAGGTTTTCCAACTTGTATGCTTCAAGGAGTTGTATGCCAAAGATCTCCTGAAGTGTAGTGCTTGTTTTGGAGTTTTGATAAACACCTTGTCAGGTTGAAGTAGTGGAGTTTTCAAGTTCTCACCTCCTCTACCTCATGTGCTGTGCACCTAATGACATGAGCATTCAACAACCTGTGGTATCTCTCTATTGTCTATCAATTTGCTCATGGGATCCTCTTCAATTTGTGATCCAGGAGAAAAGGGCAAAGCGAAAATCCAAGGAAGCTAGACCTTCCTCAGCTGAAATTGCAGAGCGAGCAGGGATTTCAAAATTGGATTCCTCATCATCTGAGTCTTTTGAAAGGAGAGATTCTATTGAGTCTGCTGAACTCTCAAATGCATCTGCATCCAATGTAGCAATTGTTTGTGATGTCCCCCCTGAAGAGGTACCTTGTGTGCAATGTTCTGGCTGAAACTTGCTTATGTCATGATTATGTGTTTTTCCATCCAAATTCTATGCAGCTTTCTTGCCCTTGCTTTTCTCAGGTGGGACTACCCAATAACCATAAGATTGGCAATCAGGACTAGCTGTATCAGGTCCGGGTCCACAGTAAAATGCAAACTGTTTTTTTTAGTGACAACTACCACCAGATGTACAGCTGTACAACTGGTAACTTGGATGTAGTCAGTCTCCAGATCTATATCATTGAAGATGTATGTCTGACAGGACATGGAGCTTAGTGCAGCTGGGGAAGACTCTACTACAACAACAGTTGTATTAGAAGGGCCCCTTCAGGTGTACAAGAAAGAGAATGAAGAAATTATGGCAGTGTCAAAGGAGCCGAAGAGAAAGTCCAAGGTCTGTGCTTCCTGCATGAGCTTGTTGAAGAGCAGTATGTTTGGTGTTGACAGGCTGTGGTTTTAGCTTGAGCTTTGGATGACATGACCTTGTAACCCCAGTTTTCTTTATAGTTGGTGGGTATCAAGTGAGAAAGACACATATGATGGGCAATGATGAAATGAATGAACACGCAGATTGAAGTGAAGTGGACGGAGACACAGACAACCTTCTGTGAAATTCTGATGTTTCCAAAGAGTTCAAGAAACTGATGTAGAAACTTTTAAATTTACAGTGAAAGGCATACTTACATTGAGGGATTGAAGTCTGCCCTTTGAATGAAGGCCCAATGCCCATCGTAGGGTATCAGGTTGATAAAGCTTTGTAGGTAAGAGACTTAGGGACAGCTCTTTTCAGTAGGATGAGTGATTTTGCCTTGTTGGCATATTTGCATGCATGATTTTTTGGCAGGTAAAGAAATCAAAGTCAAAGGGGAAGAAGGTTCATTTGTTTCGGGATGGTTTCACTCTCCCTTCAGCTGAAGAACAGGAGGATGATTCTGACTCAGGTGTGGTTGGAATGGCACATGGTGACTGGAGTGGTCAAGTGCTGTCATCTCTCACCTCTGAGCTGTTGGCTGAATTTCCAGTGAGTGATATTCTCCCCTTTTTTACACCAGCACAAGCAGTAGTCCTATGCTTTTCATTGAACCAGAGAAGACATCTTTGGTTGTCTTTTATTTAGCACCCAGCTGGATTGATCTAATCCTGTTTAGATTAGATATGTGCTCAAGTCACCTCTGCAACACTGCATATTTCCTGTTGACAAGGGGGTTCACTGTTCTTCCTACTGACTGCAGTTTATATATGACCAGCCACTGTCTGCAGGTGGGAGTTCTGTTCTTACAAACCCCAAATCAACAGTTTTTACACCATTGGCTGTGCTGAAGGAACGGTCCTTACTAGTGGACCCAGAGCACCAGGTACACTCATACAGACATGACTACAGCTGTGCACCCCAGACCAGAGATGCATAGAAATGCTGCACATGTTTTGCATGGAGTTTAGTAGAGGAAATTTGTGATGCCATTTGACCCAAATGTCTTGACAGCAGGCTCTTCCAGGTTTTTGATACACTCTCAGGTCTTCACAGATTCAGCAGGCAGTTGTCTCTTAGTGTAGTATTTTGAAAATTAAGGTCTGGCAAAGAATCCAGTTTCTGGTTGCAGTTTCAGTATTGTGTATGTATAAGAGACACAGTGTATTGGGACATATTAAAGCAGCAAAAAGCACCTATGCCATGTATAAGCATGAATACAAAGACAAGTTTTGGTTGCAAGTTAATGTTTAAGTGAAACTAGGGGATTTTCTTCTTCACTCTTTCTTGGGCACAGTAGAAGGGGTTTGCCCTGAGGTGTTACTGCTCACTCATACAACATTCTGCAGGAAAGCATCAGATCACCGCACATGCTCATTGAAAATGTGCATCCTCAAGCAGATTATGCAGAAATAAAAGACTTCCTCACTCAAGAAGGCACAGTTGTTCACTTGGAACTGTTTCGTGATTACCACATAGCTACAGTTTCCATGGGGTATTTTCTTTTTCCCTCTTTGGACCTCTTGCTCTCATGGGCTTCTGTTGCCAATGCAAGCACTTGTTGCCTGAAGGTCTCTAAGTCAATCACATGTCAACCATGAGATTTGCCTACATATGCTACATTTTATAGTTTTCATTTGTAACTTATCATGATTTGAGTCCTGACTGAAGGGTTGGGTTTAGCACAAATGTACTTGTACACAGCTGAATCTGATCTCAAATCATGTTAAGGACTGCTGTATTAGAGGCTAAATGACTAGATCTAATAAGCTGAGTTCATATTGCAGATCTTGGGAAGAAGCTATAACAGCAAGAGTTCTTACCAATGATATATCTGTGCGTGGGATGAAGCTGAAGTGTGCATACTTTCTTAAGCAGGTGGGTGGTTACTGAACTTGTCTGCAAGGTTCCTTCTTTTTCTTAAAAGTTGTCTCCATTATTATCATCTTGTTCCAGGTGTGGAGCCCATGTGTGTCCAGAAGCAAGAATATAGTACAACAGTTGTGACCAAGCCTTAATGTCCTAGAGCAAAATGCAAGGTTGTCAATGCCTTTCACAAGGGCAAGAGAATTTCAATAGGGGCTTGGGAAAAATCTGCACAAACTTCATGATCACAATCTGTAGAGGAAACAAGGGAGCTGTCTCACAACCATAATGGGCTGTAAGAAAAAGTCATTGCTCTTAAACAGAATGGTCTACAGCAGACATGAGTAGTCAACTTGACACCAAGAAGTTTGAACCTATCATCCTTACAGGTTTCCTTGAATTGTGTTTTTGCAGCACTTCACCTTATGAACCAAGAATGCAAGTTTCTTCAGTTCATTTGTGCACTGCTTCAAAATTGGTTAATGTCTCTTTCTCATGAAGATGTTTGAATGTGTGCAGCAACTTCCACCTGATATTTTCTACAATGTGGCTGAAGAATACTTACTTGCCCATGAATTTGAGAGTGAGTTGTGCATTACCTCTTGTCAGCTTGGTTTTGTATAAGGGTTTCAGGTCATGCTGGCTACAATGATGTCAATGACCTTTTTCTGTTCTGGAAATTCTCAGGTTGCTGTTGCAGGTATTGTGGATAAGAGTAGTGGATGGAACATTTTTAGCTTTATTCTTCATACTTGTGCATATTGTCAATTGCTAATGACTTTTGGGCTAAGTCAATTATTTGCCATGGCAGGGGCCACAATGCAACATGATGAAATCTCTCATAATCATGGAAGTATGCGCCCTGCATCTCCACTACCTGCACCAGCAGTAAAATGTGCCATAAATTCACAACCTGCTTCAACACTGTCATGCCAACCAACACAATCACAAGCATCAGGACCAGCAGCCAGTCCAACTCCAATTATTAACTCCATGACACTGCCAATGGTATTGGCTCCCTCTGTGCCACATGCTGTCTCACCAAAATTACATGGTACAAATTTGTTGCAAGTCTCAACCATTGAACCTGTCTCCAAGTCACCTGTTACAACAATTCCACGTGGTTCAGATTCATCTAGTGGCCAGCTGACAGAGAGTTCAGAGGTCTTGAAAGGAACTTCCATGAAAAGTTTTGGGACCACACTACGGGTTACTGCAAAGCCATTTGTGATTGGAGAATCCTCAATGCACAGCCTGAGACGTACAGAAGACTCATCTATTATCACTGCAGGGACCTTTGCAGCAGGGTCAATATCTGCTGGGCTATCCAAAATGGATTCTGCTACAGCTTCTAATGCAACATATCCTGCCTCAATTAGCATTGGCAATTCCTCCATTACATCAAGTAGCCTCACCTCTTCTTCTCGACCTGGAACGCCCCTTGTAGATACAAGAAGTTTCATGCATGTTAGTGATGGTGCTGTCTCTTCTGTCAAGGCTGATGAGAACAGAATACCACATTATTCCACTATTCACAACTACCAATTTCCACCATCCCCTGACTTTCACCAGCCACCTTTTCCCCAAAACAATAATTCCCATGTTTACTACAGCAACAATATCAATGAACCCAATTGGATGCTGACACAGACTGAATCAGCTTCTGGTTTTCCTCCCCTTGAGTATGGTACACCAAGCTTATCACCTTCTCCTTATCCAGTCCAAGAGTACAGCAAACCAAGTTCTCTCTTTGGCCAAGTAAGTGGTCACTTCTCTTCCAGCATCTCTGCCCTTGGTGTGGTAAATAGGCAACTTTGTCTTGATGTGGAAGAATAGAAGAGAAATATTGTGGGTAGGACCAGTGAAGTGTGCACATGTCTAATTTTGGATATGGCTGGTGGTTGTGAGCCTGAAATCAGGTGATAGGATGCAATGACGAGACACTAGCAATGTACAAGCAGATGAGGCGTTTCTGTGTGTCAACAAAGCATCTATTGGCAGTTCCTCACATAGCTCCTGGCACCTGCATGCTTTTTCTTTACAACATCATGACACAGCAGACATATGGAGTGTACCAATCCACTTCATGTGGGATGCAGCAGGTATGTTACACATCTGCCCTTATGCTTGTGCCATCCAGGGTTATCTCTGTCCCTGAATCTGGACTGTTTATTATAACCAGTGGGGTGGACAACTTGTGGTTCTCTCCATGTGGCATAGGGATGGTAGTGCTGAGGTACAAAGTCAACAAAGAGCAGCTACTGACTGCATGCCAAAGAATAGTGTTGATGTTTCTGATTTCTGGGATTGATACATGGAAACACTTCTTTAGAAGATTGCATGTCTTATCTGGTTACTTCAAGCTTCTCTCTTTATTGATTGAAGGCTATGCTAGTTAAAATAGGAGCCATTCAGCTAAGTTCATAACAATTAGCCCCATGATGCAGATGATGGGACCCACGATGCAGTCTATGCTGGCGTATGCCCCTTCAGTTGGGTTTGAAACCTTACATGATTTTTCTATTCCACTCACAGGCACAGAGCTTGAGTCTGTGTTCCCTGGTGCCACTCAGATGTCTGGCAGGTCTCTGTACCTTTCTTTCTCCCAGGTATGTGAGTCTTTTGTCCTCCATCAGACTTATATAGGAGCAGCAATTTCTCCTATACATATATGGATCTAGTGATATGGTGCAGAAACCTTGAGACAATTGTATTGGAGCATATAGTGCATGCGTCTAGGTGCAGCTAAGGAAATATGTATCTGCAACTTTTGGACAACTGTAGAATCCAGTTACTTCGAAACTACTGACCATCTTTTGTGAACAGTAATTCCAAAGTCAGATATTTTGCAATTGTGAACAAGGATCTCAAACATAAAGGGGTGAATTCATCCTCTGTTGTTTATCATCCTTCCTATGCAAAGTGATTTCATTTTGTGGGTTTTCTCTCAGAGAGTCACTTTTGCTGAGAATGTATATTCGTTCAGATTGTTCCACTTGTATCCGAGGTGGAATGAACTGAAATGAATCGGGATGTCCATAGGACAACACGGATTGTTTGAGATGAGATCTTTACTGCTCCTTTTAGGCAAGGGCACGTCTAGTTGTGTACACCCCTTTTCTCAACACCAAACCTATGTATGAAACCCTAATCAGAATTTTTGGACTGCAGGTTAACCAGGTTTTGTCAATATTGAGGTTGAAAAACAAGGCCCAAACTTTGAGCATGGACTTTGGTATACCTCGTACTAAATTTGATACAGAACTGCAGAAGACTACCTCAGAGGATAGGGTATCTGCTCCTGCTAATCTCAATTTAACAACTAGTTCATTAGATTTTGCAGTACCTCCCAGCCCTCTCTCTATATCATCAGATGGCAACTTTCCAGGAAATGAGTCATGGTCACCCAAAGCAAGCACAGTTGGATCAGAACTGGGACTGGAGCTAGAGAACAGAGTTGAAGAAACCATACCACCACTAGTTAAAGAAAGGCCACAGCTTTCACCTATGGAACTGTTTCCACATTTGTTTCCAAAGGTATGTAGAAGCTACTGCCAGGGAGAACCTGGTGGCTATGCTATTGAGGTGGCATCTGTGTTCTACTTCTGGCTGGATGGACAGAGATATTGTTTAGCTATGCTTCATACATGTATTGAGCTGAAGATGCTGGTTTCTTGCAGAAGTTACAAAATTAAAAATTTTTGGTCACAAATTTGTGGTATAACTAGACTTTGAAGCCAGCAGTGGTGGTGCCATAGATATGTGTAGCACTTCATTCCTGCTGGTGAAATAGCTCTTGCCATTGTAGAGAGCTTGGATGTGATTACAGTTACTAGCCTTTTAGAATCAGTCATTCATTAACTCATGTGGTGTTGCAAATGAAAAAAATTGTGTTTGAAGAATTTCACAGATCTAAAGTGGTATTGGGAAAACTGCAGGCAATTGTTGCAGATCAACAGGAGAAAACACATGACACTGCCTCAAAGCCAGTGGAACGTGATCCATTAGACCCTCAATTCCGATCCTTATCTGTGTATAAACCTTTGGTGAAGAACCCTCCACTTCAGCACCCAACTCCAGTTCCAGAATTAGTATCTCAATTTTTACTACCTCGCCCCAAGCAGGCATACAACCCTCTTGCTTTTCAGCAAGATCGAGAGAAGCAACAGGTTGAGGGGGAAATGGGTGACAAGGAACTGCCGTTCAAAAGTTCCACATCTTCTGACCTGTCAGTCAGTCAGGATCGTTTTCTGGGAGTAGCAACAGGTTCATCTGAGTCTTTGACTAGAATTCAAGAAGCAGTAGACATGGAGGTCTCCTCAACCTCTAGTGTACCAACTGGATCTTTGCACTTCCCATGTTTGTATGAGGTATGCAAACTATCTGAACCCAAAGGGAAGTTCTCTCTTGGAAAAATTCCTGAAGAGTTTCCTTCAACATGTTTGAAGATCCTGCATAATTTGGATAGCCACTCAAAATAGTCAGATCTGGTGGACTAATCCCTTTGTTTGCACAATGATAGGTGGTGTCTCCTAAAGAAGAGCATCGGGTTAGAGAAGGGCCCCAAGAGACTGCAAAAGAGATAGGGTTATTCCAACGTGGTGCAATTGTTGAGGCGTCAAGTCAACATGAAAATTGGTTAAGGTAAGCTGGAGAGAGGCCAGATGAATGGTAAATAGAAGGAATTGAGTAGCTGTGTGTTGTCTGATTCTTAGTGCAGAAACTTTAGCTCAGAGCAATGGCAGACATAGTCTACCTGATATGTTTGGCATCCATGTCTGTAGTTTTGACCATACATCACAAGTGATAGTCTCATGTTTCCAGTGATCTGGACTTCACACATTATTGACCTGGTAAATGGAGATGTTGTGTGATTCTGAACTACTTAATGTAGATTTTTAGTCCTGTGACAGCCAATCAAAGTCATTTTACTAGGCAGGATGAAGTACTAATATAGAGATGGCTAAGATTGTCCTGCAAGAGGTCAATATGGCTACTGGGTGCACTGTAGAGCAATTGTCTTCCAACTAGGTTTTTTCTGCTCTCTATATCTTAACTCTGCAATAGTAATTTGCTGTTATTGTTTCATTCCATGCAGAGTAAAGTTTTCTCCTCACAGTGAGGCATGGACTATGGCATATGACATGCACAAAACTTACCTTCGACGCAGGGATATGGTAAACCATGTGAGCTCTTGTGCCTCCTGCACCACTAATTAGTAGCCTGAGCAGAAGAGGAAATTTCAATTGTCAACCAAAATTGCACTTTAAAAATGTATTTAATTGTTTCTGGTTAGCTCAGCCTTATATTGGAGCATAGCAGTTACATTGTACAAGATGGAGGTTGGTCAACTCCTAATGAATGCCAACTTGCAGATTTGTTGACTTTAGGCATTTCACTGTTAGGCATCATTTTGAATTGGGATTAGTCTGTCATCTTTAATGTCTGGTTTGTTGGAAGATGAAGTAATTACCACAAGGTGACTGAGTGGATAATCTCACATTATTCTCAAGAAAATATGTTTATTTTTTCAGGTACTACCTGATCCTTACAGATGATTTGGTCATGCTTTGCCAAATGACATGTGCTTCTCATTTTTTCCACAGGTTGCCACATCTATTTCTGATGTGATGGCTACAAGTTCATCTGCATTCTCAGCTTCATCAAAGCTTGAAGATCATGTCAACACAATTCCTACAGAAAGTATCATGATCAATGAGGCGGAGCCAGCACAAAAGAAACATGCACATTTATGTTGCTACTGTTATGCAAGACCTCCAGATCATCTGATTCTTGATTGCCGTAAGTCTCACCACCTCCATCTTATCGCATGCATGATTGCTCACAGGTGGTAGCATGTCTTTGGCAAGTCTTTTTGATATGTTACCTTTGTCTCTGGGTGGATGTTTGATTCCTTCAAAGTTTGGGCTCTCCCTACAGAAGGCTACACTAAGAACACAAGATTTATTTGTAGTTCACCCCTGCTCCACCCTTCCCTTGAAAGAAAATGATGTTCTCTTCCATCGTTGATGAAAGAAAGTGGCTAATCTCTTGAAGTGACAACATTATGTACAGGGCATTTGGGACCATGTTTGGATTGCAAGAACACAAAGCCAGTTGATATTTGTCGCCAGCCCAACTGTGGGGTGCGGGTTACTAAGATGCTTCGGATTCACTTGTGATCACTCCTGCCATACAGCATTTGTACATCATTGTCAAGTGTCGAGCCCACCTTGAGAAATGGAGATAAAATCTGCATCACTTTGGATGCTTGATGAGTTAGTATCTATGATGTCATAATTGATTGGAACACTTTCATACCCTGCTTGAAGATGTCACTAGAGGCTCTGTAGGTAGTATCCATTCTTCCAAAGAAAAAGAACTGAAAGTGTTCTGGAGCTCATAAGTGTGGCTTTCTTTGAAGGAAGACCCATGGACCTCTTCCAGTTTACATTGGTTCAGAGTTCTTTATCCACAAGATGTGAGTCAATTTCAATCAAATTACTCTTGATTGCAGCATTTTAACAGGTTGAAAAATCAAATGTCTTGGGGAGGAATTCTTGGTGTCTGAGGACAAAGGAAGAGGTATGCATGTAGTGCTTGCACCTTATTCAATGCGTTTTTGAGGTTTCCCGCATCCTGTTCTGTTCACTTCATTTTGTGTCTCC
>Ga0209208_10005052_pt1 | contig 18490 bp, 14 predicted proteins | sample S1TSphfallax_3_FD_187694 | JGI IMG/M metagenome (GOLD analysis project Ga0209208, IMG submission 187694) | Host-associated microbial communities from peat moss isolated from Minnesota, USA - S1T2_Fd - Sphagnum fallax MG (SPAdes) (version 2) | ecosystem: Host-associated > Plants > Peat moss >... | reverse complement strand
GGATACAAGCCATTGTGCCTGGTGAAGTGCCTGTGAGGAATTTGGGCAAGCCCAGTAGGGTGAACCAAAATTTCCAAAAGGGCAACGAAACGGGGATAATAGCATGTATCTGGCATGCTTCATAACATAATGATTTTGATGATCCACATAATCAGAATGCGAACTTTCAACATTGGTTTGGTCAGGTGGACCTAAGAACAACTGTCCATTGCGCCTTGTAAGTGGACCAAAAAGAGGCAGAAAAGGCAATATGAAAAACCACTCTGTGGTCATAATGTCATTATCCAAGTCACAAGATATAGGTCCTATTATGCTCACTTTGGGAATGTACTAGGCACCTTATAAGAGGCATGTAACTATAAGCAGTGCATTGTAAGTAGTGTAATGGACAATAGGAGACATTACATGCCTCCTACCGTCCATTACATACCCAATGTGTGAATAACAGGACCCAAAATTTGTGTCTGGCCAGCACCAAGATGTGTCTCAGTCAGGCAATTGAGCAGTCAGGGAAAAAAGAAAGACCAGTTGCTGATTTACATACATCCTTAGGCAACTCACACCCTTGGCATGTTGAACATCGCCCCCACACAACTGGATGCAGAAACCAGAGAAGAGACTACACTCAAGCCCTACTTTCTTGAATTATGTGGCATGTGCTCACACTACTGTCAGCCACACTTGGGTTTCTTTACTTGTTTCACATTCCCCCAACCAACAAAGACTCATTTCTAAGTCATGCAAATTGAAAAGAAAATCCAAAAAATATATTGGTTTAGACAGAGGGCCAAGTGAATCAGAAATTATACTTGACCCAAGATGAATAAGATAACACAAACAATATGTCACAATGTGAAGTATAAATTCACATAGTACACAGGAAGCCAGACCATGTTAACTTCTTCACCAGCTCTCAAATGTCACAAGCTTTTGCATTTTATCATTCAAATTGCTCTCCTAAACCAACAGTACATGTAGAGGTCACACTATCCATATATCTGTACCCGACAAAAATTTCCAGTCATTTCTCATAAGTTCAGAAATGTGATCAAATCAAAACCCCAAGGTCAATTTCACCTTTAACACATTATTGTATCAAGACCTGGGCATTGAAAGCTTTGGATCTCCAACAGAAGGCTTATGTCAATGAAGAAGAAGAAAATCACCACCTTCAATATGTATCGAAAGCTAAATAATTATTACACCATTCTATGCCTATTCAATTTTTTAGTAAGACAATGGTTCTCTTCAAGAAAAGGGCAGGCAAAAAATCACTACATATAGTCGACCAGCATCTCATCATTAGTCATTATGATAATTACTCATACTATGAAAATTGTTTTCTATACCTAAAACTTGGCAAAAATTTCAAATTTCGCAGGTTCACATAACCTCTTCAGGCCAGTTATGTTCAAAAAGTCTCTTAGAATGAGGCTTGTGCAATTTGCTAGACTTAGATATTGGAGGGGGAGAACTCCGTTGTTGGGTCTAGAATGACACCTAATGTGGTCAGTAGGTGATCTGGTGGGTAGGTTGGGATCTGGTAGGTAGGTGGATCTGGTCAGTAGGTCTCCGTGGAAGAAGATTGTTGAGCAATAGCACTGTGGGAAGAAGGGCTGTAGCTGAAGGCAGGAGTCTGCTGCTGCTGCTGCTGCAGCACAGCTCGTGAGTCGCCGCTGCGCATCCAGAAATCAGAGCGCTTCTTGATCTTCTTCACGCGTTTGAGAACCCTCTGGGGTTGCACATTTCCTTTGACGGTCACCCTCTGGTTGGATTGATCACATAGCACTCCTTCCACACCTGCAATGTGCATCCATCGTGCAGTCAAACAGACATGAGTGATTCTGCGTTTATTCAGTGATTGCATAAAACATATATTCAGGTAATTTACAATTAAAGTTTTGAATTTTTTGAATTTGACGGTTGGGATAAAGGTTTTCATTAGTGAATTTGAGACAAAACATTATTAATATTTATTGTTGCATTACTTGATGACTTCAGAATCAAAGTTTTTCTTCAAATTTTGAACCTTGAAATGATTCATTGTTAATTCTGAACTTTATTTGATCAATTGTGGACCCAAATTTGAGCTGAAGAAAACAAAAGTATGCGCTCCAAAATCTATTTGCAGGAGATTCATCATGTGTGCACGGCCTTTTGGAACTATAATGACCTTCTTAAATTTTGCCTCTGTAATTTGATACACCTCCCAACACAGCACATCTTGAACTTTACATTTCAAATTTCAAGAATCTTATGAAATGTAAGGTACCTGAAATTTTCGAAGTTCATCATGTTGGGGGAGGAAGCCCTTTTTGGGTCTTCCTGGAGTTTTGGGCCGTGCTTGGGGCTATGCCCTCTACCAGGCCATTAAATCCAGGGAGACCCTCAAAGGGGTTTTCCTTCCCCCATACTGAAGCCACTCTCTTAATTTCAAGGATGAGATAGCTAAATACTTACAGAATTTGCGAAAAGTTTGATGTTCTGTTGAGCTTTTCAATCTATCAAGTATCATCAAGCAAGGTTTCAACAAGCTGCAGCATCAACTGGGTGGCCATGGCAAAGAAGAAGAAGAAGAAAAATTAGATCAAGCACTAGTGGATATAAGGAACCATGCTCACTCACCGTCCATGTCCAGGAGTGATTCTTTCACTCTCTCCTCGCACCTTTGGCAGCATAGTGGCACCTTCAATTCCAAGCTCTGCATCGCAACACAGTGCAGCAGCAGCTGCCACAGGTTTAGCGAGCTAGCTAGTTGGTCAGCAGCTAACTGGCGAAGCAGAAATATGACACTTGCAGCATAACATCATTGCCATGAACAAATAAAGGAATACAAACATGCACGCGAGGGAGATCCATGGACAAGTCTAAAGATTTCAAGAGGGATCCGGATCCAAGAAGCTAGGGAAGAAGAGTAAAACTACTACTACCCACCGGAGGATTTTTGAAGCGAGGAGACGACGCTGCGGTTTGGTTGCTGAGAGCAGCTGGGAGTTGTTGAGCATTGAGGTGGCTGGAGGGTGCTGCAGTCCTGCTTGCCTGCATGGGGTATTGCTGAGGCGGCCATGAGCTCATGTTCTCTGAATAATATGGCATGTATGGTGGGTTAGCCGCGTACTGATGCAGCTGCCTGTTTGCAGCATAACTGGTCACCTGATCTGCATCACAAGCAGCTGCGGATTGCACGTATGCAGGACTCACAGCAAAGTTCCGCCTGTCCGGGTAAATGTTAGAAGGCTGCAGCGGCATGAGCTCGTGTCTAGGAGCTGAAGAAGATCGCATGTATGGATGGCTTATGTCTGTATTATAATGGCGAATGTCGTGATCGCGAGCTGCGGCTGGTTGCTGCATGTATGGGTTGAATTGGGCGTGCCTGCAGTTCATGTCTATATGAGGAGCGCGATGAAGAACCAGCTCGCCGGCGTGATCAGTACGAGCTGCAGCAGCTGGTTGCATGTATGCGCTTGTTGCATACTCCGTCGTGTCTGCGTAAGAAGCGGGATGATTCACGTATAAATCGCGAAGAACTTGCCGCTGCTGTTGCTGCGTGCAGTATGGGCTCGCAGGAGCTGGATGATGCAGCCTGGAGGAAGGATTGCCAATCATCCAGATTGGCTCGTTCTCGCCATAGAAAAGCTGTAACATACAAGATCGTTGTTAGCAACCCACATTACTGAAATCAGTCATGACCTTTTAGAAACTCTTGAAGACCACACTGCTGGGTAGACTCAAAGAAAGACACCAGAACTGAGTTCTACAGAACTAAGTCCAACCTGCAACAACTCCGAGCTCAGTACTACTGCATACTGTCTTCACAACACCATGCTTGATTGTTTAGTACAACTTCGACAAAGACGTAGTGAGGCATTAGAGTGCAAAAAAGATTAAGCTGGCAGATGACATTACCTCAGCCATTGACATCATGTTTGCTGGCCGCGGTGTGCAATTGAATGAATCTAGAGCCTGTTAATCTTGGGAAGACAAAAAAAAATCTGATCAAAGCTGAAACTTCCGAAATGCTTGCTGAAGGTACGATCTTGAAGCTGCTGATCACAACTAGCTAGTCCTCCCACGAAAAGCTTCAGCAATGAGTTGTTCCTCAATCGATCACATCAACTGCAGACAAGAAGGCCAGCTGCTGATACCCACTAGAGAAGAGTGTAAAAAAATTAGTGAAAGCAGGATGCATCCTTCTGAAACACAAAACGTGGGTGCGTGGGGGGGACTCAGCTGATGACTAGAGAATGGAGCTATGGAGGCTTGAAGGAAGCTAATAATTCATTCACAAGCTGTGCTGGAATGGTCTTCTAGCATAAATGTATCATGTATCTAATAGACTTCCTGGATCCGCAATTGCAAATGTGTTGATCACACTGAGCTGCTGATGGTATGAAAATTGAGATCTAGTTTGCGGAGAGCAATTTTATAGCATCACAATATAGACACACTTGGGAGGCGGCTACAAACTCTTCTTCAAACCTCGAGTCGCGTGAACTGGACAATGTAAGAAAGAGAAAATGTGTGCGTGAGTGTGGATGTGTGTTTGCGTGTGTGTGTGTCTCTCTCTCTCTCTCGAAATGAACAAGAAAAGGGCGGGGCTCCGTTGAGGGGCGGCTCCTTCTTCCTGACCAGTGACGCAGTTACCAGTAAAACGGTCGTCTGTGTACCATCGGACCACTGCACTACGCCAGCCCCTCCCCCCGGCACCTCCCAGTTACTTCCTTCCCACCCGTTGTGATTTGTACCCAGTTCCCGCTGTTTTGTTTCCCCTTTTCCGAAGCACAACAGATACTTGATTGCCAAGCCGTTGGCACCCCCCAGTCAAGCTTAGTGGCAGAGGCCCGGCAAGGCTTTCACCTGCACACCAGTGGGGGTTTTTTTTTTTCCTTTTGGGGTAGGGCACAAATGAAAAGAACTTCATTGCAAAAAGGAACAAAGAACACAACCCAAAGGCCTGCGGACCACACCAGTGGGGTTTTGAACTCAGAATTCTTTTTAAGTCCCAGGGTCCTAGCACAGGTTATATGGCTGAGCCATCACCCTTAGGTTCTTCCCAAGTCCAGTTTAACTACAAAGGGTTCACAAGGTTTTCACCTACACACCAATAGGTTTGAAACCAAAACCTTTTTTTTAAAAAAGTGTCAAAGTTTTTGGAAGGGCAATATCACTTAACATAGGAAAATGTTAATTTGACCTAAGATTGTAAATGCAGTCAGTACAAAAGTACTATTACAATTTTTTTCCCCCCAGTCTGCCTTTTGCTCATTCATATTTTCTAAAAGCGATTATGTGTTACTCAGGCATGTTTTGCACTCATAGCCTTCAGTGTTATCAATGTTCCAAAAGGCACATACCATGCCTAGTGACATGTTACATACCTATAACATGTCCCAAACATGCCTAACATGGACCCAAAACATGTTTAGGTATCACAATGTAAAAGCAAACGAGTGGACTCAAGACAAAAACCGTATCAATACTTTTTGTACTGACTGCAATTACAATCTTAGGTCGATTTAGCATCTTCCCTAAACCAGCACCCCTAGGGTTTTGCTGCTGCTTTTTGGTGGGCCCGTAGCTTCTTGACATTATACCTACCTACCTACCTAAGTTTTTTAAAAGACATTTATAATAACCGCTCTTCCTTTGTGGACAAGCAGGAGTGTGGAATTCAGACTCCTGCCTGTCATTGTTTTTTTGGGGTGAATTTAATCATCTAATAACTTTTTTTAAATAAGCAATATTGTCAGAAATTCCTTGTTTTTTTTAAAATAGAAATTTTTTATAAAATAATTCTAAAAAATTGTCATGTTTCTACGCATCATTCAAGCAAGTAGCCAGGACATAAAAATATTTTGATAAATTTATACTTCCATAGCTGGTCTATAGCCAAATGTGGCTAAATCTCCTTGTGGATGTTTGCTAGTGTGACAATATCACCAAATTAAAGAAAGAAAAATTTCTGCCTATGACTAAATTAAGAGCTGGAATTGGCACACACTTCTGAATTTTCTTTCCATATTTTATGAATAGCCAAATTTGGCTAAATTAGCTTATGAATGATCCCCCTCTTGGATTATTTGACAAATGTATGTCAACGTTGCCAATTTACTTGCCTGTTTCTTTTAAGTTAGGGACCAACCTCTCTAGTGTGTGCGTTTTGGTCTTATGCAATCAGTTGTGATTGGAATTGGGCACCTAGATTGATCTAACTTTGCAGGCAGCAGATGCAATAGTGCCCACATCGTTCTAAGTTTTTGTAATACTGAAAGGCATGCGTACCCAAAGAAAGAAAGAGGCAAGAGTCAGTCATCATGAGTACAGAGAACCACATACATCAGGTGTCAGTGACACAAAGGTTTTTTGTTTGGCTGATGAGGAATGTTAGATAGTTGAGCATGCCCACCCATAAACATGAAAAATTGGACAGTACATGTGACACACTATTTAAATGCCACCACCTAGGCCAAACATTATGGCTGACCACTTAGAAGTAGTCTTAAATGGGCCTTGTGCAGACCATTGTATCTTCTAGATATTTACAGGTCCAAACCAGTGATCTAGTGCGAGATTTGGCTCTTCATTTCTGGAATGCGATCACTAACAAAGTGGAATGTGTAGGCTATTCGCCAAGTAACACCTGTAATGGTGATTGATGTTGCCATATCACTTTTCGTTTATTTATCATTTAGCCATCTATTGTTTGTGATGCAATGATCACAATGCTTCTCTCACCAACACCTTCAACCCTAAACCTTGTTGCTTGTTTCACTTCCCAGATTAGGGTTTAGAGGCTAGAGAGCAACTCAACCCTTGCAACCGTCGCCTCCAACTTGCTATGAAGCTCGGTGCTAGAAAGTGCATCAATGATCAAGGTAAGATTTCCATATCTGAACTTGTGTTTGGAAAATGTCGCTAGCTTGAAGTTGGGGGTTGGGGTTAATTCATTTGATCTAGAGTTTAATGGTATTGAAGATTTTGTTGGTGGAATTAAAATCAGAAGCGTGATTTGGAGAAGCAGAACTCGAGAAGCAATTGTGGTGTGGGCACATGCTCAATGGTGGCACCATGCCATTCTTCAACACCTCGATCATGAAATCCTCAAATAAGATTCTAACTATGGCCCTTTGCTGTAAAATTTTCAAGCTTTTGAGAATTCAAAGTTGTCAAAAAAATTTCTTGAGCTTGAAAAGAGTACATCGTAGTGTGTTTTATCCTAAATTCCCAAGCTTCCAAGTTTGAGTTCTCAAGCTTCCAAATTCTTGAATATGTCTTTAAAACTTATTTTAATTCTAATCAAAATCCCAAATTGTCTCCTCCTTTGTTGTTGGTATGAAATTCAACAATGTATCTTCCATCTTTTACTTCATCAGGTGGGCCTAAGTCACCTCTTGAATGGGCTTGGAGTCCTCTTGATTTTGATGATTCTAGTCCCAAGATCACAATTATTCCTATTTTTGTAGCATGTTTCAATCCACCTTTAAATCCTAATACCCCCTTGTCTTTTGTTGTTTCTACTATTCCTTTCAATGCCCTTTCATCTTCTCCAAATGTTATTGTCCTAAGACTTGATGAATCTTTTGTTGATTCTATCTTACAAGATTGTTAAGTCCATGATGTTGTGTTGTCTAATGTTTGTCATTTGTCTGGGTCAAAATTTGATCTAGCAAATGATCCACTGAATAAAAAACAAGAATCAAAGCCTAAAGTAGCAAATGATCCATTGAATAAAAAACAAGAATCAAAGCCTAAAGTAGCAAATGATCCACCCAATAAAAAACAAGAATGCAATGAAGGTAAACCATGGAAAAAGTCATATGACAATACCAAAAAATTCCAAACTAAATGGGCAACCAAGGTGCCATGGGCAAAGGTTGTAGTGTCTAAAGATGGCATGATAATTATGGTGAAATGCAAAGTCTATTCTTTGGACGTTATAGTGCTTAATGAGTGTTTTGAAAGTTTATTATTCATCAAATATTTTTCAAATTAATTCACATGTTCCAGTGATATATTATGAACCTTACTATATAAAAACATCTTATACTTTCAACACCAAATTAAATTATCACTCTTAGAATGTGAAAATTTAAAAACTAGTTACATTTGCCATGGCTCATGTTAGTGTGACTACACCCCATTGTGTAACTCATAGACAAACCTTGTGGTGCAATCCTTGTCCAACCTAACTCTTTTTTTCCGTCTTGATGTGTTCATGACAAACCTACACTCCTATTTCTTGCACTCCCCCAAACGCCACATATAATTCAAAAAACTTTGCTGCAATCATGGAAACCAATGGCAATAAGATACTAAAAAACATGATGATATGATGGATGTCAATGTTGGTTCCTTTGAAGAGAATGATGGAAAAATATAAGCCATTGTTTACAATCATGCAAATTGATCATAATTCCATACAAATGGCAAAGGTGAGTGAAACACTACATGTCCAAATTGTTTTTTATGATTTTCAATTTTTTGAAACTTGTCAATTAATCAAATTAGAATTTATTAGTTTTCAAAAAATTAAGAATCAAATTAAATTCTAAAGTCTAATTTCTTATCTTTGACTCACTCATCTACTCTTTCATTTAGATACTAATCTACTCTTTAATTCTTGATAAAATATCCTTCTGAGTTGGCCCAAGTCAATTTTTTTTAATTTTTTGAAAAAACTTTTTTTTTAAATCAATTTGATCAAAAAAATTTATGACACATTTGTTTGATTTTTCATACAGATTTTAGTTTAATGATTTCATTTTTTATTAGTAAAACCTTTCAGTTTGGATGTTGCAACAAATTTGGGTTCATATCATTAAAACTTAATTTGATTGGATAGTCATAGAAGTTTGTTTATATCATATCTTTGGTCACTTTGATGAACTTTGATCAATTATGTACATAGTCTGAATATTTGATGTTGGTCCAATCATTTCAATTCTAATCAAATGAAACCTTCCAATGAAAAATGTTAGGATGTTCTAATTCCTATGGTTTAAAATGGTATGCTTCCTAGGCCTTTACAAGATCTAATAGCCATAGATATTCTATTGTGACTATGTGAAGACTTTCCATTTTCAAGTTGTCTAATGTGGCAATCTATTGGAATGTTGTTATTGTAGGTTCACTTGGGCCTCCTTATAGACCTGCATTTGTTCCTTGGACTTGATGTCATGCTTCCATTTGATGGAAGCAATTAGTTCATTGTTGAAGTTTGCTCAAAGATGGGAGGTGTTTATCTATGACTTCATTGTAGTTGTAAAGGTCTACCCAAGCCAACTTTATAGGTTATATTCTGACTACATTCATTAATGATGAATTATGGTCACTAAATGGTTTGATGGTATGTAACCATCAATAAATCCACTTGAAGTGGGTCACAAATTACAACTCTAATGTTGTTGAACACATTGCTTTAAATGTGTTGAATGGTCAAAAAATATGGGCTCATTTGAATGCCATTTGTTTAAAAACAATAATGATGTTTCTAGTGATGCAAACAACATTTACTCATGTACTACAACTTGTAAAAGTTGATTGTAAATGTAAGATTCCAAACTAGAATCCTTTTTCATACTTCTCTTGTTTGTTGTTTTGTTTGTTCCAAATTGTTGGACTTTTAAGTTAGTTCATTTAAAATTGGAGTATCTTTTAACTAATGCAAAAAATTGGTTTGTTGGTTGAGGCTAGAACTAACAAAGGTTGTTGTAGGCTTGATTGAAGAACTAGATGTTTGGTTTCCCAAAAAAACAATATTGAATGCCATGGGAATAATTTATCCCCAATACTAACTCCAGGCAAATGTAAACATGACTTTTCCAAAACATTTTGGAGGTGTTGAAAGAATTTTATGGCAATCCACATGCATGTGGAGTTACAATAGGTGACAAATCATAGTCAATGGTGCATGCTTTTATTTTTTAATGGGATTTGGATGCTCAATGATGATTGTTCAAGCTAATGATGTAGTCTAATGTGGCTCAAGCAATGGTAAAAATATTAGCATAATTGCTAACAAGTTGAATCCCCAAATTATTAACCCCCATATCCATTTGTGGAAGGTCATTGACATTTTTCAGCTTTTGTCCCATACACTTCCAAAATACCTAAAGTTAGCAAAAATAGCCATGATTCATATTCTTGGTTTGGTTGTATATGAGAGGTGTTTTAATTTTGTGTCATTTTTAAAAAGAAAATTGAAAAATCAATTGAACCTTCATTTGCAACTTTTTGTTTTGTATGCACAAAAAAAAATCACTTTGGAAAATTTTCCATATGTAGTTGCATTTGAGAGCTAGGCTAATGTGATGATAGCAAATGGACAAGGTTAGTATGAATAATGTTTTGTCTTTAATTTCCATGACTACAGCAAGTTTTGAATTAACCCATTTTTGTTACATGGGTGTTATTTTGTAATCCCTTAGTCATGTTTTTGGCCATATCATTAGGATAAGAATAGTGTGGATAACCAAAAAGTGAGGGATGCAAAGATTTGGTAGCTAGATTTATACACCAAGTAAAAAGAGGCAAGTGCTAGTTCTTGCAATTTATATGGTTATAGCACAATGTATCAAAACAATGGTTGAAGTTTTTTTTTTTTGGCCACAAAGCTAAATTTATTGCCACATGTGAATCCACATTTTGTTTGTTATTGCCACCCATTCCACAATCCAAAAATGAAAAAAAAACATGTTAGTCTAAATTAATGTTGTTAGATTTCAATTTTGCATTGATTCAAATTTTGTTTCTTGGGGCAATTTTCAATTACCTAAATTGTCAATTTTGATTTTTTTTTTTAAATTCCAAAATTTGAATTGACCTTAAAACTGGAACTTTGAATTAGAACTAGACCCAAAACCAAAACTAGCCCCAAAACCCAATTTATATTAATGTTGACCAAGTTTGGGTTTTTTGTTGGGTTAGGGTCTAGGTCCAAGTCTAAAAACTAGACCTAGTGGGTCTAAATGGAAGTAAACCTATCAGGTCTAAATTGAATTTGACTCACCATGGAATCAGACCCTTTGAGTCTAAATGGGACAAGACCTATTTAAGACTCGGACCCATAAAGTCTTAAGTTTGTTTGGCCAAGTCTAGGTCATAGGGGCTAGGGTCTTAGTTTAAATATGAATTAGGATTTTTGGTTTCCTTGTTTCTATGGTCTTTAACTTTTAGGGTTCATTGTTGAACCCAAACCCCAACCACCATCACTCATTTTGCATCTTTTTTTTTCACTCCTTTTATTGCACATTTTTAAGTTATTTTATTGTGTGCCAAATTTTCATGTTCTCAAATGATTCATTTCTAAGTGAGAAGTTGCAACATTGGAAAGATTGTTGTTCGACAAGCATCTTGAGAAGGTACCATTATTGAATGCATACCATTTTTTTTAAAAAAAATTGCCATTTTGTTGACTTGAGATCTATGGCATCAGCTTGTTACATTTTTCTTTCACTTATGGTGATTGAAACCCTTTTCATTTTTTATATTTCATATTTGACATTGCTTTTTGAAAATTTTGATAATAAAAAAAAGGTTGATTTGGATCATCACCCCTAAGTGCATTATGCCAAATATACATTTAACAATTCAAAAAAATGTTTAATTGTATGTCAACTTGAACATGTTGCATATCATGGTCCCAAAATTTAATATAGATCTTTGTTTATGCATATTTACTATTTAGAGGTATGAAAATGTTTTCATTACTTTTGTATGTTCATGTATATTGAGCAATTGTCATTTGTTTTGGTGATTATTGGCCTATGTTGTCCATGGTAAATTGGAGCAAAACCTTTTTTCACTTTATGAAATAATATAATCAATGTCATGTTAGTTGGTTGTAGAGTTCCTAATCAATTACTAAATTTGGTTTTTTATAAGCATGGTTGAAGTTGGTGGCAATGATAATGTGTCATTATTTGATATTGAAGATGAAATTGACATGTCTTAGCAAACTAAAATATAATTGCCGGTTTAAAGGTGGTTTCAAATGCAGAAGATGAGAATCTGTGGCAAACATTGGTTCCCCAACTTTAGTAGAATTTAAAAAATTGGTCTATCCACAAACGGACATCACCATATTGGGCATTCTTTGTGATTGATGATGGTAGTAAGGTCAATCTTAAAATCATGCAATTGATGTCATGCATCTTGTGTCATTTTGGTGGTAACATCCTTAATCATTGTAGTTCAAGTGGATGGCTTGGAATCATTTCATATGACAAGGGACATGGAACCACATCAATCAAAAGACATGTGAGTGTCCATCATCTTCAAGAACTTGCAAAATGGCATGTTGGCATTAAGCAAAACAAGGTTTTGGATGGTGAATGTTTAGCAATTAAAAAGAGGACATGTCCAAGCCCATCTTTCATCATGGAGTTTTTTGGTTCAAAAAGCCATATTAACAAAATGACCTTGCGCAACAAGCATTCTTAGAGGACTTAACACTTTACATAGTTAAGGGTCATTGTCCTCTATCAATTGTTGAAGATGCATGGTTGAAACGCATGGTGTTATGGCAATGTGGGAAGGTGGTATTTCCATCTAGAGACCAATTGGTGTATGATGTGTTGCCTAACATGGTCACCAAAACCATGGAAAAATGGGTGAACCCAAAACTAATTGAATGTATTACGTGCACATCAACCTTTGATTTATGGATGCCATAGGGCATAGAAATGATACTTTTGCTTTTGTAATTTCATTTATAAATGCATTGTGGTAGCCTTGTCATGTCATGATTAAGTTGTTCATAGTTGAGAATATTGTGGGTGCTACAATGGTTAAACAAACAAAAAGTTTGTTAAGAGAGTTTGGGCTTCTTAACAAAATGGTTGCATCTGTGAAGGATGAAGGAACTAATCTAACAATGATGACTACAACATTGAAAAACATTGTTTCATGTCAAATATTCATTTGCTAGCTCCATTTGTTAGGATGTGTTGGGGCCATGTTATGTCAAAAATAGCTCAATATGCCACGAATGACAATAAGGTTTGTCAAGGCTTCCAAGAGGCCAACTTGAAATTTGTTTAAACAAAGCTGCAAACAACAATTACATGGACCAAAAAAATCAAGCAAAGGTTGTAGAGAATGGAGGGCAACATGTGTGAATGTTGAACTTTGACCATGAATACTAAAGACACAAGTCAAAACCATGTTTGCATCATGTGCCATTTTATTCCAAAAAAGCCTTGAATACATGAATGCAATCAACCTATGTTATGGACATCAAACAATTCATTTACATGCATGAATGTCGAATGGTCAAACTTGGGCAATAATGAAGATAGTGATTGACACTTTGTTGCCAATGGTGAATCAATGCATTTTGAACTAGTCCAATGGTTTCTACTTATTGTCAAATGCATTAGTTGTTGTTTTTACCTTGGTTCATGACATGAAACAACAAGTTCATGCCATGGAGGCCCAATCTTAACCTTTGATCCACGATGATTTTGACTTAGAACTTCAATGTATGAAGCTTCATATGATGGGCCAAGTGATCAAGGTTTTGGCACCTTTCCTTGCCTTTGCAGAAGTCTACTCACCATCAAAAGCACACAACATGATGGCAATCATGTTGGACCCACGTCATAAGACCATGAAGGTGATAAGAGAGTACAATGGTGATTTTCAGGCTTCTTCCATTGTTGAAGAACATGACAAGAAAATGGTGTTGCCACAACTTACCCAAGTTTACAAACACATGAACCCAACAAATGATGTTCCTCTCGATCGTGTTGCTTTAATGGATGATGATATGTTTCTTGGAATGGGTGTTTCAAATGATGATGCCATGCACAACTTGTTGAAAAATGAACTGAGATTGTTTTAATGTTTGCGGGGGAATCTAAGGATTATGAAAATTCATTGGTGTGGTGGATTGCACATGAGAGCCAATTCCTGCATGTTGTGTTCTTAGCTCATCAAATCTTCAGGATTGTGGGGTCTCAAATTGAGACTGAACGGATCTTCAACCTTGTAGGAGTCATCACTAACTTGCAGCGATCTAGGCTTGGAATAGAAAATTTGGACTGATTAATTATGATAGCCAAAAATTGACCCGGCGATGCATGTGTGGATTGTGAAGGGAGGTGGAAAGTTTCATTTTTGAGTGATTTCATTAAAGTTGAGGATCTGTTGCTAAAAGACAATAAAAAAACTCATCTCTGATTGTTGGGTTTTTTCTTTAAATTTTTTTATTGATTTGCTGTTTGTATTTGAGCTCCAGTTGCATAGATGAATAAATGTTGCTGGTTTCCAGTCTTTTTTTTCACATTGTTTGCTTCGTGCACTTAGAATTTTGGTAGTTTTTGTTTTTGAATTGGTGCAAAAAAAGTTGCAAGTGACATTTGAGAAATGTGGTAGTTGTAGTGAAATATAGTTGGAGTTTAAAGTTCAGCCATGTTGCAAATGGCTATATTGAAACATAGCCCAAGTATGATTGTTTATTTACTCTAAACTTTTGGATGTGGAAGCAATTGATGAACATGCTTCATTTTATTGGTGAACTATTTACACTAGAACCGGGCCTGGGTTGAATCTGGAACTAAAGGGCCTTATAAAAGCTATACCCATTGGATCTGGAACCAGCAGTCTAAAACCTTGGACCTGGACCCAAAACCAGCAGGTTTTAGATTTTGAAAATATGCCCTAGATTCGGAACTGGAGGGTCTTTTATATTGATAAACAAACTAAACCCAGACCTTCCAGATCCACTAAAAACCAAGAACCTGCCAACACTGGTTTATACCTCTTCGGGTCCAAACTCATTGCCACACTATTTGAATGAAATCTGCCATTTCATTCCAAACACAATGTACAGGCATTTCACTACTGCCTGCACACCTACTCACCATTGGGTGGAAAGCAAACTGGACTGCATAATTGTAGCAGTTGCAGTAGTACACTTATGAAAGTGGTGGGGGAAACTCCATCAACTGTCCAAATGCCATACACTTCTATGCTGCAACAGTAAAGAACGTTAATACAAAGGATTTTTCAAAAAGAAAAGCGCCCATATTGCCTCCAATGATGGCCCCCTTTGAGAGATGATGAGTCCTTTATTTTGAAGAAATAATAAATCAAATCTAATTTTTTTAATGACAAGTTCCAGTAGGTAGCCAAGAGAACCGAAGGTTTTTAAATTTCCTACTTTCATATTTGGTATGTAGCCGAATTTGGCTAAATTATTTTCTGGAGGATGACCACTTTGAGTCATCATAAAAAGCCTTTATAAAACCCTGCAATGCACTGCCATCCCTACTTACTTCACATATGATACTTATCCACATACAGGGGCAGTACTGCCCCCCCTATGCAGTGTGAGCAGGAAATTGGAAATCAAAGGTTGAGAATGCAGTTGTGAAAAAAATGACAAGGTGAAAAGAATCACTACATTCATTTCCTTTGGCCGATTAAACATTTTCCTGGGGGCAGGTTGAAAGGACAAACTCTAAAGAGAAGCAACAAGTTCAATTTACAATGCCCAGCCAAAAATAAAAAATGGCCCAACATGGACTACCCAAACCAGGCTTGAACCAGCAGCACCTGGATTGGTACCTGGAGTTAGCCCTCTTAGCTAGCCTAGGAAATGTTAAATTTAGGCTCAGAGATCCTGATCTAATTCTGGGTTCAGATATTTACATTATTTATAACAACCCAGCAAAATTGGGGGGGGGGAAGGGCGGGTACCCTGACATGTGCTTTTACAATCATTTGCTCCATTAAGCCATGATGATCCTTCTATTCTCACCACAAACAACTAGCCCAACCTATTGTGATTTCTAATAATTTATTGTGGGAGTGTCCAAAAAGTTAGTTCCAAACCCTTTTTCTTTTTTTTTCCCCTAATGGGGACTCCTTGATTGGTCCATCACAAAAAAATAAAAACTTCAAGTTTTTAAAAAAGAATGTTTTTGTAGCTTTGCTTATTTGGTCCATATATGTAAGCAAAAAAAGTTGAACATCTGGCAAAGGATTATGTGATCAAATGTGTGGCTATTGGGAACAATATGGGGGATGCATGAGAATTTTGGGAACACAATGGGGAACATTTGAGAAAACATATGGGTCATAATTAAAGAACACATGTGAGGTGCTTGCGAACAGGGAACACCATTGGGAACATTGGCTGGGGAGAAATGGGTGGGGGTGGTAGAGGGGTGATGACCAAACAAAATCTTCAAGTTCCCCACTCCTCTCCTCCCCCAAAGGGTGGGGAATTTCTTGCAATTTCTTTAGGCATCCATTCAATGGTTATTCTTCCATAGTTTACTAGTGGTAATTGTTAGTTTATTCATTCGTTTTGTTTGTAACTATTATGGATAGTGAAGATGTTTACATTTAGAATTATGTTGTTTTGAAATAGATATATTTGACTTATGATAGTTTTACATTTCATACTAATGTTGCTATTATGACGCTCTTCATTATATGAAAGAATTTTTTAGAACTATTTTTGTTCATTTCAAATTCCACAACAATGTGAGTAATAGGTGTATGCAAAATACAACACTTTTCATGTCCCAATTGACTTAGTGTCGGTCAAGCTAATTTACTAGATTTCAATACGACTTAGAAAACTTTAGGTCTCTCTTGACATGGGGACACTAAGTGTTCAAATAAGATATTATTTGAGAGATATTAGGTGACTTTTTTTTCTCCACCAGTTGTGATTTTTTTTTAAATGTAGATATTTAAATAAATAATCATAAATTGGATTACATTTATATTTTGTATCAAAATTTAATATTTTATGTTTGTTTCAAATTTTAGATTTAGTACTTGATCAAAAAGAAACAAACACATGATGGCTTTCAAGGGTTTGAAAGATGTAATGAAAGGAATGCAACCATTGAAAAGAATATAGTTACTCTCTTGGATGGATAAATTATAAATCCTATCAAACAAGTAGTATGCAATCTGATGTTTTGAACTCGCAAACTATTATAGAACTAATTGAATTAAAACTTTTACCCAATAACCAATATATGACACCCAATATTTTTACTCATGTGTTTTCTAAATTCAAAAAAAATTTGCTCCCCAAATTTTTTCGCATATTCCCTACTAATGTTGCATGTGTTATTGAACACATGTTGTAATACTGAATGAATTTTGAAAGGGAAAATAGTGTACGTTTTTAAATCTAGAACATAAAACTCAATTTTCATTAAGATTTGATTTTTTAGAAAATTACCTAAAAAAACCTCAAAATTTAACATCTCTCACATCTTAGGTTTAAAGATTATGAAATCATCTCCATCAAGGGCTTTCCAACAATATCAAGAGTGGGCCCAATTTCCTTGATTTGTACATTGAAATTTCACTAACAATTTTTTTCAATATTCAGTAACTCCTACACCATAGGTCTAAACATTATGAACCCACCTTGGTGCACCTGTACTGATGGAGGGTTTTCGAACCATTCCAAGAGCACAACAAGGGGCTTTGTGGTGTGAACGATCTGAATATGACAAAACAACACAAACACTCAACCTTCCTTAATAGTAGTATGTCTTAACTACCTTTTAGCCTTCCATAGTTTTCATAATATGATTCTTAGTTACACCTATTGACCAAATACCACATATCCATAGTGTAACTAAATAAGTTGCCACCCATAGTGTTGAACTCAATCAAATACATAATAAAAACCAAATATCACAAGCAATCAAAGCCTTCATTACCTTTCCCTTTCATGAATACCATTGATTCTTTGATGTTTCTGAAATAATTGGAACAGACCATTCTCTAATTCTATTGGGGTTCTTTCATTTGAAAATCTTAAAGAACAAGGAACTGCTGGTTATTTAAAAAATCAAATATCCACAGAACATTAAAAAATACTCATCACATAATTGTCTGATTAAATTTTTGAATTCACATGAAAACATTGAAAACATGGACAAAATAGTTTGCAATTTTGGTAATAATCAATAGAGTTCTATGTACTCTGACCCTGTTTAATCATTGGTAGGTGCCACCAAAACCATTTTTGCATTGTTGATATTTATAGATCTGTTTATGTTTGTTAGGTTCACCATAACTTTCACCTCATGCTTTACAATGGGTTTATACACAATAGCGGTTGGGGACATTCCGAAGACAGAGGTATGGAAGCTAGACTCACTTATCATCTTGTGTTAGGCCGCTTATTTTGGGAATGTTCCCACCTTGGGGCTTTACCCTTGACAAAATGCATGTTCAAATAGCGGTAAGCAAGTTTGTATATGTGATTGTTTATAACTGTAATAGCCTAGCAGATGTTTTTCAGTGTTAGGTGAAGGCACATTATTTATAGCAATATTATCTCCTAGAAATTAAGGGCATTTCAAAAAACAATAGCATTGCTCCATTTCAATTTTCAAGACGCCCTGCCTCTGTTTTCTTTTTCTTACTTGATAACATGGTTATTACATGGGATAACACCATTAGACAAGGGCGATCCCAGTGTGGGTCCTTCCCTGGGCCGCCTTGG
>Ga0209208_10005051_pt1 | contig 18491 bp, 20 predicted proteins | sample S1TSphfallax_3_FD_187694 | JGI IMG/M metagenome (GOLD analysis project Ga0209208, IMG submission 187694) | Host-associated microbial communities from peat moss isolated from Minnesota, USA - S1T2_Fd - Sphagnum fallax MG (SPAdes) (version 2) | ecosystem: Host-associated > Plants > Peat moss >... | reverse complement strand
GCTTGGCTCCTTTTATTGTGACTACACCTTAATATATCCAACAACTTATTAGTTACTATAACCTAGTGGCTACTAAGTTTTAATACAACCAAACAACCTTTAAGTTTTAATCCAAATGTTGGAAAAAAAACTTAGTGGCCACTACGTTCTATTTTGGCCAAATGTTGGGAAAAACGGAACACTTGGCAACCAAGTGTCCTTTTCCCTTCATTTAAAAAAAAATTGATGTATTATTTGTTTTAAGATGTAATTTTTCTTCAAGTGATTGAAGTGTTGTCCATGGTGAACCATTAAGCCTTAATGTGTTTCCATTTTACAAAGTATGTGGAAATTGTTGTGAACCAAAATATCATCATTTCTCCAACCAATGATTGTCATTGTATTGTTCATTGTTTGAAATCAAAGGTTGGAAATTTAGATATTCTTCATGCCTCTATTGCAATAATGATGAATTTGTGTTGCTAATCATTGAGGGAAAATGGTTTAAAGTAATTGTGAATATGTTAGAAGATCATTCTTCAATTTGCCTTGTCCAGGACAAGTGAGTTCGTGGTTTCAATATGCATTTGTGGTAAATTCCAATTGTCACCCACATCTTCCATTATCAACTTTAACAGAAACATCCAATAGTTCACCCCAAAAGGAAAATCTAGTTTATGTGGTGAGTATTTGGTTATGGTTCCTTTTCCAAATCTTATGAATGATGATGTGCACCATATTGTGAAATGCAAGCTTGACTTTGATAAGCTAAAATCAATTTCCAAATAGAAAACCACTTGACCACATGGTGTTGATGTTGATAGTATTTACTATGTCCTTTTATATGGTCATCAATATAAATAGTTTGGATGTGTTTAAAAATTTGATCCATCACAATTTTGGTTTGGATAACCCATATTATAATTTTTATTCCATTTTCCTTTTCAAAATAAGGGAAAAATCTTATGTGCCAACTTTCATTGTATCCATGGTAATTTTATATGCAAAAAACAAATTCAATGAAAATAATTACATGTGAATAAATAAAAAAAAGGTGTCAAGTTAATTTTAAATGTGGGCAATTTTTGAATGCAAAAACTTTCAAATGAAAGAATTTTTTGGACATGCATAGTTTTTAAATGTAAATAGATTTTCAACACAAACAACTCTTGAATATAAGTAGTTTTTTAACACAAATAATGTGTGTGTGTGTGTAAATGAAAGTATTTTCCATGTGTGTTTGAAAATGAATGTGATTCTACATATAAACATCCATTTGATTTAAATTCATGATAATGAAACATTTACATCAAATCTTATCCATTCATCATTGAACATTTGTTACATTCATACAACCTTCATATAATTTTAACATATAAATATGAAATGGGCAATTGCCTTTTTTATTCTATACTTTAATTATTGAATAATCAATTATAATCTCTTCAAATGAAGCAAAATAGTATGGCATACTTAAGTCAATGTTTGTTATTTAATACCAAAATAAACATTGTCACATAACATTTGAGAATTAATGGTGCAAAACCCTCCTACTCAAGTCTTGGATTCAAATTTGCAGTTCTATAAGAATGAAAATTTTGATTTTATATTATGAACATTTTGAAAGATAATTAGAATTCACCCTTGGATTTTGTTGTTTCATTGTTCAATGTTTCTTGCAATAAGAATATTACCAAGACACAAATTCAATACTTGCATAAAAAAATGAAAAACAATGCATTTGTTTTTATTGGTGAAGTTTTGTTTCCATCCATTATAATATCAATTATGAAAGTTTAAAAAAATCCTAAAATTAAAATAGAGCATTCCCATTCAATTGTTGATTTTAATGTCAGACATAAAAGCTATAGAAAATAATTTGTTTTGGCATTTGATGATAACAATGTTTTTGACTTATTAGATATTTATCCAAGGACAAAATCTAACATATTTTACAAAAAAATTAAAATTCGTGTTTTCAAATATCAAAAGAACAAATCAAAAATTATGAATCATATAAAATATAGGCATTTAAAAAAATCACTTGAACATCTCACAAATGACAAATTTCAATCACCATATATAGGATGTAATTCCAAAGAAATAAATAACCAATTCCTATTGAACGTCATATTCAAGCAAATAAGGTGCAACATCATGTTAAAACAAATGAACATGTACACAAATCAATGTACATTGACATCTACAATAAACAAATGTAGGATGGTCACATAATTCCATTTTTTGTTTTGAAAGGCTATATTTCTTAAAATGATTAAACATATTTCAAATAAATTGTCACAATTGTCTATATATTTCAAATTCAAATAGATTATAAAACATAGCTCAACACTATACATATAAATACAAGTTGTTTACATAACATCAATGAAATAAACCACCTTTATACCAAGTGCCAAACAAAAATTCTAAAAATCATTTCATTAGTCCAAAAATAAACACAATTATAAAAACATTTTGTTTTGCCACATCTTAATTTTATTCAAATTTATAGCATCTATGGATATGGAAAATATAAAATGCATGGCAATGTTATAATTATCAATGTTTTTGCAAATGTGGATCAAATCCATTTTATATTATCACATTTACCATAAGAATGTTTTTAAAATGTCGTCTTGAATATAAATCATTTTATTGTATTTCAAAAAATGTTCATCCAAACATGGTGATATTCACTTTATGATATTTAATCAAAATGCCATTATACAAATATTTGGATGTAGGGGAGATGCAAGTTATAGTGACTCACTTTTTGTGACCTTATGGATTTTTTACAAAATGTAATATATTCAAATGTCACAAATGCATTATAAAATCATCAATTTGACAAAAATATTTATGGATTAAGATTGCTAACTTGAATAAGAATATTTATTAAGGGGCGAAATTCAATAAACATACACCAATCATATAGTAATGGATTTTTAAAATGGACATATGGACTATAATCTGGGTTCTGCATTAGCATTCAAATGCATTTTTTGTTATGATTTCATCTCAATATTTTTCATAGGGACTCAATATATGATACATGATGGAAAAAATATATAAATTGAAAAAAATTACAACAAAAACTTTAACGAACAAATAACTATGGACTTTTGAATGACCAAATTTGGGTCATATTTTCAAAAGTCCCAATCTTAGTCATTTTTTGTTGGATTGATATTTTTTTCTCCTAACATGTATAATGTTTTTTCCATTTATATGGATTTTTGGGACTAGGATTCTTATCACTTTTGAGACATTGTAACTTGCATCTACCCTATATTCACCACCAATGGGAAAGTTTGTTTATTTTGCATATAAACTCAGAACTCCAATCCCATATTTGTGATAACTCATCATCAAATAATTTTGATTATAATGGCAAGGAAATACATTAAACACCAATAAACTCCATTATACATAATTTTTTAAACACTTCAAAATATTGGATTATGAAAATATTACATAATTTATTGCCTTGAGTTAATAATTTCATCCTTGAAATTTATTTAAATATAAACACCTGAAATATTTCATTGTTTTGTGGCCAACCTTGACAGTTTAAAAAAAAATTCAGATTAACAAATATTTCAATGGGAATTGTTTCATAATTTTAGTGATTTTTCAACCAATATTTCAAACCTTTTCTATGAAGGTTATAAGGTCTCCATCCAAAATGTTTAGAAGGCCTAGTTGGGTGTGAATATGAAAAGGAAAATTATGTGCTAGAACTTTAAAAGTTTTCAATTAATCCAAGATTAACCAAACTTGGATAAAATTTTAAAATGATACCTAGATGATTGTGATTTGAAAGCTTGCATAATTCACCTAATTATTTTGGATTTTTCAAGGTTTACATAATTCATTTCAATGATTTAACAATTGCTTCAAGTTTATTAAAATTCTAGATGATTATTAAATCATTGAAATGAATTATGTAAACCTTACAAAACCTCTCAAAATAAGTAGTCGAATTACACCAAACGTGATTTAATACCTTTCAAAGTAATTGCCTTGTTTTAAATCAAATACAAATTATTAATATTTTATTGAAAATTTATTTAAGAATTATAAAAATGCAATTATTAGGCAACTTGGTCCTTCAACATTCTTTTTAACTTTTGTGTCTATTAAAAGATTATGTGATCTTCTCATTTAAGGTTTTTTTCACAAAATCATTATATTCCATGATGATGGAATAATATGAATATTGTAGCAATTAGATAATTAATTGAAGAAAAAACTATATATTTGATGACATTATGCATAGATTATAAATGTACTTTGATTCATTAATTTATTTATTTATAATAATGGTGTTAGAAGATGTAAAACTTTTATATTAAAGCTTATAATTTAGGGATTATTATAATTATATAGTAAAGACTTATCTTTGGACATAACAAAAACCAAGGTTTTGTTCATGGTGTCCATAGGTAAAGTTCCATTCAATTACTATGCCAAAAAAACCATTCTATCATCGGTCTTATGCTAGTTGTTTATGTCATTTGTAGTTGATTTGGACTTGTCATTTATACCATTTTTAATCATTTATCCACTTGTAATCGTATAGGACTAGTCATAAAATGACATTTTTGGTGTAATGAATATTGATTGTCTAACAAAAAATTTGGGGTTGGATGTACATGTCCAACAATCATTATTTAATTTATCAAAATTACCATCAAACTCATTAAATAGGCTTACATGTTGATATGAACAATTACAACTTGTTATGATAAATGAAATATCATTTGTTGGTGCTAGATTTTTAATGTTATAGATAATAGATTCTAAGGTCCCTAAACAAATCCAAAATGTTTTTTTTGGTGGTCTTGATCTTATCATAACACATGATTTGTGATTTCAATCAAGTACCCTTATGAAAGATAGTTAAACCTTCGAAAATGTCAAGGATAATGGGTGCAGTTTTGTAAACATGTACCAAATGAAACCATTGTTTAATTGTGTGCATCTAACATTTATAATAAAAAAAACTATGAATGTAATTGTTTTATATAATGTTATTTTCAATATTGATAAAAATATCTTGAAAATTTGAAATCAATCTAATGAATAAAAAACCTAATTTAAAATTAAAAAATAGTTGTCACCATTATTTTTGCTATGTAAAAACATTCATACCTAACTTTTTTTGGAAAATTTTAATACTTACCTACCTATTTATTTTTTCAATTTTTTAAATATAAACCTTAACATATAGTATTTTAAAAAAAAGATTTCAAAATTATTCTTAAAAACAAATAATGTCTTAAAGGGGTGGGTGTGGCTGATGATTGAGTGTTTGCACCCTAATGTTAGTGCATTAACATCAAAATTTGACAAACATTCAAATTTATGAACTAAATAAAGTTATGCAACAATTTAATATGTTTTTCATATAAACTTTCAATAAATTTCATATCGTGACCAAAAGTGCAAAGGAGATTCAATATGTTATCAACAACCACCCAACAATTACACTATTCCATATTTTTTATTACAAATAATCTTATGCAAAAACATAATGGGAATGTGTTCACTAACACATCAAGTCTCACATTTATTTTCAAAGCAATTGACATTAATCACTCGTCATGCACATCGTTTTACAAACTTTCAAAAGATCTAAACAAAATTGCATGTTTGCATTCTATAATTCATATTTAAAAAGATATGTTAATTGAATTATGTGTTGATAAAATGCAACATTCGATGATCTTGTGAATGGAAATAATTGAATATTTAAAGCATCGACAAGATATAATGATAAAACCATGATATGGATAATGTTTCAAAACTTCAAAATTGGAACATTAATTAGAGAATAATTTAGTCATTATTATAATAACAACATTGAATCAAAATGGACAACAATTGAACCTATTGCCAAATATAGTAAAAGTTGGTAAAACCTAATCATTTTTTATAATAAGGACTTTATTTTCAATTCAATTTGCAATATTAAAAACCATCCATCATTCCAAAGGATTGTCATTATGTGAATTGATTTTTGAACTTCAGGGGCTAACATATATAACTTTATTTGCATTCAAACAAAAGAAAAATAAATTTTTATTGTTTTTTTTCCAACATGAATTTTTAGATGTGATTTCTAGATTAAATATAGAAATGAAGAAATTATGAACAATTGCAACTTGGATACCATTCATTCTTTAATAATAAAAATATATAATTTTGATGTAATTACTTGAATGTATTTTCTTTACACCAACATTTTGAAGACATCAACCATGACTGTAACTTTCAAATGTCTCATGTCTTATAGAAACAAAAATATACCATGCATCAATCAATGTGTAAAAAATTATAAATTCCTCAAAATATTCATATATTTCAATCTCCATTGTCATGGATTAATGATGATGTATTACATACACATGTGCACATGGATTCTTTCAATATAACAACTAGTGATGTTTTTAAATACATAGCAATATTAATAGACCAAACAAATAAAATTGGATGTGTGTATAAAAGTCATTTTGGACAAGTCATTTTGGCCATGTCTAATGTGATTGGGCAATCAAATTGGACCTTGTCATTTTGATTGGCATAATGACTAACAAAATGACTAGCTATTTAACTAGTAAATAATGGACCATTTGACTAGGTCAATTTTATACCTACATTAAAATTATTTTTTGGATTATTATTTGAAAATTAATAGGTAGGCAATAAATAGGTTTAGGTAGGTTGAAAAAAAACATTTAGGTAGGTAGGTGCTAGTTTAGCTTAACCTACCTAACCTAACCTCATTGAGCTTATACTTTAGTTTAACCTACCTACCTTGGCCTTTTAAGCATGCACATAGGTTGTAAGTATAAGGAATTGAACCCCAAACCTTCACAATAATAAATCAAATCCTTCCCAATGGACTACACCATCAAAGGTGTTCAACTTTTATCAACTTTTTTATTTCACATGTTTATTTCACATCATTAAATATAATAGCTAAACCTAGGTGACCATTAATGTTTAAACATAATGATTTAAAATAATCGTTAAACCTAGTGGGTAAACTTAAGGACTTAAATTAATTGTTAAATTTAGTGGTTAAACTCGGGGACTTCATTTAATGGTTAAACCTAGTGGCTAAATTTTGAGGCTTAAATTAATGGTTAAACCTAGAGGTTAAAATCAAGCATTTAAATTAATGGCTAATCCTAATGGTTCAACTCAACGACTTAAACTAATGACTAAACTTAGTGGCCAAATTCAACGATTTAAACTAATGGCTAAACCTAGTGGCCAAACTCAACGACTTAAACTAATGGCTAAACATAGTGATTACATTCAACGACTTAAATTAATGACTAAACCTAGTGGTTAAACTCACTTACTTAAAATAAGGACTAACCCTAGTGATTAAATATAGTGACTTAAACTATTGGTTAAACCTAGTGGCTAAATTTAGTGATTTAAAATAATTGCTAAATTTAATGGTTAAACCTTGATTAAATTTAATGATTAAATCTAATGGTTAAACATAGTGGTTAAACATAATTGATAAACCTATTGGTTAAATTTCATGGCTAAACATAGTGGTTAAACCTAGATGATAAAGTCATTGGTTAAATTTCATGGTTAAACATAATGGCTAAACTTAGTTGATAACCCTAATGGCTAAATGTACTTCATGGCTAAATTTAGGTTAAACTTAATGGAAAAATATAATGTTTAAACATAATGATTAAACCTTGGTTAAATATAGTGTTTAAACTTAGATTAAACATAATGGCTAAACCTAAATTAAACCTAATGGGTAACTTTAATGGTTAAACATAGTGGTTAAACTTAAGTTATACTTAGTGGTTAAATTTAGGTTGTACCTATTGGCCAAATTTAATGGTTCAACTTAAGCTAAACCTAGTCCCAAAGTTAGTGCTTAAAGATAATGGCTAAACTTAGTGACTAAATTTAAATTAAATTTAATGGCTAAAATTTGGGTAAACCTAATGGCTAAATCTAGTGGCTACACTTAATGGTTAAAATTAGGTAGGTTAGTGGGTGGATAAGGTAATAAATAATATGTAGGTAGGTGGGCAAGTAGGTAGGTAGGTTGTATTAAGGTGAAAAATATAAGTAAGTAGGTAGGTAAGTAGATAAAGAATAGGTAAGTGGGTGGGTGGGTAATAGGTAGGTTAATAGTTAACTAAGTAAATAGGTGGATGAATAAGTAGGAGGTAGATACATAAGGTGATAGACCATGTTGTATTTGACTAAAGATCATTGGCTATCGTGACTAAATGTTCAATTTGATTAAAGACCATTGGCCATTTTGATTAAGGTTAGACAACTTGATTATGTGTATCTATTCAAATAAATTATTATAGTCAAGTTGATCACTCAACAAATAAATGTGTCATTCAAGCCCTTGGCCTTTAGTCAAAATGTGCATGTTTATTAGTCAAGATAAAAAGTTAGTTAATTTGAACATCTTAAAAAACCATGAATTGTAATAATGTTATGTGCACATAATGCAAAACATTTTCATGACGATTGCTTGCATATGCAAAAAGAAAAAAAACAAATTTGTTTATACACAATATGGTTAAATGTTTACATGTTTAAATTCAATTATGGGGTTTAGATTCACTTGTGGGATTGAAGGATGGGGTGGACTTGTACAACTTTAAAATTGTGAAATAAAGTGCTTACACATGCAAAAGCAAAAGAACTTAGACTTATTTGGACATAATATTTTTTCTCTACATGTTTATATTCATTTGTGGGGTTAAGAGAAAACAGGTGGGCTTGTACAACTTTAAATGTTATGAAACTAAGTTTGAATTTGTAAATATGATTTATCAATACAAATATTAAAAAAAGATTTTCAAAACCTCTATTTATTTAAAAGCCAACAAAATCTTAACTTATTTAGGTTGGATTCATAATAATGAAAACATTTCCATTGGATGTTCTTGTAAAGTTTCAAGTAAACATTATTTTAAAATAGAGCCTCTTGTGGCAAACTTGCTTGTTAAGCAAATTGGTAGGATTTCATGATCAATCCATAAAAATAATGCTTGAACATTTCTTAAAGTAATTTGCTTATATGTGATAGCATTATAACCATTGCAAGTTATTTGGAGGACAATAGTCTTGGCACCATATGCTTGTTATACAAGGATATCATGAGGTTATATGATTATAACATAGAAATAATTAGGCCTTCAAAAGTGCTCCATTTTTTTCATTCAAGTATTATCCAGTTATGTACATGCTTAAATCCTTATATAACCAAAGGTTCTTTGTAGATAAACCATATATTCCCCAAGACTGGTTCAAACCTTGGAAGGAAGAGCCCAAAAATATGCTTTCCATTTCCGTTAAGAATTAAGAAGAGTGTTTTAAGACTACAAAATTACATATTGTTCTAGACCTTGCTTTGGGCTTATGAACAAGCCTTGAAAGAAACATGATTTTGGCCAAGAAATGAGTCAAATTGTGGATCAGTTATGTTTGAAAATTTTCTTAAATTATTTTTGCCAAAGTGCAATAAAAAACAATTTTTTTTGGGGTGGGTGTCACCACATTGATATTTAATGGTTACAATATTTAAGAGTTCTTTGAAAGCTTGTTGCCAATTAAGTTGAAATCTGCCCATGGATGCTCGTCAATCTGGCTCCATTAGAAAATTGTGAAAAAAAAAAAAAAAACACATACCATGTGTAATAAAAGAATATAAATTCATTGCATTGCACATGTGGGGTGGTTTGTGTAATGAAGGGTATCGATCCCTACATAAATCAATTAAGGTAAAACCACTTATGTTACCGCACACTATGACCAAATGGGTTACTGTGCTTTAAGGTGTTCATAAATGAACTGTACATTTGTGTATGTGTATAATATTACAAAATTTTAAAATTGTTGTGACATGTAGTGTCGTGACGTTCGATGTCGTAAGGGTGTAAAGTAAATTTTATTGAACAAAAAGACTAGAACCAATCAAAGGCAAAAACTAATCAACCAAAAAAAAATGCACGCACATATATATACAATGCACAAGAGGAGGTTAAGATGAAATTCTTATGTATCCCCCCCAAATTTAAGCTGGGAAAAACGTGGCATGGTTTGAGTAGAAATCAAGGTGTTGCAAGAGAACATGATGAATAATACCAATTGTTGGCGGGAACTTGAGTGAATTCCAGCTTGAAGTAGAATAGATGGTATCCACCATTACAATTATCACAAAATAACATCTAATAAGCATCGTCTGTCCTTTGACATACTTGACATGCATAGTCAAGTGGAGGAATCCAAGTTGATGTGATGATGGTAGGATCCAAGTTCAGCAAGTGGCAGGGCACACAATTTTTGGAGTGATCCCAAATTGTGCGTTCGTCAACTCCTTGCAACTCCAACACACCTAAAGGCTTGATTGCCTTAATCCTCAAGATAGTGTGATCAAAAGAAGTCTTTAGAGTATCATTAAGTTGTCGTTGGAGATACACAAAATCACTAACATCAAATTGTCTCACCTTAGGTTTGTAACTGCCACCTTGTGTGTGTGCATACCGTAAGGTGTCTCGATGTTGTGCAATGGACAAGTTCTCCATGACCATAGGCATAACCCTCTTGAATAGAGTAGCCCTTTCTACAATGACCCTAGCCCAAGTGGTTAGGGAGTCCAAGTCCACAACTTGGTCCATTTGAGCAACAATGGAAAAAGGTGGAATGGGATGTCTCCCAAAAAGTAAAAAGTAAGGAGTGAAATGAGACAAAGAGGTGTGTTTGCACATCCTGTAACCCATGGTGATGTAAGATAGGGCTAGGTCCTAAACCTTTCTGTTCCCAGTGAAGCAAATCTTTCAAAGTCCTTTCTTACATGTTTGAACCATCCTTTCTGCAAGGCCATCGGCTTGGGGATGATCCCTTGAAGTTCAACAATGGTTAATGAGAACATGATCAAATAGGTCTTGGAATTCTCCTTTGAATTCTGATCCTTGATCAGTAAGGCATTCAACACAAGCCCCAAACCTAATTAGGACTTGTTGTAAGAAAGCCTGGTTGGTGCTGTGTGATGACTTGTCTGATAACGCAACAAATTCAACCCATTTTGAAAAATGTTCAATCATAATCATGATGTAGACATTACCCCTGGAGGTTTGTGGTAATTCTCCAACTAAATCACATGACCAACAATAAAACATGCCCTAAATAAGGAGTGGAGAAAGTGTGAGCTATTGAGAGGAGAAGGAAGTTCTCACTCTATCACATTGTTCACACATAACAATGGCATTTTGGCTTGAGCATACATACCTTTTCAATGGTAATGAAGAGTGAGAAAGCTTAATTCCAAAATGTCCAAGCTCCAAATGTACCTTCTGAATAAGACCATGCTATTCATGTGGTGGAGGAACCACTCTGTCGCCTTGTGATAAGCATCAAATGAAGTGATTGTCCCTCCATGAATAGCGTTTGGATCATTGTTATATGTGATCATGTTGACTTAATGTAACTTGGGGAGGGTATTCCCCATGTTGAAGAAACCTTAGAGTGTCTAAGTCATCCCATATATCCACAATGGGATCTTCAACCAGGTTACATTGCAGTAGTGCAAGATAACTAAATGCATAAGATAATGTGCTGCTAGAATCTAGTTGAAGTCTGCTAGCTTTTGAGAAATTTTCAGAGGTAGTGAGGGGTCTCCACGACATGGTATCCACATTCTAATGTGTAATACCAAGTCAGTGAATAACCTTGAATTCATACTCTTGAAGTACAAGCACCCAACGAGCTAACTTACGAATAAACTTGTCATTAGTCATCAACCACTTGATGGGCTGGTGATCAATATACAAAATGAACTTGGTGCCATAAAGATAGGGCCTAAAGTGTATGATGGCCCATAAACAGTAAGACATTCCCCTTCCTATGAAGAGTAATTATTCTTAACCATGTTATTGCTTTGGGATGCATAGGCGATAACATATTTTTTGCTTTCCTCATCAAGTTGCCCAAGAATAACACTAATACCAAGAGCACTCCAATAAGTGTGTAGAATGAAGACCTTGTTGAAATCATGTCTCCTCATAATGGGGAATTCTAAAAGCTTTTCCTTGAGCGTGTTAAAAGCTTTTTGAGCCTTTTCATTCCATGTCCAAGCAACATCCTTCTTTAACAATGCATAGAGAGGATGAGCAATAATATTGAAGTCTTGGACATAAATCCTACAATAATTACATAGTTCGATGAAACTCCTCAAAATGTGAACATCAGTAGGATTGGGCATTTCCAAAATGGCTATTACTTTGGCCCAATGAACCATAATACCATTGGGCAAAATTTTGTGTCCAAGGTAAACTATTGAGGTGACAACAAACTCACACTTTTTAGGATGGATCTTCATATTGACTTCATGGAGCCTCTTGAATAACTCATCAAGATGAGCCAAGTGATACAAGAGTCCCTTGCTATGCACTAGGACATCATCTATGTAACACTTTAAGTAATCTTCCCTTTCGAGAACTTGGTCCATGACTCATTGAAAAAAGACAAGTGCATTCTTCAATCCAAAAGGCATCACAAGCCATTCCCACAACTTGTTGTTTACATGGAATGTTGTTTTCTTGCGATCCTTCGCAGCGAACACAATCTGGTTGAAGCCTTGCCTCAGATTCATAATTGTGAAGATGTTTGAGTCTCCAATGCTATCAAACAGTTCTTTAGGGATGGGCATGGGGTACATGTCCTAAGGTGTAACTAGGTTTAAAGGCTTATAATCCCCACACATCCTTTTCTTAGTCCATAATCCAGTTGAATCCTTCTTTACTAACATTATTGTAGCGATTGTAAAATCAAAACTTGATGGCTGAATGAGACCAACCTCGTGGAGCTTTTTGCATCTTTCATCTACTAGTTCCCACTCATGCTTGCTCAACCTATGCATCCTCCGATAGATGGATGTCTCATCTGTAAGGTCTATAGAGAACTACATGGTCTTACACCTACCTAAATCTTTCATTGAGAATGTGAACACATTTTCATACTTAATTAGCAAATCTGTGACTTGGTCTTTTTCCTTCTAGGTGAGTTGGTTCACCATAATGAAAGGGTAGTTGGAAACACATCAAATGGAGTTGGAAAGTGTGGTTGAAAAACTTGGTGTGTTGGGTTTTCCAATACCCAACTTTGTAGATTTGTAAAAAATTGTACTCGTTTCTCCAAAAGTTAATGTACCTCCAGGTGTATCAAAAACAACTTGAGTCAAATTACATGGTACCTCCTCCTCCCAACACTAATAATGAAGTGTAGAGTGTTGAAGATAGGCAAGTATACTTGGTCGGGGTGCCATGTAGTCGCATTGCTAGAATGACAAGTTGATCGAATCAATGTTGGTGTTGTGTACATTTGAAAGAATACATAGGTTACTAATAACCATATAAGGGAGTTCAAGTCCATACTTCTCCCTAGTAGAGCGTTACGTTCCAATTTAGTCACCTTGGTGTGATTAGTAATGCTAGTTTGGAACCCCATAACCCTTTCTCTTTCTTGGGGGCTTAGTTCACCCCAAGTGGTTGAAGCATGATGATACACCAGGCCTAGTCCATCTCCCTGAAAGGTGTGTGCTCTTGGGAAGGAGACAAAGGTGGGCCAAACACCTCTTAGTTTTCCTATTGTGTTCAATAGGAAACCAAGGAGGCTTCTCTTGCCTTGTAACTGGTTTGCAGGAGCTCTGATCATCCAATATGTGAAAAACTTGTAGGTTGGGGTCTTTGATGGTGTATCTTAGAGCCAACTACGAAACTGAGAATGGTGTAAGGTTGATCCACCAATTGCGCAGTTGGTGCGCATAGGAGTCACATCGTGCCACATCAAGTAGGAGCAATTCTCCAAGGTAATGTTTAACCAATGTGTAGTGCTCCTAGACTTTCTTCCTCTGGTCAAGCTAAGAAGGGGTGTTTTCAATTACATAACCAAGTGTAGGACAAATGGATTGAGCCTAGGTGATTAATTGTACCATGTTCGTGAAGAGACTAAATCTTGTGTCACTCAAGCCTTTTCCAAATCCAGTCGTTGAAAATCCTTGACATTCCCAACCTGAAATGATGAGGTCCATGAGGCCAAGTAATTCCATATGCTTCTTCTGAATTAGTTGTATGTCAAAAGGCAAGAAAGTGAAACTGGCCTTCCATGCAGTGGTTGAAAATTGTTGTGGAAATCTAGCCATGAGCTCCATCATTCTCGATGTAGCCACTTGCCTTGTAATAGGATCAATGTTTACGTAAAAATACCTCCAAACCACCATCCTTGACTCTAATAGGACTTCGAGACTTGTACCAATACCACCAAAGAACTCTAATAATGTAATCCCCTCCTTAGGTGATGTCAAGGTCATTAACTAACAAAGTACTTTCTTAATCGATTCACCATGGCTCTCCATGTTCTCAAAATTATATAAAGCTTTGACCAAGGGGTCGTGGGTTGCTTTGAACCTCTGTAAAACCCCTGGTCCATGTTGAATGTTAGTAGGAACCACCTTCAAGCTTTCAATAGCTTGGGCGTAAGTTGTCTCCTCTTCATCTCCCTCTATCCACTCGTGGCTAGCTTGTTGTATGTAGGAAATAATGTGTGTTTCCTTGAGCATACAATGGTGAGCCATAGGACTATGGTTCCCATGTAAATCAAAGGGTATGTATCCCATGTGGTGGCCATTAGTCTCCTAATCCACTTGGTAATACACATGTTCGAACCAATTTTCAATTGTGAAACCTGGTGGAAATAGGGCCTCTTGCCCAATGAACACATCGTAACTAGTGGCATTGGTGATTACACATTTGACCTGTAGACAAAGTTCCTGATCTGTACCTTCATTGAAGTTAAGTGAAATCAAATCCGAATTCTCCCCAAGTACTGCCTTTACACTCCTATTAGTAGTGTGAATTTGCCACATAGATTTTCATAGTTTGGAGTCGAGCATGCCCATCTTCTTAGTGAATTGAACTCCAAGAATCATTGGTTGGGCACTTGTATTAAGAAGTACCACTCTGGGTGTATGTCCTCCCACCTGGATTGTTGACTTAGTATTATCAACAATGGCAACTTCGGTGGTGATGGAAGTTCTTTCACTAGGCACCACCTTTGGAAATGAGTGAGAAACTTTGTGGAGAAAATGGCTATCCACAACGCCTTTGCTGAGTAACAAATCCATAAGTGAGGTGTTCTTAACTCCCTTCTAATATGTGAATGTAAAATCAGAAGTAGGAGAGCCCACTAATTTAGCCATGTTAAAACTAATGACCAGATTATGAATGCCATCTACAACACGTGAGCCAATTGAATGTCTCCCCAAGGTGTTGGATGGGACCCCTGTAGCATGTGGATTAGGGATTGGTAGAAGACTTGATGTAGTGTTTAGGGTATCCTTAAATACTGTAATTATGTCCCTAGTGCTTAGCTTCAAATTTTAAAAACAAAACAACAGTGTATTCACAAGCTTTTGCGCCACTTCACGCATTTGAAGTTGGCACTCCATAAGTTAATTAGTGGAAAATTATGTGTTTTCTTGATGTACATGTATTCCTGGGACACGAGAATTTGATGCCTTAGCAACTTGTGGTGTAGTAGTCTCCTCCCAATTCACCAATAAGGTGCGTTCTTCTTCCGTGTAGAGAAGACGAAAAGATTGTGGCATGATCAAACTCCTCTAGCCTTGGTAATAGGACTTGAACCAGATGCGAGTCCATCAATCTGAATTACCTACCTAGTGGCAAAAATCTAGGTGCCACACTAGCTTCTTATGCTTCGAAGTAGGAAGGGTAAAAAAAAGTAGTAGATTCTGGTGTGAGACTAAAATTATGTGCATTAGAAAAAACATACTCCCCAACCATGGCATCATGTGAAAGGTCATAGAATGACCTAGGAGGTCCTTCTTGTGATCCCGAACCTTGTACAGGTTGGGCATGACTAGCTGGTTAGGAAGACTTGCCTTTTAGATTAGCAAGTTGGGCTTTCAATGATTTGAGTTCATTTTGTAGAATTTGAACTTGAATGGCATGGGTTTGAAACACCTCCCTCTTGTCAACATTGTGTTCCTTTTTCTTAACATTCTTACTATAATTACCCTTGGTGGGGAAAGCCTGAGTGCAAGGTTGAGGTGCTTTGGCTTTTGGTTGAGGGGTAATAGAAGATGCTGGTAGATTTTGTCGTGGTAATTGGAGTTGTTTCCATTATGGAAACTTGGCAAAACAAACAACTTCTTAATGTCCCTCTTTCCCATAATAATCACAAAAGAGATTTTTGAAAGGAATGTTGCATTCATTAGCTTTGTGGGCAAGATTGCCACAATAGTTGTAAGAAGGTAGGATGGGTGCAGCCAAATGCACCACTTTAGCCCTTGAAGAAGAATGTGATGATTTGGTTGGCGCAGTTAGTGGAGGCTTTGAATGTGGTGGAAACCTTGTAGTACTGGCATCATAGTGTGCATGAACTAGTTCTAGTTTTTTAGAAATGTTGTACACATCCCCCAAAGTGTACGAATTTCCAAATTCTGTAAAAAATTTGTTGTAAAACTTGCGCATGGAATGTCGGAATACCTTCCAATGAACAAAGATACCAATGGGCAGCTTCTAGGTTTGTGATGCTCTGAGTATCCTCTTTAAGCTTGAGAAAGCAACTATAGAGCATTTTAAGGGTTTCATCTTTTTGCCGAGAGAAGGTAGCAAACTAAAGAATTTTTTCAGAACTTTTAACCAAAAATTCCAGTTCAAAAACTCGAAAGAATTCCCCCATTGGATCAGCAAAAGCTAGTGCATCGATGGTGGGAGGAATGTTTGCGGTAGTAGCAATGAGTTGTTGAGGAAAAATGTTTATTAAAGTAGGTATTGGATCTGGATTATTGGGTATAGTCCCATGATATGCAATGGCAACTTGCAATGCAGCTTGAGAGGCGATGGCGATGGCTGCGACATAAGTTGGATTGGGGATTTGAGTGATGCCCAAGATCCTTGGAGAATGTTGATCGTAGACATCCAATGCTTCATAATGCACATAACGAGCTAATTGTCTGAATGCAAACGCCTCGGTGTAATTAACGCCATACTTGAGCTCCAATTCACAAACCACAGTTGAGAAAGTTGCTTTGAATTCCTTCAAAGAAATGATACATGGCCTTTTGTTGAACTTCTTAATTTTCCCAAAAGAACTGTTGACTTCCATGGTGTATATGGGTGTAGAAGTCATGGCTTGCAGTGGAATATACGATGATGGTGTGAAAGTTGGTGCGGCAACATGCATATCCCATTGATTAACCATTCTAAATGGACTCTGATGTACTATTGATGTAGTGTAATTTGAACCTAAATTCATGGTAGGAGTTGTACTAGATGACGGTGGCACTGTAGACGCTTGATGGTAATGTCATGAAGATCATGAACTTTAAGAAATATGCTCAAATGATTGTGTGTTACTTCGTAATTGATACCTTGGCTTTGGCTAAGCGGTAGTGCTTTCATCATTTGAGGACATGGTGTTGTCCCATGTTACAAAATTTTGTAACAATACAAAGCACTAGCTACAAAGTTCTAACACAATGTATAGTTTGAAGAATATGGTGCGTCAATAGGGATGAACGGTGATAAACAAATGTCGATGGATGGACGTTTGTGGATAGATGTTGGTGGATGGAAGGGGTTAGACGGACGAAACCGGACGCTTGGAATTAGACATGTGAATGTAAGATGGAGGTCGAGTGTGATGCCAAACGAATGTTGACTATGATGGCCGACGACTGTAGCGGGTGGTGATGCGGTAGTCGACAACATGGTGCATGGCGACATGACATACGCATTGTTGTAGATTGCTTGAGAGTTCTACATCAACAAGGGGTGACGACGCGATGGATGTGGTGCTGCAGATCACCAAGGAACTTTGTAACGATGGCGGGTGGCAACGTGACGGACGCCGCGCTAAAGATCACTTGAGAGTTTTGCAACGATGGCATGGTTTTTTTTTTTTTTCCTTCTTCTTGCTTGACGTTACACTTGGCCCTACAATCTTCAAAAGTCTTCAAGGCTTTCTTCCGCCTCTCCCTATGCACAACAAATGATGATCCATGCGACATCCACTAGTGCATAAGAGAGGGGATGAAAGGTTAGTCGTAGGAGGGAAGAGAACGCACTAACAGAATGTTGTCACCAACTGCTACGGCTTCAGTGTTGCATCCATTGAGACATCCTTGTCGTTGTCGTAGTTGCGGTAGTAGCAACGGATTAGCTTTTCCGTGAGTAATAATGCAAAAGTTCGGTTTCAATAAATTCCCAAGCTTATTCACCTGGTAGCAAACAACTGCAATTGCAGAAGGAGGAGAAGGACCAAGAGGTGTTTGGTGTCACAACCGCTTCCTTCACCACTATTGGAGTCGTGGTAGGAGGAGGAGCAATTGAGGTTGTTACTAAAACTGCTCCTATTGTGGAAGAAAAGACGACGTTGTTGTTAGTTTTTTTTTTTTTTTTTTTTTTAATTTTTTTTTT
>Ga0209208_10005050_pt1 | contig 18493 bp, 14 predicted proteins | sample S1TSphfallax_3_FD_187694 | JGI IMG/M metagenome (GOLD analysis project Ga0209208, IMG submission 187694) | Host-associated microbial communities from peat moss isolated from Minnesota, USA - S1T2_Fd - Sphagnum fallax MG (SPAdes) (version 2) | ecosystem: Host-associated > Plants > Peat moss >... | reverse complement strand
GGTGGGGGGGGGGGGGGAGGATGCTCTTTACTTTGGAAGAGTTTTTGGAAAGTGGGGTTTACTTTTGTTTTTGATGCTTTGATATTGTCTGTAACTTCCCTTCTGATGCTGTCTTCAATATTATTGGTTTGGCCATCAGAAAGTTGTGCTCATATGAGTCTATAGGCTTACACTGTTGAAAGTTAGGAACTTTGGAACCAAGGTCTTCTGGGTTCAAAGACAGAATTTTTCTCATCCTAATCTAAATCAGCAAGCATGACCCACCCACCTATTGAAGCAGTTGATAGATATTTGTTGCAGAAGCGGTCACTTGAAGAGGAGGTCAACATTCCCACATTTCTGAAGTGGCAGTGGTTTTGACCAATTATGTGAATGGCTGGCAGGTCTTTCATTGGTGATGGGTTTGTCATAGGATTCTTGTTGGTAAATGGGTATAGCTTAAATAAGTTGTGAGTGAGGTGTTCATAGGTGTGTTCTTGACTAAGATTGGTATTTTTCTTTTCTTTTTCAGGTGAAAACAGCAATCTTCACACACAATGATGGGCGGACGAGCAATTTATTGCAAGCTGATGGAACTATCCCCATGCGTTATCAGGATGTAATGTATAACATCCCTATCACTATGTGGCTCCTTGAATCCTACCCCCGTAATTGCCCCCTAGTATTTGTTACACCTACCCGGGACATGATTATCAAACCCCGGCACCCTTATGTTAACCCTTCTGGTATGGTGTCAGCTCCATACTTACAAGCATGGGTTTATCCATGCTCAAATCTTGTTGAATTGGTACAAAGTCTGTCACTTCTTTTTGGTAATGATCCACCTTTGTATTCTAGACCTCCACCAGCACCAAGGAGTAACCATCTGCCACAGTCTACCTCTCCATTCATGAACCCTATGCATACCGGAGGACAAATGCCACCACCATCTATGTTGTCATCAGGTTTACATCCTCCTGTTCAGCCAACATCCAGGCCTTCATATCCACCATACCAGAATTCACAGCCCCCTCCAAGAACTGATGAACCCTCAGATGCTTATAAATGGACATTGATTAATACACTTTCTGATCGTCTTCATCATGACACACGAGCCCTAATGCAGGATCGGAACACTGAGATGGACAGACTGTTCAACACCCAGGTCTGTATTTTTCACCATGACTGCCATTTTCCTGCCCATCCAAATCACATTTGCACAAGGGCATCTTATGAGTGTTGAGATTTCATTTGTCCTCGTCATTTGTATAGCAAAAATCTACCAAAATTGGGTCTTCAGAAGATCCCTTGAGTTTTTTGTGTTTATTGTATTCTCAGAGGACAGCTTCCATTCCACTTTTAGGTTCCAGTTCCAGAGTTTCATGAAGAACCTTTTCTCCTAGCTCAGTTTTGCAAATGGATAAAAATGAAGAGATTCTTACCTTCTATGGAGAACATAGCCACTCTTGAGATCTTTGTTGTTGAGTTTTCTCTGCAATTGCATATATAAGATAACAATAAAGATATATTAGATAAGAGCTTTAAGCTTTTTCAATTATTATCTGATGTTGCTTATCAAACATGATGCTCAATCATTCCCTCTTGAAGTGGATCTGTGAGTGCTGGAATGAGGGACTAGCTCCTATTCTGCAACCTTCAATGATCTTGGCACCCTTTTGTGAATCTGTATTCCTGAAATTAAAGTTGTAAGCACCCTTGATTGTTATTCAATCCTTGATCTCAATCTGAAAGTCTTGAAGCCTGGCCAGTCCTGAACTTCACCTTAAACCTTTCTGTTTATGTAGTTGCTGAGGGGTTTGTTTTATTGGCTCCAGGCTTTATTGGGTGAGAGAGCAGGGCAACTTCAGAAAGGGGTACGTGAACTGGTGCAAGAAAAGGAGGGTCTGGAAAACCAGCTTCAACTGATATTAACCAACACAGATGTTCTTGAATCTTGGTTGAAGGCAAATGACAAAGGACTCACACAAGTTGACATTGATGATGTTTTTGAGCCAGCTGATCCTCTCTCAAAGCAACTGTTGGAATGCAATGCAGCTGATTTTTCCATTGAAGACATTCTCTACTCACTTGATAAAGCAGCCCAAGAAGGTGCTATTCCTGTTGATGCTTACCTGAAGCAGGTGCGCGTGCTGTCTCGAGAGCAGTTCATCTTTCGTGCCACTAGCATCAAAATCTACCAGGCTCAACTCTCATCATAGGTTAATTCTCTGGCATTGTGTACCCCCTTTGTTGCCATGTAGGATGTTTGAACTTCTTGTAGATCCCATATTTGCAGAATCTTTGCAAACCTCCAAAAGTTCTTGTGTTATAGCAATTTCACCCAGCTCCACAAGCTTTGAGAAGTCTCTTGAATTGCTTTTCCATGTTTTCCATTCTCATGAGTCCCACAAGTTAATAAGTCCCCACATCCACCCAAACTCTCCATAAGTGTTCCTGAGACTTGCATGGACATTCTTTCCCAACTGCTGGGTTCAAAGGTTTTGGGTTTAGGGAAGCATCCATGCCCATTTAGTCAGTCGGTTTGGTTTCAGGGCTTAGAAAGACCTGAAGGTGTCAATTTAAAGCACAAAAAAGTTCAGATACCTAGAATCCAGAGGGCATCGTAGACTTTGTGAATTTAAAGGATATGTGCTAGAAACAATCAAAGAGAGAAAAAAATATTCGCTAAGTTTATGGGCTTGACCTTCCTCCCGGTACCAATGTTGATTTCTGAGAATGGTTTGTCCCATTTCTCTGTGTGTGTTCTTAGGATTGCCCATTTTTGCTTCTCATTATTTTTACACGTGTTCCTAGTCATTCCTACTAATGATTTGCCCAGACTTTGGGCTGAATATTGTATGCTTATCTACACCCACTGTTGGGAGCTGATGAAGTCAGTGGGTAGTCATGGCAGTTGTCACTGCTATTTGTGATGAAGGTGATGGTCTGACACACACTGAGTGAATCTCATAAGGTTAAGACTGCACTCATTGTTGTGTTAAATTGAAGTGCAGATGGAACCCAATCCATGCAAGTACATGCGAAGCTGCCAAGCAACACAGGATTGGATATCCATGTTGGACAGAAACACTGCACTATAACACTTCAGCCTCTGCTTCTTGTCACTGCCCTTACTTGGTTGAAACACAACTTGAGCATTCCAGCCACCCAAGAACCATGGAACAAATTGCCTCCTAGCTCATAATGAAATGTGTAGATTTGCTGTCTTTGGTTTAACAGTCTACACTTACTGAGATTGTCAAACTATGGTTTGATCATTTCAATTCTGGAGATAGATTTAATGTGGGCATCATTTGTTAAAGTGATGAATTCTCAGATCAAAGCTCTTCAATTGTGCTGAGGGATGCAAAAATCACAAGTGAATTGGTTGCTCCTTGAAAGGATGGGAACAAGCTCCCAGGTGCCCTATGTATGTGAGGAGGAAGCCAAGACAATTGACCTCTCTAAACACACACAATTGCCTTCCAAGCCCAAACCACCTCACCCCTATTTACTACTATAACATTAGTGCCTCATTCGTGTTACTTTGACTTTAAACAATGCAACCAACAAATCCAAAAAAAGGAGAAACACAATGAGAGAGAGAGCACAACAAACTAGTCAAAGCGAAGTTGTCAAAACAAAAAAAAGCAAACCCACTAACAATAACCACCTTTTGAATTCTTGTACCCACACATCCAAGCCATGTAAAGCAAGTGCATAACACAAACCAATGAGACTGAAACTTTGACCACAATTTACCAATAAAGCATATAACTATCTGCAAAAATGCTAAGAAAGCTAAAGTAGCTCTATCGTGCATACAACAAAATACAAAAAGACTGGCACTTGAACATGCATACCTCCATTGCAAATTACTCAAATCCATATTCAATGTTTTTGAAGTGACTTAGGCTCAATGATCAACTACTTGCTAATAAATATATGTACTAAGCTACCTCATTAATTAACTCCTCAGAGAAACTAGACTCAATAAACTCTTCTCCATTTTCAGATCAACTAATTTTGCATCAACAAAAAAAAACTATGTCAAATCTTTCTTTAGCCGTGAGTTGTGTCCAAGTGATCATTTGTAGTCCAACTTTTGTAAATCATCACAAGCACTTGTCCAAGTTATCCAAGCCAAATCTGTAATGACATAGTGTTGTCAAGATCTTTGGAATATTGAAAACAGATTTTGCTTCCATTTGTGAACTTGGAACCAAAAGACATTAACACGTTGGGAATCCAACTACAAGAAATCAAGTATCATTTTTCTTGCACCAAGCCAAAGGGTGAACAACCTCATCACTTTCTACAACTCAAATTTAAAGTCAAATATTTTCTCAAGCAAGCCTTTTGTTTCCTTTTTCGTGGAGGTTCTTGAGCCAAAAATTGAGTTATTAAAAGTTATAGTTAGATAAGTGTAGAAAAGTTACTATTGTTCAATGTTATGTTGTTGAAGTTCCAAACACTCATTGGCAAAGGAAGAAAAATAACATATTTGTTCTAATTTTGCACTATGATTTGGGCTACATTTTGTTAGGCCCAAATTAGCCTTAACCCAAATTTGATTAGGAAGGGTAGGACAACTAAGGAAGCTTTGGGGTTAACCATAAAGTCTAAGTGGGTAGGTTAGTGCATATGACCTTATTTTAGTAGGACTCGATGGGTGGGTGGCCTAATTAGGGTGAAGGGAGGAGTATGTTGGTTGGATTAGGATAAGGTTGGGTTATCTTCTTTGAGACTATCCAAACCTACTCGATAAGGAGGTTTGAATGAGGGAGTATGCTTCCCAAAAGCTTCTAGCAATCAAGGTTAGGGTAGGAGAGTGATAATGACATCTCCATGGAACTAAGTGGAAAGGAAAAAGAGCTAAGAGGAAAGGGAATTGATGTTGGCCTTTCTTTCATCTTCCTAAATGCATGCAACATGAAGGGGTGTGAGGAGGGAGGAATGATGATGATTGTTATAAGGATGGGAGGGGGTTTTGGCACATCATGAAAAGGCGAACTAGGTGAAAAGAAGGAGGTTGGAGCATCATGAAGGAGCAAGTTTCTCAAAAAAGACAATCAAGTAAACATACTTTCTAAACACTGGAGGCAAGATCATCAAATGGTGGGGTGTTAATTGTTCAAATGGGGGCACTTCATGAATATGGTGATTGGAGGCAAATGGTCAAGAAAAGGTACATGGACCTATTGCTAAAGTAAGGAAATAGGAGTAGAAAAGGGCAAAGCTGGAGAGTGTTATTGTTGGCATAGGAACAAGAAAATGATGGTATGCCTTCTTGTGAAGGCAAAAGAAACCATGAACTAAGGGGTGGGTTGTCCCATAGAAAGAATATGTGAAAGGTTTGTTTTGGGGCGAAGCATAAAGCTTTCGAGGTGTAGATAGTTGTAAAAATGGGATGTGTAGTAAGCAAAGGCAATATAAATGCTAGGTTATGAGATAGTTAGAGTAAAAAATGGGAAAACTCAAAACCAAAAGTAATATTATAATATCTTCTTGAAGATGTGAAAATTGTTGTGTGTAAAGACTTGTTGGATTTCATGAGTGATGATGCTTGTATGAATATGCTTAAGTTAAGATTGTAACTAGTTAAGTGAAGGAAGAAAGTATTGGTAAAAATAAATAGAAATGTTGTTTACAACAAACATGAAAAGGGAATTATAACCAAGAAAACAAATAAGAAAGTCGTTAAAAGAAAAGGGTAGGGTTGTTGTTTATAATAAACATATACAAGGGACAAAGAGAAAATAAAGAAAGCGGTTAAAAAAATAAGGAGGGTTACTGTCTGCAACAAACATGAAAAGGAAATATAACCAAGAGAAAAAGAAGAAAGTGGTTAGAAGAAGAGAGAGGGTTGTTGTTTGCAACCAACATGAGAAGGAAAATATAACCAAGAGGAAAGGAAGAAAGTTGTTAGAATAAGAGGATTTAATTTGGCTTTGGCTAAATTAATACTATCATTATAAGAAATGATGTTTAGAAGGGATTGACTTGGAATGAGTTTGGAACTTATTAGGGCTGAAACAAGGAAAAGAGGAATGGAAATGAATAATAAGTTGTGATTCCCGGCTTTGATGATCTCCAAGGGGGTAAAGGTGGTGACCCATGTTAAGGTGTTAATGATCATGAATTTTGGGCTTAACACATTTCAATCAACATATGCTTGCAAACATTGGATCCCCTTATATAAAAAGTTCAAAATGATGGTTGTGTGCCTTCAAAAGAAATTGCTACAAAATCAAGAAATGGAATGAGAACATTCATTGTTATACATACCATAGCACCATACAAAATCTCAAGCTCTAAATCAATATATTTGCACTCTAGAGATGGTATTACAACGACCATCCTTTGAAATTTTCATGTAACTTATTAGAATTAAGCATTATTGTGACCAAACACTACACCAAAACTTAGCATTTATGACTATGACAAATATGACTAATGACCATTTATAGTCATACATTCATATATGCCATGTTTTTGTGCCTAGTCGTATTTTTGTAATCATAGATATGATTACATGACTAAAAACCTTTTTCATGAACACCATATAATTATTACATAATATACAATTTCAAACATTAAAAAAAATTAAAAGGGGAAAAAACTAGAAAGTAAACATACGTAACTAATAAGCATATGATAAGCTTGTATATGATCAAACACATAATTAATGCACATGTAAATAACTAATACTTTATAATTTTTAGAACTTTTGCCTTAGAGTCACTAATTATTTAATGTGAATTATTGGATAGTGGCTAAAACAAAGTTTGGCAAAAAAAAATTTCATTTAAAAAAAAAATCCCAAAAAATGGAAATCTTTTTGCCAAAGTTTTTGCAACCACAAAATTAAAATTTTAAAAATTTAAGTTGAAATTATTGCTCAAAGGTTTATTTAAATGAATAGTTTTTGGGATTTTTTGACATTAAATAATGAAATATATTCTTATTAATGATATCAAATGAATTTTTAAAAATCCACATGCCCCAAAATGGCATTGTTTTCCATGTTTCCATGTGATGGGTAGCAAGAAATATAAAATTTGATCTTTAATAATTTATCAAAATATTTGGTCATAAAAAGTGGAATTTCAAATATATATATAATTACAAATAAATATAATGCAACATTTATACCATTTTGATTCATTCATTATTTTTTCAAGGTGGGAAATATTTATTATTATTATTATTACTATTATTATTATTATATATAATTTTTACTTACAAATTGTTTTATGAAAAAAAAATCTTCGAGATATCATTATTGTTCAAATGTATGAAATAATGAAGATTCAAATGCATTTTCAATCAAATTACATGATTTTTTGTTAAATTTCTTTTTATAGATGTGTAGATATTGGAAAAAAAAAATTAAATGAAATTTATTTATTTTCATTTGGATAGTGTATGGAAAAGATGATAATGGTCAAAGTTGGGTACTTATGTATGCGACCAAGGATGATGTGAGATAATGTGGTAAATTTATCCCATATCCTTTGTCAATAAATTCAACTTTGGAAACTATATAAGTAGGTGACAAAGTATTGGTCTACATACAATATATGCACCAAATATAGGCAAAATGCAAATATTACTTGTGATGAACCAATAAAAAAGGGTCCTAACTACCTACCTACTTGCCTACACCATGTTTACCTACCAACCTATGCCTACCTACCTACCTATTCCTACCTACCAAATGGGTAGATTAAATTGAAATTAATACATAATATATTCAATGGCTTTTATGACTAGGACAAAAATACAACTAGTGGATAAGCAATGTGTCCATATTCACTACATAGTCATGTAGTCACGAATGACATTTACGACTACAAACCCAATCATGGGTGTAGTCATATTTGTCATGTTTTTGCATAGTGAAAGCATGTCTAATTAATAGTAACAAATATCCTTTGGTTTGGTACAAATACATTGGAAAGGATGAAAACGCTTGCTTATTTCCATTGCAATCACATGTGTGAACATATTTGGTACCTTTAGCTTATAATCAAAGATCTTGAAGATGATATCAAATGTTGGCGGCATTTGCATACTCTATAGTTTTATGAAAAAATATAAGTCTAGAAAGAAAACACGTATTGATGGTGGTCAAATGAACTTCCTTGTCAAGGAACCAACTTGTAAACATGTATTGTTATATTCTTGGTGGCCTTATTATGGGTCTTAAGAAGATTCTTCTTAAGACCCATGTAACTATTTTTTGTAACATAAGATTGTTGTACCTTATAGACATTCCTTTCATGAATTGGCACACTTTCTCTTGACAGTTGTTGCATATTGGCACATTTCCAACTATGTAAGTGACCAAAGCAAGTAATTGCAAAAAACATTATTAACTCCAAAATCTTGCAACTTGTCATAATAAACAAAACAATTTCATAAGTGCTTAAATTGTTCCCTTTATCTTTCACATTAACAATAATCTTGTTGCTTTACAAATAAGAAGGTTTGAATAATCTTTGCATGAAGTGTTACTCTATAAGTATTAGAAGTTTCAAACAACCCTATTGTGATAAGTTACAATACCTAGCAATCATCGATGAAGTTAACCACTAGATTGCAACAAAGTCAAGCCCAACCATTGACATCTAGAGATTGAAGATGACACTTAGTGTTCCACAATTTACAAGCATTATAAATACATAAAATTCCATAGTTTTTATGAATGTTGATGGCATATTTTTTTCACCAAAATTTACATGAAGAGAGTTCACTTTAAAGTTGCATTATAATACTAAACACCTAAGCCATGGATTCTTGCACATTGACAATATAATATTAAACATTCCACAATGAGAAGGACCATGTTGGCCAAAAACTATTGTTTTGCAACATCAAGAATATGGTTGCATAAAGTTGACAACTTTGTTCAATATTTCTAAATAAATATTGTTTTTGTCCTTTGTTGTCTAAATTTTGTTGCATCTACAAGATAGAGTATGGACTTTACCATGTAGCACTTCAAGTTGGATCCATGAGTTTGTTAAACTTGCTTTTTCATCAAAGTTGTTCCATGAATTAAAATGTACTACACAATCACTTTTCTATCTAGTGTGTGCATGCAACTTTATTTATGTTTCCTTTTTTTCAATAACTAAGACTTTCATTGAAATGCAACACAAGTAATACATTTGACATGTCCTACAAGTTTTCCATGAATATTGAATTTGCCATGGGGGAATGACCAACATGGATTTTTTTCATGGGGTTCCATGGAGTGCATATGGATGGAGCTTGAAAAGGACCAACTAAAGGAGACCAGAGAGTTTCACCTTAAGGTGGAAAAGTGAAATTTTCTTCTTAGAACTCATGCAACATGCCCTTGGGAAGACTCTCTTTACATATTATGAAACACATGACATAAAGGGGCATCTTTTGTTATGTTCTGAAATAATAGAATATGAAAAGATTATTTCATTAAAATTGAAAATATTCTAGGTATATTAACATGATCGATTTTAAGCACCTTATTTACATTTAAGTAAATTGTCAATTTTACTTTAAAAATTTGGTTGCACACTCCCCCCCTTTTTCTTTTTTTTTGTTGGGAAAAAATGGAAGTAATTTCTCATGACCTACATGCCTTCGTTTTATGTTGTTTTGTTTGTTGGCTTGACTACACTTATAATATTTTGCCTTTGAGCCAATCAATTGTTTGTTTTTTATTTGGTGAGGATTTCCTTTTATTGTTATTCTTACCATAAAAAATTTGGGTATTAATGTACATTAAATGTATAAATGTGACAAAAACCAAGTGCCCTATTGCAACATAAAAAGTTTCAAAAAGTGATTTTTGGGGGAATTTTGAACCAAAATTATTTCATTTTGATAGAACATGGCTCATATTGGATAAAATTTACTATTATTATTTCCATAAGTGAAAATAATAGATATTCTAAATGCATATATAATAATTTGAAACAAAATTATTTCATTTGACATTAGAAAAAAAAAGAAAAGGGAAATCTATAGGTCATAGGAAAAATGAAGAAAAAGATGAATTTGATAGTCCTAAGAGTGAGTTTTTATGTTTCAAAAGGGTTACCCCAATCATGCTTGTACCCATTATGGTGGGTTAGAATATATTTGTACCCAAAAAAAATAAATTGCATATTTGAAAAATGAAAATATATTCCAAAAGTGATTGAAATTATTCTTTACCTTATGAAAATTGTAATATCCATTCCACATGTGATTCCACATAATTTGAACCATGTTTGTTAATTAGTTGAAAGTTTTCATAATTCTTATTTCAGAAATAAGGCTTTTTCAAACCATTGACCATAAGTATGTGTTAAATTAACATTTTGACCAAAAGATCATTTCAAATGGAAGGTGAAAAGTATTGTGAAAAGGAAATTTAAGGAAATTTAATGTGTATTAGTTTGGATTATCAATGAAATTAAATATTAATTCAATTTAAAACAAAAAAACATGTTATATTATACCTACCTATGCATACATAAATATACCCAAGTTCCTTTAGATTAATTTTTGAAATTAATGTTATATGGCATTATCTTTGTGAAAGTTCAAATTATAACCCTAAACACCCAAAGTTAAACTCAAAATTAAATGCTCACATTTTGAAAGATGTTAAATACTTTAAATACTAGAATATTGGAACCAAAAGTGTCCAAAAGGGATCACCATAGTGTACTTTCATTTTTTTAATTTGAAAATGCAAATTGTTGCATCCAATTTGCAAGGTGGCAAATAAGAAGAATGCAAGAAGTATTTGGAAAAAAGGAAAACGCATCAAAAAAAGATGATTGATGTGGATGCATCAATTTGTGCAAGTGTTTACCAAGGTTGCTCATAATACCACTAATCTAGGCAAAAGTTTGGTCAATTTATAAAAATGCATTCCTTTAGTTGGCTTACACTTTAATGGATATTTTGACATAGGATTTCAAGCTAGTTTTTATTTGTTGATTTGTTCAAGCTTGTTTTCTTATAATGGCACGCATGTATTGTTTCATTGAGTTTTTCCAATAAAAATATGAAACACAATGAAAGATAATTGTGCAATTTGTTACTTGATTATTGTGTTAAAGAACTAACAATATATAGTTGCAATGTTGAGGTAGGATTTATCATTTAATATGTCCGTGGCAACATTGTTGGCCCAACATTTACAACTTTTGGGAGTTATTTACTCATCCTATTAAGTAAGCACACACTTAAATTTTGTGTTTTGAATATTTGCTTGCATTTTGATACTATTATTGGTTTAACTTCACATGGCCTATGAAATAGATCAAATGCTCGTGTTTCATAACATAGCATAATTTATCTATGTAACTATCTATTATTAATTTAGAAATGCAACATGTAAGTTTTGGTAGTCTGTAAAACCTAGTGGGAATTTATTTTGAAACTTGCAAGGTTACAAAAAATTTCATTTCTATTAATGGGAACGTGGTCACATAATTGTTCAAACTTTGAATGTTGAACTTGAACTTATGCTTTATGTTTCTCTATTTAACATGCAATTTAGGTCAATACCTTTACATACATTTTACTTGTTTCCACACCAAGGATATTATGGTCAAGTTTGTTTGGGGCCATTTGAATGCAAAACAAATCTCCTCATATGCAATTCCATTTTAAAGAAACTTGGTTGAATAACATGTTCAAATCTCTTTCCAACATTGAATTTTGTTATCTTATGTTCAAAAGATGGTTACATTACTAAAAGATTTGAATTTTTTCCTTTGATAACTACCAAAAGAATATTCAAATACCATATGTCATTTTAATATAGGACATTAAATGTTTAAATGAAATATTATAAAAATATTGGTATTTCATTGATATTAGATTTCAATTATCACAACTATGGTTAATAGTGAGTGTTACACCAATACTTAAAGTATTTATATTAGATCTTTGTATTTCATTTGATTTTTTTCTTGCTTACAAGGACCTTGTTGATTTTAAATCCTCCTAGATTTTAGATAAATGAACTTGATTAGTTTCTCTATGTAACATGATACTTGCCTAATATAGACATTTAATTTGTTTCATCTTCAAATTGTGTGTTAAATTTGGTGACAAGACATTTGTGAAAAAATATCAATTCACAAGACGTGTAAACCAATGTTGTCATGTTCATACTTTTCAATATGAGAACCTCCAACCTTAGTTTCAATTTTTTTTGAAAGAACCCTAGTTCTAGTTTAGAGATTAAAAAACTTTGATAGAACTTATAGTTCAATTTTGGATGACCTGGTTCTTCACATATCAAGACTTTAGATTCTCAAATCTTCAAACAAAGTTCTTAGGTTAGTCCATTTCCAAACTAGACTTGGTTTTACCTACCTATGGATAAACCAAAACAGAAGATTTTATAGTTACTAGCATTGTACAATTGATAAGAAGGTTGTATTTAAAACATGTTCCAAAAGTAACAATTATATTTTTAATGCACCCATCCCTCTCCCCCGCCACATCCAACCCCACCATTTATTATTTAAAAAAAGGATACTTGGTTTTTATTTTTCAAACTAACATTATGTCTAATGCCAATTGGAAAAAAAAAAAAAAAACATATTTAAAAATGAAAAACCAAAATCTATGTAAAAAGGTTTTGGGCCAATTATAACTAGAGGTTGGTTTTTTAATTTGATTTTAATTTTCTCAAAATATGACTGATATTTAGGTATTGATAATTGACCTAAAAATTGGATGTAGATTAGAATTGGCCAAAAACTAAAAATTGGACAACATTGGTGTAAACTGCATTGATATGTATGATAAAACATGGTTGATTGGTTTGATATCGTTGACATATGTAAAGGTTTTCATTGCATTGTTGTGTTGGTGAATGATGATGTTTTAGTCCTATTTCATTACCCAAATGTGGTAAACAACCACATGGTCCTAAATATTTTACACAATTTTGTTAATTTATGACTTTGTTTGTAAACTTTTGCATGCATGTCGTTGTTTTGATTTCAATTTGCTTATCATTCACATTTACCTTTCAAATTGGTTCACAAATTCTACACTTATTTCAACATGTTAAATCCTCTCAAAAAAATCACAAAATATTTTGTACTTGTGTTGAATGTCATAACTTAAGTTGGGTTCACAATTGACTTTAAGAATCACAAGAAAATTATGTCTCTCCCACATGAAAGGCAAGTTGAAGGCTTCATAAAGAATTGGGCCAAATGCAATTAAGACTTAAAAGAATCCCACACCCACCAAAACAAAGGGCAATGTTTGGGAATGGGGGAGGCACTTTTATGACTCCCAATATGAATTGCCACTTTGGAAATTGAGACTACACAAAAGTCCCAAATGTTTATAACAAATTGTAAAGGATCAAATCTTCTCCAAATTGAGATCTTTGGATAATAAAAAAGAGCTCAAAAGAATTATAAGTAAGTTCATTTGCATTTCTTCATTGAATAATGGTTGTTTCACAACTTGTATAATCATTTGAATATTTGAAACAAAAGTGTCCCAATGTGCCATGTGTGCATTCAATGTGCAATTTGGAGAGAAATTTTAAATGATTAGAATGTTGACATGGCATTCAAAAGCTTTCAATGTAGCCTATAAGAAAAATGGTCTTTCATGTTCCATATTGGACATTGAGTTTTTCATTAATTATGTGGCACCAAAATCACACTTTTTAGCAAGGATTTGAGAATTCCAAGAAATTTGCGGTGTTGATATCGTCCCCACGGGGATCTACATAAGTATACAATAAGGAGAACAATGCTTCCTTCATAGGTATGGACCATGGTGAATGCCATGACTTGGTTTTCACTCCAATTGCAATTAATGCCTTCTTTGTTTTTATGAATGATATTGTAGTACCTTTACCATTTCAGCAACAAATTGCCAAATAATTGATTTTAATTTTGGCACTTGGTTTTTTAATTCTGAAATTTTTGGCAAGTAATGGTTATACGAAATAATAATTAGGGTTTTTTTCAATGTTATGGAGTAGTATAGTCTATGTAGATTGTTTCAATTTAAAGTCATTGTCATGGAAGGTCCATAGTTTAAATCCTGACAATTGAACTTTTAACTTTATTAAAATTTTGCCACGAATAACGAATAAAATTTCAACAATTTCAACAAATTTTTTTGAAAGAAATTTATGCTGAAATGATAAAGGTACTACAATAGTTGTTTGCATTGTGAAGTTTCTCAATTCTTCCTAGCCATCATGAACCTTTCACCCCCCTTGGACCTTATCATGGAAAATTAAGGAACCTAAACTTCATGAAATTTCATTGTTGTTTCATCAATAGTTTAAAAAAAGGGGGTTTGTTGTTGGACATATATTTGTATACTTCAAATATGTGTTTTGTGCAAGTTTTTCCAGTGAAAAAAACATAAAATGTTTTATGTTTTTGAATTTAAAATTTTGACAAATTCAATTTGATTTAGGACTTGGGGCTTAATTAATTTTATGAAATATAATTAATTGCTCAAGTATCATAACTCACGTGGATGGAGATCAAAAGCATATGGATCATGTGAAAAGTATGTTGCAAACACAATGTGAATTATACTATAAAATCTTTTAAAAATTCTATTATCACAAGTTGTTAATGCCTTGACCATGTACACTATGTAACAATTTAAATTTATGAAATAAATTTGTTAAAAAGAAAAGCATATTGATGTGACAACTGTCAATTTTTGAATTCCAAAACTTTATAATCATTAAAATTATTAGATGTAAAAATGGTTTATCTTTCATAATGAACTTGTTGTGAAATTTTAATGCATATTGAACACATCATTCAAATTTTTTTCATGCAAAATAAATTTATACAAAAAAAACACATAATAATATTTTTAAAAAAATCATAAATGCTTTTTAAAAAAAAGTGTGACATTTGTCCAAATTGATGACTAATGTGATTATTTTAACATCTGTTTCAACAATATCATGTGCTTGTGTGTGTTTTAGTCACTTTTGTGATGTTGAAATCACAATTATGTGTAAGAAAAATTAGCCACATTTGGCCATGAAAAATATGAAAGTTCAAATTTAAGAATCCCTTCTATGTTTTTGGTTACCTAATCAACTTAAGTATAAAATATGGCAAAAAAGAGAGAGATTAAATTATTTCCATAAATCTAGCAATTAGAATACCCCTCCCAAAAAACCTATATCACCATTTTTGAGGGAAAGACATTTTCAAATGGAAAAAAATTGCCACAAGAAAATGTTGATACCACTACATGGCATGTCATAATGACCTTTTATTGGCTTAACATCTTAGAAAATTTCAACAAATTAAAAATAAAAATCATTGGACACCTTTATTTCAAATTTATATGTCAAATACCATGTATCTATAAAATCAAACATAACATAACATAACATAACTTATATGTACATATGTCATTTTCTTATAATAAGGAATGGAATGCAAGCTTACAATGAGCCCATTAAGGATGTTAGTCATGAATAGGTTCATTATATGATATGTTATCTAATATATTCAAATTCTGCAAAACCTTAGTATGTTCCCTCATGCTTTCTAATAAAGACTTCATTATACATGTTGCAAAATCACAACTTAAACCTTATCCTCTAAATATGATCCCTTTTGGTGATTGCTTTTTCATTTATGTTAGCAAAACAACTACAATTATATTATTATATCGTAATAATTATAATCACATGCATAATTTAATAGTTACAATATTTTGGAATTATTATACCAATTGGTTTGAAATCTTGTTAACATCACTTGAAATTGTTTGGTTGGGATTGGTTGATCATATATTAGTCTATCTTTTAGTCAAATTGATTTTTTTAACTCAAATTGCTTCTCAATATTCTTGCCTTTATGTAATTGTAGAACATGCATAACATATTTTGTAACCACATTTGCACATTTTTTAATGTGAAAATGTTGTGATAAATTGCAAGTATTAATTGGCCTACTTGTGAATGCAAAGTACATTACATTACATATCAACATCACATGCACCATGCATAATCCTATTAATTTCATGCTTGGGTGTTGGTCATTTTCATGTCCATTGAATTATTTTTTTGTGGGAGGTTCAAATCACTTAATTTTATTTATTGATGAAAATAAATAAATAAATTACTCCAAACTAATAAGTAAATATCTAAACATTAAAATGATGCTTAGTGTAAACATTCAATTACATTATAATGCAATGTCTCTTTTTATTACCACTTGTGTGACATGCAACCTATTGCTATTCAAATAAAGAGTTTTATTGTACATTTGGAAGCTCAAAAAGCTTCCACTATATGCCATATGTTACAAGGTTGTTGCACAATCTATGCTGTTATTAATAGTAATTAAATAATTTGCACATGTATAAATGGATAATTCAATAAAATGGACTATAGTTCACTAAAAGAAAACCTTACATAATTAATGAAAGATAATAACAACTTGTTCATAACAACAATATAAAGTAGAATATTAAATGTCACAAAGACAACACAACAATAATAAGTGTGTGAAAGTTCAACTTCAAATACTAAACCTCAAAACATATATCCAAGGGGATAAACCCAAAACTCAATCAACCTTCTTAATATTGAACCAACTAAAACATTTGTTCAACTAACACTCATAATAATTGTTTGACATTACAAGATCAAACATGCACAACCCATATTAGTATGTAAACAATTAGATTTGACATATTCAATATGCATTGTTGTATGTTATTTAGAGCTAATCCGTTAAAACTAAACAATTCATGAATGAATTATCAAAATATTTAATCAATGTTACAAGGATGAAACAATGTTTTGGTTTTGAAGTAAAGAAAACCAATAGCCAAAATTTGTATATGCTCTAGTTGATCACCTATTTATAATCTTCTTTCTTTGCACAATTTTATAATAAGTTCAATCTAATGTAAGTATCATGATAGTTTAAAACAAAAGATATTCATACTAGTAATTAACCACATGCCATTATATGATTGAGGGAGTTGTTTCATTCTGAGCTTTTAGGGTAAATATACCAATGGTAGGAGAAGGAACTACTCCCTTTTACCTTTAGATGTTGTTCATCACATTAGAAAGTGAGGAATGATAATTAATTATACCAATAAGAGGATCAATATAACGCACACAACTAAATATAAATTGTCAAATGTCTTTTCAATTGTGACCATATTCCAATATCCCACGAACACGAACAAACATGTGTTTCATGGGAAAGTTTTATTTTGTAGTTTTACTTCTCATGTGATTTGGCCGAAAGGTATGTCAAATTCAAAAAACATTTGTGGACAAATATGTTGAATATGTTGATGGAGGTTACTTCTTCCATTCTATTTGCATTTGAACCTATTTTTTCATTATTACTACCCTGACTACAAAGGTTACTGTTTTTTGCGAATCATTATATTCATCTTTCCTTACATTGTGTTGGGTTTTAGGTTGAGATAAAAATCTTCCAATAAATTATGTTTTGAGTGTATCCCACCCGAAACTTTCTCAAGATTTTTGCATATTATGTTAGAATATAACCTAGGCAAGATATTAGTACATAAAATATCTCATTTCATTTTACAAAATGGGAGATTATAGTATATTTATGGAAACAAATGTAATGTACCTATGCATTCAAAAACACAAATATATTCCAAAAAACAATTTAAGTACCTTTTAATCTTTATGAAAGTTGAAGGTATATTGATTCATGTCATTTCACATAATTTAAACCATGTTTGGATACCATATGACTAATTTGAAAATTTTCATATAAAAAAATGAGATTTTTTATTTTATCAAAGATGCAATAAATGTGGGGTAAATTGAAAATTTGACAAGTAATCACATCACATGGAAGATGACAAGGATAGTTAAATGGGCCAAATTTGTCATTCCATTAAAATTTATTATTCTAATGACTAGTGAAGCCTTAACATTTTTCCAGTCAAAACAACAAAATGGTTTTATTATATTAAAAAATATTACAAATATACCCATGGATCCTTCAATATAGATAATGAAATTTATTACTTAAAAAAATTACATAACATTAATTTTGTAAAAATAATAATTGTAAGGCCCAAAAGCTAAAATTGGTGCCCAAAATTAAATGTACCATACTTTTGAACAATTATATTATATGTATTATAATATTAGACCCAATAATGCCCAAAAGGGGGTCACTGTAGTATGTTTTCACCGTTTTTTCCCTTGTTAATTTCTATGTTGATAAAAATTAAGATATTTATGATTTTATCACATCATTCTTAAAAAACAATGTCCATTTAAATTGAAATTGAAACATTTCAACATTTATGAAGTTTTTTTTATTGTTATTTCTTGACATTAAGTGTTTGTGACATCATGCATCATCTGACCATTTAGGCCAACTTTATCAAGTGAATGCTATGATAGTCAAAAATTATAATAATGAAATTTTAGAAAGCAAGAACCATATTTATTTGAACACTTAAAAAAAACTTGTTAAGGACTTGT
>Ga0209208_10005049_pt1 | contig 18496 bp, 18 predicted proteins | sample S1TSphfallax_3_FD_187694 | JGI IMG/M metagenome (GOLD analysis project Ga0209208, IMG submission 187694) | Host-associated microbial communities from peat moss isolated from Minnesota, USA - S1T2_Fd - Sphagnum fallax MG (SPAdes) (version 2) | ecosystem: Host-associated > Plants > Peat moss >... | reverse complement strand
GATCTAATTCCACCTTAGTTAAACTAGAAGTCGATCTGGATCCAAAACTATGTAGCACTAATATATTAGAGGGACAAATGGAGTGGGACTTAATAATATGACCATTAAATATTTGAGACCACCAACAGATCCAATTTCATATAGTTGGCACGGGACAAGGTTTATGATCTGCAATTCGTTGGGATCTTTGTTGTTCCAATCTGTTCTACGATGTTCTCATCGTGTTCCCATCAAGTTCTCAATGTGTTCTCCCAACATGTTCCCAATAGCATATGTTTTGTCAGCTTTGCCCAATGTCGTCCTCTTGGAACCTGTATAGGTATAGAGGTGCAAATATTGGGACTTATATGTTTATGTTTGGAGTGAATACTTCATGTGCTTGTCATTATTTGGATCTTTTGATTCACAATGTTCTCAGGTTGTCTTGGGTGAAAAGTGTGAAATCAAAAACGAGAAGATGGTGAAATTTGTGGCCGAAAAAACTCCCAAAGGTTCTATCTAGTCACTAGTCATTCATGGGTTTGGAGATCTTGTTCTTTTGGATTGGGAGGACCTTTTGCACAACAAACTATTTTGTTTCGTGAGCCTATGTTGAGCTTTGTATCCTAGTAGGCGGGAAATTTGTGAGGCACATTCCCAAATTGCAAACTCTTGCTTTAACGGTCTTGTCTCAAGATTCATGTCACTTGGTTTATGAACATAACTAAAGTTGCATTGATTGTGTGTGCACACATAAAAACCAAAAGTACTGGGTTTTTCGCAAATGAAGTTAATATGTGTACAAGCCAATTGAGGTTGGTGGAAGTGATTGCAACAAGTGAAGCTTTGAAAATAATTGAACAAGAAGTTGTGTTGATATAACCAAGGTTCCAACACTGCCAACAAGAGATGAAGGAAATGAAGATCACCATGCATGTTTTGAAGAGGAAACTGTGCAAGTTTGATTTCAGCTTCTTGTCTTCACTCTTGTCACTTTGGCAGGGCAGAACCTTTATTGACTCCAGTGTCTCATTGAACTACTCACATTTGTACATCAGTCTTGATTTGTGTCAATAATGCAACAAAAGATCTGTCATGCACAATACAGTCTTGGGTTACATGTGATGCAGTTCTCAGACAAAGCGAGCTGCTGTAGAGCCAGTGAAGATCAAAAACACCCCACCCCTTTCAAATGTCATGTCATATGGGTTGACAGTGTTCAAATGGACTAAATACCATATTCTTGTATCAATTCCCACATGATGATTGAGCTTCCCCAGTTGCACTGCAAAGGAGTTGTACTATGAATTGGATGCCTGCTCTCCCTTGACATGCCTGATTTGGTCTTCTATCCAAGCTTCGATCATGGCCTGTGAAACAGTTGGCTGATCTACTGGTACCTACAAAACAAATCACACTCAACCAGATGGGATGATGTCAAACAGAGGGTTATGGTCAATCTTCCTGCTAACTCAATGCTGAGAAGGCTGGTGAAGCCACTGTTGCTCCAAGTCTAATAGAGATACCCTACCTCATGGCCTGCACTGTGAAACTGAACTTGCCACAAATCTAACAAAAACAAAGACAAAAACAAACTGGATAATGTGAATACACCTTCCTCTGTACATTTTCTGAGGATGTTACCTCATGGCCTGCACCCTGAATCACCACATGTGCAAGATTCTTCCATTGCCGCCAGTAGCCTGCTAATCTTCCCTTCACCATCCACAGTCCTCGTTCTGATCTCCAGAACATCATACTCTGGTCCCACTCAATGGCTCGCATCCAAGCCTCTGAGCTGGCTGGCCCATCCTTGGCATCATAAATGCCTTGGTAAAGCAGCACTGGGTACCCAGCCTTCAGCACTGCCTCCACCATCCACTTTGTACTCTTCATAGTATCCTTTAATACCCCAAAAGCAGAATCATGTTATCATCTGCTTCATTGCCACCAAGGTGCACACAAACTACCTTCACTCCTATCAACTCTGACACAATTCCCAAGTCACATAGTTCCACACAAAGGCTACTCCAACAGGAGCTTACTGTAAGTGGCAAAACCAACTCAAAGATCTGATGAGAAGATATGGGATGAAACAAACCGGAGCTAGTAGTGTGCGAATGGAGCTGCGACAGCTAACCCAGCCAGGGGCATATGGGTCAACATGAAGAGCAGCCCTTGTACTGGCAGAGTTAAGGAAGGGTGCCAAATACTCAAAGCCATCCTTTCACATTTCCAACACACCCCCTAGTCCTCTTGAGTAGTAGTGTAGCATTATGTAACTGAAGATCCCATGACTAGTCTCAACCAGATGAGAGGTCCATGTATTGCAGTTTCAATTTCAGCACTTGGAAGAGAAAATCAAAAGAGATGTGGGAAGAAATACACCTCACGGCAATGGTACTTTGCTGAACGGCGAATGTCAAGTAGTGTGGCAATGCCACTTACTCTTGTTATCCAATTGCACAACTCTGACCTTGTCTCATGCGCTTTCAGCCACTCTGCCCTAGATTCATTTAGACTGAATAAATAACCCTACAAAAAAAAACTTCAACCATCCTACCTCTCACATGAAGATACTCTCATATAGCCCCCCAGCTCAAGTACTCTACAGAATGGGCTTGCCAGACCACGATGACCAAGTGGGTCTTGTGACCATAGTTTCAATAAGCCTTGAAAGTGACCCATCATCAGAGCCCAGACAAGGGCTCAAAGAGAGACAATAATTCATCATGTGTTGACAGGAACTACTATATCCTCCCTGTCCAGGCAGGCTAAAATTCTTTCCATTTAGATTCTTGACCTTGAAATGCCACCACTAATAGCCACGAGAAGCTCATGGCCACAATTGTAGTAAATCCAAGATCAGCAAATAATAATGAGAGGGATAAGATCACTTACTTGTCAATATGATCAACAACCTCACGAGCCATTTCCTGAACTTCAAAACTTTGTTGCTTGTCAATCAGACCGAGGTAATGGGCCACATTTGCATGTTCCTGCACCTGCAGGGTGGCAATGAACTATTTCTTCAACACCATCAAAGATTGTTTGGGTTTCCATCAGTAGTTTACATTTGACTAAAATTGCTGCAATAGCTGGACACTGCTGCCAAAGCAAGATCTCCCAAATCTCCAAAGCACACCAATGTTTTGCTACTGAATACTGGTTTGTGAAAGTCTCTTATGCAGGTATGTAACAAGCCTGTAACAAGCTGAATAGACTCCTGAGACCTCTGAAAGATAAATGTTTACATGAGTTCATGTCAAAACCTGGAAAAAAAAATATACAATTACGCATAAGGGCTACCTGAATACGGGGATCTGTCAAGCCATTGCCAATAGCCATCCCCGAGAATTGGAGTTGCTCATCATCTTTGGAGCTTGCTTTTGATAACATGTAGAATGCCAAAGAGGGCACATACTTTCCAGCATAGCTCTCACCTGCCAAAACTAGTGGCCGTTTCTTGAAGCTTGGATTCTCAGAAAAGAAGAACTGCAAGCCATAGTACAGATGGGAGGCCACCGTGTACTGGTCCCTGGGTACATCCTGCTCATTTTCTGCTATACTGTAACCTGTCCCAACTGGATTGTCCACAAACAGAACTCCACACCTGCATGATGGGTATCTATCTATCTGTAAAAAACAAGCTGGGAATCAAACCATAAGAATTGCGCTGCAAAAATGGATGTCAAACCCTAAGAAAGAATTGATGGGGCTGCAAATTCCCTTCACCAAAAAAAAGCAGACACACCCAACAACAACAACAGTACATTGCAAGCATGAACAGAGTTTGCTGTGATATTGATCACAAGGTGGCCACAAAAACAGGATCACCCTTCTTCCTTCCATTGAGAGAGATCATGAATGCTTGAAAGAGACTTGTTGGGTGGTCAAGAAAAAGGATTCAAAGCTGCACGATGGATGATGATGGGTGATGATGATGATGAAGAATCAGGCCTGCGATTCCAGGCGCCCTGATTAGGTTGGAGGCGTCCCTTTTCAGTAACTCGCCAAGGACCCAGCTCGTAGAAGCAGCCGATCAAGCTGGAGCAGCCAGGGCCTCCATTGAGCCAAAGCAAGAGTGGGGTGGTGGTGGTGGTGTCAGCGGAGGAGGAGGAGGAGGAGGAGGAGGAGGAGGAGCTCTTCTCCTCCTCAGTCGCCTCGTAGAACACGTAGAAGAGTCGCGAGCTGCTGGAGTTGCTCACAGGCAGGTAACCCGAACTCGTTGGCAATGCTTCATGAGGGAATTCATAACAGCTTCTTGTCGCTCCTTCTTCTTCATCCCCTCCTTGTGCCGCCTCTTCTGTCTGTGCACTAGTGGCCTGCAAGGCTTCTGCAACTGGAATCAAACAAACTCTGATGGGAGAACAAAGACAGAAGACGAAGAAGAAGAAGAAAAGCACACACCCATAAGAACCAAAGCGTGCAGCCATCTTCTCAGAAATGCAAAATGCAGTTCGTGAGATTCCAGCTACTTGGGTACCGAGTACGTGAGCGCATCATCATCGTCCACTCTCATGCATGCTTTGTGATTGATTTCAACGCTGCCTCCAACAACAACCGTTCTGACGTCAAATGTGAAACCCTAACGACATCTTTCCAAGATCTATCTGTGCCTACCTATTTCCAGACAGAAGATTGGGGGCTTAGGACAGTTGTGGAGGAAGAAGAAGAAGATGGGTGTCGCTCACTCACACTGTGATGAATTTGAAGCTTTGGGAAAAAGAGCAGGGATCGCTGCACCCTCCTCCTCCAATACTCAGGCTGGACACAACAAGAAGACTGCTGCTGCTGCTGCTGCACGCTATGTCCCCAGCCATGGCAGCACACAACAAGATGCTTCTTAATGCTAAGAGCTCCCGCGCCAATGCTTTTCAAAGATGGAGGATGCAAAGATTTGTGAGCAACGATGATGCCATGGGCGTTGTTCAGCTGCTGCTGCTGCTGCAGCATCTCTCTTTCTTCTTCTTCTTACCCACTGAAACTAATTCTTGACCAAGATGTAAGGATTCACCAGCAACTCAAAATTCCAGGATCACTGGAGCTGCTGGAAAAAGCAACTGCCAGATATTATGCACTTGCACGATCCCCAAACCACAGCAACAACAAAAACAACAACAGCAACTCCTCAAACCTTGTCGGACATGTAGGCAAGATTTTGATTAGGACGAATTGATCACAACCTCTTGGATCTGAATTTCCGTCCACAACATACAAGCACATTTTTTGCAATCTACAAATCCACAAAGAGAACCCAAATCCTTGATTTTTTAATTTTGATGATGTTTTGATCCTCCTCCTCCTCTGTTTTCAAATGGCTTCTTTCTCTTCTTCTTCTTCTTGCTCTTTCTTGCAAGTCTTCTTGCCATACAAAGAAGAAGAAGAAGAAGAAGAGGGTGGGTTTGTTGTTGACAATCAATCAATCAATCAATCAATCCTTAATGATGTACCTACATCTCTGTAGTCTGAAAACAAAATTTGGCAACAAAATGCAAAACCCAAGATCGACAGAATTGGACCCCAAGAAATCTGAGCTTGAATCTTGCAGATATCTGAAATCATTGGAATATTTTTGTGGGTCCATTTTCCATTTCTTTCTTCTTCCTAACCCAAGTACTTGGGGGTTTAAAGTGTTTTCCCTCCTAATACAGACTGTTGCCAGTGTAACTGCCAGTTTCTGAAAGTCCGGGGACCAGGACAAGTAAAGGATACCAAAAGGGTGATACTGGAATCCAAAGTATGTACAATCAGAGGTCATACCCAATGGAAAGATGCCAAGTGTAGGTCAAAAATGCTCAGACCACATGCCAAAATAGGTACTTGGACCACAAGCCAAAATGCTACCTTCAGACAAAATGTTAGTGCAAAATTTTATCGTTTTATCTCATATGCTTTGCCTAAAGTTGAGAAAATGTTAGTGCAAAATTTTATGGTTTTATCTCATATGCTTTGCCTAAAGTTGAACTCCCCTGAAAGGAGTAGTTGATCAACAGGAGTGGGGGGGGGGGAAGAGTTTTCCACCCTCCCTATTTGCCAACAAGGCATGTACCCATCAGATCCAACATATCAAGTTACCAATTGACCTATCTCTTCATCAATTGTCCTAACTCCACGATTACCAAAAATGATGATGAAATGGAAAACATGAGAATATTCCAAAAAATCTAGGGTTAGGGTTCAGGTTTGGGACTCGTTACAAAAGCCAAGGTTTGGTACAAGGCCATGGACATGTTACTTAAAATTAAAATAATTTAGTAAGTCATGTTTCAATTAAAATTGAATTGATAGAATAGGACAATTTAAGCAAAATAGATAATTAAACACAACTTGTGAACATTTTACAAAAGATAAATTGAGGTTTTTTGGAATGAGTACCTTATTGAGATGAACTATAGGTTACACAATGTGGTTCAATTGATCTACATAGGTAAGCAAAAAGACATTGTCAAATGGCGGATGAATTGGAATTACCATGTCTAGGTAAGCGGGATGGGTTAGAACAAGAGCAATCAAATTACATCAAATAACTAATAAGGTACAATTTAAAAGGTGTGTTTTAGAAGGGTATGGACATGATACATATTGAGATTGACCTAGGAGGAGACTTCATTTTATGAGACATGTTACAACTATGAATCACATGAAAAAATAAGGCAAAAATGAGGAATTATATACAATTCACTAGCATGCATGTTACAAGGGAAAGTTTAAGATTGCACAAATTGAATGCCTCGTTCAAATGAGTTGTAGGTTACAAAGTCCAAGAAAGCAAAAAAAAAAACATGAAAACAAGAAATTTTAATAATATGTACATGTTACAAGGGTTTTGTTGAACAATGCATACCTTTTCAACTCTAGGGAGCTACCACAAAGAGCTAAATTTTTCATAGAATGTTGCCTAATGTAGTGAAAATGAGATTTAGGAATAGCACTTTCAAAAAACACATAAAAAACATACAGATCAAGGAGTTGCTATTTAATCAAGAAGGGGGAATTAGGATCACTTTGGGAAATGCAAGATATTGAAGACTCTAAACAAACTAATGAATGTAACAATGAAGAAGAAAAGAAACATCTCCATGTAGGCACACACTACAAGCAATGCAAGACCTTTGAATTGGGCAATGCACACACTTGGCTTGGGTGTTGTAGAAACACTTGTAGTAGTTGCATCTAATTGATGCAATCAATCAACGATGAAGGCACTGAAAAAGAAAGAGAGCTATGAAAGCATTTGACAATGGGTGCAAGTGTGTAGAGAAACCATGGAAGGAGACATTGAAGGATTATGCGATACAAAGTGCTAAACATGCACAATAACGAAAGACGATGACAATGCTTTCAAATGAAAAAGTTTATTGTCAAGATGACAAAAGGACATGGTATGGTATGCATGGCACAAAAGTACCATGGGGATGGGGATGTTGATGGTTTGCTATGCAAAATAAATAATGCGAGCATAACCTATGTCGATGAATAGAAGGTTTGTTATGTGAGGAGAGAAATGGAGGGCCTAAGGGTTAGGAGGGTGAGAAGAATGTACATCATGTTGATGGGTGCAATCCTTTCATACCGGAAGCATTCAAAACCTTTGCCTTGTTTAACATTTTCCCCTACCTTGGATAGTTGACATTTAATATTGATTAATACTAGTGGACCTACTTGAGGAATTTGGAAAAAATAAATTCATGAAATCTACAAACCTAGGGTCAGTTTCCACATTGACAAAACAAATAATTTTTTTTTGAAAAATAAATTCCTTTAATTTTTTTTTGAAATTATATATATATATTTCATAATTTACTATTATATTGTGATACGAGTAATGAAATTATTCAGAGTGTAGCCTATGATGATAATTATGATGATTTTCAACAATATTTATTTTTCACAAAATTTCATTTCATTATTTGGAGGATTATTTAATGACGAAATGACCTTAGGGGGGGAAAGGTATTAACATTTGTTGAAAATAGGCTTAACTCGATGAATGAAATATCTATTTCGTTCGTTGTATCGGCAAGCGGGGAACATCATCCCTAGGGTTAGGGTTAGAGAGACGAGCAAGCGCATTTGCAAAGCCTGTGTTTTGCGGGCATTTGGGTGATTCCCGATTTGCACTCGTCCTCGTCGTGGTATGTTATCCGCTTTCAACTTTTCTGTATGAATTGCAGGAGTAAGTTTTTTCGCAACAGACACAGGGACGGAACGCTCTGAGAGAGACAGAGAGAGATTGGCAGAAGTATGGCATCGGCCATGGAGGTCACGGCTGTTACCAACACGGGGCTCGCTCCTGTTGTGACCATGAAAGCTTTTTTGCCCGAGTCTGCAGTGGTCGCTGCGGAATTAGATGACGAGGATCTGTACACACGCCAGAAGCTGTTACAGCGGCAGCTAGAGTTCGTGGATATACAGGAGGAGTACATCAAGGACGAACTGAAGAATCTGAAGCGGGAGCTGCTTAGGGCGCAGGAGGAGGTAAAGCGGATCCAGTCAGTGCCGCTCGTCATCGGTCAGTTCATAGAGATGGTGGACCAGAACAACGGGATCGTGGGTTCCACGACCGGATCGAATTATTACGTGCGCATTCTTAGTACTATAAATCGGGAGCTGCTGAAGCCGTCCTCGTCGGTCGCTCTTCACCGTCACTCGAATGCCTTGGTGGATGTCCTTCCACCTGAAGCTGATTCTAGCATCTCGCTTCTCACCCAGTCGGAGAAGCCTGATGTCTCCTATAATGTATGTTTCTCTTCCTGATTTCGTATCTTAAAGTTCCTAAATACTTCAGTTGGAAGAGAAGCGTGAAGCCGCCCTCTTCTGCATGTGTTTTAACACGGTGCAAGCTTCAATTTCTTTTTCTGATTCTGAATTGTGCCCAGAATTGTAGATTATTACCTGTGAAAATATCTGTTTTCCTGGTTTGAGTTCAAGGAATTGAAATTCAATTATGCTTTCACAATGGCCATGACGTTATTAGCTGGGGTAGTTATTTACTCCAGGATCCTAACTTGCTGAGGTTGTATGATGAAGATTAGGGTTTTCAAATTAGATTTTGCAATTTGTGTGCATGCTAACTTTTAGAAATGAAACTAGACTTCTCTGTTTCAATCCTTGCCTCTTGAGATTTGTGAAGTGCAAATCCAATATTTTGGGATTCTAAACATTTGTACTGGCTGTCATGATTGATCTCTGGTTATCACTGTCCAGCTTGAGGAGTTGCTGTAGAAAATTATATTCCCTCTGCCAGCCAGCAGACTGTTATGCCCTTGCTGATCATGTGTGTAGAAGAAGATTTTCTGCCTACCACAGTCTATAGAAATTTAGACTGACATGGTTTATGGCGGAGCAGGATATTGGTGGATATGATACTCAGAAGCAAGAGATTCGGGAGGCAGTGGAGTTGCCTTTGACACATCATGAATTATATAAGCAGATTGGTATCGACCCACCACGTGGGGTGTTGTTGTATGGACCACCAGGAACTGGCAAGACCATGCTTGCAAAGGCTGTTGCACATCACACAACTGCAGCATTCATTCGTGTCGTGGGTTCTGAGTTTGTGCAGAAGTATCTCGGAGAGGTTTGTTCCTGACATTGACAATGTCCTTCTTTGTTGCTTTCCATGCTTGATTATTGTAGTTGTTGATTCATTTTTTCCTTCCTTTCTTTCTGAAGCACTCTGTCTTGATACTGTAATTTGTCACTGGTCACTCCTCTCACTTGGATGCTACAAGCATAGGACTATGAAAAAGCAATCATGTTTGGTTGTGATGGGGTACAGGGCCCACGTATGGTGCGTGATGTGTTCAGACTTGCCAAGGAGAATGCCCCAGCTATCATATTTATTGATGAGATTGATGCAATTGCAACAGCTCGTTTTGATGCTCAAACTGGAGCAGATCGGGAGGTTCAGCGTATTCTCATGGAGCTTTTGAACCAGGTGATTCTCTCTACTTAAGTTATGGAACTTATTATGTCAAGTGTTGAGGGGGACAGTCTACAAGGTAAAGACTGGACTATTGTGAACTGGCTTGCAGCAGCCTTGTGAGTACAGCAGGCCCTGCACCCAATTTGTACAGGAACAGGAAGAATTCTGGAGATGTGAGTTTAAATGGAAGAGTTGAAGTGATATATTATGTTGGAAGTTGGTGTGCTCAATAGATCATGCTGCTAAAAGTCCTCCTTGTTTTCACTCTCTTCTTGTCCTCTTTCCTTGTCTGGTTTTTTTTGTTTTTGGAGATATTAATCTTTTTGTGTTCTCCTTCCTTCTTGATCTCCTTTCTGTTCTCCTTCTCTTTTACATTTTGATGAGCTAGGGACAGTGTCATGGCATAATCTTCCTTTTGATGCTGGCCTTATAGACAAAACTCAATATGTTGGCTAATTTATCAGATTGACCTGCACCCTCTGCCAGTATGTGATCAAGTCAGTGGGGATATTTTGGTAGCCGATCACTACCTTTCATGTGGGGACAATATCTATTGTTCAAACAGATCATCAATTTTGTCTTTGTTTTTGAGGGTTTAGTCTGCTCTTTTTTGAGTCCTCTGAAATACAGTTGGATCTGAAGTTACTGTAACCTTATTATTAGGTTGGTTGGAGGTTGTCAAGTTACAGCTCTAATGTGTTGGTCTATGCTTGATTCTTTTGTTGAGCCTTGTTGGTCAAATAGTTAGGTTTAGGGTTCAAAGCTTTTAGTCCTTTCTCATGTTGAATGCTTTTTGTGACTTCATTGCTGCAGATGGATGGTTTCGATCAAACAGTGAATGTGAAGGTTATCATGGCCACCAATCGTGCTGATACCCTTGACCCAGCATTGCTTCGTCCTGGACGCTTGGATCGGAAGATTGAGTTCCCCCTTCCTGATAGGAGACAAAAGCGCCTTGTGTTCCAGGTCTAAATCTTAACTATTTATCCTGTTTTGGTACTTACTGTGCATAGCAATTGATTTGTGTTTTCTTGTACTGAAAACATCCATGGGGATACAAAGACAAGCATGGGACCAGTCTCCAATGAAGTGGGAGTTTCACAGGATCCAGAAGCTAACAAAGTAGTGCTTATTTGCTTTAGAGAGAGATAATTAATGTTAGAGATGGTTTGAGGTATCTTAAATCTTTGAGATGATTATGTTAATTTTTGACAAGCAGTATGCTTGATCTTATTTGAACTTGAGGATTATGGATGACAGGTTTGTACAGCAAAAATGAACTTGAGTGATGAGGTAGACTTGGAAGACTATGTTTCCAGACCAGACAAAATCAGTGCTGCTGAGGTGAGTGGTTTTCCTCAGATACTTCATTCATTGGCCATGGTAAGTTAGGTATTTGCTTTTATGATGTTTTGAGGCCTGACAATTTACTCTGTTGAGTGCTTGGATCACTTCTGTGCATTCACTCCCATGAGTTGGATAAGTACATTCTTGTATTGTTGAGGGAAGGGTCTAGATGCATCAAATCTTTTTCTGGGATTGCTCCAGTTTTCAAAAGGACTTGGGGCCTTTAGTCAGAACATGAAACAGATGTGTTTGTTTGCTAACAAGGTTTATTTTCTTTGGGATTCTTTGTAGATTTCGGCAATCTGTCAGGAAGCTGGGATGCAGGCAGTGCGAAAGAACCGCTATGTTATTTTACCCAAAGACTTTGAGAAGGGGTACCGATCTAATGTCAAGAAATCAGATACTGACTTTGAATTCTATCGGTAGGATATTATGTTCTCTCACTCATTTTGTGTATTGAACATGATGACCATGGCAGTCAACTGGCACATTCTGTAAGCCCATGTGTACACCGCTTTTCAGGGCACATCCCACATAACCTTTTGGTAAAATAGTTGAATTTTATGTTACTTTAAGATCCATAGTTTATGACAGATCAGATTTCTGGATTGCTTTAGCTCCATGCATAGCTATGTTGTGGGGTCTCCATCTTTTGGACCTGCATCTAACCACAGGAGCACTACAGCTTTTCTATGGTGTTGTATTGAAAATAAGTTTTCATGAGTAAGGCAACTTCTCATCAACTGTCAACTGTGTCCTGCATAATTGCTCACAAAATGCTGAAGTAATGGCCCCATTCACTTTACACTAGCATATAGTACTGACTCAAAATTATGTTTTCAAACTCTATTGGACATTAGAGCTATCAGTGAAGTACCTCAAACTGTGGGTACTTTGCCCCAGTTTTGCTGAAACTGGGATGAAAAGAGAAGACATGATGAAGATGGTACAAGGGAAAATGACAGGGAACTGAAATAGTTTCCTAACCTAATTTTATCCTCAGGGGAGTTTCACCCCATGATAGGATTTGCCTTACCTCTGGTTTCATTGCCTGCTCATTTTCTTTATTAAATCAATACTTGTCAGAATAAGAGACTTCAAATCTTCTGAGCTGGTACTCAGTTTGATTAAAAGGGTTTGCTCCCGTAGTGGATAGTCTCAAATCGGGGATGAAACAGGGATCAGAGGTTCAAGCTAGAGCTCAAAGACAGCATGACTTGTTGAATACCTCTAATAGGAAGGCAAAACTTAAAGAGATTTATGCAAGATATGTGACATTGAGAACTTAGGTTGTACTTTCCTGGGCATTTGATTAAATGTTGTAAAGCACTTCAAGAAATTTCTTAGTGTATTTGGACACTTACATCCATGAGTATCCCTCCTTGAAATCCACTTACAGTTACTACTGAAGAATGGAGGGATCTTACATCTGAACATATGTGTAGGATCCCTCTCACTCCTGACAAGTGGGCATAAGAACCCTCCCCTTTCTATAACTTGCAATCTTCATATGTTTCAGTTCAGGATTACCTTTGCCTCATGCTTTACAATGGATTGGTTAGATTGAGTAGAGTTTTGAATAATTGATTGTTCAAAGGTCATTTTTCTGAACACTTTGTCACCCTTATTATAATGGACTTTAGTAATGAATGGAAGCAAGGTTAGGATTTGGGCCTTTACCTTTCATCACTGTAAATATTCAAAGCACAACTTTTGAATTTCAAATGTTGTGAAGGAAAGGTGGGTGCTTTGAAGAAGTTGGGTGTTTTGCTGGAGAGGGAACTTGTGTGATAGTGGTGGATGTTTTGAAAAGAGATGTGAGTATTGTTTCAAAGGAGTTAGTTGTTTTGATGGAGGAGGAAGGCTATGTTTCCAAGTGGTTCTCATAAGAGTAGACAATACTGCGTGCACATATGAAAAGGTGATACTTATTGCATGGATTCACTATGGGGGTAATAATTGACAAAATAAGCGTGAAATAAGCAACAAAATCACTTTGGGATGTCCATAGCTTCACCCTCCATGATATAACATAAAAGTGGGTGTCAAACCTGTGCCTCTCTCAACAAAGATTAACTCTACTGGAATAAGTGGAAATCAGCACTTGTTAGGTGTACACATGGTTGGCCTAGAATATTTTCTGATGAGATTAGTGTTGATCCAAAAAGGGAGGTTGCTTTTTGCATTAGCACTGATCTTTTGGAGAGTCTCATTACATTTTACCCCTCATTACACTCTTTTAACATAAGCAATAAGATAAGTGGTTGAAGTGTAGAAAGTGCATCAAAGATAAATGGAGGATGATCTCCTCTCAATGGTTCCTTTTAAATTAGAAATGATTATAATAGGCGATGATTTCAAAGACATAAGAAAAGGTTTGACACCCACGAATGATCAATAATTGACAACATAATCAGACTTTGAAAACTGATTATTTGAACAACATAATCAACCTTTGAATCCCACTATTATTAGATGAAGATGCATCCACTGCTGGAGGAGAAGAATTACCTGGCCTGTGATGTAGAAGTTGCAGTTCTGAATGTGTTGCAGGATTATATGGAGAACAATGTCAACAGTTTACCAGAACATTTTTCCTGCAAAAAGACAACAAAAAAGGGTGGGTTTCTGGTGTTTGGAAAAGAAACTGTAATGAAATCAAAATCTCTAAAGCCTTCAGGCAATTCTATCACCTTATGGATCTCAGGTCAGTGTTGGAGTTCTGAAAACCATGCTTGATGGAGTTCACCATCCAAACCACTGCTGAAAATTCAAAGACCTCTAACTATTGATGTACCCTTGTACGGCTCTGTTGCAGACTACTCAATTGTCACCCCAAAATCCATGCAAGCCTGATGCTTGAAGACAGTTTACATGTCCATGTGAATCCTTCACCGCCCATCCTTGTTGCTGGTTGCAGGCAGCAGATTGGCAGCAATCTGGAAGAGCCAACCAAGAAACATTGTTGCAAACTTCCTCTGCAGAGGACAGCTGATACATCCAATTCCATGGCCTCCCACTGTAGTACAAGTCTGCCTGTCCTAGAGAATGAGATGATTATCTGATGAGCCTTCCTGGGCTTCCTACAACCAACTACTCACGCAGTCATACAGCTGAACACAGCCAATTCCTGTCTCCTTGGGTTGAAGATCATCTATACCCTTTGGTGATGATTCTCTTGGAGATGATCGAGTATGTGACAATTCCTGGTCTTGAGAAAAGTACTCATGTGGTCATCCACTGACAGATAGTAACCCATACCCATTTGGTTGAGCTCCCAGTGCAGATGTTTTGCAGCTGTTGCAATTCTCACAATGGTATCATTGTAATGCAAAGATTGATCTTGCACCATGGAGTTCTATTTCTGCTCCTGCTTCTACCTCTGCAACAAGGAGTGGATCATTGATCCAGATGTCCAAGAACATTACAATTCACCAGTGAAGGTGATGTTTACTCATTCAAGTCTACATGGAGAGAACGAGTAAGACCTGCATTGCAATTTCTGTGTTATAGTAGGTTCTATTGCAGAGGTTCCAGGCATTTCAGCTCACACATTTTGTGCAACTTGAGCTCCTCTCACCTTGGTAAGTCCCTCAAGACATGGGCCATGTTCAAGATACTCCTCAGCACTCTTGGATGGGTGTTCTAAGATTTTCTATCTGGATGCATACCATGTTCACAGATTGAAGTGAATAGACAGTATGACACAGATACCTACTTTCCAGCTGTTGTAGAAAGAATTGCACCTTCTGGTAATGTCCTTGTGAACATTTGACTGATGTTTTGCATGATCAGAGGAAAATCACATTGTTTGATCCACAAAGTTGTACATGCTCTCTGAACAGCTTTGAAATCCCCTGAAGATTCAGAGACTTCCAGGTGTGAGTTCTTTCCTGCAGTCAAAAGAAGAATCAGTGAGTGACCTTAGTGTCAATCTCACCTGTAAACAACGAGGAATTTTGTGTTATTCTTGTTTGTGTGGGATTTGCTGCAAATGAGGTTGTTGCCAATGAGCCAGATGATTGATTTCTCTTGCCCATCTATGCAACTTCAAGGCCTTGACATTCTGTCATGACTAGGCAGCGAGCAAGACAGGCAGGCACGTCGCACGCGCGCAATTACGGAAAAGGGCAGCAGTCTCGGGAGGCGGGACAGACGATCTCCCATACCCGTTAAGGTAAAGATGTCCCGATTGCAACACAAAATCTTGTAGAAAGAGAGTGAGGTGAACAGCATTTTTTTAGAGTTGTGCTTGTAATTCCTGATCTGGATTCTGTCGTGAATTGGAGAAACGTGTAGAGCGGTGGTGCATGCGCATTGCTGAAAAGAGACATTTTCAGGTGTGGATCTCTTTTGGAGACGCAGAAGATTCAGAGGAGCTTCACAGATTTGTTCTCTAGGTGTTGATTGTTGCTAGTTCCCTTGCAAGAGAGAGAGTGTGAGAGAAGAACATTTCGTACAAAGGTGCGGGGCGATGAAGGAGTGACTCAGGTGGGCCTGGGTGGGCGGTGTCCACTGTCCGGTAGGGAGTGGTGTGCCACTGTGCTTGCGTGGGTGCGTGTTTTTTTTAAGGGGCAATGTCGCACATGAAGAGTGTTGTGGTATCTCTGCACTCGGTAACTCGCCTTGGGTGCGCACCACCGCACGTGCCACGCACTCCCATTCTTCTGCCGTCGCTTCTGCGGAAACTGTTGTTCTCTACCTCTCTTTGCATTCACCTTCCTTCTGGTGCCGTGAAACCTGCAGCACCCAGGAGACAATTGCGGCAGTGCGATCTGAAAACTTCGAACAAGTTCTCTGTGACAAGATCTTCACTGTCCTCCACGGCTGCTGTAGAGATGGGTAAGACGAGAAAAGAGACGCTGGCCTACGGTGCTTGGAAGTCACCATTGACAGCAGACTTTGTGTCCGGGGCATCCAAAGGCCTGGCTGGGGCAGCTCTGGACTCAGAGGGTCATCTAATCTGGCTTGAGGGCCGGCCTTCAGAATCTGGGTTAGTCACACGATTCATTCCTGTTTGTTTTTCTGCGTTGCTGCTGAACAATCACACTCATCATGTTCACAGCTTCTCAATGCAAAACCATGCAGTGTACAAAGAGAGGCAAGTTCCTGTGGTATTTGCACTCAATCTACTATACCCTAATCTTGGTTTGCTTCCACCCATTTCTTGTTTTGGGTCTGTCACTAAATTCAATACTCTTCTTCTTGTCTCCGATTTTGTGAGCTTTATGACCTTTGTTTATGGGGAGCATGACTTGTGCAAGCAGCAGATGTGTCAGGTGGTTTCCATGATTAGTTTCTCAGTTGAACAGAAAATGAGAAAAGCTCATGGGCAATTGAAAAACTATGAAGATACATATATCAGCATAGAGAGTAGAGCAATTGGCAATTGGCAATTATGCGATGCTGGCTGAATTTCGTGAATTTGGTGCTGGTAAGAATAGGCGGGCAGTATTGGTGAGAGAAGGGGCAGACGCAGAGTCTCCACCAATTGACATCACCCCAGCAGGCTTCAATGTGCGCACAACTGTCCATGAGTATGGAGGAGGAGCTTTTACCATGGAAGGAGACACAGTCATCTTCTCCAACTATGTAGATCAGCGGCTTTACAAACAATCCTTAGTTGGTGGTAAAGCTAGAGCTCAAGCTGGACATTTTCTCTCTTATTATGGAAAGCAAATATACAACGAGATCAAAACTTCAATGTTCCAGTCAGATATGATGGATTGGTACTTTGTTATATGTATCTGGGAATCTTAGTTGTTGGGTTCCAAGTATGAACAAAGGGTAAAGTTCAGATGTTGGATTGTGGGGTATATGGACAGACCACACACCGGTGCCACTCACTCCTGCCTATGAAGGGCGAGCAGTGCGATATGCAGATGGTGAATTTGATTTGAAGTTTGATCGCTACATCATAGTGCGCGAAGGTGACCATTATGTAACCACTTGCAATTTGAGCACATCTTCTGTTTTTGTGTTAGGAACTTCACCATCTTTTTTGATTAGCAGAAAAGATGTATCAAGGCAGCATGAACTGCCCAATAGTACATCCCCTTTATGATTGGCTCCTGACTGATATTTTTGTCACTGTTGAACTGCAGATAGTCGACAGGCAGGCAAGGAAGCAGTGAATGAGATTGTTTCTGTGGAGCTCAATGGGGATCCGAACGCTGGTAAGGCATTCCACTATCCAAAGCTGGACCCTGTGTTCAGATGACAGAAATGTAAATGTTGGAACAGAAATGTATGGCTGCATATGAATTGTCTTCATCTGGATCATGTAGTGTGGTCCTATCTGATAATATTTGGTGTACATGGTGAGGGGAGCAGAACCAAAAGTGCTGGTGAAGGGCAATGACTTCTATATGTTTCCAAGGCTAAGCCCAGATGGCCAAAAGCTTGCTTGGGTGGAGTGGTCTCACCCAAATATGCCATGGGACCAAACCTCTGTGTGGGTTGGCGAAGTCTCAGACTCTGGGTAAGTGTACTAAGTGCCCCCTTTTTGCCCATCAGTCTCTGTTGACACTGCCATTTCCTCTAGGAATAACTGTTGTGTATCCTTGGACTGAAAACAATTGATTAAAATGAGAGATTAAAGTGTTCGTACAAGTTGGAAACAGGAGAGTTAAGGAAAGCATCACTTCAGTGGCTATTCAGCTTTTGATCCTAGAGTGGCTTGATCAGGGAAATTACAGATCCAATATGTGTGGCTGGAGGTGACAAAGGCATTGTGGAGGCCCCAACAGAGCCAAGGTGGTCACCCCAAGGTAAGTGCATATGGGCTCATGTGGCAGAGGTAGTTGGGATAGCCTTGACATTCCTAGTCCTATCATAATAAGACTTCAAGAAGCATGGGTTCTTACGTCTACTTTTTTCTCATTGTTGTTAATGTGATTAGTCCAGATTCATGGCTCAACAGTTTCAATGCATTTATGACTGCAGGTGAGCTGATCTTCGTGTCAGACAGAGATGGCGGTTTCTGGAACCTTTATCGCTGGGTATTGCTTCCTTTACACAGATGATTTGTGCTGGAAGGTTTTAGGGTTTTAGATTTGTACTTGCTGGCACCTTGTTGCTAGCTATCAGACCATTAACACAGCATGTGACAGCATCTGTATTTGTGTCTGCAATCAGCTTAGAGCATTCAGGGGACTGTCTAAACTGATTCTGCTTACAAGAGGCTTTTGCAGTTGGCTTAAAACAACTCACTGTGGACATTTCAAGACCAAGGAACTT
>Ga0209208_10005047_pt1 | contig 18496 bp, 18 predicted proteins | sample S1TSphfallax_3_FD_187694 | JGI IMG/M metagenome (GOLD analysis project Ga0209208, IMG submission 187694) | Host-associated microbial communities from peat moss isolated from Minnesota, USA - S1T2_Fd - Sphagnum fallax MG (SPAdes) (version 2) | ecosystem: Host-associated > Plants > Peat moss >... | reverse complement strand
CGGTAACCACTGGACAAAACAAAGGAACCAAAATAATAATAATAGTTTGCATGTTTCACTGTTGTTCCACAAGCGTGAGGACTCATGGAGCTGGATAGATTGAATATTGCGGAGTGTGTTTGTAAAATATTGATTTGCATGTGTTTTCATGTGCTGGATCAGCACGTTGTTGTAGACCGTGGACTAAGTTGTCTTGGACGTAAGCAGGCCGAACATGCCTCAAACCGACAGAAGTGAGGGAACCCTAAACCGAGCCCTACTTTATTACTTGGGACCCCCTACGATACCTAAAATAGAACCTTCGATTCCGTTTCTGGCCCTCTTCTTGTCTACTTCCCTCGGTTCATAGTCTTCACTTCTTCGAGCGGTGCAATTTGAAGAGATAATATTGTGTTAGAGACGACCTCCGAGTTTCTTCTATTCCTTCTTCGTGTGTTTTCCTGATCTAACGTCTGTTTGCAGTTCTTGTTTCTCTACGCCACCCATTGTCTCCATACCGCCCACCAGCAATGGCTGCTCCTGTGAGTAAAACCAATTGGATGGCCTTTTTCTCCTCACCATTTGGCTTTTGGCAGCACCTACATCCATAATTTTGGTTGTAGTAATGATCCAAGAGATCTAACGTTTGTGGCTCTGTCTCTCACAGATCTAAGTATGCCACAAATTTCTTTGTTGTGCTGTGAGCTTTCTGTCTTCCACATAGACTATTTTGTCCTGTTTTTCCAAAAGAGAAATTGTTCACACTTGTTGTCCTCCTTCATTTCGAGTCTTAAGTACCGCTGGACAGGAGGATTGGACTAAAATTTGAGTGCCTACACGCTTTCTTGCTTTTGAGTCGCTCTTTTGATTCAAGAATTGTTGGGTTTACTTATTGACCGATTGAAGGATCAGAATTTGTTGATATATGTATTTGACTATGTCTACTGGCTTTTGACCACTTGCAGACAGTGCATGACCTGAATCCACAGTGCATTAACCCCAACATGGTCATCTTATTTTTTCATGGCATCAGCTCCGGGGAAAACAATCAGTGGAAGGATACATGGATATCGAGCTGCACCAATGGTGGAGTGAAGCCTGTATGTTGGCCTGAAAAATGGTTGCTTGAGGACATGAAAGACAGTGCTCGGATCCTCTTTGTTTCCTATGATGCTGAACTCCTTGGCAACCAAAATGATTTAGCAGAGATTGGCAAGAACCTCGTTGGCAGCTTAATGATTCCATGGTATGAGAATCTCCTCACCTCTCCTTCCCAAGCTTCCAATATCTGGATTTAATTACTCTTGCTTCTAAAATTGATCAGTGCAACATAAATTTTTACAAGGTTCTACAGAATCTACTACTTTGCTCATGAACTTGTGTTATGCACCATCACTCTTTGAGCCCTAATGTGAGGCCATGAAAATGGTGCAAATGCCAGAATTAAACTTTAAAAGACAATAACAAATGTTGCATCCATGTTACACTCGTACTTACATTTTGGTCTAGTGATGTGTGTTTTTGAATGTCACAACTTGTCTTTGGCAAAACTAACTCAAAGTCATTTTGTGTACATTTTCCCTTCAAAATCCTTTGTCACAATTTCAATGTAGGAATGCAATCTTATCAAAATTTCCTGGATAACAATGTCAACAAATTCTCCTTGACAAATTCCTATGTGAATTCTTGGGATGCATAAATATGTTTGCTTGCATATTTGAAGGGCTTAGTGGTTACTTTACCCAAGCACAATAGAGCCTATTGAGATGTAAAAGAGGAAAGGAATAAATGAAAAACAAAAGAAACAGTGAAATCATTGTATTGGAAACTTTAACCCTAATCTGGTCATCCTTTGAGTGGTCAAATCCACTTATATATTGACACCCTTATTGACCAAAAAACCTTATGAGTAGATTTCAAATTATTCTCTTGAAGTCGTGGTGGTCACAATCCCTTGAGTTGATGGACAATGAAAATAATGAAACTTTTGCCATGAATGCACAAATGATGGTTTCTTGTTTGTGTGTGCTAGCTATGAAACTCTTTGGCAGGTCCCAACTGTTCTTGTCAGTTATAGCCTTGGAGGTTTTGTATTGAAAAGCTTGGTGGTTGAGGTCGATAAGTGCATGAGATCCATCATGGTGAATGCTTCGGATGTAGCATTAAAGGGAAGTTGTGAAAGATTTCTGGGAAATCTCAAAGGTATTGTGTTCTATAGTGTACCACAAGCTGAAGGTGCAAGGGACCTGTCAAAATATTTTATTTGGCAACACCAAAATATCAACACAATCAACAAAAAGTTTAAAGCCAAGTTAGGCTTTTTGAACAAATTAAAATCATTCAACCAACAAATAGAACAACTTTCAAGGGATTTTGGTAAAGTTGTTTGCTCGGATGTCAATGTTTATGCATTTGGTGAAGGACAACCAGTGGACAAGAAATGTGTAAGTTTTACATCCCACCATGTTGATTGAACTTTCCACATGGCATGGAAGACTTCAAAATTACCAATAGTTGTCTAATTAGCTCTGTTTATGAGATTTTCACTGATGTGAAATTGCAACTTGGTTACATTTACTAGCATGCAATGTGACGTATGATTTCAAAATTTCCCATTTACACTTATGTTATCCATTTTTCCTGCATCCTATTTGCAATGGAAAGTTACATGAAGTATGGAACCTTGCATGGTGAATAACATTGTGGCTTTAAATTAGTTGAATATATATATTGTATGTAAATCATGTTATCTTAGCAATAATTGCACATGGTTCTACCAATTAGGATTTAGTCATAATATCACTTGCCATATTTAGTCTAATTTTTTTTCTCAAACTTATAGGTTTACAATTTGGTGAAATACCTTTGCACATGCAGGGAGTTTTATTGCCTTATGATTTGGCTATTCTTTCAAGTAGTAATTACAACTACAAGATTGAAGATGCCAACCACTTAACAATTTGCAAGCCACCTACCAAGGAACATCCAAGTTACTCTTTGTTATTGGAGTGTTTGAAAATTTGTGTGGAGGTAAAATATCGACTTTAAACTTTTTTCTTGTCGCTCATGTGAAAAGCATATTTTAGACTCAGAGATAGGTCTCATTTTGAAAAAGTCATTAAAAACCACCAAATTAAAAACTGTGAACAAAGAATTTCCTATAGTTTCTATGTTGAATGTTGTATAATACTTGTGTCAATTCTAAAACAAAACAATGATTTTATTCATACACCATCATGAAGATTGACTAAATTTTTACAATAATCAGAATTTATACATCATTTTTCTAAGTATGATTAATTACCCACAAAATAGTAGTACTTTTATGTGCTTAGGAACAATATACGATAATCCATTTGTTTCATACCAAAAGTGTCCTCTTTTGAGGGTGGTCCAAAAAAACTATTTGTAATAGTACCCTAGGTTGGGACATTTTTTAAACTTTATTTTTCCTAATCATTTCTTTTCCAATGATCTCATTAATTATAGTTATCAGTTGAATAATAAATCAATTCCAAGGATGGGTCTTGTAATTTAATCAAATTTTTAAAGATTGAATTTTAGTACATACCCTTGAAATATACAAATCACTGTAATTCTTGGTTCTATCTATTCATGTACACCATCTCATGAAACCTTCCTAGAAATTAAAATGGTTTAGTTCAAAATTAAGTTATGTGTGGGGTTTGATTGAAAAAGGAAAGGATATGAACAAATTTTTACATGTATTGTTGGTTTGGTTGAAAAGGGAGGTATTGGAAAAATCAAATTGAGGAAGAAAAATGTAATCTTTTCTATACAAAAGAATATTAACATTTTATTGCAAGAGGTGAAATCAAAACATGTGGGTGTTGTCCAATTTTTTTCAAGATGTGTGACAAGAGATTAATTTGTTAAAGTACATCAATGTTTCCTTGGTTCATCACAAATGTCCAAGTTCCACAGAAAGTTATCCTTGAAAATGTATAGCTTTATACCTTAAAAACTAAATGAATATAATAGAGTTATTTGCAAAAGTCAGTCAAACCAGGGACCAAAATGCCTATTTTGGTTGAAATTCAGGGTGAAATGTGATAAAGGTAGACTGTGTTGAAATGGGGAGATAAATTGTTTTTACCACCAAATGTGGTGATAAATGCAGTTTCATCCTAAGTTTTCAATTTGCTGAAGGCACCTTCATTGCACTATTTACTCTTCTTATAGCTTAAATTTTGAAAATTCAAATCATGTGAAATTAATATTGATGTTTCAGTAACTCATCCTCACTTTTTGAAAAGTTTGCTCCATTTATGGATACCCAACATTTGAAAAAAACCAAGAGTTTGGGGGGTGAATTTGAGATCCATATTGAGGATCATTTTGTGGAAAACTCTAATAAAAAATAAACAATTCATGACCACTTGTAATTTGGTTAGATCAAAAATTTGTTGACATATTTGAATTCATCCATGGACAAGATTTTGGTGGTGATCTTTGTTTCTATGCAGAGTTATTGTGTGCATCAACTATGGCCACCTATTGGTAATGAGCAATATGACATCAATTTTGATGTTGTGTTTTTCTCTGGCTTGCCATGCGGGGATGGAGCAAACAGTACTTGGAAAACAACATGGACCCAAAGAAGCAACCCAAATGTGTGTTGGCCAGAGCAATGGCTACCTGTTGACATGGGCTATAATGTGCGGGTTTTGATGCTTTCATATGATGCACGTGTTGACAACAAGGGGGACATCTTTGAGATTGCCAAAAACTTCGTGCAAAGCCTTGTTACTAGGTATTTTATTTACTTGGATGTGCAAGTACTCATTTTCTAAATATAATTTGCTGCAAACATAATCGCCCATCATGCAAGTTAAGGTTGTTAATACTTATGACGCATTTCTTCAAACAAAACAAAACATAAAGTTGTCCAATGTGTATGATGTGAGTAGAGGTTTTCCAAATCTAGGGTGGCATGAAAAGTATATTTGTGGAATATTGTGATGTCTAATTTTTTGTTGTTGAACTTACAGTCCCATGTGGAAGCTTGGCCAAGAACACCCATATGTGTTGATAGGCTACAGCTTTGGGGGTATTGTCTTGAAACAAATGGTTTTGGAGGTTCTCCAAAGATATTATAAAGATGTGACACGGTCAAGGGCCTTCGCGGAGAATATGCTAGGAGTGGTATTTTATGCAGTCCCACATGCCGGGTCACAACTACGAAAATTCATGAAACAAAGTGATCGTATTTTGCATACAAATATACAAGCATACATTGGAGTGGAGACTAAATTATTTGAACAAAAGATGGCAGAGCTATCAGATGACTTCGAATCAGTACTCAAAACTAGCCCCACAGCTCATGTATTGACTTTTGCTGAAAGCAAACGGTCCAAAAATATGGTGAGCATTCCAATCTAAGTTATCACCTTTGCAAAAAAATGTAGAACATTACATGGTATGGTAGCAATTTCACCCTTTATGCTCAATTTATACCTGTGGAATTATGTGCTTATGAAATTGACCTTTGAGATTGACTTTAAAGTAAATAAATGAAATAATATTGTCCATGGTTCTTGTGAGGTTTCTAGGCACTTGATCTTTACAAAACACAGCATCATAGTGGCATGGGAAATGTTGAATGTTGGTAGAAAACCAGCCTAGCCCAATATCTGGTGACTTTGAAGGCTTGTTATGGAGTTTGGATTTTAGTTAATTGTCATGAAAATTGTCTTGAAAATAAAAAATAACTGACATAAAACTTATGTATGTAGGGCATGATTGTGGACTATGGATCAGCTCGGATGTTATCAGGGTATGATACTTACAAGGTGTTGGACAGTGATCACATTGAAGTTTGCAAGCCACTTAGCAGGAGTGACCCAAGCTATGAATTGCTAATTTTTAGCTTGAAAGATTGGCAGCAGGTGAGAAAATTGGTTGAGGAATACTTTTATCTTGCATCAATTTGTTCCAAAAAAAATTTAACCTTGTTATACATGACATGTGATTGTGAACCCTTTAAAACTGCATGATAAAATTAGCTCAAAGTGAAATTACAGTTGAAAACTATAGTTCATCAGCTTATATGATAAGCTCAATCTTATACATGACTTGCAATTCAATTTGAAAATGATAGGATTTATGGATAAAGTACAATTGATTAAAACACATTTCAGGTCATGCAATTCCATTAAAATTCTAAATTCATATATAGTTATTGATTGAAAATGGCTTGACCTACTACATCTTTTGCACTGATGTCAAGCAATTAAATTTATCAGCATTAATTTGTTGAAGAAGTAGAACTTGGGTTTCAACCTCCCTTGCAACACTTTGTCATCGCTTAAGGGATTAACAACAATAGGGAAACAACATTATGAAGAATGGAAAATATGTATGAAAATTGTTCCTTAGCTTGTTTAGGACTATTCAAGTAGGTAGATGTGAACTAAGGTTAAACGTCACGAAACATCATTTCATATGGATGTTGAAGGGTTGTTTACATTTGCTTAAAATTGAAGCAAGGTCGAAAGAAAAACAAATCATAAAGTCATGTTACATGTTACATTGCAATAGTTTTGATGTGTCATGATTTGGTAATGCTATAGGAAGTACGGAAAACCTTGGCAACACCCCAAGGACAACAACACACCTTGAGAACAAGTCATTTGAAAGGAGGAGGACGCAAAACAAAGAAAATGTTGGGTCATAGTCCTTCCATACAAGGCACGTTTAAAAAAATTAGTCCTCAAGTGTCACAACCTCAACTCTCTTGCCCTCCAAAAGATATTATTGTTCCTGAAAGACTGAGGCAACCAGAATGCCCACCATGTATGAAAAAGGGGGAGCACAAGTATGGGGTCAATCTTAAGGACCATCTACCAAAGAACAAATTCATTCCATCACCAAATTGTGCTTTAAATCCAATTGGTCTTCCATTGCGCCCAGTAAGAACTATTTTTCATTCATTCACTTTGTCATAGTTGAAGGTCTTACTCTTTTGTGGAAGGTCAGCACTAGCTTTAACATTTCCCCCTTGAAATTGTATCATTATTTCTTGACCCAAAGTTTGACAACCAAACATGAAGAAATAGAGCATTTTTTCATAATGCACATTAATATTCTTCACCTTGTACATAGTTCCCATCTTTAAATCATTTACAAACTAATATGATTTCAACCTTGGTCTTTTTGTAGGGGGCTCCACCATGCACCTTCTATGAGCATTATGGTATTTGCAAATTTGATCATCCTTTTGGCCCATCAACATCATCACCATATGATTCACCAAGTGCCTCCTGCTCGATGGAAGGTTCATCACCTTTTGCTACCTCATCATCTTCTCAATCTTTAAACCCACTTAAGGAACTAAGTTCCAAAGTGGGTTCATATGGGCATTATTTGGAGGTTGCAACAAAATCTATGAGGGAGGTCCAAAACTTGATTTCAGCAGAGATTTCTAGTCCCTTGCAAATCAATGAATGCCAATGTCGATATTTGTTCAACACACTCTATGGGATTGTGATGGATGCACATGCACATGTCCGTGATTTAACCCCTCAAGTTAATCAAAGCTCCCAACAAATTTTGAAGAACTTAGCAGGAACAGCTAAGGATGCTGAGATACTTGTCAATGATTGCTGTGATGGCCAATGGATTGAAGCTGCTATCATTTTGGCAAAAGCAAAAGAGCATTTTGCATCTTTGGTTTTTAAATTGGAGTTGTACGGTACACTTTTACAAAATGTTCACAATGAGGAGTCGAAGAATATGTTCTTAGCTACACTTGGAGATTGGAGCAAGTGTTTCATGGAAAAAAATTTCCATATCATCAATGAGAAAGCAAAGCAGGATCAACAATCCCTATTGTCAAGACTAGAAGCTTGTGTTGGGTCAAGTGATTCCAACAGTCAAGTGGAAAATTTAATCAGACGGTTGAAGATTAGCGATGATAGAGATACAAATTTGCACAACGCAGTGGGTGCTATTGACACGTGGAAGGTGGAATCCAAAAGCTTGGAACGTTCCAAAGAGGGAAAATTAGGTAAAGGGTCATCTGCGACAGTGTACAAAATTAAGTGGCTCGGGAAGCACTTTGCGGAAAAGTGCTTTATTGGACCAGAGAATGAGAATATTAGAAAAGAAGTGTCAATTCTTGTAGGTTTGTCTCATCCAAACATTGTGCCTTTGTTTTGTTATGCCATCAACAAGCACTATTGTTCACTAGTTATGGAACTAATGGATGGGGACCTTCGTGACCTGATGCAAACAAATTTGGAGAGCAGTGAAACTCCATTTGAGCTTTGTGAAGCAGTTGACATCATGTTACAGATCGCAGAAGGCATGCATTACCTACACCAAAACAGTGTGATCCATAGAGATTTGAAATCAATGAACATTCTTGTCAAACGTGATGAACGGATGTATGCAAAAGTGGCTGATTTTGGGCTCTCCAGAACAAGATTATCAAGTTGGACATATTCCAACTTGACCAATGATGTTGGTTCAACTCGATGGATGGCTCCAGAACTTTTTGGTGATGAACAAGATGAGAGCTCAATCTTGTCAAGTGAAGCTGACAAAAATTATCCCTTCAAAGTTGATGTTTATAGCTTTGGGATGGTATGTTATGAGATTATGACTGGACATATCCCTTTCCGTGATGTGGCATCAATGACTGATCTTCGGAAGATGATAAAATATGATGGTTTGCGGCCAAAGATACCTGAGCAATATCCTGAATGTTTGACTACCTTGGTTGAGACATGTTATCATTCCGATCCTACTACACGGCCATTGTTTGTTGATATATGTGCAGAATTAAGGCACATCAAGTGCTCACTCATGGTATGTTAGCATTTACATTTTTGATATTTTTCTCCAAGATGAAAGGGTTTTCTGTTAAGTGGTAGGTTTTATCTATGTAAATGTTCTTACAAACTGAAAGCTAGTATGCTGAAGTAAAACTAGACATCAATTATTCACATAACTGACCAAACCCCAATGAATCTCAAAACACCAACATTTGAGACCTTAAACTTTGATCATGATTGCTTTACCATAGTGAAACATTGGGTGTTACTTCTAGCCAGGAGGAATTTTCATAATGAACTTTGCATGGTAATGACAAAGATAAAAATCATGGAACAAGCGCTGCAATGTCAAAAAGATGTTCAGATTAGAAGGCAATTTCACCAACATGAGCAAAACAAATGTTGTGCATGTTGGTATTCCTTTTGCTAAGAGTGGGCTTGTAGACTTCACTTGTCCTTTTTGTGAATCTGTCCACCATTGTAGCTTCATGTTGTTGCCTGTCCTCAATTTCCTTAATGGATATGTCTTTGTCACAAAGAGTCCACGTATGATTGCATACTGCATGCAAAGTCAAGTTTTTTGTTTTGGAGGCATTTACTGCATTTGTGCACAATTATCTTGAAATGTACTATGCACACTTGCAACTTGTTGGGCATGCAATGAACTTAGGATTAAGATTCTCAATTGAATTATGGTCTTTTATTTCTGCCCTTGTAATATAGTTTGGGCTCCAATTTTTGTCTCTTAGATAAGGCTTTGCTCAGCTCTCTCCCTGCTCACTGTGGATCCAAATTCCTAAATGATGCAGCAGAAGCAGCAACCAAAAAAAGACACACAAGCCAATCATATGAAGCTTGAAGAGTAACTTAGAAAGAAAGCTTGATCAAGGGGCTGAATAGTTGACTTGCTGACCCAACAAGCTAGTAGAATTCAGACAATCTGATGCACTTCTGAGGTGAAGTGCCATCATGCATACAATGCTTAGATGTGATGACTCCACTTGCTCAATGTGTAAAAGATGAAATGACTGGAGCAAGCTCTGCTTATTGTAAGTGCAGTTTGACATGAAGAAGAAGTTGTGTGAGAAGAGCTCAAGCTCAAGCTCAGGTGACCTTATGACCTGACTGAGTTGTGTGTAAGCCATCTATGAAAAGCCTGCAGTTTGAAGTTTTGGTGAAATAGGATAATTGATGTCGGGGCTCAATATATTCAACCAGTACTCCAATTGATGACATTTTGCTGGAGCACCTTTGAATGAAAATGGTTTGCAGAGTGGACCTCTTTGAAATGGAAATCCCATTCTGTATCAGGAGGCCTGGCAAGTAACAAAAGGCGAAAACTGAAAAGTACCTTTCATTTCCTTGAACATGCTTCCGCCTCCAGAACTCATCATTGTGAATGAGAGCAGCAGATACAGACTGATCATTGAGATACCTTCAGAATCTCATCACTAGGGCATGGGGTTTTCCACAACAACCAAGGTAGGTAGATAGGCCAAAACTCAGAGTCTGAAGTTTAAACACCTCTTAGCAGGAAAAGTTATACTAGCATCAGATCTGATGGTTTTCATTAGTGGAGGTAGGCCTGAGGCCTCAAAACACAATCTGAATTTTCAGGGCGCCACGTGGCACCATTTCAAACACCTTCAAAGTAAAGATTTTTTTCACAGTCCATAATTATTTTCTCATTCTTTTAATTGTTCCTGTTGTCATTGCTGTAGGTGAATGGAAGGAACATGGGTTTGTTGTTCAAGCTGGCCGAAGAATGGCTTACAAAGGCACAAATTGAGTTGAAGCATACTCTTACATTGGCAGTTGTGAAAGAGCTGCTCACAGAAGATGCCGTGAAGCTTGTTTTGGTTTTTAGATAAAAGAGTTTTAGAGGATTGAGGCTCTCTGAATATTCTCTTAAAACTTTTTTCTCACACATGGGGGAACAAAAATAAATAGGGCCCAACCATTGACTGGGCCTTGAACATTTGTTTGAAGCAATTCATGTTTTGTGAATAACCAATATATTGACAATATGTTTTATGCATAAAAACATTGAGTCTGCTGCCAAGGATGCCTCCTAGGGGGCTATGAGTTAGATACAAATGGCTCCAAGTAAGCAAATGCATGGAGCATACTGGGCTCCTTTTCTGTCATAAGAAGGCCAGCAACTGGACAAGGGGCTGTGTGCACAGTAAGTCATCATGCAAGGATATTCACCCATCCAAGCAATGTGATCACAGAACACATCCAAAACATTGTGAAGTAGATGAGATTGCCCAACATTTGCCATCTTTTCAATGGGGTTCTTCGTAGGGTCCATGGAGGATTTCTTGGCCTCCAAGGTCTGGAGTGGGGGTCTCTATTGCATGAGTAAGAAATAATAGTATAAATTTGTTTGCTTGTATATCACAGATTTGTGTTTAGGTCAGTCACAGACAAACACTATCCAACATATGGACAGGCATATCACAGATCCAATCTTACTCAATTTATCGATGAAAGAATTTCTGGTATCATCTCCCATTAAGTTACATGGCTTTCATGTAGATATGAAGCAATTTGTTCCATTAAGGGCAACCTCTTGAACAATTTTCGAGATTGGAGTTTGGTATTCAGCAGATTGCAATTTTACTATTTAGATGGTGCAAAAATATTCAGATTTGGTATGATCCCATGCTCCAGCCCAAGAGGTATTCCATGTAACAATTCCTCTAATGAGCTTGCTACAAACTGGTTTCCATTTAGATCCTTTCTAGGGCTTGAAAAGAGTCTATAATGGAAGTTGAGTTCACTGGAAACCTCCACATGGGATGCTCACCTTCAAAACTACAATTTAAGGAAAATAGTCCGTCTGCACACCATTCTTCAAGAGATTATGTTGTTTGCTGACATGATTGAGAGAAAGGAGAAAGAGAATGTAACAATAAATCTATGAGATTAGTCCACAGTAACACTTTAAACAACAATAAAGAATGCAGAAATTGGAAAGATCTAAGATAGAAAACAAGAGCAGTACCAATAACACACCAGTTTACAGACCCACAACACAAACTGCAGTAATAGGCCAGATTACCTTCCCACAGAAGCAAGGACTCCCTGTGAATCAGCAAGTTTATACAATAAACTTTACAGTTTCAACAGGACTGAGGCTTGACAACAAACAAGAGTACAGAGAACAATAGACATGACTCTGAATCACCACACGCCAACAGTAGAGAGTTGCAACACACAATGGATAATAGACTAAATTGCAGAAGGGCTGACCTCCTTTGTAGCAAACCACTTCTGCCCAGTCTCTGATAAACAGGAACTTTCATGCATAGACAACAAACAATTCAGAAAATGAAACTTGCAAGAATCTTCACGATATATACAAGATTGTAGAGAAATCTCCAGAACAACACTTTGAAAGTAAGATGATAATGAGTGCCAGCCTAACCTTATGACAGTCACTCACAAAGTGTAAGACCATCACTTTCAGTACAAATAGCAGTGAAAAGACTCCTCACCATGTCAGAAACGTCCAAGAAGACACAAGTTGGGCATTCAGCCATTCAGCACTTGTGGGTTGTGTGCAACAGGTATTGCAGACACCTAGATTGAAGTGTCAACTCATTGATGAATCTATGTCCTGAAGAAAAATTATGCATTGACTGAGGCTCACAATCCTGCTAATATCTGGCTAATATGTTGAACTCCAGAATCAAATCCAGTTGAAGTTTCATGGTTGGATGCCTTCAAAACTCATTAAGAACAAAACCCGAAGGCAAACTAACACAACAGGTTACTCTTGACCACTCTGCTGCTATGCTAGTCACACACAAAACTGACAGACCTCACTTGTGGCAGAGAACATGGAGATGCAGCTCTACTAATTTTGAGGTTTTCCGACATGCTCACTACCATTGACCAGGTCCCTCACTGCTGTGTACTGCTCACTCGAAGTCAAAACCCTGCAGAAGATGCATACTCCTACACTAATTCAGCCATGTTACAAGATCTACATCCAACTGAGCAAAAACAAGTCAACCTCATTTCCTGTTCTTCGAAAGAATAACACAATGATTTGCACCCATGGTTCACCAAAACGCCATGGTTCACCTCTGACATTGAAGCAGCAAACCGGAAACCATCAGGCTTCTAGTTTGAGATTGTGAGAGAGAGAGTGACAAAAGATGTGCACCGCAATATCCGACTGAAACATCTAGCTCTGTTGTTGTGAACTTCTTCTGGCTTGAAAAATCCCTTGGTTCCGTACTTGAACACTGCAAAGCTCTCTGAGCACTACGCATTCTAAGCATATTGGGGGTTTTGGGATTGAAGATCGGGCAGTCACTTAGCAAGATCAGGCACCACCAGACTTGTAGCTGTAGAGCTTTCCAGCGACATGAAGCGCCGTGACAAAGCCGATGAAGCAGAGGCTCATGACCAAGACTACTGTGGGACTGATCTTCAAACCAGGTGCATCGTCTGTGTAGAACCGCAACATGTTGCTTCCGCCTCCTCCGAATCCACCACCACCACCACTTCCTGACGAGGCTGTTCTCCTCCTCCTCAGGCCGGAAGCTGTCGCAGTTCCTCGCGGCCCCGTTCCTGCAGGCCCCGTCCTTGCAGCTCCTGCTGCACTCGAGCCGCCCTTAGACGCCGTCGTCGATGCCTGGCTCTGCGATCCTTTCGCCATCGCTGCCTACTCTCTTTCTCTTCAATACGTGATAGATCTTCTTCTTCCTCGGGAGATCTCCCCGTTCCTCTCTCGCTTCCTCAATCCCTAACAATCCGAACACCCGCAAACAAACTCCTCCCCCTTCTCTGTCGCTTCCTCCAACTCTACAATAGCATCAAGATCAAACAAGTTCGCCCTTCCTTGTCGATGTTTCCTTTTCCTATGATTTCACTCTCCTTGCTGTTGTTCTGATCTGTTTCGAGAACTGTTCACGGCCAAGTTCGAAGCTACTCACCTTCACTGTGAAAACCCTCTCCGGCAAAACAACGCGCTAGAAGGAAGACACAAGGAACACGAATGTCACTTGCACTTGTGCAGGTCTGCCGACCTTTCCAAAGTGTTGTCACGAGAAAAGCGCGTCCTTGTCTGCGTAGTTGTTGAGAAGTGGTTGAGGACTGATGCACCACGTTTTGCAAAGTACTCACACGATTCTGGTGGACAGGCAAAAAAGATTTGTTGCATTTTAGAACACGGACTCTACGATTTGACTCCCTGATACAGCCGCGATTACACTCTAAACCATCGGATTGCAGGATCAATGATGAACAGGAAAGCGGAAAAAATGCGTGAAGAAAAAAACGTCGTGGATTTCGGTCTCGTTAAAAGCGGCGTGTTGTCGATGAGTGTTTCATTCAGTTTGTGTGCAACAAACAGAATGGGATCTGGATATCTCCAGATTTAGATGCTTCCTGTCCAGGACGAAGGCGGGGATTAAGATTTCCTAAACTAAACTAGCGTAAGCACGAAGATTATCATGCTAATGTTCGAGAACGGAAGACAAAAAGGGACAGTGGACTGTCTGCTGTTCGGAGATGGGGGCAACAAAGTAGCTACAAAAGAACAAAACAGGAGGAAATCGGTGAAGAAGCGATCAAGAAAACAACAAGAGAATCGAGGAAAGCTCGTAGGTAGGAAGTTGGTAATGCGGGAATCAATGGCTATGTGTTGCAAGGTGTGACTCTTTTGTACGTTATCTTCGATACCACCATCCCGTGCAGAAAAAGAAAACAGAAAAACATCGTTTGCCTCTTCGAGTGCACGGCGAAGCTCAGCTTCCACATGCACATCTTTCCCGCATATTTTGCCTGGCATTTGCCTCCCTCAGCAGCTCTCTCTGCCTACTGGAAGATCAACAAAAGTCACAGATTGAGCAGAACAAAAATGGCGTCGAAAGCTTCAAGATGGTCTCCGCAATGGTTCCGACCTGAGGTACGTGAGGATGATGAAGTCTTCTCGGTGTGATCTGGATTAGCTGCGAGCCTTGCTCCTTCAATTCTCCTCAGCTGCTGGAAATCTATTAATCAGGGAGCAATCAACTGAAGTTTTGTGTCAAGAAAATGGCAGAGTTCGATTGTGAGGATTTGTCACCGCCTTTTAATACTCAAAACATAATCATGGATTCAAAACCAGACACTTGAGATGCATGCCAGATGTTGCTGATGATATAACCTATAGCTCAGAACTGGAGCAACATAGCTTCCACTATGGAATTCAGAGAGCTTCCAGTCACTGGATCAAGCTTCTGTGATCATCCAAAGTGAAGGTTTTGAGGAATTCAGAGTCCTTGGAAAAGATCGGACTCAAAATTTTACCACCAATGTAGGCTTCAGGTCTGATTGTCTTCATCTCTGCAGGTGTGACTGTTACTCTTGAGGCACTGAGAGTCAGGATTGCAAGTAAACATTTGTGCACTCTTTGTGCCTTTTCTTTGTCTTTCAGGAGCTTGCACCATTTCTGCATTGTTGCTAGTTTCAATGATGTCATTGAGGGTTGGTTCCTTGCAATGTTGGGTTAATCCTCCTGACAAGAAATTTTTCATTAACTCTTGTTCAACATATAGGATCAGTCCTGGGAGCATACATAAGCATCTTTGATCATCAAGGATCAGCAGAACTCTTCACTTAACTTGTTTGCAGTGATCTGAAGGCTTCTCCATTGTGGTAAATGCTGTTGGAAAATGGTTGCTTGCATTTTGTGTTATGAAGTTTGTTTCAATCTTTTTTTTCTCTGTCACACATATGTTGTACCTGCAGCTTCTTCTGTTGACTCCACTGACTCTGCTGGTTTTAGTGCCGCTAAATTCTTCTCTGGTTCTGTACTAGTCACATCACCTGCAGTGGTCGACAGGCTTGCCATATTGGTGATGCTGTTGGAATGGCCAATGCTTGCATTTTGTGTCATGAAGTTTGTCTCGCTCTGTTATTTTCTGTTGTACATATGTTGTTGCTGCTGCTGCTTCTTTTGATTCCACCAACTCTGGTTGGTGTGGGCATGATTGTGAAACAGATTCTTCCACTATTCCTTACAGTGGGAACTGGTCTTGGCATATCTGGCTTTGCAGTGGTGCGCAATTTTGCTATCAACCCAGATGTCAGGTTTGGCCATATCTTCATGATCAGCCTCTTGTTCATCTGTTTGCAATTATGTTAGAATCTCCTGTTTTCTTTGAGACCTGAAGATCTACCTATACCCTCCTCCATCACCAAGAGTTCTATGCTTAGAATCCCTGCTTACATTTAGTGTCATGGCCAAGCATCAGCAGGCAAGATGTACATCACAAATGAAGAATCTGGCTGGGTGTATCCTCAATGCACCCACATAGATTATCTCCTCTTTTTAATGGTTGTAGGTCTCCTAATCCTACAATCTTTCAAGGGTCAGCACCAGATTTTGATGTAGAAGAGGTTCTTTGCAATATCTGATTCAGTGAGGTCAATTTGTTAATGTTGTGCTAATTTCTTGTTTTGGAAATTTCCATGCTGATTCATTGAAGACTGAACAAGGAAGATAGGAAGGCTGGCATCCTTGAGAATTATGAGGAGGGTCAGAGTTACCAGGAGCATAGCTTCAGAACACTTCTAAGAGATCGGAGACCTGAAATCATGCCAAGTTTCAATGATTTCCTCAGTAAGCCAAAGTGATGCATCTCATGCCCAAATGAAACCTTCTTTGCCACTCATTATGTCTTGTATAAATTGAGTTCTGGTTTCTTGTGAGTTCTCACTTTCAAACAATAATAGGTCACTGTGCTCCTGGAATATGTTGCATCCTGATACATGAAGGGATCATAGCTGCTTCAAATATTTTAAGTTTATATTAAATTAATGTACTCTTCCAGTATGTGCCACAGAAGGGCAGTGGAATCAGGCAGCTGGTTCTATGCCATCGTAAGGGTTGAAATCAACTCTGCATTTAGTGTTTATGGATATTTTGTGATTACATTCAGATTAATCTGTTTCATCAGTTTGCAAAATATATGTAGTCCACTTTGTTGTGTATAATAAAGTCATAGTTTGCTTTAGCGGTGCTTTGTAAGTCTGGTATAACATTTCAAGCCCTGATGCAAACCCAAATTTGGACAAGCAACTGACTATTTAGTCTAACATTAGAACATGAAGCAAACACCACAGCAGTGATCTTTGAAATCATCATTCATCTATTGGATTCAATTAATTTGTTTCATTGCAGCACAGATGCTACAAAGGTTTTCTAATTGCCTTCCATGTGGTAGGTGCTTTGGCTTCTTCTCAACCACCTTTGTAGAACAGCCAGTTGTTTATGTGATTATGTGGCAGATGTATGGTGCCAGATGCACACCGGATACAAAATGTGTTGTGCATGATGTAGACAAAGAAGGATACTTGTTTTTGTTCACCATAGCAAGAAACTGGCCATTGTATTTGTGCTAATCATCTGAGCATGGGAATGCTCACAAGAATGCAGCTAGAGATAACTGTATCAGCACAAATTGTAGTTCTTGGTTTTATTTGGCACGGAATGACCTCACTTGGAAACAAGTCCTGGGCTTGATCACTTCACGATTAGGTTCCAAGGCTGCAAAACCAGCTCAATACATAGTTCAAAGGAGAAGAACCTAAACAAGGATACTGAAGAGACGAGAAACAGTACAACTCTTAAGGCATTATGATCCCCAAACCATCATCATGGGACAAGATGCAAATGTGCATTGGTAGAGAGAAAATGCCATTTGCAGAGAACCTTTGTTAAGGTGTGGAGCAATTGTGGGCGATGTGTGATTGTGCCATGTTCGGATATTATAATAATTTTCAGCACTTCTTCAGCAAGTTAGAGCTTTGAAGGGTTGACAGATTCCTTTGATTCTTGTCGTTCTTGTTCTTGTTCTTGTCCCCTTAATACAAATGAAAAGGCACCAGGAATCTGGATGCAGGACTCCAGGGGCATGTCTTTTGTGCATGTCTTTTCCATTCAAAATTTGCATTGAAAAGTTTGGAGGAAGAATAATTGAGGTTTTAGGACCTAGGCCTTTTGTATGAGGCAGCATTTTTTCTTTCCAGATTTCTGATGTAGCATCATAACTAGCTAGAAAGCATCCCAAAAAAAACATTTAGCATTCCCAACATTCTCAGGGCATTGGATTCTCACCAATGTTTGCATTACTCAAGCCAACATTTCTTCAAACAAATTTTTTTTTCTCTTGTAAATTTGGCAAATGTTTTGAAAAAAAGGGAATAATTGGCTATAGAATATCGTAGACTGGTAGTATCTTTGGCAGCCTCAACACTAATTATATTATTTGCAAAAAATGTTGAAATTTTCAAAATTAGATTTTTCGGCGAAAAAATATTTTGTGAAGGAAAATGGGAGGATATTTTGAAATATTCAGGAACATTCTTTTGTTTTGACATGGAATCTTTGATATTAATTAATTAATTATTTGGCAGACATGTGTTCACTCTTCTGTTAAAGCTGATACCGGGCCCATGTACTAAGGTGGCAATTTTGCCAAAATTTGCCCCCAAAAAAATCACCAGGGGGCAAACTGACAAGAACAGAGATTCTCAAATGATGTCATGTGTTCTCAGCAAGAAAAGTTCAAATTGGCAAATGAGTTTGTTGCCAATGGGGGAAAAACACAAAACACTAATAAAAATACTTGCAAGGCTTTTTGCTTTTGTATTTACTTGCCTGCACGGAAGATGCGTTCGTGAATCGAGAAGACCTTTTTGCCCAGGGTTTTTTT
>Ga0209208_10005046_pt1 | contig 18500 bp, 16 predicted proteins | sample S1TSphfallax_3_FD_187694 | JGI IMG/M metagenome (GOLD analysis project Ga0209208, IMG submission 187694) | Host-associated microbial communities from peat moss isolated from Minnesota, USA - S1T2_Fd - Sphagnum fallax MG (SPAdes) (version 2) | ecosystem: Host-associated > Plants > Peat moss >... | reverse complement strand
AACTCGTTTACGAAAGTGTTCCTCTCGGTTTTCTTCCTGCGACCATTTTGCTATGAATTTTGGGGTTGCCACTTCCATGTAATGATCGAGAGTTTGCGGGACATTACCGCGTAACAGGGATTACACATGTATCCGACAAGAGTTAGAATAATAATGCCTTCTTCGGGGACGGAGGTCCTCCAGTAGGTTCTTTGTTTATGGGTTGATATTATGGTGTCTTAGGCGTAGAGGAACCACACCAATCCGGGAGAAGAGGAAGCTTGTGCTCGCGGGGTATTTTGTAAATGAAGGCGTATGCAATCACACCTGTTGATTTTATGTAAGTGTCCATTGTATCTAAGCGAAGATCAGGGAGTGTGTGAGAACATTGAGGGAGAGAGAGAAAGAAGATCAGGGTTGTGGTTGGATCCAGGTTTTGCTGAGAATTGAACTTTGTGCAGGTCCATCAGTTTTGTCAGGTTGATTATGGAGTCTAGTACCCTTCTTTTTGGTTACAGTCTATTTGACCAACCCTAGATTATTGCACTCTAGGTTTGGAAAACAAATAATTATATTCATAGCAATCGTTGAACACAAAAAGAATAGTGCAATCATGTGTTTCATCCTAATGTTCTTCATCACTAAATTGAAAAAAGTTATGGAATTCCACTTGCATTATCATGCTTGAATGTAATAATTCCAATGAGACAATGGATTATTTTTTAAATTAAATTTTGTTCAAATTAAGAAGCAAGTCAAGCCTTCAAACTAGCATATCCCATATATCATAAATAAATTACTACCTAGGGCCTCACAATGCACAAACAAAATGTTAGGAAACTCAAACTCAAGCCAACCAATAAGATTGAATGGCTTCTAAATTTGAGCATTTGATAGGACTAATGGTAGAAGGACCTCTCCCAAACCTCAAAAAGGAAGACCATGACTTCACAAATAAAGGCCACCATGGATGTAAGATTGAGCACTATGGTAATATAATACTTGATGTACTAAAATTTTGGCATATACTTTTACACCACATAGGGTTATACATGATTTGTCATTTTAATCCAAATGTGTCACATTTGTTTTAATCTATGCAGAATTGCCATCATATCAATATTGAAATTTGTAGAAATGCATATAATACACAATAATCAATTGTTGCCATAGAATGAATTGACATTTAAAAATACACTGGAATATAGTGTACTAATTCACTTTAAACACACAACCATAAAATACATCAAATTAAAATAAGCTTCAACATGTAACAATAATTACAAAAATTTGACACAAAAAACTTAACATACAACCATAAATAAAATAAAATAAATTTTTTTAATGTGATTGTAACATTTTTATACATCTAGCCATAACATTTTTTAGTTGATAGTTTTAAAATAAACATCTCATAGTAAATAAAATATATGCATTCTCAACATGTGACCATAAATAAATGAATTATAATTCTATTTCATACATGTGATTTGATAATTTTGCATGCAGTCATAAAAAAAATGCATTCACAATTATTTTTCTCCCATGCAATTGTGTTGTTTTTAATGCAATTGTAAATAAAATAAAGTAAAAATATTAATTTAAATTATTTTTTTAGTAATTACTTTGTATTGTATTGAAGTGAAATTGAATTAGTGAAATATTATAGTAATTTTTTTTCATTATAGTCAAAGTTAGTTGCATATATTCTATGACCAAGAGTTTGATGCATTTGACATGACATCAATTTGAAGCTAGACACAAAATTGCCATGTCATGTATGTTTGATCAACCCTGGTTGGAATTGAATGCAAATGAATACACATATGAACTCACCGTGGGAAGTTATTTAATGTATATGTTTGGATGAAAGAAATTATTTCATTATAATTATTTTTTTAATATGAAAAAATATATAAACTCCATTTTTATGTGTGAAATGAATTATTTGTCTATTCAAATTGCATTGTTGAAACATTATTTTCAATTTTTTCTATGATACTAAGTTTGGGTAATGATATGCTTGTAGAACATTATCCTTAGTCAATTCTAAAACCATTTAACAATACAAACTTTTTTGAAATATAATTCTTAGTCAATTTTAACAAGTTTGTAGCCATGTTTCACATTGATAAACATTCACAATGCTTCAAACATTATTGTATAACAGCAATCATCCATCCATAATGACCTTGAAAATGAATTTTACCACATGATTGATCATAATTAAAATTGAAAAATGTTATGCTTAGAGCATCTCCACCCCATATTAGCAAACACCCCTTTTCCTTAGATCTTGCAACATGATAATACAAATCTTGCTACTCTTTAGTATTAATTGTTAAAATGGTCCATTTTGTAGTGGTCATTTTAACCCCTTTAAATTATTATTTTTACTATAGATTTGGACAATGACTATTACTCATCCAGATGAAAAGACATATATGGTCTTTGAGTGTTTAAAGGAACTTTTATGGACAATGATCATTAAACAATATTCTATTTTAAAATAAAGGATATTCTAATCATTTTGAGGTGGAGATGCTCTTACCCACCACAATGACCCCACCCAACACACCCATTAGCTTCTCCAAAGACATCAAAATTCGACAAAGGTTTTGAAAGGGACTAAATGCAATTAACACCAATGTGAATCAAAAGAGATGCAAAAATGCCTTATGAATCCACTTGTTTAAACATCATATAGAAATGGCAAAGAAATTCACATTAGAGTGAACCCTTTGTGAAGAGACTCAAAGGACACTTATGTTGGCATGAGTCCACCCTATTGAAATGTTGAGGGAACTTTTGTTGATGTGATTGTTTCATGCATGTTTTTGATTATTTCCTTACATTATTTCTTAAGCACTAGGTGGCTTTTTTGGTTATGTCCTTTGCCCCTTCTATTTCATGAATTGATAACATCCACCATAGTAGCAAAATTTGATGGAACTATGTTGCAAGAACTTGCACTTTGTTAATTATGAATATATATACAAAATGTTAGACTAATTATGTGGCAGCCATTTATTGGGCACAAATGTTTGACATGCTCATATTGAAGGTCTTTATACTCGTATTTGTTGGATGTATTATGCACATTCAAAGCAACAATAGTTGCAATTTAAAAAATATTACCTATAAATTTATATGAAGCATAATAACGAGGTGATTGCCAATCAAAGCATGTTGCTTCATGGAATCTATAATTACCAGTTTGAAAATATATATCAAGTTAATGTCCAAAATCTTGAATGCACTTATCAACATTTTTTAGTAAACCATCTTTATAGTTGACATGTTGATTATTAATTTTCATTTATTTCATAAAAAAATCAATCAACCAACAAGTGTAGATCATGCATTTTGGAGTGAAAAAATGTAAGCATAATTTTTATTCATGAAAAATTTCATTGTCACACCATATAAAGTTGAAGTTTGGGAAAACTTGCAATCTATGTGGGTTTTTTAATATTGGCAAGCACATTTCATCTTCCATTGCAATGTTTTGCAATAAAATGTTATACCTGCTATGACACAATCAAAGATTGCGAACATTGCCTAGTAGCATGGTGTTTAATACATGGACATAGGATGAAAATGGCAAAATTAAGGTTGCCAAGGAACCGCTCACCAATTACAACAAGCTCACCATTTGTGAAACTCAAGCAAGCTTTGACTGAATGGGACACAAGGCAAATGTTTCATTAAGTCACAACCTTACAAAGAAATACCTCCTTGATTTGTAAAAACAGCTCAAAATTTAGTTGTAAAACAATTTTGATGGGGGACAAGGATTATGATATTAACTAAGTTTGGATAAATCATCCAAAGACATGACTAAAATGCTTGGTACATATATTTTTCACCATTTCTAAGTTTTTGAACTACTTGTCACCAATTGTTGCAAGTTTTTCAAGGATGCTATGAATGGGGCTCATCATGGTTATGCTTTCACATCAAAGAAAAGGACTTACATCAAATTATATAAAACATTTGCATTATAAATTCCTATAAAATAGTAATATCCCAAGCAATTGAACACCATAATTTTTCATGTATATGTATATATATTCCACCTTCCTTGAAGCTCAAGTTTAAGCTCAATAGGAATGACAAAGATTTTTAAATGTAGTCTTGTAATAATCAAATTTTAATTTCAAAACATAAATAAATAAAAAATATGTTTTTGACCATCAAAATGGCAACCAAAGTCCAATCACCACATTTTGACATGATCATTTTTTTTCAAATTTTTTTTGCAATTGAAATTCAATCACCATATGGACTAGGGTGGACCTAGATGGGCTAGGGTGTCCACGAGGACCACAACTAGGTCCACTCTGATCATAATCCATGTGGCAAACATATTCCAATTTCAAAAACCAATTAAAACATCCATCTTAATAGTCAACGATTTTTTTAATTTAAAAAACTTATATAGTTGCCATAAGATTGTGATTAGGGTGGATTTGTTATTGGTCCTTGTGGACACCCCAATCCATGTGGCAACCAAATTTTTGTTTTGAAAAAGGAATTTCGTTTTGGAAAAAAAAAATGTTGTTGGGATGGTGACCAAATTATCAATTGCCACATCTTGATGGTCAAAAAATAAAATTTTAAGAAAAAATAAAATTAATTTTCTCAAGATTGAACCCCAGTTACTTTCATTGATCAAAATTCAATCTTAGGAATTAGTAATTAAGTACATAATAGTTTTATTAAAAAACTGACTATAAATTGAAAAAAGATAAAATGTTTTTAATTGTGAGACCATCTAGTCAATGTTATTGTTGATTTGACAAACCAATATGTTTCTCATGACATTAATGTGACAATTGATGTAAAACCATCACATCACATATCATTTTTGATAGCCTTGGGGATTAACTCATAATTCATATATACCTCATTGTTGGCACTTCCAAACCCAATGTTAGTAACCTTTTGACCCACCCAAAAAAAATAATGAAAAAATAAATCATTATTATATTATAAGAGCTTTATATATATATATAATTTAATCCTAATTTGCAAGTTACACAAGGACGTCAATTGTTTTTTCCTATTAGTTTTTGTAAGTGATAGCATCAACAAGTATAGCACAAGCACCATATCTTTGTATACATATGCATGAGTACCCAAGTACAACATGTTGCATAAGTACCATAAACACAAACACAACAACCACAAACAAGGCAACAAGTACAAATGTCACAAGCACAAAAGTAGGCACATGGACTAGCTTAAGCTCTTGTTGAAGTATTGCACCTTATCCTTTCCTACATTTAATTAGATTTTTCAAAGATACCAACATTTAGTGAGATGTTTCATTAAAGTTTAAATAACCATTGGTTTCAAGTATTTAAATAATTGGAATCACATAATCATTGGTTATGGGTATTTGAAAAACCACAATCAATAAACTATTAGTTTTGAATATTAAAAATTTCCAAATTAAAAGAACATCAATTCATTTACTTAAAAAGCCCTAAAAAAACTAGTAGTTTCATAAAAAACCATCAACTTTTGGGCAATTATTAATTTTCCATAAAATGGAGACCATGGTAATTATATGCTAAAACTAGTTATTTGATTTTTTTTGAAAACTATGATTATGAACATTAAGAATTGCCTTATTACCCAACGGAGATTTGGTCTAGTTTCTAATAACTTGTCACAACAAGTGTTGTAAATGGCATAGAAATGAGATACAAAATGTATCACATCTTGCAATTAATCATGTGACACATCTTGCATCCTCTACAATTTGATACATTAAAAAAAAAAGGAACTTTAAAAAGGCATTCAAGAGAAATTGATCTTGTACTATATCATCCAAAATGTTATAAAGTGTACATCACCTTCTTACTTGTAAAGAAATGTAATGATTTTGCAATATATGCAATGTGCACAATGTGAAGTCTAGAAATGTTTTTATCTACTATCAATGTTTAATGAAAGAAGTGGATAACATTGTGTGCCAATTAGTAATTTTATACTCTCAATCACTACAATTAAATGTGCCAAGTAAATCAAAATCAATATTTAAATTAAAATGATCCTTATAACACCACCCTTAATTAGCTCACAATTTTATTTCCCTTTGCTTGGCATTTCCTCCAAACAAACATTAGTTTTCTTATAGACAAAAATTTGGCAACCATCATATAAACTAAGATGATCCTTGCTAACACCAACCTTAACCATCATGTAGTTGTGTGTCCCTTTGTTTGGTAACTCCTCCAAATAAACATTAGTTTTTTTGTGAACATGAATTTGGAAATCGTCATCAATTTTAAAATCATCATCATCATCATCTAAAACTTAAAATCAAATCTCCACCAATCCAATTGTTCATCACCTTCATTTGATTTGACACTTACATTGCCTTATAGCAAGGTCAATGATATCAAAGTTAAATCTTTGAAGTAATGATTCCAAAAATGTTGATTTAAATTCTTAATTATCACATGAAATCACTAGTTTGAAACACAAATTTAAATCCAAAAGAAACATGTTGTAGTGATTAAGGATTAAAAGCCCAATCTTCTCTTAGAGGAATGGTTTATAAAACACCTACCCCCACTAGTTCCATGAGCACTAGGTGCCCTTCATGTTAGGATATCCAAATCAAAATATCCTTGGTGATCATAGGTGATACCCTTTAGATTTCTAAAATTATGCATGAAGACATTAGTTCATTCAAATGAATGGTCTTGCACATGAAGGCAACAAGTCTTCCCTTACTATGACCATTGGGTGCCCTTCATGTCAAGATATCCAAATCAAAATATCCTTCACGATCATATGTGATACCCTTTAGATTTCTAAGACTATGCATGAAGGCATTAGTTCATTCAAATGAGTGGTCTTGCACATGAAGGCAACAAGTCTTCCCTTATTGGATCTAGAAAGTCTCATCTAGATGCATTCACTTCTATGGAACATGTCCAATGTTCATCATATGCACACATAACTTACTCTAAATGTCACTCAAACATTGGCCCAAGTTTGAGCCAAAATTTTATCCCTTGAGTCCTACACCCAAAGTTAGTCTCTTCCCCCTATGGCTAGGGCCAACAAAGGTGACAAAGAAACCTTGTTGGACTTCAATGACAAACACATGAAGAGTGGCATTGAGCAACATATATAGACTTTGTGGAGCCAATACTCACCATAGTGCTTTGATCCTAATTGGTGGCTGATGTAGAAGAATTAGATTGAGGGCATTGTTTTGTTTATGATGGACAATCGAAATGATCCACCTCTAGTAGATATTGTAATATGTGGTAGCACATTATGGGAGGTAGAACATATTTTACCATTGATGCATTATGAAGTAAGTTTGTCTTGCTTTTGAATCGACAACACCTTTCTTTAAACTTCGTTTCAATTGCAGTCCCATAAAGATTCAACATGTGATCTTCAATTGTACATCAAATGTGTTCTTCTTGGCTTTTCACTCTTGTTTTGATTACGTTAGGACTATCTTTCAACTATTTCAACTAGTTTAGAAACCTCCCAAAAACATAGAATAGACTAGGAATGACCTGATTTTTGAATGTTTGGTGTGTGTGGAAAGGATCTAGAATTAGTTGGCAAATTTGCATGTCAATTGTCATGTATCTGCCACAAGAAAAACACATGCAGTTCATGAATGGCCAATTGTGCCATTTGTTACTCGTAAACATCCATGATTTCAATATCATTTGATTCCATTAACATTAAGAAACCCACATCCAAATGTGGAAGGAAGATTATGACAAGAAGATTGCAAGAATGTGTTGTGTCCTGTCTATTTTCAGTTGAGTCTGCCCATTCGCTGAACTCAAAGGTTTGAAGGAAGGAAACAAGATACCTATTGAAGGACGTTGGATTGTGTGCATGTCAAGAACACTTGTTGCCATTGCTTATCGTAATGCTGAGGTGATTCCAGAAGTTGCTTGTGAGCACAATGGACTCAGGTATGGAATTGATTTGTCAATTTCATCCATGTACATTTTTAATAATGGTGCCAGGCAGGTTGTGCATTCAGAACTGTCAAGTTGCAAATCCTGCGCTTTCCTTGGTTGCGTGCCTTTTGAGCAGCTTAATGGTATGCCACCTTATGGGTTACTTATATTTGCTTACAATTGCTTGTAAGATTTGTCTGTCAGCTCAATTCAGCAAGAGCTCTTGTCAAGTTGCAAAAGACAAGCTCTTTTGGGATGCAACAATGGGATTGAAGGATCGGCAGGATTGTTCAGGCATCTGAATTCTCTTGTGGAAGGGGGAATTCACCAGTCCACATCTCATGCACTTGTAACCAAAAACATTGATTCACAACATTTATAATGATCAAACAATAAGACAACACCAACCAAGGATTGTTCAAATTGATTCCATACATAGAGATTTACCATTTCAAATGCAAATCAATACAAAATTTGAACTGGATTAATCCAACTACAGGCCCTGTGATGAGAGCTCCATTTAGACAGGTCCAGAATTTTACGATACGTCTTTTTTTTTCCCAACTTCCAATTTCTGGCTCCTCTAGAATTGCTCTAAAGTAAAAAAGAAATGGAAGAAATCAGTGTTCCAAATCGACAATCACCAAGAAAAAAGCCTCAAGGGTGGCCAACTTTGGCTGTTGGAAACAATGAGCAGGTTTTGTCAAAGAGAACATAATAGAGAAAGACATGATTCACAAATCAGGTGCCACCCAATGGATGAAAAGCCAAAGGCAATTTGACTCATAAGAAATCTGATGTGATTGATCACAATGCTCACTCTCCGCAACTATTTTATGCTGTCGGCATTGAGACCAGTTCCACCCATTCAAGCGCTCTTGCAGCTTCTTTTGAGAAACAAATATACTCTGCAATGACATTACACATGGTCAATATTCCTTCATGGGAAGTTTGAGAACAATGGGCAGCAGAAAAATTTACCTACAAATGCACCATTATCTTCAGTTGATCGATGCTTTAATTTGAACCTTGAAAAAATTGCAAAATCTCTGTTTGATGATGATGGCAAAAACTCACCCAAAACATTTAGCTGAAGCAAATTGATGATTGCTAAGTGCTCTTTGCTCATGTGTGAAGGAGGCAGCTTACTTGCAATGCCTACTTCAAGAATCTTTCAAGCAGCACACGCAATTGTCTCTGGTCCAAGGGCTGTCCTTTGACAATTACAATCCAAGAAATTATTATCAGGAGTGGAACAGTAACTTCATGTTGTCAGGAGTAACATATTGTTGCAGTTCCAATTATCATAACATGGCTACATGTACAACTGCTGGTTATGAAAGTGCAACAAAAATTCAAGAGATTTTCTCCTAATGTCTACTTGTTTTTTGCAAATGTGGGGTTGCAAATCTATAATGAAAGTCTGGAGCTTGAAAAGCACCAAATATTTTTGAGCAGCATGTTCAACAGAAAATCCAACCTTAGAAATGTAATCATCCATGCCTGCTTCAAAGCAGAGATCATGTGTCCCTTTCATCACATCTGCAGTTACTGCAATGATTGGTATCCGATGATGTTGGCACCCATTGCCATGCCTCCAAGATGAGGGCTTGCTTGCATTAGGAGCAAAGCATTCATTGCAACTCTCAAGCTCCCACTGCCGTATCTGGCGAGTGGTTTCATACCCATCCATCTGAAAGGGAGTGACAAGACAACACACTTCTTCAGTACAGGAGCATTGTATTGTCACTCCTACATTAAACCTGTGGCCGAGAAAAGACACTTTTGAAAGTCCCCATGGTCCTCAAAACATAGATCAACTCTTCAACAAAAATTCAGAAGCAACATCTACAACTGCAAGCAAAAGCATTTGGTTTCAATTTCGATATATGTACCCCAGGCATCTGAATATCCATAAAAACCAGGTCAAATTTCTTCTCTTGTTTCTTCAATGTTGTGATTGCTTCAACTCCACTGGCAACACTGGATACTGATGCACCATACTGAAACAGCATCGATGATGCAACTCTTCTATTGACAAGGTTATCATCAACCTGCATGTTTTTGGCACTTGTGAGCGGAACAGTGCAACAGCAAGACTCAAAGTCATGATGTTGGCTAGCATTCAAGAGAGAGAGACTTAGCTAAATCCAAACAAGGTAGTAGTGGTATCTGCTCATTTGATCAGGTTGAAAAAGCTTGCTAGGAGAAGCTTCATTTCATTCTAGCTTGGACCCTGTGAAAGCAAAACATTGAAGCACCAACAATAGATGTATACATACATACATACATACCACAAGCAATTGTTTTCCAGCTAGCATCTTGGAATCAACTTTCTTTGAAGCTGTTCGCAGCTGCACACCAACTGCCTGCAGCAACCCGGCAGCAAGAGTTGTTTGCCGCACTGGTTTCTGCAGAGTCAACAAGAACCCAGCTGCCCGAAGTTCTTGTTGAGTGGCAGTAGAGAGTGGGAAAGAGAGAGCCACTAAAGGCATGCTCTTTTGGTCTGCTTCCTTGCGCATTGTTTTGGCCAGTTGTACTGCCGCAGCATGCTCAATCCCTTGCAAGTCCACAATCACCGCTTCAAATGCTTTTGTCTCCTTCCTGCACTTCTCACACTTAGTGTTAAGAAGAAGAAGAATGCACGCTGTCCACTTCCACTGCAACTTGTCAATTATACTAGTTTGAACTCTTCTGTCAATTTAGTAAGCCAAATCATAGTATCAAAGTAGGACAGAAATATCTTTTCTACCTGTTCAGTAACGCCAATGCAGAAACCACATCTTCTGTATCCTGAACAACCATACCAAGTCTTCGCAAATAGCTTGCTGTGACTTCCTGCATTTGATCACAGGCATGGAGATCAAATTCAAAAAACTTTCCAGTGGTTCAACATTGGAAGATTCAAAAGGACTTCAAATCTTCTTCACTGTGCAGATGAAGAAAAGAAAAGAAAGCTTATATACCCGTCGAACATGGTGAGAATCAACAACAGTTGCTCTTAATCCTCTCAGCTTCACTTCTGCAAGATGAGGATGCTCAGATGTGTGTTCCAAATTTCCATTCACTGTCTTTGAGAGGACTGTTCCATTTCTTCCACCATTGAGCAGTGGAATTGTCATCTCAAACACACTGCCCTCTCCTGGCTGGCTGCTGACTGTCAGCTGTCCTTCCATCAACTCCACCAGCTTCTGCAAAAAAAAAACTTAGCAGCACATGCAAAACAGCATGAAAGATAAGTGTATACAATTATAATAGTAACAAGAGAACAACCACCCGCCCACTTATTCTAACATCGTAGCAATCAACAATTAGCGTAAGACTCAGATCCAAAGTTGGTAATCAAAGATGCTAACCTGACATATTGACAAGCCAATGCCAGTGCCACCATATTCTCTTGAAGTACTGCTGTCAGCTTGAAGGAAGGGCTGGAAAAGGCGATGCTGCAGATGCAATGGAATCCCAATGCCTGTATAGAAATTTTGTGCATCATGTGAAATAGTAATCTTATAATCATGCTGGGAAAAATTGCCCACAAGAAACTAAATATCTGGATCCCACATAACAAGATCATTTGGGAATGTCAGCCAGTAGCAATCATGATTTTTTTTACCATCTCTAGAAATGGAAATGTTTGCTACCACTATCTTACATTTCTGGCAAAGACATGTACCTGTGTCCTCGATGGAAATGGCGACTGTGAATTTTGATTCACTCTTAGAGTCGATGGTCTCTTGAAACTCTGGCCGGTTCCTCCACTTATCTACTGACTCCTTCGTACCAAACTGCATGCTCAGGTTAGGTGAAGAAGCATCATCGTCATCAGATTGTCCACAGATTCCATCTTTCCATTGTTGCCATGGTTTTATCTTCAGATCTTCTTCAGATTCTAGAGTAACAACACTGGTTTGGAGAGTCCCAATTGGTTGATCAACAGAAGTTTTCTGATGAGAGCTCCAAGAGAATCTTCTTCTCTTCTTGACTTCCTTAGTCAAAAGTCCATCCAGACCATCTGGTCCTGAGGAAACACTACTAGTAGTAGTAGCTCCTGTCTCTGTTGGAAAGGAATGACTTTGGTTCTTGGAAACAATTCGAACACATACAAAGATACTTCCTTCCTTCGTGAACTGCAGATATACCACACAACAGAGGGAGGGGGGTTGGAGTTAGAAGAAGCTTGAGATGGACATCATCCAGAAAAACACATGTCATAAACTACATATGGGTCTTGCTATACTACAATCATTTGCACTCATGATGGGTGCATGCACATCCATAAAAGTTCTCTTGGAAGTAACAATATTGCAAGATGTGCATCAAAGCTAGAGAGACAAACAGAACTCTCAAGCATCATAAGAGAGATATCTAGAACTAGCAAGATCCATCCACCAATGCACCATTAACCGACACATGATTAACAACAAAAATGGAGAATTGTACCTTGATGGCATTGCCCACAATGTTGACAAGCACTTGTTTTACTTTCCCAGGATCACCAATCAAACATGGAGGAACAGAATCATGAATGAGTGCAGAGACTTCGAGTTGGTTTTGTTGTAACTTCCCTTCAAAGATGGAAAGCACATCCTCAATTACTGCACGAAGGTCAAAAGGGACTGATTCTATTTCCATCTTGCCTGCTTCAATCTTCGAAAGATCCAGAACATCATTAATAAGGGACCTGGCACAACATCACAAATTAAAAAAAACTCCCATATCAAACACAGAGTTCAAAGCTTGCAACCACAAAACTCAGTCCAGAAAACCATCCAACCACCATAATATTGCTGCAACCTCTCTCTCTCTCTCTCTATCTCTGACAAGGCATTGCTGGGAAGATTGGTAAGTTCACTCACAAAAGTGAGTTGCCACTGGCTTGAGCAATCTTGACATACTCAAGCTGCTGTGGGTTCAGTTCAGTCCCCATCAGAAGGTTTGTCATACCTGAAACCCAAAGAAACCAATGTGCATGATTTGGAACATATACTGTCAAAACATGTCCCATCTTACTTCCTTTGGCTTTACACCCAAAATCACCTGGATCAAAACTCTCTTGCAGAAAGAGAGGAATACACTACATAGACACACATAGACAACATACACCTGATGACCACCATATGAACAAGATATGGTCAAAGGCACTTGTGTTGATGGGGATGTGTTATAGAGTATACTCACCAATGACACCATTCATAGGGGTCCTGCAGAAAACATGAAAAAAGGATGCTGTAACCATGAGTCAAAAGAAAGGACTTTCCTTGACAATGTGACCCAATGTAATGCCCAAATGAATGAAGTAAAACAAAGAATGCTGCTTCGCAACTTAGCAGCTGCCCAGTAGTTCAAACTGCAGAAATTTCATGCTAACAACCCATGCTTGGGCTACTACAGCAGGTGCATACATCAAGAGCAGCTTGCAGCAATATAAGCTTGCAACCTACAAGAGCATTGGCAGCTTCATCCCTGGATGAAGTGGGATATACCTGATCTCATGGGATACAGTGGCAAGAAAGCTCGATTTTGCCTTGTCGGCAGCTTCAGCAGCCAGCTTAGCCACCCTCAAGTCAGCATTGAACTTCTCCATATAAACTTTGTCTCGCTCAAAGGATTCTAATCTCTTGAGTATCAGATAGACAAGCACAAACAACAGCAGAACAAGAATAGACATCAGCAGTGGCCAAGCGATTATGCTGCGAAGAGCGTACAGCCAGAGATTCCGTGTCGAATAGCACCGAAGCTCAAAATTCTGGAAGCCGTAACTCCAAGCAACCACAACTGTGCTCTTGTCACTTGCCCTTTGTGCTGGATCATAAATCACAAGCTCACAGGAATTGGCTGCTTGAGTGCAGTTGTAAGTTGGCAAGAATTCATAGTCTAAACTAGGCACATATGCCGCCACAACATCCATCTCAACATCATCAATGAACCTGCAAAACCCGAGTTCCAAACCTCAAGCCACTCAGCAGCATGCTTGCAAAGTACTTCCAACTTCACAGATTGGAATTTTGAGAATTGAGATTTGAAGAGACAGAAGCCATAAAGAGCATAACCACTTTGCATCCAGTACAAGTTTCTATTTGCAAAGTTTAATACATGTCGAAGGGAGTGAGGGAGGGAGGACACATCTAACATTTTTGTTACCTGGAGAGCACAGCAGTGAAAACCAGTTCCACTGCAAGAGATGCACCTAAATAACCAAGACAAGCTTTGCGCCGCATTTCAACAGTTGACAAAGAGGAGGAGGATGCAGGATTGCCATTGCTGCTGTTTCCGTAGTAAGCCAAGTAACAACCCATCCGCCATACGCCTCCATACAAATCAGGTGGTGACATGGAAGAAAGGCCTGTATCACGTGCATTTTCAACTGCAGGTTTGAGACTCGGAACACTGGTGGGATCTACCATGAGAAATGGAATCCCATCTTGGCTCGCGTACACAATAGGTGCATATTCTGTATCCGGACTCCGTTTTACAGTTGTAAGATTGAGTTCCAAACCAAGAATAGAGGCATTCATCCTCTTCTCAAACCCAGCCCTTTCACTCTCCAGTACACGTTCTAACCACAGGATCCTTGTGACATCAGGCCGCAGAAAGGTGGTCGCTTGTGTGAAGCTCAACCAGATGCTTTGATTCAGAAATGGCACACTAGGTATGAGACCCACAGTCACAAATGATGCATTCAGATTATTCTCCACAACAGCTCTCAGAACCTGCACAAAAAAAACCACATCCCAAGTTGCAGCAGCAGCAGCAAATTCTTGTCAACAGCAACACCACACCACAGCTCATCAAAACTCAAGATTGACAAACACCCAAATCCAGAACACCTATTTGTGCACCTGCAGGAATTCTAGGACTAGAAAGCATATGAAGATCATTCTAGGGTTCCTTAGCTAGGGCAAGTACTTATGTGGGCTCTCTGCTGTGGCACATGCCAATCAATATGTGAAGCTTGTAAAGGACATCATCATCACTTACAGTAAGCTTTACGAGGTTGTCTTTGCAACTTAGTGATGTGTTTTGCATGGGTTCTTATGACTAGAATTCATCGAGGAGGCAAAGAATTTCACATTTGAGGACGAGAGATCAAGCTGAAGAAGAAGAAGAAGAAGGTTGAAGAGTGGTCAGCTAACCTCTTTTCTGTTGTCACATTTGAGGCCAAAAGCCTCAAGTTTGGCGGATAGATTGCTTCTATGGAGCAGTATACCCACCAGGACGGCTAACCCCCAGCCTATGAACAAAGCAAAGATGCGCAACGCTTTGGAACGTAACAAGCTGGAAGAAGACCGGATGCTAATCCTGCTGTGGCTGCTGTTGCTGCCGCCGCCGCAGCGACGACCCCCACAACAACACGTCGCAGCAGCAGCTCTGCTACAAGCTTCCCATACCACCATGATGCTCGACCCCATCATGCGTGCTGCAAGCACCAGCTTAGGCACGCAGGCAGACATGGGTGTGCAGCAGCAAAGCACCTCAGGCATGCAGGCATGGGTAAAACAAAGGATCGATGCGTGCAAGCAAGCAAGCTAGCTTCCCTACCAGCTGCTGCTACTGCGAATTTCAAGCCTCAAAACAAATCGATCTAAGACGGCAGCCGGTTCTCCCTTCTTCTGCTGCTGTTGCTTCTTCTTCTTCTTCTTCTTCTACTACTTCTTCTTCTTCTTCCAGTGTCAAGAACTGGGGTCTGACACGAGCAAGTTGCTGCTGAATTGGGTTTCTCCAGCTCCTTCAAAGACTCCATCTTCCTTCCATTCAAAATCTTCCGCTGTTCCAGTACTGATCTCTCAACTCAACACTACTACTACCTTCTTGGAAAACAAGAACCTCCAAGCAATCTTCACCCCAAGCAATCTTCTTGCAATCCATCAATGCCAGCTTTTGGTTCTTCTTTTGTTTTTTGGGTAGGTGGGTGGGGGTTTTTTTTTTTTTTGTTGGGTTGCTACAAAGCACCTTGTGAATCCGTTTCTCTTCACAGTCTTCCCTTCCTAGTCACCCCTGTGCAAAACACAAACACACACACACACACACACATACACACACACATAAACAAAAACCCCACAAATTGCCAATACTTAGTAGTAGCAAAATCCAACTCAAAACAAAAACAAAGAAAGCAAGCAAGAAAGAAAGACAAGCAACAAAGCTCCAAAGAAAGCTTCCAAAAGCAAACAAAAGAGATTGAGTAATCTTCTTCTTAATCAAGAGAAAGCAAAAAAAAAGAAAACCTCAAAATCTAAGCTTAACGGTGATGGTGGTGGGTAGGTAAGTTAAACCACTCTGACAATCATGGAAGAAAAGAAGAAGAGCAACATGATGATCAAAGGACAGCTCCACCCATACCCCAGGATTTGAGCTTCTAATAATAGTAACAAAGGTACACCATCTTTGGCCCTCCCTAACAGTAAATCTCACATCCAAAATGGTTAGCTAATTAATTCTTTTCCCTCAGAGCCCCACACTTGTATGATTGAAAATTGGGACTGTAAAAAGGTGAGAGAGACTACTAATAGCAAACCACTTGGACGAATCAATTGGATCTGACCTATCGATAGCAAAGTGTTAGATTTTGCAGAGCGCCTTTTTGTCAGCCAGAGGATCCTCTGCACAAACCCTGACCCAAAGCCCTTTTTTTCCTTAATTTTAAAAAAGGGGAATTTAGGCATAATATTTACTATGCTTCATCCAACACTTTGTTGTACAATGTGTTGCTGGTGGGTATATACTATATATGCTCTAACACTACCTACAATCAACAACAACTCATAAAATCATCATCGAATTGTACCCAAATGCCATCCATCTGTCTCTCAAAAGAGTCTCCCCCTCAAATGATACATAAGAAGAGCGTGACGCATATTAATTGGTTGTGTGGTGTGGTGGGGTAGGGGAGACCCCAAAGTCCGATAACTTTTCTTTTTGTCATGTGCATCATGGATTGAGCCGATGACAAAAATAAATTAAAAAAACCAAAAACTTTAGATGTGTCCCAAAATAGATATATATATATTATAGTCTCCTCGTGTTTGGGGCTGCTTATCTAAGGTACAAGAGCAACGAACTTATATGGGTTAATAAAGTGAGGTGCTATTGTGAACACATTGAGAACTTGAGGAACATAGTAAATAAGAACCCAGCGAGAATGAGAAATTGATGAGAAAGATTGAGAACAACTAAAGTAAGTGAGTGACTCCCTCTACCTTGTGATCTCAGTTGCTGATTGAAGAAGATGATGATGATGCTGCACTCGTCATATCACAGTAGCCAACCCAAAGTAGTGACGTGACTCCCTCTACCTTGTGATCTCGGTTGCTGATGAAGAAGAAGGTGATGATGATGCACTCGTCATATCACAGCAGCAACAACGTATCAACCACATCTTTCTTTCTTTCTTTCTTTCTTTCTTTCCTTTTTTTTTGCTTGACAGATGACAATGGTACGAGCAGCAGCTTGTAGATGTTATTGTATCAACCACATCTTTGTTTGTTTGTTTGTTTGTTTGTTTTTTTTTCTTTCTTCTTTTTGCTTGACAGACGACAATGGTACGAGCAGCTTGTCGATGTTATTGTATCAACCACATCTTTCTTTCTTTCTTTTTTTTGCTTGACAGATTGAGGGCACGAACAGAGCAGCTTGAAGACGTGATTATATAAATTCGTCTGCACGCACTCATACGCTGGATTTTGCTTTTCACTTTCCAATCTATTCACCACCAATCCTGAATCATGATACCAAGTTCACCATGGTTCGAACTTTGTTTAAACGAGACTTTAAAAAAATAAAAATTAATTAATTAATTTTTTTTGGTTGACCGATTATTCTGCCCGCCACCCTACCCTGCCCAAGTACCTACTTCACTTACAAAGCCATGAAGAGTGGCCCGCAGGAACCGGGCAGGCAAGGCAGACCAGGGGCACAAGCAAAAGCCATCATTAGCCGTGCATGCAACTTCACAACCTGAGCTCTTGACACGTGCACAATCGTCACTGTCCCTTTGTACGTACAAGAAAAATTCCCTTCTTTTCCTTTTTCTCCCTTTTTTCTTTTTGGGTTCTCGTTTCTTATTGGCTCTCTCTTTCTCTCTCTCCCACCCCCCCCAAAACCACCCCACCATTTTAGGAAGGAAGAACTACCTATGCATTTGTGAAGGGAAGAGGGGTTTTGGCATTCAACTTGACCCCCAATGTGTGAGTGACATCTTTGCTTTGCGTATATGATACATGGGGGTGTTCTATAGGCCTTCTTGGGTGAACAAGACTTTTAGTACCCACACTTGTACCATGACAAAAATCTTGATTTTTTTCGTTTTTTTTTTCAGTTATGTCTAACCATGGTAAATGAAATGTACAACAAGTAGATGGGTAGACTTCAAAACAACTGATCAATTGGATGGGTGCACCCAAAATCTACACATGTGTGTCCATTAGCTTGGGGAAACAAAAATCTTGAATTTTTATTAATTTTTTGGAATTTTTTCTTTTTTTCAGTTGCATCTAACCATGGTTAATGTCCCCATCCAAAGACCAAATCAAGGTTTTGGAGTCCAAATCCGTTCAACAACATTTCATA
>Ga0209208_10005045_pt1 | contig 18501 bp, 24 predicted proteins | sample S1TSphfallax_3_FD_187694 | JGI IMG/M metagenome (GOLD analysis project Ga0209208, IMG submission 187694) | Host-associated microbial communities from peat moss isolated from Minnesota, USA - S1T2_Fd - Sphagnum fallax MG (SPAdes) (version 2) | ecosystem: Host-associated > Plants > Peat moss >... | reverse complement strand
ACCATGTAAAAACTTAGGCAGCAGCAGCAAACAAGCACACTCAATTCCAAGCCGCTAGAGCAAAAAAAACTGCTACTCTCTTGGATGGTTTGATTGATTTCAAGCAGTTACAGGTCCAATCACCAAATACCCAAATCCAGTTCTGAGAGACACCAACCAATGCCCACTGACAGGATTGGCCATGGGGACTGCTGCTTCTGCACTTATTACTGTTTCCAAGCCTCTTCAGATTGGCCAAGGACACTCAAAACTCCTTACCAGCACTTCTCTCTCTCTCTCTTACAAGGCACATACAGCAAGCGACAGAAGCAGGGCTCTACACTATCTAATCAATGTCTAATCCCTTCCTGTGACTAAGTCTAACCCCTTCCTGTAATTGCACTTTGCATGTTTTGTCAGACTACTTCTGGAGAAGCTAATCCCTCCTCTCTAACTGTACTTCTTTTGCAAGTTTTGTCAGATTACTTCTGAATTAAGCTAATCCTCCTGTAAATTGCACTTTTCTGAGCAAGTTTAGTCAAATGACTTCTGGATATGCTAACACTAGTATTCGCTCAAGAAATCTCAATGGACCATCTAGAAACCGGTGGCCCTGTGCAGCTGCAAAACACACCAATTGCCCACATAAGTTTTGAGTACCCCATTAAGCTCATGGAAGATGATAACTTCAGTTCTAAACCAAAGTCCAAGGACACATACAGTTTACTGGTACCCGAGGACCTAAAGTTCAAGAAACAAAGAAGCAGCATCTCAGAACAAGTAGAACAATACCTCATTACAAGAACTGGGTCTTTATAGAGACCTGTGTGTTTGCAGTGTAACCATCACAAACACATACAGTTCTCAAAAGAATTGAGGGGTTTGATCGGTTCTATAAAGCCAGCAAAGTAGACTTACCTGATTGTAAAGCTCGATACTCTTTGGTGAAATCGTCAACCCGAAGAGGATGGGGAGCAAGGCCACATGTGCGGCACATGCAGACTTCAAGGTACAGAGCTTTTTCAAGAATGCTTAACAGCAAAAGGCAAACATCTTGTACCACCCGATCTTTTGGTTGCCCAGGCCTTCTTGTGGAAAGTACCTCTGTAGTCACTGCTACCACTTGATCCTATTCCCAAACCCCAATTTGCCAGTCAGTAAATCAACTGCTGAAAAGATCATTCATTGGGGGCAAACTCTTGAACAACAGAAACATACAAGAGAAAAGCACACCCAGCAGTGACTCTGCACTGCAAGCTTGATCAAACATAGGGAAAGAAAGCCCAGTGATGAATGAAAAGGTTTTTCACTTTGAAAGATTTTCTACCTGCAAACTGTGAAGGACTTCTGGAGAAGGAAGCTCAGGGAATTGAGTGTAATCAATAGGACCACCATCTTCAAACCTCTCGACTGCATGCTGAACTTGCTTACAAATAAACTTGAGCAGCAAGAGCACCAGTTTGTACACATTTATGGCCACAAGATCCGAGTATTCTGTACAAAAAGAACTTCCAATGGCATGTACTCCTGTTGACGGTGATGCAGTTCTACTTGGAGGACTGCTTGTAGATACCAGTGGAGTGGAGACCAAATCCCTCTTCTCTTCCCCAACAGAAGATCCCATTCCACAGACAGCAAACCATCCTGAGTTACTTCTGACAATGGACGGCCGTTGGTGTGCAGCTATCTCTTCCTTTCGTACTGGACGACAGCGGATTCCAACATGGGTAGCATGGAAAACACCAGGCAGAACTAAGCCCTCCCTCGCAATATAGGCTAAAAGGTGCAAGCTCGTTTCACAGAACTCTGTCACTGAGTTTGGTAATGCCTGTACCCAGCTTTTTCGATGGCGAGTCAACTCACTCAATAGTGCAACCACATGTTGTGTTTCCTGCAAAGCTCTGGGTGTGGTCTGTGGCTGTTGAAGCTTTGTTTTCTTCCTTCCTTGAGTGTCAAAACTGACAACTGGTGCATGAAGTGAAGACAAGATGCGGTCCTTCACTGCTCCAATATAAGTTAACGCACTTTCCACTATCGCACCACCAGCATCATTTTCCCCACAAGACTGCAGAATTGCAGTTACCACTGCCATTTTCAGCCCCCATAACCACCCTTCTTGCTGCTGCTGCTCCCAATTCTGCCACACACTGAATGGTCCTTCCATACTGCCAGCTATCACTCTTTTTTCATCCTGAAAATGCTGACTTAGAATGAGCAAGTGTGAGAAAAACCCAGCATTTTGTAACATTTCAGCACCACCTCTCACCCTTGCAAGAGACAAGCAAATGCTCAACACCACTTTTGGATATTCAGAGGTTGAATCAGTGTGCATCCATCGGAGTACTGAGAGAGTTGGAAAATAGTTCTGCAACAGGGCGAGCCATGTTGAGGGTGCTAGGAAGCTGTTGATCAAAAGATTGATACCTCCAAGTGCAAGATTTGCATATGCAGGATGCTCAACAGCACTGCAAAGAAGAGGAAGAAATCCAAGACCAGCTAGAGTTACATCTGCAAATGCATCTGCCATTGCTTGGCCATAACCTCCATTTGGCCCAGCAGAAAGCTCAAATTTCCTGCCATTCTGTGAGTACATCAGTTCAAGTGCTACCAAAAGCGCACCCATGAGCCCCTTCACTAAGAGTTCTCCTTGTTGCATAGGATTCACCCCTTGCCCTTGCGAATCCAAGTGGGTTCTCAGACATCCTGTTGTGGTGCGAACAATTTGAGCACAAACTGCCCACGAAGAAGGTCTTTGAGCAGTTGATACCACTGCTGCCGCACGGTTGAAAAACCAGCGAACAAGAATCAGTAGCAAGTGAGCTTGCATGGACATGAAACTGGCCACGAGGTTTGAGACATCTCCAAACAGCCCTGTCGACATTACCAAGGTTTCTAATGCTTTGCAAAGCTCCTCAATCGATTGATCAACATCCTCATCTCTCCACTGAAGATCAGCCGGTACTGGCTCCCCTCCCGGCTGTTTTCCAGAAATTTTGTATTTGCCAAAAGAACCAAACTGTAAGGCATTCAACTACATGGTTGACATGGAGAAAGAATGAATAAACCAAAGCTTTCACTGTGAAACTCCAAAGAAACAAAAAGCTTTTGATTGCACTCACCCCTTGTTTATTGAAAATTGAAACAGTGAGCAGAGTAGACCAAGCTCGCAAGGAAGACAGTTGTGCATGACCCAAACTCGCCATTGCATTAGCTTGTTGCATGCTATGAACAGCGCTCTCCACTGTTGCGGCAGGCAAGGATGTGAACACTGTATTTGGCCACCAGTCCATGCCTAACTCTCTCTCAAGTTCATCAGTGTCATAAACAAAACCATTGCCATATGATGGGTGAAACCCATCACCCAGTGAACTCGGTTTCTTATTCTGATCCAACAAAATATCCATCTCCTTGTTCAGGAGATATGTTGCCACCTCCTGAAACGACCCACTCGGTACCTGTCGCCCACCTTCAAGCTCCCCTAGCAGGTGCTGGTAGAGGTCACTCAGCAGCATGATCTGTAGTGACTTTCCATAACTGTGTGTGCAAAAAACAAGGGGCTAAGTAGTTGAAGGAAACTAAAGTAAATCAACAAACCCATCTGTCTGTGACCAACTGTGATACAGCTCAGCAGAAACCAACTCTGCAAACCAAAGCAGAGATTTCAAAAGAAGGATCATCATCATACCTGTAACCTTGGGAAGAATACTGTCCTAACAGTTCTTCAAAGGGCGGGAATTCCAACAGCTACACCCAACCCACAAAACAAAGAGCACCACCAACCACCAACCAACCAAACTCCTCAAAACTAGAACCACCCAAGGCGAAAAATGGGAATGACATGCCAGTTTGTTTCCAGTAAAGGATTGCAATGGGTGGGGGTTCGCTAAAACCGCACCTGTGTAGTCGCCTCCTTCATGCGTTCCAACAAGGTGGCACTCACACCTCGACTGTCGCTATTCAATATCTTCCCCATCACACCTACAACCAGCAATCGTGCTTCTGCCTGCACGTAGGAAGAAAAATGGTTGTTGGGTTGCTTCTTCCACACCCAGGAACAGAAACAGACAATGTGTGTTGCAGAGTAAAAACTCAAAACTAGAATACATGGATACCTATAGCAGAGCAAAGCCCAAAAGAACATAGTTTCAAGAAGTGGGCAGCAATAGCAGGAAGAAGGAAGAAAGACATTGTCGTACCTGTGCCCGAAAGAGGACTGCTTTGTCATACAAGCAAAATACATAGGATTTGAGGATGCAGCTAATTGCCGATGCACGTGCCCATTTGCTGACCATTTCCAGAGCACCAGACTCATTTGAAACAACAGGCTTAGCAGCAACTCCAGGCACAGCTTGACCATTTGGTGTTGCTGTCATTGTATTGTTGTTGCCACCACCAGTTGCATTATTACTAGCTCCATTTGAAACAACTGTAGCAGCAGTATCACTACTACTCACAGGGTAAAGGAGGTACTGCTGTAAGAAAATGTCACAAGCCATGATGGACAGAACAGAAGCTTCACAACGGAACTTGAAGGCATGATTAAGCAGCTCCTGCTTGGTGAAGTCAGTTACACTGACACCAAGTGTGGGTGGAGTAGAACTGGAAGTTGATTGGCTGCTGCTGCTGAAAGAGAGGCTTAAGGTAAGTGTTTTCCAGAAATTGGGTCGTGTGCTGAAAGCTTCAATCACTCGAAGATATTCAACGCCACCTTGCCATAAAGTTGCAAGTAGAAATAGAACCCGCGATAGAATGTGTGGATGGCTGTGTAAAAAAGCCCAACACCCATGAGGATAAGAATGCTACCACAAGTCCACAGGGAGATCAGAGTACCGATTGTGAAAGAAAAAGAAAGGTATAAAGCAGAGAAAAACAACACCACACACATACACACACCTGTTCACAAGATCCCCAGACTTGCATAAAATATTCCAAAGTGCCTCTAGTACTTCACTTGATGCCTCTTTGTCACCAGAAGGGGAAGTGCTTGGCTGCTCAGCTGCTGTTGCACTTGTGGTATCCACCACCAGTGCTTGAGAAGATGCAGTTGGCCACAGTAATAGCTCCACCAACACTGGCTGCATAAAAGAAAACCTATGACTATTTCAGGATTCCTTGTGCTTGCAAATTTCTTGAGGGAAACACTACAAGCTAGCTGTAAAAAGATTTACAAAATACAGCTCTAGAAAGTTCCCATCAGTGGTGACACTATTATGTACATGGAGATCTCTAAATTATTGAGAGACGAAGCCAGTGCTCCAATGGGTTTATATGACAACAACAACATAGCATGCGTTTGAGAAGAGCAAGAATCTGGCAGCAGGGGTACCTGGAATTTTACTGCAGCAGTTATGAGGTCAATGACAGCGCAAAAAACAGCATTGTTGAACAGCCAGTATTCTTCTGACAACAACTGACTCACTGCAGTGCAAAGCACCTTCCTCTGCAAATGGACAAGTTTAGAAATTTATCACTCACATCATGCCTTTGCAGTTCTTTCCTGTTTGAATTCAAGCAAAGATAGAGCAATACTATGATCATAGTAAATTTCTGGTGGCTGGGGTTGTGCCAAAATACCTGTTCAGGAAAGGTGACATAACTGGCAATACTAATGGGATGTGGTCGGGCTTTTTGTGCGGAAATGCACAAGCTTGTTAACATCTTTGCACTTGCCAACTGCAGATCCTGCATGACACCACCCAGAACCCAAAAGAGTTTATTTCACCTTCCACGTTCCAAATTCCACCAAGATCCAGAATGGGAGGAGACAACCCCATCAGTAAGTGAAGCTGGAGCTTTCAGATATAAGGTCAGCGTGTTTTGTCAAGTTCTGTTATTTTCTTAAGCTGGGGAGGGGGGAGGGAGGAAATGGAAAAAACGTTGGGGTCAAGTACATACATACCACATTGCGCGAAAAACTCAAGAAGGATGCAATGACAGCAATGACCGATAGTGGGCCAACAAACTTGCGAAACAGAGATTGCTCCAACAGTGATGTACCTGGATAATTCTGAACATAGCACGACATGATCTGAAACCATGCAACTTAAACAATGACCAAAGACCTTTGAATTTTCCAGTTCCTCTTGAATCACTCTATGCATCTGAGAGAGGGGGATGGGAACAAGGTGAATTTTTAGAGCATAAAATGCAAGAAGCTCTATTGCAGCTATTGTTTCTAAAACTAGGCTAGAAAAGTCCTGTATCTTCACTTAAAGAACTCACCACACAAGGTGTTTCTGAACAATTAAATCCATTGACAACAAAAGCAATGATCCCTGGAAATTGCAAGCAAGACACGACTCAGATCCCACTCACTTTGGAGGCAAGACCCATTGTGACATCAAGAAGAACATGGTGCAATAGTAATAGAACATTCTCAAGTGCTTGCTGTACCCATTCGAGCTCCCTTGAGCGCACACGACTAAAATGAAGTTCCTGCAGAAATTGTATTTTTTTTTAAATTAATTAAAAAAAAAATTTTAAAAATCCCATCAAAATTTCTCTTTCAATTACAGGTATCTCAAGAAAATCATCTGCTGCTGCTCCTAAATCACAGACATGAGAGAAGCTTGCTGGGCAACAAGCTATGATATCCAGACAAACATTCCAAGTTCCGAAGCTCATTTTGCCCTCTTTGCCTTTCCTCTCCAGACAAAGAATGATAAATTTCTAGACCCTAGGATCACTGTCATCACCTCACTGAATGCCCACCCAGCATTTACTTGTTGATTGGGATTTTCTGAGTCCTCCATTCCAAGACAAAAAACTTTCAGTTGCAAAAATGTCAAAACTTTGACAAGGGATTTGAGGAAACAACTAACCTCTAATGTTGGGGCATCTATGGAGAGTACTTGAAGAAGAACATCTTGGATGATCGAATCAAAGAGAAAAGCCTCAAGCAGCATCCTCCGCAAGTTTCCAAACAGTGATTTTGATGATGTTCTGGTTATTGTCATGAGGGCCACCTGCAATGCCTACAAGTATATTCCGAGAACAACCAACCCACGCCCAAGCTCTAAGTAAACTGCCTTCAGAAAGATCACCGTGTCCCTGTATTAGTCCTGTAAACCATTTCTCGTTTCATATGTTCTGATGCATGTGTTTCTGCATTTTTGAGAATTTCAGTTCACTTTGCTTTTGGTTATCTGAGACAGATCTCACTGGAACAAAACCAAAGCTTGATGATGCAACTAAACCACATGCAACAAATCCTGATGACTATCAACTACGTTACCTCTGTGGTGATTTGCCATCGTTGGTGGGGTTGTTGGTATTTCCAGTTGCCATGATTCACTAACAGATCCCGCACCACATACATAACCAGCGAGGAAAGCACTTCAGAATCCACACCTTTCTCCACCAGTACTTTGGTCAGGTCCAAAACTGTCACAATCAATTCCTGGCTGCATTATCATCTCAAGAAAAAAAGATGCCCAGAAGAATGAGGAAAACAACAAAAGATCCACACTGCAACAGAGAAATCTGATCTCAGAATAGAATAGAGCAAAGAAAAGCCAGTTCTCTGAGTCAACAGAAATTGATATTTTTCTCAATGAAAGAAATCCTCAAACAAATCATTGGGTTTTTTCTTTTTACCTGCAACAATGAGCGGGTAGTCCCCACTACTTTGCTCTGTCTTCAGCAATAGTGCTTGCAAATAGCTCCCACCAAATAAGTCCCCATCACCACTGGAACACCCATACCACCACAAAAGATCACACACATTCTCAAGGAAAGCAAAAGAAATGCTTGTACAAAACACACAGCATTTTCTCACGACTCCCCCCATTCCATAGGTTCAATGGGTCCTTCCATTGTTTGTTCAAATTGTCAGATCTCACATTGTTAGATCTGTTGTTGTTTCACAACACAAGTGTCAAAGGGTGGGTTGCTTGCATACAGACAGAGTGAAAAAAGTATGTACCCCAAGGAAGTGCTGATAGGTTGGAATAAACTGGTTCTACTCAGCTCCAGAATAACTTGCTGTGGAGAACTGATGCATCACAACAACAACCCCAACCAAATTCAAACATTGCTGAAAGAAAGAGAGAAAATGATTCAAGTGACTACTGTGCCTTCTATCAAGAGACAGACAACTGAGCAATCTGGACAAATAGCATTTATCTCAAAGAAAGTGGGAAAAAGAAGGCACTTACCAGAGAGCAAAGGAGCCGAGAATGTGGAGACAGGAGGCAAGCATGGCATCACTGTTACTGTTTTGCACTAGGCCATTAATGATAGCACAGATCATGGCCACCACATCAACACTGCAACCAACCCATCCATCCAGTTGTACCATTCAGATACCATTCTTTTAGGTGGTGGTTGTGGAACCACCCAAATGAAAGAAGGAAAACAGAGAGCAGAGAAATGAAGCAATGAAATGGAAGCAGAAGAAGTGTGGAAAGATCAAAGAACACCCAAACATATATCATTAGATAGTGTCAGGCACACCTCAATGAACTTTCCATGCGCCCATCTGATCGAGCTGTAACTGTTGCTACTGCTTCATCCAAATCCAACAGCAACTGTGCCAGTACCTGTTGGAGAGAGGGGAGGGAACTCTATCCCAAGTGAGTTCGCAACATTATAAGAGAAACTTCCACCCTTCAAAATTGAACACTATAAAGAGACCATGACATTGTTTCTATAAACTGGTTTTGTATCTCTTGAACAACACCTTCTGGACATGACACACACTGTCACACCAACCAAAGAGATAATAAAAGTGCCTGATGAGTGAGAGAAGTCTGAGGGACAAATCTTCTTTAGACATTTTCAGAAAAATTAATTCAGAAAAATTTCAACCTTGTTGGCAGACAGCATCTGCTGTAACAGGTCCAAGCTCGCATCAACTTCCTCTAGTTGATAATTGCTGGCTGATTGCTGTAGCATTCGAAGCAACAGCACAACAATACCACAATGCTCACACTAGATTTTTCCCATCAAAACAACCACACACACAATTAGCAGTGACAAGAATCCTTTTCTGTGAAAGAATTTTTGCAGTGACAATACCCACAATTAGCATGCACCTTGAAGAAACCTAGAAGGCAGATATCTCTCTCTCTCGCTTTTACTGCTGCTCCAAGCAAGCAAGCACAACCAACAGCACTAAGGCACGAAAGGGAGGAGGCATCATGCAAAGAAGAGAAGAGAAGTGTGTTCATACCTCCCAATGGACGAGACTGACTCGTCCATCAACCACCCTCAGAATACGCCCATAGGTGCCAGGAGGTATGAACAGGCCAGGGGCATCAGGAACCTGAAGGGCGACAGTAGTTTGCACAATGTCATCTTGCCCATGCATCACAGAGTTTTCGGGATGCTGATAAAAAGATGTAATCTTCACCATCTTGTACAGAAAATCATACCTGGGTGCAGCAACAGCAGCAACAGAAAAGAAACCAGATCACTATCAAAAAACCATTCAATAGCTTGTGCAAATGCATAAAGTATTGCAAAACAACTTTGGCTGATATGACAAGATCTTCAGTTCTAGACCTGACATAACAGAGAGGTAGGTATTCACAAAACAAAATCCAGAGGGGCTTAGGAGTTCAGTCTCACACGCATTCAGCAGGCCAAGCTCCTTTACACAGTGCAGCCAGGAGACGCACAAATGACAAGGTCTGGTATGGAAAGTTTTCTCTCAAAGAGAACAGCAGATTCCGAATTGGTCCATCAATAACACTTTCACGATCCCAGAGCTCCAAACAGAGAGACTCCTGCAGTTGAAACGCACAACACAAACTCATGAAAGGAAACAATAAAAGCAGACAAGAAGTGTCATAAAACAACAATGATGACAAGTACTGACCCTGTTTTTCTACTCTCACAGAAACTCTTTTGAATTTCAGAGACACTGAGAAGCAGAAACAGACAGAAAAGCAAAAAATTCAGAGAACAATTTTGTTCTCTATAAATACATATATAACTATGAGATTTGTTCCAAGACCTGGCCACGATATATCTCACAGAAAATGTTGATGATGATATCGTGCATGTCAAACTCAGTCTGCACAAGTTTGACAACAAAATACAATCACAGGTATGCATCGGTTGACAAGACTTCTTCTGTAGAAGAAGATGAAGAAAAGAAGAACATCCATCAAGCTAACGAGGAAGCAATAGGCCCAAAACACCCAAAACAAGAATTGCTCCCGAAAGGAGAGCCCAAAATAAAGGGAAATTTAAAGCTCCACCACACCTGGCTTGCAGAGTCATAAGCAGCGAGAAACGCTGCAGTTAATGTCTTCACCACACTCTTATATCCACCTACTTGTACCTGAACATAAGAGAATCTGATGTAAGTTCTAGACTTACAGAATATCCTTACATCAGATTCCTGAAAAGACTCACTATTTAGCATTTTCCAACAGATACATATAATACATTGAACATATACTTACATCAGGTTCCTGAAAAGACTCGCTCTTGAGCATTTCCAAGAGATACGTGTATGCACCACCCTGATATGCCTGACGTGCGTAGACTGTATGATCAAGATCCTGCCACACCCATTGCTTTTTAACTTGGTCAGAGATCCAACAATCAGGGCAATCAAAATGGAATCAAAACTGTTGGTTATTTCAGGTGAGTACAATTCTTCTGGTTTTCAAGCAGAACAGTGGATGCATTGGCATTGAAGTTGTGTTATCATCTTTCTTTGACTCTACAGTGCCTCTGTCTGTCTGTCTGTCTGGTTTTCTTCTTCTGAAAGCCAATGTTCACTCACAGATTTGTGTGAAGAGTGCATGCACCTGGAGTGGCAATTGGCCATTCTGGGAAGGAAGGAAGGAGGCGAGGCAGAGAAAGGTAGACCAGCCCAGCAAGAGTGGTGCATACTCCAGGGCTTCAGCTGGATCCAGCACACCAATGAGCATATCCAACTCCTGAACCTCAGTCACAGAAAAAGCATGACCACCAAGGCTGCATTCCACCAACAAAGCAAACACAACCTGTTGTCAATGGCACTCCTTTGAGATGACAAGCAGCACAAATGCACCAATCCAACAAAACTACAGAAAAAATGCTAACCCAGAAAAGAAATTGAAGACAACAGTTGACACATGGAATTTCACTGCATAAAAAATTGCCAACAGACAGTGAAGAGTGCATCAGCAGAGACCCACCTGTAAGAAAAATTCAGGACTACAAACTAGGAGAAAGAGAAGAGAAGATGAGGGAGGAGGGAAATGCTCCAATCCTGAATCTGCCAACTGAGAAAGCAAGGAAGAACCTGAAAGGAGTTTCATCATGGACCATGAGCAAAAGATTTTCCAGATCCAAAGTTTCAATGAGAATGAGCATTGCTTGCTGCCGTACATGCACCACACATCTTGCTGATTCAGGCGTAATAGATAACCGCTCCCCATAACTGCTTCTGAATACTGTTGCCTGGAAGGAAAATAGAAAAAGACATTTTATTTTAACTCTTGCATGCATATGGTTTATCTCTCTTGCAGTGTACTGACAGACTTGGCTGCATAGTCTGAGAGCAAGAGAGGTGCTGCAACAAGAGGAGTTTTCAGAGACACAAAAACTCAAGAACAAACTCCATCTGTCCATTTGCCAAGAAAAGTCCAGGGGTTGAAAGAAAGAAAGAGACGATGCCTAGAAAACCATTCAAAAATCCACCTGGAAAGTCTGAAGCAATTCCTTGAGGCGTGCTGCCTTGCATGAGTGGAGCGGTTCATAATACAAAAGAAAGAGTATGTCTAGAAGGAGAGTTTGCTCCAATGCAGTTTCCTCTGCCCAAAAACCAGTATACTCACGATCCTGTTGAAACCCAACTCCACCCACCATTCAGAAAAAAGAATTCTTAGTTCCCAAACAAAAACTCTCCAATACCTCTTCTTATGCCCATTCAAGACTGTTCAAGACCTGTCTCTATGGCCAATCACGGGTATTTTCCTTCCCTGTAAGAAAGTGGATAGATAGGTAGAAAGATGGCACTTGTTACCAGATGCTCAGGTTGTGTAGCAGCAGCCAAGCGCTCCTTAAGACTGGCATAAGTGGCATTTTCCAGACCATCCTTTAGGAGCTGCTTCACCTCCTCAGACATGGCCTGATGGGCAATCATAATTTCCCCTTCCTCTGACACTGTTAACAAAACCCATACCCACAAAGTAAGTTTTCTTCATTTTTTCCAAAGCCTTTGTACATGAACTATCCTTATACTTACACCAGTACCCCACAAAGGAATGTCCTTGCTTTCTTTTGTGTCTGCAAGATCAACCTGAAACTCCAAATGCCAAATTAGGCTAAGAGACATTGATGTCCATAGCAAAAAAATGCAGAATATTCATTCATTCAAAGACCAGGAGCAAAAGGAAAAAGTTTTGACTTGCTCTGAAAAGTAAGAAGAAGGCGCAAGCACTTCAGTAAACATTGGCGCTCCGTATAGTAAGTCATCGTAATCTGGCAACAGGGACAAAATAAAACACATGATGATACCGCATTGCCTGCTGTAAGGAAAGTTTCACAAAAGAGAAGAGCTGCAGCCACTTACAGATTGCAGAAAAGAGCGATCTTCAGTTGATGGGATCGCATCACTGGGTTCCAAAAACCTATCAAGAAGTATATATGCTTGCACTTCATCTAGAACCTGTGAACAAAGTAAAGGAAGAAATCAGGGAAAAAGGGGGAAAAAAGAAAAAGGCAAAACCTCGGGTTTGTTTCAAAAGCACCAAAACAAAAGCAAACTACATTCATAGTATTTTCAGAGCCAATGAAAGAATAACATAATCAACAGACAGACAAATGACACCAAAAAAGAAGCAGTGCATGGGGTACACAGTACATACACAGAACTATATCCTTGAGGAGGAAACCAAACCAAGGGTTGTTCAGGGGGATGAAAACCAAACCAGGTGTTTGCTAACTTGCTCAGCAAGTTGGCGCAATGCCGGTTTCACTTCCAATGAATGAGTACTTCCAATGTCAATCTGTGATGCTGATAATGCTGCCTTTGATGTTGAATTTGGCGCCTTGAAACCCAACACTGTATTCAACAGCCATTGGTGATGCACTCTCAGTCTTTGGGCCTGCAAAAAATAAAATCTTCTCAGTTGTCAATAGTAAATAACATCCTCTAAAATGGGAAGGTGAAATGTCATGCCTCAGCATTGACAACAAAGAACAGTCTTGAAACATGAAGAGCAAGAGCAATCATCATTGTCATCATGAGCTGGAACATGAACAGCAAGCAAGTGCAATCACCATCATCATGCTCTGGAACATGAAGAGTAAGCAAGCAGATCATTGTGCACTGGAACATGAAGAAGAGGAATTTGGTCTGGAATTTCCTTTGGATCTGAGTGCAATCATCATCATCATCATCATCATCATCATCATCATGGGGTCTGGTCTAGAATTTTGAAGAAGAGAATTCATTCAGGGATTGAAAGAAGAGCACAAGCAATCCAAGCAATCCACTACTTACTCAGGAATGCTAAGAGCATACCAATCTTCAGCAGAAAAAAAGATTTTGGAGGAAGGATTTCAAAGAGGTTTAGGGTTTAGGGTTTAAGAGAGCCATCTCTGTCTCTATCTCTGTCTCTCTCTTTCTCTCAAAGACTGCGCTCTCTTTCTTTCAGACTGTCGTCTCTCTGGAAGTGCGTGCTTTCTGAAGACTACTATGCGGAGCTTTTGCTTCATTGCTGAAAGTTTGCGGAAGAAAACAAAAAGAAAGATTGGAAGGGGAACTGTGCAGTGGACGAGATTTGTGGGGAAGAAGAAGCAGAAGAAGAAGAAAGGAAACGGGGAAAGAGAAGTACCAGGCGGGAATCGGTTCGGGAGAGTTGTTCTGCTTGTGTGTGAGAGAACCCATCGTCTTCTTCTTCTACTCTGTCGCGGCGAAGAGCACCACCATCACCACCACCACCACCACTACCGCCCACTGAACCACATTTGTCGAGCGCGTAGAAGAGTTGCGTGTGCGATTCCCACCACAACTCGCCGCTCACGGCTTTGGACGATGCTTTCTCGATTGCCAATGCCACACTCGCCATTCCTTCCTCTCTCCCACCCACCACCGCCAAAGACGACGAACACAGCAACCACCCCACAATAGGAAGGATAGGACTCTTCGTCTATTGCAACACTGGACTATTTCCAACTACGCCCAACAAAAAAAACGTCACGACCGACACAACCACGCGCGCGCTCTCGCTCGCTCGCTGGCTGCAAAAATGGCGCGAGTTGTTTGCACGACATATACCGAGAACACGTTCATGCCCGACGCCGGTCGTTCGGTTATCGCGATCGGAAAGCCTTTCTCTCTCTTCAGCCTCCAACGGTCGTCTCGTCTGTCATTCTGACCGCGGGTGGGTTTGGGTCATGCTGGTGTGCTTCGTGTTCTTCTTGTTCTTTTTCTTTCTTCTCTTTCATCGGAGCCTTTTCGTGCTGCTGCATCATCTGCAGAGGAGCTAAAGAATGAGAATGGTGATGTTTTGTTGTTCACTGCAGGAGCAGCAGCAGAGAGCCAGATGAGAGAAACAACAAAAGCTCAGCAGCAACAAGGAGCAGCTCTTCTTGCTTGCACTCTACTCTGATCTCGCAAAGAATGTCCCGAACAAGAAGAGGAAGATAAACAATGGAGGAGGAGGATGAGGTTGTGGGTGCGAGATTCTATGCATGTTACTTGTTGTGCTCTTTGAATCCCAGGTACAAAGGACGCCATTACATCGGTTTCACAGTGAATCCTCGCAGACGTATCCGGCAACACAATGGAGAATTAGGTAATGGGGCATGGCGGACACATAGCAAAAGACCATGGGAGATGGTGCTGTGTGTCCATGGCTTCTGTACCCAAGTGGAAGCTCTGCAATTCGAGTGGGCTTGGCAACACCCAACAAGGTCTTTGGCTGTCAGAGATGCGGCGGCTTGCATCCCTGCTTCTGTGAAAGGCTTTAAGAAGCAGATCCATTTGCTCTTCACCATGCTCAACTTGGACAAATGGTGTGGTATGGACCTCAGCTTGCAATTCCTTTCTAGCAAGTGGATTGCTTTCAGAAAAGGATGTCCTGAGCTTCCTGGACATATGGGTCTTTCCATCGCACCTGTTGATGCTCTGCCATGTTACCTGGATGATAGCAGCAGATGGGAGATTGAAGACTCTGACACTGATGTGGATCCTGAGGATGCAAGAGGAAGAACAAGACATGGACATGGACATGGTGATGATGCTGCTGCTGCTGCTGCTTCTGCCACTAGTAGGGAAGAGGAGGAACAGCAAGAACAGGAACTAGGAGATGTTCAAATGGGTGATGGTGAAGGACTTGAGAGGCAGTTTGTGGATGTTGTAGCTTCAGAAAGAATTCCAATTGCGGGTTCTTCATCATCATCATCTTCTTCTGCTTCTGTAGCAGAAGTTTTTGTGCAAAGCGAAAGTTGTTTGGAAGAGCGGCAGTCTTTGTTCACAACAACAAGAGGTTGCAAAAACTCTGGGAGCTTGTCCAGGCATAAGCAAGTGAAGAAGAAGCCAGGAGTTCTTGAAGAGATGGAGGAAATGCCAACCTTGAGTTCTCTTCCAATTGAGATGGGGAGGATGCCAACCCTGAATGCTCTTCCACTTGAGCTGGGGAGAAGGCCAACCTTGAATTCTCTTCCACTTGAGATGGAGAGAATGCCGACTTCCAATTCTCTTCCACTTGAGATGGACAGAGTGCCAACCTCAAATGCTCTTTTTCCACCTGCTCTTGGTATTTTGGTACAAGAAAATTCTACAGAGATGTCTGAGGATGTTGCAGTGGTTTGTCGCCAGAATTCTGGATCATTGTTCCAACAACAGCAAGAAGCAGGATGTTGTGCATCATTATTGTCAAGCTTGGAGGAAGTGCATCATCATTCACTGCCATGTGCAACATCATTGTCAAGTTTGGAGGAGGAAGTGCGTCATCATCATTCACCGCCATTTGAGTTCTTTGCCAAGAAATGTTATTCTCTCCAGCAATCAGATCCCTTCCCAGTTATGAAGAAGAAGAAACAACAACAAGCTCTTCTTCTTAAGTCTTCACAATCAGGAGGAGACTTGGCAACATGGATTACAAAATCAGGCATGGAGAAATCACCACCATTGCATCCATCTGAAGAAAGTAAGGTGAGCTTGGCATGTAACTCACTGGCTTCTACTAGTGTATCTCCTTTCCAAGCTCTGTTGGATCAACACCATTTACAGCAGCCTTCGAGTATTGTGAGACGGTGTCTTCAACAACAGAAAGATGGGTCATTGTCATCAAGAGCAGCAGCTGCTAGGTCTTTGCCACTCCAAGAGCTGCAACATAATAATAACCTTGCTAACAGCAACAATGATACAACAGAGGTTCTGAGAGCACCACCCCGCACTCCTCCTTGTTCACACAGAGCAGTAATACTCATACCCGACACCCCACAAGTCATGATGGCAAGAGAAGTGATTGACTTGACAGATTCGCCATTTTGATGAGCAAATATTCTTCATGTCAGCAGAAATCAATCAGATGAAATCAAATCATCAGCAAGTTTGCTGCAGCAATCTTCTTCAGGAAGAAGAACAACAAGATTTATAATGCCAAGTTCAGGCATTTTGTCAATTTGGGTCACATGTACAATAAGCTTGAACATCCATCAGCCTCATTGACCCAATCCTCACATTACCCTTTCAATTCTCTTGTGCACTGAAGTGAGAAACTCATTGACAGATGAAACACAGGCTGATTTGTTGCCAGACCCAAAAAGAATGGAAACACTCCAGAAACACTCCAGTTTCTGTTTGTTGGATTTCCCAGATTGTACACTAAGGTGTGTCATAGCTAGTCCATTTCAGGTTTCAGGGAGGAAGATTGGTGTACACTGTCAGTGTTGGATTTTGCTCCCGTTTCTGATTTGTTTATTTACCCAAAAGAACAGACACACTCCACCTAATAACTCCCATCAGGGAAGTTTTGTCTGGCACTTATTCTTTGTTGACAAATTCTCTTGGAGCCCAGATGTATAGCTAAAGTTTTTGTCTTTGAATAAAAAAAAATCAGAAATGCATTATGAGAATGCATTTGTTGGATAACTCTCTTGCAACAGATGTCTTGGCTCTCTTCCTTCAAACCCACATAAGGTTCTCAGTTCTGAACCTCCCTTAATCACAGTAGTGGACACTGCGAAAAAAACAACTCCCATCAACAACAAATCCTGTCTTGAAATTTGGAAGTTGATGCAATTATTATCCTTCCAATATTTTTTACCTTACAGCAAGTAGTAGAGTTGGTTTTTTAGCTGTTGTGTGGGCAATCGCCGGATGTGAAGAGGTCTTTGATACTATGCTAAAAGGTTCCCTTTGTGAGTTGGGGATGACAATGAAGGCAAAATTTTGTGAGCTTTCTTTTGGGGGTTGTGGATGACTTTGAAGGCAAAATTTGTGATCTTTCTTGTGTGATTTGTGGATGACATCAAAGGCAATTGTGAGCTTTCCTTTGTGGGTTGCAGATGACATTGTAAGGCAATTATGAGCTTTCTTTTGTGTGTTGTAGATCCTGTCAAAGGCGACTGTGAGCTTTCCTTTGTGGGTTGTGGCTGCCATTGAAGGCATTTGTGAGCTTTTTCAATGTGATGGTGAATGCCTCAATGCTTGTCAAGTATTTCAATTGATGGTCTATTACGTCTATTCCTTTGTATTCTTTTGCAACTTCTTTTTTAGTTAATCTCAACAATAACCACAAAGCATTGCAACACCAAAACCTTTTCAAAATCATATGTTTCAATCACATATTTACTACAAATTTCATCTTGTTGGAATTAAGAAAAATGTGGATGGTTTCTTTTTCAAAAAATGTATATGTATATTGATAATGAATATATATAGTTTATATTCATGTCAAATAAAATCATATATGCATATACACTTTTTAGTGACAATGATACTCTAAATTGGTTTATGTGAACTTAAGTATAGGGTCCATTAGTGGTTGTCAATTACAACAATTATGAACGTTGACCACTTGACATTTTTGTTGAATGAAATGGAATGATGTGTTTTATAATCTTTGGGTTTTTCCTTGTTTGAATATTCTATAGGATTGAATTAGTGTTTTGCATTTCAAAAACATTTGGAGAATTTGTCTTTTCGTTGTCTTGGTGCAAATAAGGGAGATGTATTACATGTTACACACTGCATCATATCATTATTGTCTTTTGTCAAATTTTCATTTATTCTAACATGACATGTCATTAATATATGAACATGTGTTATTTAATTAAGGTTAATGTGGATAGGTTGACACTATTCAAGAGATTGTTAACCAAACAAAAAATGTTAAATATAATTATATGAACTAGTGGGTGCCCGTGGCCTTCGGCCACCTTGGTGGTTCATGTTTTAGAAACTTTTAACTTTTTTATTTTTATTTTTATGTATTTTCTATTTTTATTATTGTTTTATATTTTTTTTTATTTGGATGCAAGTTTGAAGTTTGGAGAAAGAAGACACACCTCATTTTTTTTCAAGTAGGGTTTTTCTTATTTTTTACTCTTTATTTGGTTTTTTCA
>Ga0209208_10005044_pt1 | contig 18502 bp, 14 predicted proteins | sample S1TSphfallax_3_FD_187694 | JGI IMG/M metagenome (GOLD analysis project Ga0209208, IMG submission 187694) | Host-associated microbial communities from peat moss isolated from Minnesota, USA - S1T2_Fd - Sphagnum fallax MG (SPAdes) (version 2) | ecosystem: Host-associated > Plants > Peat moss >... | reverse complement strand
ATGCTCTTCTTTTTTGCCTTCAAATCAGTTGTTGTAGTGTTTCTCCTACTAGTAGACGCAAATCCTCGAAGGTTGAATCCCAACAGGCTTCCAGGTGCGCGCGAGAGAGAGAGAGAGAGAGAGAGATCAATTGGAACTGAGCTTAGATGGATTTCTGTATGTTCAAATTCTTCCTCAAGATGGGTTGTTGTGGGTTGCTCCTGAAATCAACCACCATCCATCAACACACCCCACAGCAGCAAAGTAGCCTCTCTTTTCTCATGTAATTCAGGTTTCTTTCTCTTTTTTTGAGTGAGTTTGTTTGTTTTTCACTTGACATTCTTCAATGTAGCACTTGCATCGTCAGACCCAGCAGGCAGGCTTGTGCAGGATGCAAAAATTATTGCAGGGGCAACAGGCAGACAGACAGAACTACTTCTTCTTGATCCCTGCTGTTTTTCTTTTGTCGATGGATGAATTCTTTCTACGCCCAAGATGATCTGGGTTAGCAGGAATCTGATGTCACATTTGTCTTTTGTTTAATGCATTGGAGGATGATCCTGTCTGTGTGTGTGTGTGATCACAGGTTAGGTCCAGGTGAGATCCACATTGTAGCAGCAAATCAGTGAGAATGGAGAAGGATTTGACTGTCCGACGAGCTTCTTGGCCATGGAAGAAAAAATCCAATGACAAAATTGCTGCAACTCCAGAGTTTGGGTTAGGAGGGACAACACCAACTCCACCCAAGCTATTTGATGAACAGGTAAGAACTTCTTTTGCTCCTTATGTCATCAAGCACACAAGCAAGCCCATTCGCAAACCCTTGGAATTCTTGATGGGCTTTTTTTGGGGGGGGTTGGTTGAAATCCAAAGTCTAAGGATCTTCTTTCTTTGCATTTGATATCTCTGCTGCTCATGATGCCACTCATGCCGCTGCAGGTCAAAAAACCGCCAATGTATGTATATATGTATGTATGCTACTTGAAGAGCAGCTCAGTAATGAGCTTGTCAGATGATACTTTTGCTACATACTCAATTGACAAAAAGTAGTTGATCATTGTACACAAGTGATGGCTATGGGTGTCATCAGGAAGTGGCAAGGATATTGGATGATCAGTCTCGTGTGGCTGATGAAGCACTTCGTCAGGCGGAAGCGAAAGCAAAAGCCAGGGATAAGAACCTGGAGATGGCACTCTCTGACCTAGCTGCTAAAGACGAACTTGTGAAAAAGCATATCAAAGTTGCAGAAGAGGCTGTGATTGGTAATAAATTTCTTTTCTTTTCTTTTGCACGCCTCTTTAGTACCACTACAATGGGTTGTCAGCTTTCAACTTAATTGGAATTCATTATCAGCTGTGGGCCCTGGGATGATTTTCAATTTGGGTCATGGTGGATTGGGTTCATGTTTTATGTGGGAGTAAGCAGGTCGGGACAAAGCTGAGGTGCAGTCAGCAGACTGGAAGGCACAGCTGGATGCAGCCATGAAACGAAACCTAGGGCTGGAAGACCGAGTGAAATACCTGGAGGGAGCTTTGAGGGAGTGCACACAGCAGTTACAATTTGTGCACAAAGAGCAAGAGAAACAGCGCACCCATGAAGAAACAGTAGTGACAACAAAGACAAAGACAACAATGCAGCCCAAATATGATGAACTATGTGCAGAAATGAATGCGCAATTGGCCAAGGCATCACAGCTGGTGGCATACACCCGCAATGAGCTCTCAGTATCACAGGCACATGCAAATTCCCTCACACTTGCATTGAAGGTCAGTCATGAAAAACCCATCGAATGGACTTACTTTCACATCTGGAGGTTCTTTCAGACTTCATGGTTTTGCTAACATCTTTTTGAACTTTTACAGGAGCGAACAGCTGAATTTGGAGCCATTGCAGAGGCAAAGGGATATCTGGAGATAGAAATCAGCAGTTTGAAGGTTACCCAACACACCATCTCTATGCACTTTACGATTTCCAAATCTGTATGTGCAGTTGCGTAAATATAGCAGCAAGAGGAAACATGTGATGTTTGGTTATAGAGAATGGTGGAACAAAGAATGCCAAATCATTGAACCCACAACCTGCAATCTGCCCATTTTGTCTGGAATCTTAATGCATGGCATATACTGTTTGGGAATAGTCTAGCTGATGAGTATGTGGGTCGTTGTTGTGCCAGGTAAAACTAGATGGGGTGGAGAAAGACAATGCAACTCTGCAGCAGGAAAACCAGATCTTAAAAAGAGACTTGGAGATGTGGAAAGCCGAGTGTGAATATCAGCGACAGAGTTTGGAATCGGTTTCTCAACAGCATGTAGAAAGTGTGAAAACTATTACAAGGCTGGACGCTGAGTGTTCCCGTCTCCGCATTGCAGTCAACAGAAAACTTCCACCAGGTAGGTATCTTATGCTGCTCCTTGCTTTGAACTTTGAGTTGGACAGGTACTTTTTTTTGTGTTGGATAATATCAGACCTGCAAAGTGCTATAGCGGATTTGCTCACCAGATTCAGCATTTTGTTTTTGTCATGTGCTGTCTGGGAGACTTGTGATTCAATGATTGAACTCCCTTTTTAATCCAGGCGGAGCGGTAGTCTCCCGATCAAAACAGGATATGAGGAACCGGAGGAATGGATTAGGAGGGCGTGGTGGGCATGGTGGCAGGATGGATAATAGGGAACAGGATAATAGTAGTGTGGAAGAAAACCCAAGTGAGGCAGATATATTGGCCAAGAGAATCATCAGTATGGAGGAAGAAGTGTTCACACTAAAGGGAGCATTGATGAAGAGGAATGAGGAGCTTCAAGCTTCTCGAATCATGTGTTCCAAAACAGCAAGTCACTTGTCAACGGTCGAACGGCAGCTAGAGTTGGCCATGAGAGCAGGTAGATAATCCCCCAAAAGCAGCAATTCAGGCATATCCCTAGTGGAGGATCTTTGGGATCCATTATTATATTTTACCGCCTCAAAAAAAAGTTTCTGAACTTCCATAAGGTACCCACCAATGCAAGGGAGAAAATGGGTTTTTAACTTACTGTTTTTTCTTTTGTTTTCTTCCAGGGACTCCTAGTTCTGGAAATGGCAGGGAGCTGAATATCTGGGCAGTTGGTCCCTTTGATAAATCCAAGATAAGGAAATCCCACAAAAGGCAGGATTCATATAACTTTGAATTGATGGATGACTTTGTGGAAATGGAGCAATTGGCGGTATTACAATCTGAACCCACCACGATATCAGAAGCGGGTATGGAAACCATGTCTGTGGCCAGCTTACTGCATCAAATATCTGATTCAGAAAAAGTCCTCCAGGTGACAGACAAGGACCAGGACTTGCAGGCCGGTGGTGTAACCGCATCTGTGGCCAACTTGCAACATCAAGTAGATGACTTGCAAAAAGCTCTAACAGATAAAGCTCTGGATTTGCAAGCTGCCAATGAGAGTTGCCAGCAGTTGAATTCAAGGCTTGTGAATTCTGCTGAACAGATTGCTGCCTTGCAAGCCCAAAATCAAGCCAATGAAGCTTCGATGACTCAGTTGCAGGAGAAATTGGATGGGTTACTTGCAGCAGCCCAGGAAGGTTCGGGTGGAGGAGCCCAAAGTCTGTGCTCCATGCACAAGGATGCTCCAAAAGCCCGGAATTCAGTCTTGGATCCAGGATTCAAGGTAAGCAGTTGCCACCCATTTTTGAGCAGCAGCTCTTTTCACACCCACCCAAAATGCAAATTTCATATTGATCCACTGTGTACAATGCAGGCAAGCACTGTCCAATCAGGACTGATGGGTGCATTGAGCAAGCTTCTGCAAAGCATCAAAGTTCTAGCCCAAGCGATCGGAAGTGAACATTCATCCTCAGCTAAATTAGAGCAACGAGGCAAAAATGCATCATCTTTGAACATTGCCAGTGGTGGCCAGAATGCTCCATCAATCCACTGGAAAGATTTTCGATTAGAATCTGCCTTTTTAAACCTTGTCCGGGTGACAAATGATTTATTGGGAGGGAAAACAGAAATAGTCAACTTTGTTGTAGAGCTTGGGATTGTCCTCGATGGTGTGATGTTGGTAGGGGACTTTGGTTCACTCAAGCAACAGTTGGAGGATTCAGTCAACGAGAAAATTGCTAGCCAGGAGAAATTGGAGATTGCGAAGAGAGAAATCGCCAAATATGAAGAGGAGTTGCGAGCATTGCAGGCAGAACATGCAGCTTTAGAGTCACAGGTTCGTTCCAAGTTGGATCACGTTGCTGACATTGAGTCTCAGATTGACCAGCTTATAAGTGAGAAACAGGCATTGGAGGTTTCTTTATCACAAGCCAATGAGCAGGTGAAGGATCTCAAGGAGCAACTTCATGAAACCAAGACTTTGTTGGAGAACTTGCCAAGGCAGGAGGTAAGTGTGAGAGAACTCCAGATACAAGAAGGTTTTGGAGAGATGCAAAAGTGGCAGACTGCTTTCATTGTTTTTTGTGGCAACCAACCTGAGCATATTTTTGTCTAACATGAAATTGTGTCGGCAAATTGCAGGATCTAGAGAGGAAGGAGGACGACATGCTGGAGGATGAGCTGTTGGAGCTTTCATCTTCAAAACCTGGGTTGGCATCAAGTCGTCAGGCAACAGATGCAAACATGACACAACTGAATGAGAAGGTGACTGCATTGGAGGTTGAACTTCACAGGGAGCGCAACCGAAACCAAGAAGTCATCACCAAACTGGAAGATTTGCAAGAACAAATACACCAGTAAGTCTGGCAACAGACAGACACAGTCCTACCTTTTTTTTCAATTCTCCTCCCCGATGGGGCTGCTATTGATTGTCACCAAACTGTCGCTGCTGATCTATGATGTTGGGTGGGGGGTATGCAGAGGAGCTAACCACAGTGACCACTCTGGCAGTTCACATGGCAGGGAAATTGAATGTTCCCAGCAGTCAATGTCTGATGACAATGAGACAAAGGCTGCCAGAAAGGTATCTGAAGTTGTGTGCAATGGTGCTGAATAATTTTTGTCCTAAACAATCCAAGTTTTCCCACTTGGCAGTTTAGGGTTTAGGGAAGAGCAAGCACAACATACTCATGCTAGAGGCTTTCTTATGTTTTGCAGGAGAGAGAAATCGCAACTGCAGCATTAGCTGAGTGTCAACGGACTATCTTAGCCTTGGGTGAGCAGCTCAAGGTCCTTGGCTTTCAGGACTTGCCGGATGCAGCCCTCTCATCAACAGCATCTCCAAACTCAGAACAAACAACAACACAAACAACAGAGCTTCAGCAATGGCAGCAGCAGACGCAGGCAGTCAATGGCAATCTCCCTGGCAAAGGTATCCCATGGAACAAAAACCAGAGGCCACCATGGACCCAGGGCCCACCCATGTCAGCTCATAGTCCACAAGACCACCAGCAAAATGGGTTTTCTTGCTCTCCTTACCCAAGTTTCCGACAAGCTGCCAATGGTGTCCAATTGCAGCCTGAAAACTGTAATGAGCAGCCAGTCTCAATACCTGCATCAGCTGCTCAATCAGATTTAGACATACAGGGGGCACTCTCGAGTTCTGGATTGCCTTCCATGGCATTGAGAAGCATGAGGACAGTGCGATCAAATTCAAAGTTGAAACCCACAAATGGCACTGAGTTTTCAGCCAATGGCAGCATCTGCAGTGAGGAAACTTTGTCAGAAAGTAAACGATTCAGTTTATCCACAGTGAGTCAATTCTATTCTCCTTCCTCATAGCAAGACATGTGGTTCTATGTAAAAATTACACATCCCCACTTCAATCTCAAAACCAGCTGCCAATTGGGGAAACACTCAATATTGGATAGTTACAATGCACACATATGCACGTTTTTTCAGGATTCTAATGTGTTTTTTTTCTGAACTAAACAGAGTCCAAGCGTACATGGGAGGAGGAGGGGATTCTAATGTTTTCTGAACAAAAAGGAATCCACACCAGATATAGAGAATGGGGGGGAGGGTGATTGGAGAAAATTTCTTTCAAATCAGGTGTGATGAATTAGTTTTTTTAGCTGAGTGTTTTGGAGCAGCACAATATGTCTGTAAGAAGTTTACACATACAGTACTCCTTATTGATAAAAAAAACAAAGGGACCCAATGCAACAAATCAGGTATAGGGTTAGTCAAGGTTGTTGAAGTTTTTGTTACAAACAGGTCCCGGGTGTGTTGGTGTGATCCCTCCCTGAAAACCCCATCTCCTCCTACATCTTCACTGTGGACAATGTGTGAAGGAGCACTCTCAAGAAGTTGATTTGTAAAGATGGTGGGGGAGGAAGGCGCAAGTACAAGATTTTCTTTGTGGGTGGAAAAGAAAGAAGGTGCGGGAGCTCATTTATTTAGCTTAAGACTAAAATTTTGTGTCAAAATTAGTTTTTGGCATCAAAATTGTAGATCTCTTGCTCCCTTAGTTTGTGAAGTCTAAAAATTGTGTTTTGTGTGTACAATGGCCAGAAGTCAATGTAAAAGTTTCAATGATTTTGTCTATTGAAATCTCAAGCAACAAAGAAGTGGGAAAATGAGGGGTTTTTTTTTTTGGGGTTACGGGTTGCCCTTTCCTACATAAAGGCAGAAAATTGGAAGTCATCTGAGAGATTCATGAACCAAAGAAGAAGAGTGAGTAAAATGTCAACAGGACTGCACCAAAAAGGAAATTGATTTTCAAAAAAACAAACAATGAGGTGGACAAATCCAACAGGACTGCACCAAAAAGGAAATTGATTTTCAAAAAAACAAACAATGAGGTGGACAAATCCAAGGGTTTTCATTTTTAGGGTTTAGAGTATGAGGTGGAAAAATACAGGGTTTTTTTCTTTGGGTTTTTGGAGTATGAGGTGAAAAAATCCAGGGTTTTTTTCTTTGGGTTTTTGGAGTATGAGGTGAAAAAATCCAGGGTTTTTTTCTTTGGGTTTTTGGAGTATGAGGTGAAAAAATCCAGGGTTTTTTTCTTAGGTTTTTTGGAGTATGAGCTGGAAAAATCCAGGATCTTTTTCTTAGGGTTTAGGGTACGAGGGTTTGGGTTCTCCTTTCCACCCTAAACAGCCAAAAAGAAAAAGAAAAGATGGAACATTTTGTACCACAAAAAGGGTTAGGAGATTCCGTAACCGGGACTCGAACCCGGGTCGCCTGGGTGAAAGCCAGGTATCCTAACCATCTAGACTATTACGGATTCCTGTACGCTCTCAGTGAACTAAAATTTACTTAATTATTTAAAGAATTGAATCTCAACGAAGGAACGTAACACTGAAAGACTACACTACTCATCCCTTGTTATTTCAATCCATCCATCCTTTATGGTGTGCTGGTGGTTGCTTGCTCCAACTTTTTCCTAACATCACTCCTTAAACATATCCATTTAAAGCACACCAAGTTAAAACACACAAAATTAGCAACCATTTTCACCATTTTTTACATTATGCACACCCACACACAACCACATAGAGTTTCTATTCTAAGTAGACAAAAACATACACCTTAAATTCCATTGCCTCCAAAGTCAACTTCCAAAGGTGATAGTAATTCCATCCATTTCATTTAATGATTACAATTTCTCATAAAGTCAATGCATTTGTCTTTCATCTCCTTCCACTATTGCAAAAAATAATTTAGGTTATATTCTCATGTCATTGCATTGGCATATTGTTCAAAAGGGAATTTACTTTATGTAATCTATCTTAAGAAAATTTTAATTTTTGTGATTGTTCCATTGCACGCCTTATCATCTTTTGTCACTTGCATGCATTTTGCAAAGCAAGTAGATAATTGTTAGAACTCCAATTTTAAATCAAAACACACTTTTTTTTTGTCTCACTACTTGCACATAAATGAACTCTTACAAATTTTCATACAAAAATTACAAATCTTAGTAATTACTTGCAAACCCTTGATGGGCTTGGACAAAATCATTGGGCCAAAAAAATTGGATAGAATTTAGGAGGTGATGACATGTGAAACAACCCACAAAAGAAACCTCATACTTCAAATAATCATTTTCAGCTATTACCATTGTATAAGAATGTTCATGTAATTTAGTTGTGAATGAATCATCCACATTTGATTACTACGGTTCCAATTGTTAACTTATCATGTAAACCCTCCTCTTCCACCTCACACTACCTAGGTAACTACCCATTTAAGTGGGTAACAATTCATCCAAACTTAAAATTAAGTCAAAAAATGTTAGACTCCAATTAACACCTAGTTCTATCAAATCTTATCAAAACCATGTCTTCTATCTTATCACCCATGACCATGATGTTTACATTTAACAATATTGTTAGATGTCTATGTTACTTTGTTGTTACCATCATCATGCATCGTCTACACATGTTGAAAAGGTAACATAATGGCAATATTATGACTGCCACTTTGTCTCCAAGCTCAAGAAATTGCATAATTTGCAATTCTCCATTCCATTCTTCAAGTTCCTTGGGTTGTTTCCATTCCATTCTTTTGTTCTTTTTACAATTGTTATATGATACTATTTTCTTCTTCTATGATTTTTTTCTTGCATCGTTTATAACTTCATTCCTTTTTATGACAATTAATGTGTGTGATGCTCTAATGATTTGTTGCAATGTTGTCTACTTTCAAAGCTCCATTGCATTTTTTAAGTCTTTATTTCTTGTACCATTCATTTTTTGAATTTTTTGTAGGTTTATTCCACTTCATGTCAAAAATTTGATGACATTCTAATGTTCAAGTAAAATTTTTTGAATTTTCAAAAATCTATTGCATTTTAACTATTATGCTTTTGTTATAGTGTGTGTTTTTTATTATGATGTTTGCATTGTTTTGGTGGTGTGCTCAAGTTTGGGAAGGTCACTACACAACACAAAGCTTTGCATAATCAAATTTCTTGTGAAAATTTGAATTTGGTGATGTTGTTATCATTTTTGTGTGAAACCACCAAGTGAATGTTTTGCAATAGAACACATAGTGGCAATGGTAGTAGTGTGAAAACTCTTGAAGCACAAAGTAACAACAATGTGTTCAAATTCTTGAAGCATGATTGTAGCTTGCTACAAATTCCTAAAGTGTGCAACATTGTGAAGATTCAAGAAGCATGCAATGCATAGTGATTGTGCATTTGGGTGGGAGTTTGTGCACATGAAAACAAGATTTTTTGATGAATGTCAATAACATTTGGTTATCAAGCCTTTTTTGGAATTATAAGTTACTAGCAATTTTTTGTTCTATTTTTTTTATAAATTGGAGGACCAATTACCTTGACATGTCAACATTTGGTGTTAGTGCTAACTCCAAGTGTGAATGGACCATAAAGGCCCAACCACACTTGGTGTTTGCGCCAATGCTAGTTCAATGTTTACAATGTTAAAATAAGGTGGAAATCCACATATAACATGCTACATAACATTAAGTTTAAATTGTCATATGACATGGAATTAATGTTTTTTCAATGTTAAATGCTAGTGTGTGATAACATTCAAATCTTCAAAGTTTTAAACATTTTAGAAAAAATATTGATGTTACATAAAACTTCAAAATATGGGCAATTAACTCAATGTCAATTAATGTTTCCCTTTATTTCCAAACTTTCACTTACTCTCTATCTCCTCCACCTCTAGTAATCTCCATTGCACTCTATGTAACAATTCTACACACAAAAAATCTATGCACAAGATTTCTCCTCATTTCTTTATTACAATTCTATCATTACAACCTATTGTTGCTCTATCGTTACTCAATTGTCTACTACAACAAAAGGTTGAACTATAATTTATGTTCTACATGCAAGTTTATAGAGCTCCATCTATAGGAATGGTTGTTGTGTTGTAGTGAAGGATAGTGTTGAACATTTTTTTCTTATCAAGATTGCCACGTAGATAATTAGAATTGAACAATTGACATTCAAGAATAGTCAACAAACGTTGTCAACAATAAGTCAGTTGTGAACATTTGACAAGGAGTAGGACACCAGTCACAATCACCTTCACCAAATGGCAACAACAACAAGTGCAACAAGTGGCACCCTTGCAAGTACATGCAAAATCCATTGCCCATTTTCCTACAAGAATAAAAAATCGAAGAATAAAATGAAAGAACTATGAAGAAACAAATGGTCAATGAATATTGTATTAAAATCAAAAATTGAAATGTTTGAAGGTAATGAAAGAATGTGATACTCTTCTGCAAACATTATAATCTTGATTGAAGATAACAACAAAACATCAAATGCAATTTGGAAGAGCAAAGGGAAGCAGAAAACTAAAGACTCAATTTGTGTAGAAGTTAGATCAAGAAAGCCCATACATATGAAGAAATCTAAACATGAAGCAAGCTAAGAAGTTATTAACTCAAAATATTATATGCAGACAACAATCACAAAATGGAAGTGTATTTTTGAAATAGGAATGGCTTATTCTCATTCTCATCATCACCACAATGAACCAACATGCAAAGATAAATGGAGGTCTTTGTATGTAGATTTAAAAAAATACATGACTACCCCAATGTCACAAGCCACAATGAAGAATATTGGAACATGTCTATATAAAACAACATTTCGTAAGGATTATCGAGAAACTTTAACAAAGTGTTTTTGAGTTCATTGACAATTTCATGAATAATAGACCTTGCTTCAACCCCTCGCATTTAAAAGATTTCATGAATTCGAATGATGATGTCTATTGAACGGTATTTTTTCATGATTCTTCACCATGTGAAAATTTGGGGTTTAATGAAGAACTCAATTGTAAAGAAGCCATGGGAAGAAATGCATCACCTTTTGCAGCTCGTGATCCAATATTACATTATGTGAAAACATTGGAGGAAGGGAATAGTTGGGCAATTTGATTTGATTTCCACATTGTTGGGCATAACACATTATTCAATTTTGCTTCTCCCCCAACTGGATTCACGACCGTTGTGATAACTAGAGCTTAACAAAGTCCTATAGTTCAACCTACATTTCCAAATCCAACTATAGACAATACAAATGTAAAAGGGGGACCATGTGCATCAAATCCAATAACAAAACAAACTACACAACCATTACACACTCTAAGAAAAAATGGGCATATTCCTTTACCACAATGCACAACAAAAAATATATAACCATTTACAAATAAAAACACACAACTAACTACAAACTAAAGCACAAAACTAGTTGCAAACAATGTCTTTATTCAATCTCGTCACAATGTTGGGAACACAAGGGTGAAATGAGAATCAAGTATAGCCCACAAAAGTCTCATTGAAACAATTCAAAAAGCTAATATAATGTTGGTTGATTTGATCGACCATATCCATGAGGTCAATATTCAAATCGAAGTTAAATGAGCATGAACACAAGATGAGATTCTACAAAAGTAGTTGGAATATTTTAAATTCAACAAAATAAAAATCAATTGAACTTTGCAAAACATGGTCTAAGTGATAAGAAGGCTTATAGAAGTCATGGCCTTGGTTTTTAAAAGAAATCTACATGGTAATACGCCCCCACCAAAACTTGCAATGGGTGTACAACATGTTAACATGACATCAAACAAGAATATTACATCACAAGAATAACATGAATAAATTTTTAAACAATCTTGTACTTGAAAAAAATTGCATTTGCATGGGACCATTTTTTTTTAATTGAAAGAATGCCAATAATATGGTAGGATTGAATACTTCATACATTGTTAATGATGTTGTGCATCAAAATAAATCTTCAAGTTGTGATAATTTTGCTCTTGGAGAATTCTTGGCCCTAAATGTGAACATTTTCATCTCCATGATGTAACCCCTTAAAATTTTGTGCATGAACATCTTGCATATTTTCAATTTGAATCATTCACATGAGCTTTTCCACATCCACCTCTTTCTTCCTTGATGACAAATTATGGAATAAACAACATGTAGAAAACACATCAAGAACAATAGTTATGTGCAGTTTTGTCTCTTTCATAAACATAATAAAAGTTTGTTTCAATATGTCGAATGTATTTTCAACAACTGACCTACTCCTCTTGTGTTTGCGATTGTACAACAATTCCAAAATTGAATAAGCTTCCCCACACTACTACAAAATGCGTGTGCAACTACTTTCCAATTAGTCCTTGTTCATTAGACCAGTGAATTCACTACTTTCCAACTAGTCCCTATTTACTAAGACCAGTGAATTCATTTAAAATCTAGTGAAATCACTTGGCGTATAAGGACACCTTTTGTTGTAGTGCCATCTTTTTTATGCAATGTCATAAGACATGAAAGTAATAGGTACCTCATATCTCCAAGCAAATAAGGTGGGATTTCATTCTATGACCCAATATCCATGTCAAACCCATGTATTGCACATTGATACAACTTGGACTTCTTCAAAACACAAGAATCAACCACATTCCTAGGCAATCCCACATAAACATCCATGAACCGTTTTTGGTTGTCAACCACCGCTTGTGCAACCACATTATACTTCCCTATCTTGTGAAAAAAGTAATCCTTTCACAAGTAATCCTTATAATACACACTAGATGGTTTTACTATGGATATATGGGTGCCATCTATTGCACCCATCATGTTGGGCATGCCACAACAATCTTTAAAATTGAACATTACAACTCACATCTTATTAACCATTCGCCATGTTATTAATTTTTTGAAAATTAAATTGATTGCCATGACCACTTTGCGAAGTGCAAGTGCAACAATGGATTGACCAATGGCAAACAAATAAAGTTAGAATATTTGCACCTTATGCAATTTATAGATTGCACATGAAATGAAAATTTCAACAGGAATTGCTTTCTATACTGAGTATCATGTTTTGAAATCAATAATTACAAATGTACATAAATGTATATTTGGACATTCAAAAATGTTCAATCCACCTATTGTTTTCATATTTCGTCCATAAAAAATGGTTGAATCACATAATTTATCATGGTTTCACCCAATGACCAAGTTCATCACCTAATCCCAACAAACAACATGACATCTTGTAATCATGTAGCAGAATGGATGTTAGCAAGATTTTAGAGTTGAATTGATGGTCTCTATACAATTATTTATACAATGATTCAAACATGAAAAACAACAATTGGGAACTTGACTGTGGCATCACAAATAACTCTTGTAAAGCTTGAATCAACAAAATAAAATTAGCAACCAATAATGACAACTCTTGTTGATCCATCATAAACGCCACAACAATTACACCTACAAAAAAATAAATAAAAATGGATTTCGTTTCATTTAACAAATAATTTGGAGTAGCATTTTCTTTTTGGGTGAATTTTCACATAGTGATGACAAAAAGAATTGAAATATATTGAAATTTCTTAAATATTTAGTGTAAATTTGAAAAAAAATTGCCCAACATCGACGATGAAATGACAATGGTACGTGTTGCTGAAAGTTAGGTGTGGACAACTTCTTAGTTGGTAAGGCATCTAGTGTTAGGTTAATGATGATAATTGCCAACCAAAATGACCTAGCTAATGTTTAGGGTGTTAGTGCAAAAGCTAACACCAAGGCCTAAACACCAAGTGTGGGGTTACCTTTAAGTATGACAAGCAAGGCACTTGGTGGTTAGTAGGTAGGTAGAAATACATGTAGAGATGATTAGTACATAGCTAAGCACCATGATAAGCTATGGTTAGGAATACAATTTAGAAAAATGTTTTCTGTCCACACACACACACACACACACACACACACACAAAAACAACATGGTGCCTTGTGTGGGTGCTGGAGCCTGGTTCACTCTGACCCTTGATGTCTGGGCCCCAGAAGGTGGATTTGTTTGTTGGCTGACACAGAAAGAAACTCTCATTCAATCCCAAAACTAGAGAGAGCAAGGAGATAGAGAAAATCTTGTGATACTTGGGGAGAAATGAAATCAATCAATCAATCATTTGGGTCAGCAAAGATCACACACCTTCCAAACCATTGGAAGCTTTGCTTGTTGTCACAATTGCACATAGTATATATATATATATACTTTTATAAAGAGCAAAAGGTCAATGGAAAAGCCAACTGAAATATTGTCAGATGCCCTCCCACCCCACTCCCATTGCATTGACAATCACTCTCCATTGGAGGATGACACTTGAAATACCCAAAACCAAAGGTTCTTTTAAGCTTTGATTTTTGTCCTGCTTGATCAATGGAGGAAGCAAATGAAGCAAAACCTAAAATCAGTCCCACCACCACCACCACCACCACCCTTGCTTCCCCTATATTTTTGCCTCTTTCTTTGTAGAGTCGTGCCTCGAGACGTGGGCATTATTCCCTTGTCTTTAGGTGTTCTCTTCCATTTATACACCTTCTTGCCAACTAAGAAGGTTATGTACTCTCTCTTCTTGTAAAGTCATGAATTTTGTGTTGGCTTTGGTATTTTGCTTTTTCCGGGGAGTCAATAAAACTCATGAAGACCCATTGAAAATTTACTTGTGAAATTTGTGGATGGTACGCTCTAAAGTGGAATTTAACCTTTGGAATCGCCAATTCTAAAGTGGAGTTACTCATACAAGCCCATTGAAAATTTACTAGTGAAATTTTGTGGATGGTTACATTCTAAAGTGGAATTTAATCTTTGAGAATTGCCAAGGCCATCTGTTTTCAATGTCCTTGATGATCTCGAGGCTTTAATCCCCACACAAATATTTGCTAAGCATATTTGGAGATCACCTTATATTTGTGAACAATGCCTTGCAAGTCCACCATTTGTGTAGCGTAAGGATCACAAACCCAACCCAGTCCTTTTATTTTTGGGAATGAGGACGAGGTGCAAGCCAAGAGCTAAACACGAGACTTGAATACCCATAACAACCCAAATTCAAAGGTCTTTTGTGCTTTCAAAATGGACGCATTATGAATGGACACATTATGATCTTATTTGAGAGGTTTAGGGTTCAGTACCTTATGCTTAGGGTCGGTCCTTCAAGGTAGGTGTGAGCATTCTCTTTTGAGGGAGAAATTGTATTGAAAGTAAGGTCTCCTCCTAATTACTTCCCCTTGTTACTACTTCATTATTGATGAGCATTCTGGCTCACTCTGTCATTAATTAGCCTAAGGATTGGTTTCATTTTAGGTCCCTGTAGCAGAAAAGGAGAGAGAGAGAGAGAGAGAGAGAGCAATCATCCACACTTCTGAAGATGACTCCAAAAACTGCTTGACTTTAATCCAAAAATGGGGAAATAGGAAAAAATGGAAGAAGACACACACAAGTGCAATTTTTCTTTTGTTTGGAAGTAGTACATAGTTTCTCTAAAACATATATTATGTACAAACCCATAATTGAATGCTTATTCAAGACATACACATATATATATAGTTCAAGGTTTCTCCACCAGATATTTTTTTGTAATTTTTATTTTTTGTAATTTTAAATTTTTTTCGGGGACATCACAAAGAAATTTATTGCAACATTGGATGTGCCCAAATTTCAAAATAGGTAGATTTTGAATACTAATAAGCACAAGTTCAAGCAAATCATCCTCATCCAAGACGAGGATAGGTTGGTTTGTTGTCTCCTTTAATTTGGTGGATGATAATCAATCATTTGTCAGCCAAACCCTAAAAACCACATTCTTCTTGGTACATGGGCTTGGTTTCATGGCATTTGGACTTGTGATGTAGTAGTTCTTGAATATTGAATGATTTCTTGGCTGAAAAATATCGAAGGAATTGAAATGGTGCTTTTGGTGTTGCTAGAAAGATCTTGATGAGCTGAATTTAATGGAATTAATTTGGTAAGATTTGGATTCAGAATGTGGGGGAGATATTGATTTTTAAAGTGATTTCTGCTGCTGAAAATTCAAATAAATTCCCAAAAAAACCAGGTTTTGGAAGGAAAAATCAGTTGAGAACATGCTAACATTTTGAAGGCTTACCATTCAATTCAAGCATGATTTCCTTTCATATTTGGCTGTTCAAAAAATTTGATGCATACATTGCAGAACAATGTTCACATGTTGGAGTTTCCTTATTTTGTAATGGGTTCACACTTGGGGGCCAATGGCACAGGCCACACTAGTCCACTATGAAGGATTTGTACACTCCTCTTCATTAAACCCTAAACCCTAAATGCTACTATGGAACCCATGCAAAACTCTATCCTCGTACATGAATCAATGAATATGAATCTCTCTTTCCATAACGCTCCATTACGGTACTCACTCACAAGGTGTGTGAAAAGAGAGTTTTGAAAGTCTAAACTTGTGTTGGGGCAATTGTTAGAAATCACACCAAATAACCCAAGGGTGGTTCTTTAGGAGTGTAACCATGGTTGCGAAAAACCAAACAACCGGTTTCACACAAGGTACACATCCCACGACACACATGGTTATACATGACATGTCGTTCTATCTCCTAACACATCATGTCAATTTTGACATAGATGCCCCCCTCAACATCGCATCTATATTAGATTTTGTAGATCATAATATATAAATGTGTTTTGGTACATATTTTATAGGGAACAACATTTTATGTTATAAGAGAAATTATCTTTAGATATTACAACCAATTACATAAATATATCATTCTATGTGTACATACATTTTTTTAAGGACATGTACATAATTTAGCTTTTGTGGGATTCAAATTGAGTTTTAATTGTTAAAATTTGTAATTATGTAATTCTTTTTAATGTGTGACCTAAAGTCCCAAAATTTCCAATTGCATGCAACCGAAATTTCGGTCACATGTAATTTTGATTGCATTGGCACATTCTCTCTCTATCTCTCCTAAAACAAGTCATTGTCCTCAAGGACATAAATCAAGTAAGTTAGCCCAAAAAAATTCCTCTTTCCCAAGTGGCCTCTTCTTTACAACATGTTTGCATTAGACAAAAATTCATTCCAAGACTTTTTCCAAATTTGTCAAACTTCAGTTTTCAAAATTCCTTCAAGTTTAGCCATAGTGTCCCAATTATGCAATATGCCTTTGCCAATTCAGGCAATATATAGTTAGGGTTTGACACATATTTTCATAACAAGCTAAAAGGTCATATGTAAATTGTGGTGTGTTGTAAATTGAACAAGGGACTGAAATTTGGTCACATGTAAAATGAACAATATTAAAATTTAAAGCTACAAGCAAAAGGGATCCTTTGTTCATTTTTACATGTGAAATTCAAAGGAACATGACCAAATTTTTTGTAGATTTATAGATTGAATTCTTATACATGTGATGTTTATGCATTTATTTTAATTGGGATACTTTTAATTATTTCAAGTATCTCACTAATTGAAATGGTAAAATTTAAAGGAATTAAGGAATTTCTTTTAGGGAAATTGTCATGTGACATCATTTTTGCACCCATTTTTCCTATCACACATGAAATTTGTGTTTTAAGAAATGACAAGCTCTCAAAAAACATGATCAAACATAATCATATATAGTTGAAGCCATCCATCAAAAGATAGAGCACATAATTTTTTGCCTATCAAAAGACATATGAAAAAATGCTATACTCATCAACGATTTTGATTGATATTGGATATTATTTTATTGCAAAGAAAAAGAAAAGTGACATGGAGTAAGAAACCCAAAACCCCTCTTGCTTGGAAAATCAAAGATTGAGATTTTGTAAAAATCTAAAATCCCTCCGCAATGGGGTTTCTATGATTTAAGGCATTGCGCTAGAGCCATAAGCTCTTGGGTTCAAATTTAGGTGGATGTCCTTACCATATTGTAGATAAATATGATATTTCATATGTGTTCATACATACACTTACAACTATAACTAATATGGTAGGTCTGATTGATATTGTAGTTGGGATTGCATGTTTTTAAATATGACAATTTATTGTGTTCAAATTTTGTTTTAAAATGCGTTATGTAGATAAGCTAGCGGTTTATGAATAAGTTCTATAATTTTTTTTTAATATTTCAATATAAAGTAAAATTTGAAGATACTTTTAATATATTACAAGCATATAATGTGTGCATTATAAATAAATGAATGTGTACAATGTACATATCCATGTGTGAAAAATGTATGTGTTTTACAAAGTGTGTATTCAAGTTGGTCTATAACACCTCTCCTAGTTATTGTTGGCTTGTTCACACTTTCCATTAGAAATTCACTATGGTGAATTTCCATGAATTTCATTACAAATTGAGTGAAATGTTCTATGGACTATACCCAAATCTCCTCGTGTCACCAGAGGCGAAGGGTATGCAAATGGTGATGGTGAACAAGTGCACTCAAGCTTGTTGGTGGTAGCAAGGTAGGTGGAACTATTTTGAAGACCTGATTTGGAGCTCTTGGAACATTTTAGAAAACAACTACAGGATCAATGAAGTGAATCCATTTGAACCAAAAGGTAGAGTGACATAGTAGTTAGTCTATTTTACTAGGGGGTGGTCATGCAATCCCTAAGTTTTCCACATTTAATTATGATGGTCGATCACATGTGCAACAAGGAAGAATCAAGTAGGGGTAGGGTGGTTGCATCGATTGAATTGCATAAATTGTAACATGTGCCATAATTTAATGTCAAATTGCAATTTTAGTGTAATATATGTAATCCTACCACCACATTGCAATGGATGAATCCACCAAGTTTACCTCACAT
>Ga0209208_10005043_pt1 | contig 18505 bp, 5 predicted proteins | sample S1TSphfallax_3_FD_187694 | JGI IMG/M metagenome (GOLD analysis project Ga0209208, IMG submission 187694) | Host-associated microbial communities from peat moss isolated from Minnesota, USA - S1T2_Fd - Sphagnum fallax MG (SPAdes) (version 2) | ecosystem: Host-associated > Plants > Peat moss >... | reverse complement strand
CAGATAGACAGACACCATGTTTGCTTTAATATATAAGATATGAAAAAAATATCAATATGGTATTACCTGAGGCAATGCTAACCATATATATACCAGTATCAGACTGGTATGAACCAAGGACGCTTTTTTAATCAATTTTGTAGTTTTGAGAGTTTGGAATTTTTTTTTTCCAATTAATTTCTTTTGCAAGAAAAAAAATTCCAAAAAATTCCAAAACATTTGCCAGACATAAAAATAAAATCACTGGTATGGTAAGTGGTCAGGAAACAGTTTTCTGTTGGGTTCCAGTTCCTTTAGTTAACTATTGTGGTTAGCTCAGTTGCTGTTTTTTAACTACCTATTTACTAACAACCCAAGAGCAGGTTGTTAGTAACTAGGTAGTAAAAACAGCTCTTACCTCTGTATAAACCATTTATTTACCTAGTAGATACGTATTCTCTTATTTATCTACCTATGTATGAGACCTATTTCCTACAAAAATTGGTTACCAAGGTGAAACCAAATATTCACTCAGTTGAGGTTCATCCACAACTGAGTAATAACGGGGGCATCCAGTGAATGGTGCACTGGCGGGTGCTGGTTCACCGTCGCCTCTCTAGCCTACTACCCTTATTGTAAAGTAGGGTTAAAATGTTGGGCCAAAACCATTTTGCTGAGCCAAACTGGCACGTTTTGACTTTTCTTCATTCAATACTACTGTGCAGTGCACCAGTGGAGTTGCTCTAAAAGTAGGCTATTCCTGGAGAAACTGTCTTCATTTTCTTCAGTTTGAACTGGTTGGAGTGAGGCCTAAAAATAAGCAGGGGCGTGACCTTTTCGACACTAGAGCTTCATACCTGGTCAGATTCCTCTCGTGACTTTGACTGAAAATCTGCTTGCTTGCTTGTTGTTGTTGTTGTTCTTCCTAGATAGCTCCCACACTAAACCCATCGCCACCCACCCAGTTTCTGCTAGCCACAAAATTCCTGGTGTTTTTTGTTGCTCAGAAATGGATCCAGATATACAGTAGGCGATTCATGATCAGCATTTTGGGTTTTACAAAAAATCCACTGCGCTTTTTTGTACAAAAAAGCATCTTGGGTTGTACAAAGAAGCTGGTCGAGCTGTAGTAGTAGTAGTAGCGAAAGACTGAGTTGTACTGTCTCTCTGTAATTTCAAGAGAGAATCTGAAGAACAGCTGTTGCTGTAAACGAGAGAGAGAGAGAGAGAGAGAGAGAGGTTTTTTCAGGCCAAGATGATATTTTATATACGTTCCAGTAGTAATTTGAACTGAAGATCTTATAAGAATGTGTTTCCAAAAGTTTGCGAGATTGGAACCTGCAAGCAGTGTTTTTTGATGTGATCTAGACACGGTTTTTTTAAAAGCTTATTTGCAAGATTTTGACCAAGCTGAGTAGTAATTTGTTTTCGGAATATTAGCAGCTGGAGCTTGTTTGTTTGACCTAGTTCATGTGAATTTGCAGCAGTCTTTAGCCATAGCCATAGTTGTTCAGGGGTTGTGATCTGAAAGCTGCTGCTTGAGAGAGAGAGAGAGAGAGAGAGAGAGAGAGAGAAACACAGTCTTGGACTGAAAGAGAAAGTGAATATGGAGACAGCATGATCTGCTGAGAATCTGATTCGGTAGCTGAGATTGGGTAAACAGTTCGCGGAGGGAGGATTCTTGCTTGATAGAAAGCCCGCACAGAAAAGAGACCATAATACCAGTTGGAGCTGAAGAAATGGCCAGTGCAGATTACGGATCAGGGTACAGAGCAGTGATCAAGGAGCTCGGGGAGTGGCCGTCGCATCTGGGACATAATTCGGCGTGTGCAGGAATAGTTACTCATGCAGCTGCATCACCTGCAAGCAAGTATATATCTCGTCAGCAGCTGGTGCAGCAGTTGCTAGCGCAGATGGCTACAAACGATCCACGGGGAGCTGGTCGAGCTGCTGCAGCAGCTGGAAGTACAGTCTCCCTAGAATCAGCAACTAGCAGTCAGGATGAGTCGTCGAAAATGCTGAGGAATCATGGTAACGCAAGCCCGACTAGCTTCGACGCTACTGAATCATGCAGGCTGTCGACGCTAGTAGTGCTCGGCAGTTCAGGATTTCATGAGCCGCAAACTCCGTGGAGATCCCAAACTGCTAACCAAAAACATTACGAGCCCAGCAAGACGTATGAACAAGCTGGTTGGAATCCACAACGGGTACCAGATCAAGGCTCCAGCTACAACGATTCTCTGGGCATGCGCCGCAGCTTGTCAGCTAGCTGGGAAAATGCATCGCCTGCTGCATCAAGTAGGGGGAACACTAGAGAACCGAAATTCTTACCCGAGTCATCAACACGGCGGCAACACTCACGCCGCGTGCCGACGACAACCAAGCTGATGGTGGCAAAGAATTCCACTGAATTCCGCGCATTGGTGCAAAAGCTCACAGGTCTGAAACCAGAAATTTGTCGACATGAGCTTGCTGTCGGTAGTACCGATCATCAACAAGATGCTACACCAACACTAGAGCAGCAGGAGCTCCAACCCATGAAGCTGCAGAGAACTGCTACTGCTATTGGCGATGCTGCAGTTACACCCACTTGGTGGAATATGAGTAGCGAAGAAGCTGGATTAAATCCTGCACAACTGCAGCTAGTCACAGGAATTCATGCTCCCCACAACAATAATATAATAACTACAAGTACCATGCCTATGGATGTGGACGAATACATGGTCAGTTCTGCAGCAGCAGCAGCAGTAGCAGCACATGAGCCAAGATTCAACAATAGTGAAGTTCCCACCACCACTACTACCGGTATCATAAATACTAGTACTACACTGAATGACATTGATCATGATCAGATCAATGCAGCTGTGCAGGATCATGATCTACTTCCTTATTCACAAATAGAAGCAATGTGGCAGCAGCAGCAGCAGCAGCAGCAACAGCTTCATTAAACACCACGCTGATGCTGAATATCATCACTTAACGTCTACTGTAATTAGTCGAATGAATCTGTGAAGTCCCAACTCCAGCAAGCTTCAAAAATCAAGTTTGTTTTACATACATGAAGAGATTTTACTAGACCCATTATCTTCCAAATCCTTGGAAATCAGGCCTCACAGAAATTTTTCCAACACAGAGCTCTGCGCTGCTAGAGATGTATGTATATATTTGTATCTATCTAGTTTTAGTTTGTGACAACACCCACGAATCCCTTCCAGGTGTACTACATAAAATTTGAACTTAGTACTGTTTTGTTGAATTGTAGTTCAATGGATTTAATAGCCAAGTTCTAACATTAAATCCATTTTCTTGTCTTTTCCTTTTTTTCCCCCTTTTGGGGGGAGTGGGTTTTAGCGACCAGATTCTAGTGCAGAATATATCTGTTAAAAGAAGTTCTGCAGTTTGTTGGCTCTGCCCTTCAGGGTAGAGAGATATTGGGATGCATCTTGAAATGGGCCAAAGTTTGGTATCTTTACATTCTAGGGTCATGTGGAGTCCAATGTAGAAGCAGCTAGTCCTTGGGCCTCACCATGCTTATTGCTAACCACCATGTGTTTCTAAATTAGTCTGCTGAATGTTTATCATCCTTAAATGAATGTCATTATAAGAGGTAGAGTACATTAATATGTGATGAGTTTCAACATGCTCTCTGATGGGATATCTGAGGTCTATCGTGTTCAAATTTTTATCATATTTTGGTGCATGGGCAAATGCTTGGCTTTAGAGCTCAATCAATCTTGTCAATTTTTTGATTTTTTTTTCCAGTTTTTTCCACAACACTTTGTACATAACTTGGACTACCCCATCCTTCAATTACAAGTATCCTTGGATGTGTGTGCACACATTCCATTAACACTATGGATATTCATCTCTCATGTTGTACTCATAACAACGGACACACTGGAACCCATAATGCAATTTGCAACACCTTTATCACCATTACATGAAATGTTGACTTTCACATGGGATGAAAACAATTACATGCATTTTTTTCAATCACATTCAATTCTTTTTGTTGACGAATTGACACACCAAAAATGTGCTCACCAAATATGACATTTGCACCCTAGTCGACATTGTCATTGTTGACCCAACATGAACGGATTTACTTCCTTGATCTTGCACAATTCAAAGATTGGTCACCTCCAATGCAACTCAAGCCAAGGAAAAAAATTATCACAACCAACACTTCATTAATATTCCTCCTTTTAGCAATTGAAATATTTGGTTGTTTACACAAACATGTTGATGTGTTTTTACATGATTGTGCCAATGGCATTTGGAGCTTGAAAAGGCGAAAGGGCTTTCATCTTTATACCTTGGTCAATTTTTTTCATCGAAAAATTTCGATCACATTATAAAAGATTAAACATCTTCCAGCTTAAATCGGGCGATAACTATAAGTTTAACTACTTCCCAATTTCCACCCATTTAGAACACACCTCCCATCACCAGAGTTAATTTGTCGCAACCTTTGTTTTGGGCTCACGACCAAGGCAAAAGGGTTGCAAAGGTGCGGGCCAAGAGGAGGCCCAGGAGTCACATCACATACTCCTGGGAGTGTAGGAAAGTGTTAGTGAGTGAACCCTCACACTCCCAAGGTAACTTCCACTTTGGGAGATGGAGTCCCGATGGACTTCTAAAATTTCAGAAAGCGATTTTAGGGGTCAAAACTCAACGGCTTGTGACCTTCTTTATATCATTGGAAATCTCTTGGAACGTAGATGTCTAAAATGGGCTTGTATTATTCACTTGGACATTTGAAACACAAGTTATGGCCAAAAAAAAGGCCAGGAGTCACACTGCCAACTTGACTCCCCACCAGAAAACGTCGAGAATCGACCCGATTTATTTAGTTTTAGACAACGTGCGACATACCATTGGAAAGCTCTCAACAAGAGCTACATTTTTGCTTCAGACCGCACCTCGATCAGAGGTCTGCTCACAACATTATGGGGCTTCAAAGTCGCGAAAGTCCCGGTTGGTGCGATTTTGGGACTCCCACTCGGGAGTCCCGGGGAGTCCCGGGAAAAAAAAACTATTTGGATATAGGCCCCATGGAGAGGTGCAAAGTATACTATAAGGGGGAAGGTGGTGGCTTCCCCCAAATCCAGGCCGTGATGAGTCTTGTGTGTTCGTGTTGTTTGTGGCTCGTCCTAGCACCAAGGATGCTCCAACTATGCACTAACCACCTTGTGTGGGTTGTGTGCAGGCCCGTGTGAGTGAGTGAAACTTGTCAACTCTTCCTAGTCCCATCCCAGAGCTCCAACACGCCCCTCTACCTCTCAAAATGTTATGAGCTAAAGAACATGCCCATACTCCGCCCTCCGTTCTGTTGTTTTGTACTTGGACTCACTTTTGAATTTTGCAAGGAGTTGGGAATGTGTCACAATCTATTATAAATGGTTGTTTTTGACATAAAAATATGGCCAACCTACCCACATGTGGTCAATTTTGAACATGGAAAGATTTTGACATCTACTTTGAAACAACTTGATGTCCTATAACTTCTCCCTTTTCCTTTTTAAATTTTTTTTATACATTTTCTTTTATACAATGTGTCTTTCAGTAAACCTTTATAGGATTGCCTTTAATTTTTCCCTAGTTTTTTTGTTAATTTGCAAAGCTACCCCAATAGGGAAGAGATCATACTATACTTTCCAATGTAAGATTTTGGGCATAAAATTTTTGACTCAATTTCACACAATATGTGAATGACATTGGGAATAGTAATATGTGTGCTTAAGATGGGTGGGCATGTTTTATAAAAGTGCATGTGTCTAGATGAAAAATTATAAATCCATTAAAGGAAGTTTTTAAAACATTTGTAAGAATGGATCGAATCATTCAATTAGAGGAGGAAAAATGTATAATATTAAAAAATATTATTGATGGCAATGTTGAATATCGCATTATTCCATGAGTGTGGTATTTGCAAATGATTGCCTTTAAATGGCTAGTCATAGTGATTGGGTCAAATGTCAATACTTAAATGATGTCATAGTAAAATATTGTTCAAAATTCATGTTTATGGGTGGAGTGAGAAAACATTATCTTTATGTTGGATAGTTATATGAACCCAAATGAGGAGCACCATTAAAGATGTTAGTTTGAACGTGTCATAAAAGATGAAGTCATCATAATATGATGAACTACCATAATACCTTTTTAGGTTCAGCAAAAATATTGTCAATTTTTTTTTAAATTAAGGTTTTTTTTGCTGAATTTCTTAAAATGATTGTTAATTGAAGTCAAAATTTGTTTATTGGTGTTATTTATGTGCCTAACAATGCAGTTTTACATTGAATTATGTCATTCTATCATAAGATTTTTATTTATTTTTCTTTTTAACTTTTTGTATAAAATAAAATTTTAAAAAAATCTTGCTTTTCAATGCTTGATGATATGACAATGATTAGTGCAATATTTTTTAGAAGGAGTTTTCGGAATCAAAATTTGTACTGCGATGCAAAATGTTTGTGTAGAACATTGGTGATGAAGAACATGCAGATATTTTTAAATTTAAATAAATATTTGTCAAATTTTTAATTTAATTTAATTTTTGCATAAAAAATCAAGTTTTCAAAAAATTATTATTATTTGGCAGCAAGATCCGAACCTGGAAAGGTGCACTGAGCTGATTTTGTAATTTTCAAACCTAAGATGCCTGGAAGATATTGAATTTGAGTCATTTCTGTTACCAAAAATTCAACTAAATCACAAAAACTGATTTTGGAAGGAAAGAATAGTTCGATAACAAGTTCATACTTCTTGGGCCATTCCAGTTACACTCACAACACTAGTAGTAATCATAGACTTATGCAGATCAATAGAGTGTTAGATATTCACAAAGGGCATGACAACATCATCAAATAACGTAATCAAATAGCAAAAAGCGCATTACGATGGGCAACAAATCTACGATATAAAATATTCTCAAAAACTTTAGATTTTCAACCCATGGTATTGGCAATTTTGACCTCTTCACAATGGTCAAATATTTGAAATGTTAAGAATATTCCTTTTAACTAGTTGCTGGCAAAGAATATTTGACGACGACGCCAGTGTCTGCTTGTCAAGAATATTCCTCAAACCACCCGGAGACTACTTGAGGGGAGGCTTAGCCCAAAGAATATTCCTTGTTATTCCATACTGCGTGCCAAACTCTATTTGGCTCGGTGGTGACTACTTTTGGTGGTGACTACTTTCCGGGTAAAGTCATTGGCCCCTAAACCCTAAACAACGACAACAGAAAATTTAGTTCACCTAACTCGGTAGTCATCAAACAGTTTTTGCTGATGATTTTCAACGGTTTCAACCAGCTGTTCCTTTTACATTCTGTCCTCATTTACTTATGTATTGACTTCACCATGGCCAATGGCCAAAATACGTCACCTTGGTGAGTGGCCGTCTAATTCTCTCCCTTCTTCCTCTCTCTTAAAACACTCGAAGAATTTCATTTTTTCTTTGTATTTGAAAGCACCTTCCCAGCTTGCAACCATGATGCTTTTTTCAATTTCAACTTAGGGACCTTCCACCATATCCACACACAAAACCTTCTTCGACCATTCAAATTTCAAAAACCTTTCCCTCTCGTAATATTTGGGTGGGTGGGGGGCCTACACCCTTCAGCTACTCACCCAGGAGGCTGTGACCCTCGAATTAGGGGACACCCTCCTTGGATTCTGGCCTTTTCCTATACTTTGAAAAGAATTCTTTAAAAAAAGTAAGTAGAATTTTTTTTCTTTCACAAGTGGTTAGTGTTCTTGGATATTCTTTTCTCATATCCATCTCCACCGTTTCGAAGAGTTCCAAACTCCGTATGTTGTACGCTGCTCAAAAAAATATTAGGGCTTCGGACACCGTACTGACACCACAGTCGTAGCCAAGAGCCTTGGTTTTTTTTTAATCGATTTTTTTTCAATTGGCTCGAAACAAATTTCTGTCCGGGTGGGGATACTTTTTGACATGCATTTGACATGTGATGAGCATTGACGGGCAGAAAAAATTAACACCGGATATGATCGGAAAAACAGATGTGTTTTTACTTGGGAAGGAGGGGATTTCATGATGTTTTTGGTGATGAGCTAATCAAATGGCCCATTGCCAAAAAAAAAAAATCACAGTATCAAAACATTTGTGCTTTGAGATGCACCACAACTAATTAAATTAATTAATATGAATCACAGTATGTATCTAAGCGCTTGGAAAAGCTTAGGCCAAAAATGGTGATGAACAAAATTAGGATTAAAATTTCCACAAAACAATGATGTGGGACAAAGTGTGCATTCAAAATAGTTTTTGGAATAGCATGACCAAAGTCTCATATTGGTAGAAAATGCTAATGTTTGAGGAATATCAAAATATCATCATTTGTTTTTGAAGGACCAATCAAAGTGACCCACTGCCAAAAAACAAAAAAAAAACAAAATTAAGCTTTGGGATGCACTCACAATTAATTAACATGATTTGCAAAAAGATATGATCGTTAAAGGTATATAATATGTACACTTACATGCCTCAAACACGCCCACATAAATGTATTTGACAAATATTTACATCATCAAGTGTAGAGAAACAAAATTATACATCAGAACTTTATAAATGTAAGTGTAAAACATTCGAATGTGTAAATGTGAATCATAAGTGCAAATGATTGACAATTACACAAGATTCACATGCCATACATATGACTATTGACACTTATACACGAGTGTTGTTGGTTTTCTAATCTCTGTATAGAACCTTCAGTCTGAGTCTCAAGTAGCTTTTTCCATTTAACGGAACATGTCCTCTGTCCCCTTCTTCAACTTCCAGTTCCTTGAAAACAAATCTCGCAAAAGTGTATCCAGTTCAAATACCAGATCCAACTAGTGTGGCCTGTGCCATTGGCCCAAGTGTTACCACGTCCTCAACTGATTTTTCCTTCAAAAACCTGGTTTTTTTGGAATTTATTTGAGTTTTCAGAGACAGAAATCACTTTTAAATCAATATCTCTCACATTCTGAATCCAAATCTTACCAAATAAATTCCATTAAATCCTGCTCATCAAGATCTTTCCAACAACACCAAAGGCACATTCCAATTCCTCCGAAATTCTTAGCTACAATTTAATTTAATTTAATTTTCAGTGAAGAAATCTTTCAATATTCAAGAACTTTTACATTACAAATCCAAATGCCATGGAACCAAGCCCATGCACCCCTCCTTGTTCAGAGCTTTCCGAAGATACAAAGAACATGATCTAAAGCACATCCCTGTTCAATGGATCTCATAACTACAAAACAAAGTACCTTCCTTCATAGATAGATAGATGGCTTCTTTCCCATTTTTCAACTTCCAGTTCATTGAAAACAAATCTCACAAAAGTCTATCCAGTTCAAATACCAGATCCAATTCCAGTGTCCACCTACCTACAAACACATAATCCTGGATTGAAGATTTTGTAGATTTTAGTATTTTACAAATAATAAATTATATTTACACGCTGCCCCAGATTGAAGATGTTTTAGGTATCAACATTGCAGAACCAATAAAAAGTTGTCACCTGAACAGATATCTACATCTAGTTCACATCTACTTGTGTCTTGGTTGACATGAAAACTTCTTGAAAGAGTGACTTTTACACATACATATGTGGAATCCATAGTAAATACATGAATGAGTTTTTAGAGTCTAGACAAGTCCTTGATTATAATGGAGTAGGGTTTTTGAAGGTATATATAGGATTTGTTCTCCTAATGTGTTAGACCCCAGTTTGTGTTTGTTGCATTCTTGGGCAGTACCCATCACCTCAAATAGCTGCATATTTCATAATGTTTTGGTGTTGAGTTATGACATAATTTTCAACCACCATGGGCATAAAAGGAGTTGATGCATTGCTTGGAAGAGCAAAATCATTGTTTAAATTCATTTTATATTGAAGCTGGGGTTCAGAAACTCATGAAAAGAATTTTCAAAATTAAAATCACAATGACGTTATATTGTCTTTTGATTCAAGTACCTATTCAATTGTGCAAGTGGGGTTGAGCAAATAGCTACGTATTTCATGATGTTTTGGTGTCAAGCTAGGACACAATTTTCAAGCACCATGGGCATAAAAGAAGTTGACGCATTGATTGGAAGGTCAAAATGACATTAAAATTCATTCTATATTGAAGCTGGGGTACAAGAACTCATGAAAAGAAATTTCAAAACTAAAAGTGGCAATGAAAGTTATGCTGTCTTTTGATTCAAGTATCTATTCAATTGTGCAAGTGGGGTGAGCAAATAGCTATGTATTTCATGATGTTTTGGTGTCGAGCTAGGACACAATTTTCAACCACCATAGGCATAAAAGAAGTTGACGCATTGATTGGAAGGTCAAGATGACATTAAAATTCATTCTATATTGAAGCTGGGGTACAAGAACTCATGAAAAGAATTTTCAAAATTAAAGTGGCAATGAAAGTCATGTTGTCTTTTGATTGATTCAAGCATCTATTCAATTGTGCAAGTGGGGTGAGCATCACAGAGCACAAATGCAACCCCAAAGGTTGTTCACAATGGGTAGATTCTAATGGTTTGTTGGTTTTAAAATCCCCACTTCAAAAAGTATTGGGTTGACACAAGTCTTCTTCCCTTTGATGTGGAATCCTCTCATCTTTAGAACTTGAAATCCAACATGGACCATTTGTATTGCCTAATGTCCCCTACTGATGTGGACCCAAAAAATTCCTTGACTTTGTAGAGCGTTATAAGTAGCCAGATTTCTTAGAGTCTTAAGTTTCAATAGTCGCAAGTTCTTGATGCATTTTGTAACCAGGGCTTTATACTTTTGGTGTCCTATCTATTAAATTACCAATTATTGGTTTTAAAATATTAAATTAGTTATGTAGACGAAGACTTGCTTTCCTTTGATATGTGTAATTCATTTTATTTTCACCCAGTGAATAATCAAATCCTTAATTCTACCTATGGGAGCTATGTTTTTTTTCCCATGTTGCCCATTTGGCTACCTGGTGTTAAGCTCTATATTATCAAGGTGAGCTTAATTTTAGTAGGTGTATGGGTGACAACAAATAGGTAATAGTTCTTTCACTAGCGAGAATGTTTGTTTCTTTTTTTTTTCTTTTTTTTCTTTTTTTTGATAATACATATATGGATGACTTGAATTTTTTTTAATCTCAAATTATGCAAAAATAATCATGTGACGAAATTGAACCCTGACCAATTTGATCTACCATTGTGGCACATGGTGGACTACACATAGAAACAACATTAGTAAACAACACCAAAAACAAGGGTGTTGTTAACTAGTTTTTGCAACCTCCAAGAGTCAAGACCCAAGCATCATTGCAAGGATGTCACGGGCCAAAGCTGCAACGCTGAAATTTGAAATCTCTAATGTATAATCACATAGGGTTCAAGGCGAAGTGACTAGGATCACGGAAACAAAACCCACCATAAACTAAAATTGTCACAAAAACCTGAAAACATCATCCCACAAGTTACAACTTACAACCAAACAAGCTTAGTAAGAGTTCAAAAGTAAACAATAACCTCCAAAAATTGCAACAAATGACAAACCAAAAAGACTCAAGGGAAAATGGTATGCTACATGGGTGTTTACAAGTTATGGTGTACACAAAAAATTGTAACAAAGTGGTAGTTTTCAATACTTGCAATGCTTTAATGCATGATGGTGAATTTTAAGAAAAAAAAAATTGATGAAAATTTGTCATAAATGATGGGTTATATCCCAATCTATCAATATGTTGTGGAATTGATATACATATTAATTATACACTTGTCCAACAATTTTTTTTTTAACTTGTAAAAGATTTGAAGCAGTTCAATAGCCAAATAATGCAATTGTCAAAGGTAAATAATTTTTTTGATTAATATTAAATGATTAAAAAATATATTTGTGAGAATTTAGATGTTGTCACAGTCTACTACAAAGTGAAAATATACTCTAAAAATGATTCAAATAGTTGCAAAACTTGATGATGTATTTAGTCATATATTGAATATGAATTGATTGTACCATTTCAATTATAATTGAAAAGTTTGACTCACTTGATTTCACAAAAAAATTACAAGTTTTTCATTCAAACAAACATAAATGTGTGAAACAAAACATTTTGTTCATAAATCATTTTGATTTGAAAGATGACAAAAATTATGTTGGAGGAGGCCTTTGTATCAAAATCCATTTTATATATTTATCAAAATGCAGATGAAATCAAAGAAAAACTACCCCCAAAATATACTCAAAAAATAATACATTTTTTTGCCTAAAGCAACCCCCCCTATAATGTGCTTTCACCCTATAATGGATTGGTGTATGACTATTATTAAAATAATGTCATGTAAATCTAATATAAAAAATCCAAGAATAGATTGGATACAATAGAGATGAAATTTTGAATCTTTTAAATAATTAAGGTCTTTATTTTAACTACATTTTCATTTTAAAGGAATCAAAAGGAATGTATTAAATAATGTAATTGATTTCAATTTTCTTTCATGGGTAAATGCAAGGTAAAGCAATTCACTTTTTGTGTCACAAACTTGATTTTTGCAAATGTTTTATGTTTAAATGCCTATGGTGAATGATTTCATTTTAAATACATTAAATGATGACTCATTCTAAACTAACAATTTGATTATGGAGACATTTGCACAATTTTTTTTTGAAAGTAAATTTGCATTCATTGTTAATAGTGAACTTTTGAAATAAAAAGTATGGATTCGTTAGTTGACTGGATTGTTAAAAAATTCAAAAATTCATATTGAATTCCACTCCAAATTTTTTATTGTGATTAAACATGGGTTGAAGAATTAAATTATAAAGCTAAATGTGAAATCTTATTTTTGTGAAACTATAACCAAATGGTAATTATGCACTTTTGAAAGGCCAAAATTGGACCTTGCTTTCAGAAGTCCTTTTGGATTGAATTTTTTTTGTTTCTAAAATTTTTTGTGCCCCATGGGTACATAATTGAAATATCTAAATGGGCTCTTATTCTTATGGACTTTATGAGTTTTTCTTTTAGGATGTTCAAAATGATTTTACCATACCAACTAATAGCAACATTTTTCAATATGGGTTTTGACTTAGTTTTAAGAGGTTTCATAAGTGACTTAAACTTAAATATTCAAAGATTACATTAATGGAAACCTTAGAAGTTGAAACCATATATAAAAACTTGCTTGTGATTCTTGTGAAAGATGTATTTGCTTAAAATGAACCATTAAACTATGCATTTGCATGCATATATCTGTGTTTGGTAATGTTCATATAATGCATTTGATTAGATAGTATATGATACAATAATTGTGAAGGCTATAAAATCCATTCCAAAAAAGTTTTAAGGAAAATCATTTTATTTTTTTTGTATTTCGTTGATTTTTGTGTTAACTAGGCTTAAATTTGGTGGCCCCAAGTGTTAGCAACATGTGTAGGAAATAATCATGCATGAAAACGTGTCAAGTTGTTTATAAAAGTGTATGTATTTATTTTTTACATTTTTGGTTTTTTATCAAAATATTGATACTTAATTACATTCGCATGCAAAAAATCACCACCACCATGAAAATTAGAATAATTTGAATTATCCAATATTTTTCATTTAGATTTATTCCATATAGATTTTGTATTTAGAAGATAGCAAAAACAAAGTCCTTAAGTCTTATGTCCAAAAAGTAATACCCCAACCATGGATGTCCCATGTTGCCAATGCCACAATAATTAAATCAATCACCATTTTATCAACAAAAGGTAGTATTCTTCAAGCACATGTTTCAATGAACTCAACATATTGATACATCAAATCTTTATGTTATTGATTAACTTGTTGCTTTTGTTTCCATGATTTAGGCCAATTCAACCAACTCTAGGTGGTGTTTTGGAGACTTGCAAAAAAAAAGGGTAAAAGGAATAAAACAAATCCTCTAAGCATGCCACCATAAGCAGATCAAAAAAAATTTGGATTACCAAATTTGTCTTGTGTGTGCCATATAATGGATCCCCATCAACAAAAGAGTGTGCAAGTTTCAAATTTGAACTATAACCCCACCCAAAGCACTTTGAAAGGTATTCACACCATCTACACCAAAAGACAGCAACCTAGAAAACATCTTAGCCTTTGTTAAGCCTCTAGTACTGAATAAAAAATTCATTATCACCTTCTTCACATTATGGGCATTATGGGCACAGGAACCTTCAAGAATGCGTTTAATTAAAAAAAAACAAGGATTTTGCACCAATCTTGAACACAATAGCCATGGATAAAAACCCAACTCTAATTGTCCATTGTAATCACCTCATCAGAAGTCAATGTTATAAACCTAGTTGTTTCAATAACATATTTGTTGGCTGCCAAAACCTAGTTATGAACATGTCCAACAATCTCCCACCTAATTTTGTCACTACATAGTTTATTGGGATTTTTTTTTCTTCAAAAAATAAACAATGGTCAACAATCTTCATAATTAATCATCAACTTTCCTTTCTAAGTAGCATAAAAATTGATGCAAATTGTATTATTTTCTTTTTGTTGTCCCACTCATCTCCACCTTAAACTTGCTCAAAAAAAAATGTTGATTCATTAATACATATGTTTTTCATTTTCGGCATGAGCACATTTAGGATCCACAACCTTTAACCTTGCTCATTTTTTCCCCTACATGTTTTTCAAATTAATCCCACTCGGGGACCAATAATTTTTCCTTGCATTCAATTATATTACAAATTATTGTTTAATTAATAGGTGGGTAGGTGGGTAGGTAGGTACGTTTGTAGGTAAATAAGTAGGTAAAAGATGTGGGGCATTGTAGTTAGGAGGTAATACCTACCTAATTACCTAATTACCTACCTACCTACATACCTACATTGATTTCATTTAAAAATTTAATTCATTTTTATTTTCATAACTATATTAAATTTCTTAATTCATATAAAATTTAATGTAAAATAATAAATCATAATCATTTTAGGTATTAAAATATACTTTGTGGTATACTTTTATGTATATCAATTGTGGTTACAAATTCAAATAAATTCATTTAGATCAAATTTGATTTTGAATTTTTTTATTTCATCATTTTAAAAATCTATCATGTGTATATTGGAAAATTTCTTAATATTATTTTTTTGAAATATTTTTATACGTGCCATAAATTCAAATATAATATAGTACTTTCATTTTGTAAATAATTAGTTTTATAATCTCATTTGATTTAATAATGGTTTTATATAAAATTTATAGACATCAAATCAATTTCATTTCATATATGAATTACACATTTACAATTAGATTATAAATTTTGATATGTTTTTCAGTTCATAATTACATTTAAATAAAAATTTAAAGCATCATATACATTATGCCACATAAAACATTAAAAGTAACATCTTTAGTCATAACAATCATTCTTGATGACACATCACCATTTATGTCATATTATATTGATTAAATTTAGCCATGATGCTAGATGATTTCCATGTAAATTTTCCATGCTTCACATGTTGTTCATAACATTTGTTTTAATTGAAGTGGAAATTAAACTTAGTCATAATAGACATTACTACTTTTGTAATTAGTCAAAAATGAACATGGTTTGGCATGCTAATCAAAATATACATATTATATAGTCACATTAGTTAAATTCAAATAATGAAAAGGACATGTTTTTGTTGTAATGCAAACAAAATTTCAAGCTAATTCACATTTTCATAAACCAAACATCTTGGAACTTCCTCACACTATTTACTTTCCTAGGTTTAGGTTTCTCTTTGGCAATGGCAAGAATGGCATGAATGGCATTTGGATTTAAAGGGACAAATTTAAACATGGACACCTAAGTAGGCATGACCTACCTAGGCCTATTACTTACCTACTTACCTACCTATTATATGTTTTATAGTAATCTATAAAAACAATTTTAATCTAGGTATAAATTCAAGTGATCAAATAGTCTAGTGTCTACTAATCATATTCTAATCATTCAATATATTGTAACCAAAAAAGGAGGGTGTGAAACCAAAACAATCACCCTATCAACCTATTGGATCTACACAGAATCTAAGTTTCTGAGGTTTTGTAACAGACAACAACCTTTGATCTCTCCTTCTCATTCTTCGTACAAGAACTCACTTGCATACACTCACGACTCTTTTAGACATACACAGCTTGCTCTCATAGAGCATCAGCAACTTTGGTCACAAAATTTAGAACTTAATCCTTCATTCACAAAACGTTCCGTGACTACATGCTCTTGGTCCCTAGCAGATTTATCACCGATCGGACATCTAACAAGGCATAGCCTTTCAAGTCAGAAACTTACAGAATGCAGCAAATGCAACCTCACATCACTCTTCTTGACTGGAGACTTATGAGATGTGATTTCGCAAGTCTAAATTCATACAGGAACCTCTGATGCAAACTCAACTGAATTCGAGCCTACCAGTACCCCTCAAAGGATCTGGCTCTCATGTAGATACAATCAACAGATCTCTGGTCTAAAATCCCATTTTGTTCCTTACTTCAGATGATGCTTTCCAGAGAACAAATGCAGCCACTTGGTTAAGTTACCAGCGCAGCGGACAGTATCTGTAACCAGCCAAAAACTCTATCGATGAGTAGACCTCATTTCCTATCTACGCATCTCTAAGTTGTCTACCACAATCTACACTGATCTTCCATCTACTGCCCACTCTGCAGACTCAAGGACTTGCTCATAAAGCTCTCTCTCTGCCTCACCAGCCTTCTTTTTAGCCTTGTCATTTTCCCTCCTCAACCGCCGTCGTTCCAACCGCCTCAGCACATAAATGCAGTTCCACTCCTCACCATAATCTGCGCCGCCCCACTCATGTGTGATCAACCTTCACGATCCTCCAAAAGCAGCCGCCATGCATTCCTTGTAGTAATGGAGAATAATGCGTAGCCAAAACAAATGACGGTTGCAAAAATTAAACACACACAACAGGTTGTGCGGTGACCCATTGTTCGGTCACAATATGACATCTCAACGTTATATATGGCTTGTCATCTATGATTTGTCCTTAATGACTATAAGATGAAAAGAGTCATGTCAAACATTCAATGACTACTTGTCCTTTGTTATTCATCTATTACAACTAAAGGCCTTTAGTCATATAATGTCCAATATGATTATAAAATCAGTCATATGTGGTGTCATAGATTTTTAAAAATCTTAATGAAAAAGGTGTAAGTTTAGGAGTTTGTGCAAATTTTTTTTGAAGTTCCCTTTGCTTACTCAATTTTGCTTTAACAACAATTTCCAATTTTACATTACTAAACCCTTTTCAAAAAATAAGTTTAAACCTAAAGTCTACAAGCATGCTAATCTTAAGTGCAATTTATAAATTTTCAAAAATCAAATGATGAATATGGTGGGCCACAACTTCCAACTTTCCAGTGCAAAGCAAATTTGATTATTTGAAGATTTAAAAATACCAAAAAACAAAATAGAATTGAAATATGTAAAGGTTCAATGAAAAACTTAATTTGTGATTCTGCAACGTGCATTACAACTTCCCTCACCCTTTGGCCTTGATGCATGACAATAACTAGTGGCCACAAAATTTTAATTTTGATGTTAAACTTTTGAATATGAACTAATAAAAAATCTCGATTCAAGAATGATGTAATGTGCAATGTGGTCCAACAATTGATCACACCCAAACCATTAATCAATTATCAAAGTCTAAACTCAACAATTACCATTTCAAAATCACAACATTGAATTTGTAAAGTTTTCCAAAATATTGCAAATGGTGGCTTGCTTTTAAACTTATAAGAACTTGAATGAAATTCATGATTCAACAAGAATTTTGCAATATAAAGATTCAAGAATTGAAAAAAATAAAAAGGTTACAAACTTCATATTTATAGGGTCAAAGAAAGATAAAGTATACATAAAAAATAGACATCTCCACTTTAACCTTATGTTGTTCATGTAACTACCATAAAGTCACATCAAATTAGGTGAAAGTATGTGTCAAGTAGCATTAATTTGCTTTATTAAGTATATAAAAATCTAATTCTAAAAAAATAAAAAGCAAATGAGTTTTTAAAATAGATAAAAAGTACATTTGAAACCAACTAAAAAATATATGTTCAAACCTACTTTTTGGTTAGAAAAATTAATGAAATAAATATCAACATATGTTTTCGCAAGTCATCAAAAAAAAAAATCTATTTCCCTTTTGTAAGAACCTACTTTCACCTACCTGACACCAAAGCCCATAGTGAAAAATAGACGTCAAAAGCTACTTGTATTTTGAAAAACCTATTTGAAACCTACTTTTACAATTTGAAATATGAAAATCAATGCACATTAGTGTAACCGTATATTATATTTAATCATTGAAATGAAAACATTCAATGTTCCACAATTCTATGATGGGTTTTGTTGTTATTTAAAATCTACTTGTTCCAATTTTGAAAAGGTAATCAAGTTGTTCAGTTTATCTTGCTTACACCCTATAATATGTTTAAGGTTTGAAATAAAGCTTGAA
>Ga0209208_10005042_pt1 | contig 18509 bp, 20 predicted proteins | sample S1TSphfallax_3_FD_187694 | JGI IMG/M metagenome (GOLD analysis project Ga0209208, IMG submission 187694) | Host-associated microbial communities from peat moss isolated from Minnesota, USA - S1T2_Fd - Sphagnum fallax MG (SPAdes) (version 2) | ecosystem: Host-associated > Plants > Peat moss >... | reverse complement strand
CAGCATATGCGTATTAATCCAAACCGTGCCGGCATTGATCTGGCGCGCTACCGCCAATGCTTTCTCAGAATCCGCTGACCAGACCGTGGCGCCCAAGCCATATTCCGTGTCATTGGCCCTTTCGATCGCATCCTCGATGCTTGCATAGCTCAGGACCGGCAGCACCGGTCCGAACTGCTCTTCTCGAACGAGCCTTGCGTTGTCGTCGATGTCCCGGACGATGGTCGGCCGGATGAAATAGCCGGGACCCTCGGGAAAGGTGCCACCGGCGATTACTTTTCCATCATGACGAGTCTCTTCTATTAAGGCGCGCACCTTGTCATACTGCATTTTGTTTTGCAGGGGACCCATTTGGGTATCTTGCTTCGATCCATCGCCCAAGACAGTTGCGTTGGCCAGCTTTGCCAGTTCGTCGCACAGCTCTTCATACTGAGACTCGTGAACGTATACGCGCTTGATAGCCAGGCAGATCTGGCCCGCGTTCGCCATGGCAGCGACGAATATCTTCGGTGGGACCGTCTTCAGGTCAGCATCCTCCAGTACGATGGCGGGATCGTTACCTCCCAATTCAAGCGTGAGACGCTTCAGAGAACTCGCCGCTGCCTGGATGATCTTCTTTCCAGTGGCGGTAGAACCGGTGAAGGAAATTTGTGCGATATCAGGATGCGAGGTAAGCATGGTGCCGAGGTCATTTACATCGGTAATCATGTTGAACACGCCAGCGGGAAGGTGAGCATTGCAGATTTCTGCAAAGCGAAGGCTTGTCAGAGGCGTGGTTGGTGCTGGTTTTGCCACAACGGTGTTGCCGGTCACAAGCGCCGAGGTAATTTTGACCATCAACAGAATCATTGGAGCGTTCCAGGGGGTTATCGCGGCCACGACTCCCAGCGGCGTCCGATGCCTGATCACTGTTACGGTTTCAGTTTCTTTCAGAACCTCATCGGTAAGTTCCATGCTACTGAGCAGTTTGAGAAGTGCTACCGAACCATGAATCTCCTTCGTCGCTTCGTGCAGCGGCATCCCTTCTTCTGCAGTCAGGAGATGGGCAAATTCTTCAAGTCGGGCTGCAAGTGCGTCGGATATGGCGTGGATCATCGCGCGCCGAGCCGCATAGGTTAATTTTGCCCAAGCAGGAAATGCTTGCTTTGCCGCTGCAACCGCATCATTCAGTTGTTCCGCATCTGCCCTCGGACAATCGGCCAACAACTTGCCGGTTGCCGGATTGGTGACTTCCATTGTCATGGAACCAGGCTTCAGTTGGCCGTCGATAATCAAGTGAAACGCTTCCATGAATTCTCCTTCTTGCGCTTGGCGTAAGGGCTAAACCATATGCTTAGTGCCGGTGGAGCATTATTCTTTTTCAGGGCGCAGAGGATCGGGGCCGGGTAATAAATCCATGCCGTACCTGCTCAGAAGTTCAGGGTTCGTCGCGAGGAACTCCATCGTCGGGGAAACACCCTTGGGGGGAACAACGCGTTCGGGTGCCGGCATTGCCCACTCCACGACATACGCTTCGAGGCTGGCAGGCGTGTAGCCATTGAGGAATCGCACTGTTTCACTCTCCACGCGAAAAGCGTGTGGGGTATTCCGCGGGACCATGACGTAATCGCCGGTTCGCGCGGTCTTAATTTCGCCGCCGACCCAAAAGGTGATCTCGCCATCCATGATGTAATACGTCTCGTCGGACCAGGTGTGTTTGTGCGGACCTGGGCCCGAGCCCTTAGGCGCTACCTCCTCCATCAGGGAAAAGCGACCGCCTGTGTCGCTCGAATCCGCGAGGACGATCCACAATGTACCGAGCCACCAATAAGCCCGCGCAATGTCATTGTTATGAATGAAGAGTTCCGAGCCGGACATCGGCGTCTCGGCATTTGGAGTATTTGCGGTCATGGTGGCCTCTAATTGAATGTGCGAGGATGGTTGTCTTCCGAGAGAGGGGGTCGTTCCAGGGCTTTGCCCGTCAGTTGGCCCTAGTCACTGGTATCCGAAGCCCGGAAGGCAAGTCGCGAAGAATTCTGTCTTCAGTCGGCGCTTGAGGTACTGCTTTGGTCGGATCGCTTTCAGGTATTGGCTTTCGGGTAAAGTACAAGGCTGATCTTGAGGCGTTCCAGTCGATACTCTTTGAGCGCTCGTTCCACATACCCTCGTAGAGCCATTCAAGGTCCGATAAGACCTGTTGATCATCGTGTGAGCGGCAAATCTGTTCGTCGTAAAGGTAATCGTCCAGTACTCTTGGCACCTGTCCCAGGATGAGAATTCGTATCCTCGGCCACTGTCTTCTGATAGTTTCGGCGACGGTCCCGAGTGAGCGTTGACCTAGACGATCACTCAGTATTGCTAAAGCGAATGCCTTTGTGTTGCGCAAGCTGAAGAGGTCGCCGAGACCGGTCGCCGGTGTGACACAGTAGTTGGCTTTCGTCAGAAGGAGTGCTTTCTCACTGAGTACGGCGCTGTCTGGTTCTACCGCCAGAATCCCGCGCCAGGGCGCAACCTCAGCGTACGCGGCCGCGTGATGATGGTGAACGGAAACGATTGTGGAAGAAGCAGATGAGCGGGCCAAACTTGTCATGAAAATCACCAATTCAGATGCAATTCCGAGTATGTGCGCCCGGCGCGTGAACTGAATGGTTCCTTTAGCTCACCCTCACCTCACCCGTCACCAAATGCGGGGAGGCACTCTTGGCAACTCATGAGCGCCTGCCGAGGTCTGGGACGCCGCATCCAGACCTCGGCGGTTGTGACTTACCTTATTGGGTTTACTCAGCCCATGTGCTGACTTCGACAGTCACACCGCCCGGTGGGATGGCGTAGAAGCCATAGGCGGGTGGGCCACCACCTTGGATCATATCGGGTGCGGGTGCTTCGAAGCCTGCGGCAAGTATCACGGCATGGAGTTGGTTGACGTCTTCCCGTGAAGCAACGATGAATCCGGTGTGGAAGCCAGCGGGATACTGATCGCCAGCCACAAGGTGCTTTTCTTGCAGAAGGATGACCTCGAAGCCTTCGTCGTTGATGAGCCATGAAAGCTTGCCGTTACCGAAGACTCCGACCTGGCGAAAGGAGAATATCTCCATGAAGAAGCGGCTGAGGTCCGCGACATTCGAGGTAGGCAGATTGAGGTGGTTGAGTTTGAACATTACGATCCCCTTCGTGTTGAGAGAAGTCGCATGGATCGAAATGCTGCCCTTAACCCATGCGACGATTATGGCAGTGCGTATGCACTGCCGCCATCGCCGAGGGTTGTCCGCTTGAGGACAGACAGAACTGCGAGTGGGACTCGCAGAGGCCGTGCTTACCAATCCGGCCGAGCCTTTTTCGACATCTATACGATGTCTCCGGTAGGAGTAATGATTCATGTTCAGTTGCGGGGACCATAAATACGCGAATCGCCTCCGATCGTATGGCATCTGAGAAAAAGGAGAATATGAATTATGTTCCTGGTGACAGGCATTACGGGTAATGTAGGAGGTGCGGTCGCGCGGGGCCTGTTGGCGCAGGGGAAACAAGTGCGGGCGCTTGTGCGCGACATCCAGAAGGCCGCGACGTGGGCCGACCAGGGTGTGGAGTTGGTGCGAGGAGACTGGAACGATACGGCGTCGCTTTCGGAGGCACTCAAGGACGTGGAAGGCGCATACATCATGATGCCGCCGACACAGACGCCTTCACGGGGCTTCCCGGAGGCAAAGGCTGTGGCGGCGAACTTCGCTGCGGCTCTTCGGCAGGTCCCGCCGCCCAAGGTTGTAGCCCTGTCCTCTTTCGGAGCGGAGAAGACGAGCGGCTTGGGACTGATTACGCCCCCACGCATTCTTGAGCTTGCACTGGAGGAGTTCTCATTTCCTGTAGCGCTGATACGTGCGGGAGGGTTCTTCGAGAATTATATGTATGGCCTTGAAATCGCGCAGTCAGGCACTATGCCTATGTTCTATGCGCCGACTGATCGTAAGGTCGGGCACATTGCGACAGCGGATATCGGTGCGCTGGTAGTTGAATTGCTGACTGCGGAGTGGAGTGGCCGGCGTGTAATTGAGTTAGGCAGGCCCGTCTCGCCCGATGAGATCGCCGAAGCCATCGGCGAGGTGCTCGGGCGCGAGGTGAAGGCGAAGGTAATTCCTAGGGATGCTTGGGCTGAGACGATGGAACAGTTTGGCCTTCCAAGAGGGTCCACCTGGGCATATGAGGAGATGATGGATGGCGTGAACTCTGGCTGGATCGACTTCGGCCTGGAGGGCACCGAGAAGCTACCGGGAACCACGACCGCCAGAGATGTTTACGCGCACGCCAAGGCCTCTAGCTCACATGCGGGGTAGTCTGTTGTTTACCGCAGATCGGCGATTGGCGTGTCTGGATGTGCATTTTGAACGCTATTTGTGGATGTAGCTTGAACCGGGGACAGACTTGGCGAATCGAGAATGCCCTCAACACTCACTCCTCCGAAATAGTTCCAGGCCCATTTGAAGCATGAGGACACCTTGGCTGGAAGGGTGGTGAGTAGGAATGCATGCACCCCAAGCCAAGCGATGAAAGCGATAAAGCCCGTCAACGTAATGCGTTGTGGGCCAATCTCGGCGATTGCGGCGTTGCGTCCTATCATCGCCAGGATTCCCTTATCAAAATAGGCAAAGGCCGATGTCGGCGATCCATTGGCGTGTGCTGCGATATTTCGGGCACAATGCCAACCTGTTTGCTGAGCCACCGATGCTAATTGGGGAAGCATCTTCCCGCTTCCGTCGCCGGTGTTCGCGAAGTCCCCCAACGCATATATGCACGGATAGCTGCCGAGCGAAAGATCGGGCTGTACGTCAATGCGACCGCCTTGCCCATGTTGAACGTTCATAGCGCTCGCTTAGGGCGCTGCCTTCAACCCGCCTGCCCAAATCGCCAGACTGCAAGGAATCCGGGTTCCATCGGCAAGAAGAATATCCCGGGAAGTCAACTCTTTCACTTGAGTGTTCAGGCGTAGGTCGACGCCACGCTTTCCAGAGACCGCCTTGCATAGGTCTTTGACCTTTGCGTGAAGCCCGATAGTACCTCATCTTTTCCGTTAATAAGCGTGATGACCACGTCTCGCAGGCGGAGGTTCTTATACAGCTTGTTGGGAGCCCTGTGGCAGATGTCGGCGACGGCGCCTGCCATCTCTACTCCGGTCGGTCCGCCCCCGATCACCGCGAGATGGAGCACTGCAGAATTGTCCCGGGCGATCTCCTCATCTGCGGATTCGAATACTTCAATCAACCTCGACCGAAGATGTTCGGCGAATACATCGGAAAGGCAAACTCCTCCACACCTGGGACGGTGAGAAAATTGGCCTGCGACCCAGCCGCAAGAACGAGATAATCACCCGAATATGTGTCGCCATTTTTGCCCGTTACCGTCTTTGCCGGCAAGTCGACCGAGATGATATCTGTCATGCGCACATCGATATTGGATTGTTTGAGCAGAACCGACCGCAAATTGAATGCAGCTTGGCTAGGTGCGAGGCTGGCAGTCGCTACCTGGTAAAGCAAAGGTTGAAACTGCTGATAGTTGTTCCTGTCTAAGATCGTGACGCGGACGTTCGCCACAGAAGCTAGTGCCTTAGCACAATATAATCCTGCAAAACCGCCGCCAACGATCACCACATGCTTCACTGCTGATTCGTTGTCTTTCCCGTTTATATCGCTCATCGTATGACTCCTTTGCGAAGAACCAACCAAGCCATACATGCAGAATCGACCCCACACCACCCTCCTTGGACCCGAAAAGTCGCACCTGCCGGAACTCGCGCTCGTGCGATGGAGTCACGTCGTGAGAGTCGCATTATGTGGATGATTGGGTCTGGTCTATATAGCTCTGAAAGATGTCCTCCTTGGGAGCGCGAGTGTCGGCGTTAGCAAATCGGCTTGCCGGCGGTATTTCCACTCCTTACAAATTCACCATGCTTGGCATTGCGTCAAGATGGGCAAGATGGACTTGAGTAATCCGGTGCGGTTGATGGTCCTGGCAAAGGGCAATTTCACGACGACTTTCTTGAAGACATGAGCATCTCAGTATCTGGCAGGCCTACGCGCCCACGGATTGTTGACCGGAAGAGTGTCTCTTGATGGACGACCTTGCGTCTGACATCGAACGTGACCCTATTCATGACGGACTGCACAAGCGAAAGCGCGAGGGAACGTCTACGCAATGCAGACCGTTGCACCTCTGGCCGGACCGCACAGGCTTCGATTGGGAGCAAAGAGAGGTTATAGCAGTTGTAATTGCATTTGGGAGCAGCGTCCAACCGTCTCAAACCCTAGCTCGGAAAGAAGAACTGAAGTTGAGGTAGCGAGCGGATGAAGTATCCCCTCGACTCTCTTGCAAACGTTTCGACACCGTGGCGGTCAATTCAGTGCAGCTTCTGAAAGATGGGCGTGTAACGCTCTGAGGGCAAGTACTTCCTGGAAGTGTGGCTACTCCGGAGCTTTCAGCCAAATACAGATCAACATATGCGCTGCGCCGTTTTCATTCTCAAAAAAACCAAACCTGTCGTTGCAGCAGGTTAAACCCCCTTTGGAGAAGAAATGAAAAATGGCAGGCCGTTTCCGTTGGGAGCTACGCTGTCTCGAGATGGGGCAAACTTCAGTGTCTACTCTTCGCAAGCCACAGAGGTACAACTGATACTTTTTGGGAATGAATGCGATGCGCCCACCGATCGAGTTCTTGTCCTCGATCCATTATTGAATCAAACCGCTCACTATTGGCACATCTATGTCGAGGGAATCCAGCCCGGTCAACGTTATGGCTATCGTATGAGCGGTCCGTTCAAACCAGAAGAAGGCCTACGTTTTAACCCAGACAAGCTCCTGTTAGACCCCTACGGTCGAGCGGTCGAAACCTCAGGATATCGCCGAGGCGCTGCTGTCGAATCCGGGGACAATCAGAAGGAAGCGTTCAAGAGCATAGTGACCGACACTTCCGCCTATGACTGGGAAGAAGATCAACTGCCTGAACATCCGTTTAGCGAAACGGTCATTTATGAGCTGCATGTCGGAGGTTTCACGAAGCATGCCAATTCGGGGGTAGCTCCTGCGAAGCGGGGTACCTTTGCAGGTTTGATCGAGAAGATCCCATACCTAAAAGAACTCGGGATCACGGCCGTTGAGCTCATGCCAGTGTTCCAGTTCGACGCTCAGGATGCTCCCGATGGCCTGACGAACTATTGGGGCTACAGCTCCGTCTCGTTCTTCGCACCCCATCTAGCCTACAGCTCCCAGAGCGACCCTCTGGGCTGCCTCGACGAGTTCCGCGATATGGTGAAAGCCTTGCACCGGGCCGATATCGAGGTCATTCTCGATGTTGTGTATAACCATTCGCCTGAGGGAAATGAGAAGGGGCCGACGCTTTCCTATCGAGGGCTGGATAACCCTGCCTACTACATCCTCTCGGAAGATCGATCCCGCTACGCGGATTTCACCGGTACTGGGAATACTCTGAGCGGCAACTCGTCTGTCCTTCGCCGACTGATCCTTGATAGCCTTCGTTACTGGGCTTCAGAAATGCACGTCGACGGATTCCGCTTTGACCTGGCGTCAGTTCTTTCTCGAAACCCGAATGGTGTCGTGGTGGAAAATGCGCCCATCCTCATGGATATTGCGTCCGACCCCCACTTGACCGGCATGAAATTGATGGCGGAGGCCTGGGATGCTGCCGGTCTATATCAAGTTGGATCATTCGTTGGAGATCGATGGAAGGAGTGGAACGGGAAATTTCGCGATGACCTTCAAGGTTTCATCAAAGGTGAACCGGGCAAGATTCTAAATCTTCGGCAGCGCCTTCTCGGGAGCCCGGACCTCTATGAAAAAGGAGAATATCCTCCCGAGCAAAGCGTGAACTTCGCTGCCTGTCATGATGGGTTCACGCTAAACGATCTCGTGTCTTACGACCACGAACATAACGAAGCGAATCTTGAGCAGAATGGGAGCAGCAATTACAACAAATTGTCTTGGAATTGCGGAATAGAAGGTCCGACGCAAGACGCGGGGGTAGAGGAGTTGCGGAATCGCCAGATTAGAAACGCTTTGACTCTGACCTTTTTTTCCCTCGGCACTCCCTTGCTTTTGATGGGGGATGAGGTGCGGAGGACCCAGCAAGGAAACAGTAACGGTTACTGTCAAGACAATGAGATTAGCTGGTTCGATTGGAGTCTTTGCGCTTCCAATTCTGAGTTGTTTCGCTTCGCTAGATTGCTCATTGGATTCCATAAGCGTTTTCACCCCGATCCCGAGGGACGTATTCTGACCCTGGCTCAGTTTCTGCAGACGGGTAAGGTTGAATGGCATGGCGTCGAGTTGTGCAATCCCGATATTTCCGATTCCTCCCACAGCCTTGCTGCTACGGGTTACAAGCCAGACGGCAGTGCATTTCACCTGATGATGAGTGAACACTGGGAACCCTTATTGTTTTCGCTACCTGCGCCCACACCTGGAGCAGGTCCGTGGCTTAGGAAAATTGACACGGCACTCAAGTCGCCAAATGACATCGAGGAGGGTGCGGTAATCACTGGAGAAGACGGGCACTACCTGGTCGGACCCCATTCCGTTGTCTTGCTCCTAAACACGCCGCATAAGTCACAAAACGCAAGTCCAGTCGCGTAACGGCACTGCTGAGTTGTTTCCCGCACACATCTTGGGGCTGCGCGACCACCCCGAGTATTGAGCAATTAGGACCATACTCAAGAGCTTTCCACCGCATATCGTAAGCCTAAGGGGCATTCACACACCAAAAGCCCACCACTTTGAAGTCTGTCGGGTACTTGGGATTCCATTCAATGACGAGCTTTATTAGTTTCGCCAGAAGGCGAAATCATGACTCCTCGATCGATTCGATCTGCACGAAGTGCTACCAGACCATCGCGTCGGCGGAAACGGTGAACGAACTTGAGACTGCGGAAGAAAACCATCTGTGCGATCCCGACGGAGAGGCTAGGAGGAAGTATGTTGATTCTCAACGGGGAACTTTCTAGAAACCCCGACAAAGACTGACCGGTCAACGTGTAGACGGGCCAGGTCTTCGACCGGTTGGTGTCGGTCATTTCGGTGATTGTGCCAATAGAACGACTTCCGTGCAACGTCACGCAAGCGCATCACACGTATGAATTGAACCCGACTCGAGTTGTTCAGAGCCAGGTATCGAAACGAGTTGTTTGAGTTTGCTTCCGTCCTCATCTGAGGGGTTTCCGAGGCTTCGATCCGGCCCCCTCTCTTATGGTCACTTCCAGTGTCAACTGTTTCACAAGTCCTAAGGAGTATCCGAGTGGATAGCAACAACTCTCAAACTGTTCCGCTAGCAGTCGATCCAAAGAATTGTATTTTGAGGCGCGACGAGACACTCGTTGAAGCAGCTCAGGCGGGATCCGCCTCAGCGTTTGCAGAATTGCGTAACATGTACTCACGGAGAGTCTATAGGACCATCCTCTCAATCACGCGCAACAAGGAGGATGCAGAAGACGCTCTTCAGGATTCGTTCCTCAAAGCCTACCTGGCGCTCGCCAGCTTTGAGGGTAGAGCCAATTTCTACTCGTGGCTTACGCGCATCGCTATTAATACTTCACTTATGATTCTCCGGAAGAGGCGAGCGCGCCCGGAGACTTCGCTGCATCCGGTCACAGAACAGGAGGAGGATATCCCTCTGTTGGAAATCCAAGATTCGGCGCCCAATCCGGAACAATCCTATGAGCATAGACAACGACACCACTCACTCCTTCGAGCGATTGGAAAGCTCCCTTCGAATTTGCGGGAAGTAGTGGAGATTCGGGCAATGCTGGAGTGTACTGTACTTGAGACAGCGCACATTCTAGACATCTCACAAGCCGCAACCAAATCCAGGCTTTACCGGGCACGTACAAGGCTTGCCACCTCCCGAGCCAACAGCAATCTGTCGCGAAATCATCTCGTCCGGCCAACAGTTGCCGAGTTCGATCGAATGGCTTGAACTATCTCTTCGTCTGTGTTGAAAAACCGAATCTCAGCCCTAAGAGCAAAAGATGGGTTGTATCGTTACGTCGGCTTGCACCAGCTTTGCCGGTTACAAGAGACGCATTGTGCTTCCAATGGCTTGGATCAGAAAAGAAGGCGAGCCCAGAACCTACATAATCACTGCACCCGGTACCTAATCTTGCGCCGAGATATCTGAAACGATTTTTTGTGATCGACGGAATAGCGATAGACCGGCCGATCGCAAGCGCTGGAGTCAATCAACTAAGGTCGGCTAGATCAGACCGATTTAGGACAGGATTGGATTGTGGCGAGGCATTGGTCGGAATTGCTCGTCTGGGCGTGCGCAGCAAGCGTTGAGAAATCTTCTGTGCAGCCCGAAGTTCGACCGGGGCGGAGAACAACTCGAAGAAGCGTTGCAGGAACTTCTCGAGTTTTTCGTAGATGAGGAGGAGTCATGAAATTCAGACAGATCGAACAGTCCCCGAAGACGTTTATCCTCGTGTTTGAGACGGGGGATGAACTGGCAGAAGGCTTATCGAAGTTCGCTGGCGAACAGAAGCTGGCAGCCGCTAGCTTTAAAGCGGTCGGAGCGCTTTCCTCTGTTCGCCTGGATTGTTTAGTTGGGAGTCGAAGAAGTATGAGCCTTCCGTTACTCTCGACGAACAACTTGAACTATTGTCGCTGATCGGCGATGTCGCGTTGCCGGATGGTAAGCCTGTGGTTCACGCCCATGCTGTTTTGGGCAAGAAAGATGGCACGGCTCATGGCGGCCATCTGCTGGGGCTCATATCCGACCTACCTGCGAAATTGTCTTGACAGAGAGTCCCGGCCATCTGCAGAAGTTTGTCGATCCTGAGTCGGGATTGGCGTTAATCAAGCCTTAGCCTCCTGTCTTTCCGTCTTTCAAAGTGACAGCGAGCAACGCGGCCCAGGTAGTTCAACATGAGGTCCGCGACTTAGAGCGCTGATCGGGGTTTGAGTCTTTGTGGCAATCAACTAACCCCTCGGCATTCGTGAGCAATCTTAACCCGGTTTTTCCGAGGACGATCCCATTCGATACACCCCACTTTTAGTGCTCTGTCTGGTAATACCGGCATTCCAAGCCGTCACCAGCGCGGAACCAATTCCTATACGGTACCCCGATGGCCCGTCGCACGGCTTCCTGGTCCTTAAAGATATGGATGGGAGAAATCTGGCATCCGGGGAGCTTCTGCAAATCACTAAAGGGCGTCATCTGAGAAGCAGATTGACGTTCCTGTTCAGGGACGGATCTATAGATGACGAAACGACACCTTTTACGCAGGATTTCGAATTTCATCTGCTGAGCGATCATCAAGTGCAGAGGGGTCCATCGTTTCCGCACCCGATGGATGTGATGATCGATGTCACCCACGGCACAGTCACTCGGAAACAGAACTTCGAGGGAAAAACAAAAGTCGAAACGGACAGTACGATCATGCCAAATGATCTATCAAACGGTTTGCTTTTAGATCTAATCAAGAATTATCCGAAGGACGCGCGGGGAGTAAAATCTCGATGCTTACAGCCGCTTCGAAGCTGCGGGTGGTGAAGTTGGCTATCGCCCTTGAGAAAGACGACACATTTTATGTTGCAGGTACCCCCCACAAGGCGAAGGAGTATGTCGTCAAGGTAAAGATAGGCGGTATCAGCGGTGCGATTGCACCGATCATAGGTAAGAACCCTTTAGATGCTCATGTCTGGATGGCAGAAGGGGCACCCCCAACCATGATTCGTGCGGAGAGCCAGTTCTATGTGGATGGCCCTTTATGGCGGGTTGAACTCTGCGGACCCACCTTCCGGTAAAGCTACCAGAGGTCTTGGCCCCATTGACGGTGAAGCAAGCGCGATTCGCCGAGAGGTTCGGGTTGTGCCTAACCGATTGCGATGCGCGTTTTGCGACCTCTCCCTCCCCAGTTACCAGGATGTCCCAGATAACCAGGCATTCGCTTTCGGTCAGCTGCTTGCTTATGCCTAAGTGATGATGAGCATTGTTGACCAGCTTTGGCGAGTCCGATTGGCGAGACTCACTGCAGTCGCTAGACACAACCCAGTCGAATACTTGCGCAAAGTTCATAGGATCGCCGCTTGCCAACACTGCCGCGCAGGTGACGGTAGAGCAAACCCACGTTTTACGCGGTCAATACCGGGAACTGCCGAACGCAATCCGCCTGAATGAGTTGATGTTCGTTTGTGTTCGTGTTTATAGCGACTCGTGCTTGGAGGAACAATCGATGCAAATAGCGATGGTAGGGCTTGGAAGAATGGGAGCCAATATGGTCCGCCGTTTGATCAAGGGTGGACACACATGCGTCGTCTACGACAACAGCCAGGATGCAGTTGCGTTACTCGTTAAGGAAGGCGCGGTCGGCTCTAGTTCGCCAAAAGAGATGACTTCCAAGCTCGCGTCACCGCGCGCGGTGTGGCTGATGGTGCCGGCCGGCGTGGTCGACAAGACGGTCGAAGAATTGACCCCGCTCCTGGCAGCAGGAGACCTCATCATCGATGGGGGCAACTCTCACTACGTCGCCGATATTCGCCGCTCGAAGGCGGTCGGCGTTTCCGGGGTCAAGTGGGTCGATGTCGGCACGAGTGGCGGCGTCTTCGGGTTGGAGCGCGGATATTGCATGATGATCGGGGGCGATGATTCGTCCGTCCTGTATCTCGATCCCATTTTCAAGACCCTGGCCCCAGGGATCGGTTCGATCGACAGAACCCCGGGCCGAGAAAAGACCAAAAAATCTACTGCCGAGGATGGCTACCTTCATTGCGGCCCCCCGGGCGCTGGGCACTTTGTCAAGATGGTTCACAACGGCATTGAGTACGGCATCATGGCCTCTTACGCCGAGGGATTGAACATCCTGAAATACGCGAATGTAGGAAATACTAAAGAAACCTTCGACGCGGAAACCGCTCCGCTGCGGGAGCCCGAACACTATAAATATGATTTGCAAATTCCGGAGATTGCCGAGGTATGGAGGCGTGGGAGCGTCATAGCATCATGGCTACTCGATCTGACGGCTGCTGCCCTTGTCGAATCGCCAGATCTCGCCGCATACAGCGGGCGCGTCTCTGATTCCGGCGAAGGGCGATGGACAACAATCGCCGCCATCGACGAGGGAGTGCCGGCTGATGTCTTGAGTGCGGCCCTCTTCTCTCGCTTCACTTCACAGTCAAACGCCGGCTATGCAAACAAGCTACTCTCGGCGATGCGATACGAATTCGGCGACCACAAAGAAAAGAAGGAGGCATAGATGGATGGCGACGGAAAAGGAGCAGGTCACAGAGAAATCGACAGAGCAAACACTGACGGGTTGCCTGTTGACGATCTTCGGAGCTACTGGCCGACGTGGAGTCGATCCTGCAATTTCAGGAAGATGGTTTTCAGCTACTCGTACGCAAGTCGACTGAGCCTTGTTGCGTCTTCTCCTCCACCAGAGTTCCATTCAGCGGCGATATATTCTGAGCGATCGGATAGGTCGCTGAGGACGGTGGCCTTGGACAACAATCCTGGACCCTCGTCGCAGGTGATAGTTTTCCTCTTATTCAGAGATTGTCTTCCACGGTGCGACTTTCCAGAGTGGTGGTCCCAAGGACACATCTCAGTACCGTCGTTGAGGATGATGATGATGTTAGAGACAACGCTATCTCACGAGGATCGCAAATATGCCGGACGCAACTCAGTATTCAAAGATGGACCATCACCTCCCTAAGCATGCGGAGACACACACCATTGTTCCTAAATGGCCTCTCAGAACTCGACTGCTTCTGGCAGAGGCTCGCGCAGAGGCACTTTCGACTCGAACTCTCCTACTGTCCAACTCTGGATACCAAGTTGCAACGGCAAGCACTCGAAAGGAATTCGTCGATTTGCGATCCTCAACAATACAACTGGTAGTGTTGAGCGATAGCCTCGGTTGCTTAGGTCTCCGCAGTTTGGCTGAGGACGTACGCCGACAATGGCCCCTTGCTCGAATTCTGATCATCGGCGCAGCCCAAGTTGCGCTGGATGACCCTTTGTATGACGAGGCGGTTGAGCGGCGCATTTCCTCGGCAGATCTGTTGGCAACACTCACCAAACTATCCGCCTACACCCTCAACCGGCGAATAGAGGTATTTCGACCGAATCCTGGCAGTGTTCCGCACGAAGAGGCTTTCGAGCAGAATCGCAGGTATGTCCCTGCGGAGAGCGATCCCACAAAAGAGCCAGGTTATGGTCCGGAAGCGATACCAGAGCCGAGAGACCTGCCGACGGAGGAACACAGGGATTGGAGGGCCGTGTTGAGGAGCCAGTGTGCTCAAGCAGACTGTGTGAAGATTCCTCCCAGCATCCGCATTCACAACCAAATGTAGTGCTGTTTCCGAGGAACCGGATTTTACCCAGGATCCTGAGGTTTGGGAAAACTAGGGTTCAACCAACAGGATCGAACCAATGAAAGGTAGACCACGAATGACGGCGGAGAGGCAAGCGACGGGCACGGTGTGAGTGTAAGGCCAGGGCTGCAACGGATGCCTAGGCTCGGCAGTATCCGTTTCTCATGCGGTCTTTATCCTTTCTTTTTCGCCGTCGGGACGGGCTAGGAGCCAAGCACGACAGGTCTCTTGGCAATCTGTTCGTGAATCTGGATGCGGAGCTTGTAGATGCAGCTTTCGCGAGCGCCACAAAGGGGTTGCAGTCGACTCACATGGCGTGGCGAGGACACTAAGATTGTCGCTATCGCTGCAGGCGCCTGTCTTTCTTCGGTCGCATCCGTCGAGGGCGCTTCGTATTCCGAGTGTCGGCTTGTGGGAACTTTTCTGGCCGAAGGCTTCCTCGAACAATTCTCCGAACGGCTGATCGGCGGCAAAGACTACGGCTCAGCCGCCCCGGTTCAACAAATGGACGAAGAATACGGCATCGAAATGATCGCGTCCAACCGGTACAACGGCAAACAAAGGACTCAGGCGGGAACACAAGGTCGACGCTACCGTAGACGTTCGAAAGTCAACCGTCTATTCGCGTGGATGACCTGATTCCAACACCTTGTCACGTTAAGGGAACAATACATAGAAAACCTCCTCGCCTTCCTCCAACTCCGCTGCCTCACGATCGAGAGGAGCGTGCAAGGAGGGGCTTTGGCATGTGCTGAATTGGCCATACTGAAATGAATGAACTCGATGAAAGTATTAGCTTCAGCCGATTTGTGCATCGCCGAGGAAACCCTATTGTCCAGCGCTCAAAAGACCAACTCCATTCCGAAAAGAATCCTCTTGCCCACGGACTTTAGCCCGTCCGCAGATGCGGCACTCGTAGTGGCAGCCGATCTTGCCCAGCACTTTCACTCGGAAATCTGTCTCTTGAAAGTCATTCCCATGTTCCCTGCAACGACCGCGTATGACTTTTTCCCCGAAGCACAGTTACTTGAGGAGGAGAGGAAATACGCCGATACTCAGCTCGCTGCGCGTCATAGTGCACTTCTTGCGAAGGGTGTGCCTGCCAAGGTCTTTGTCGAAACGGGGAACGATGTAGCGGGGAACATCATGATCGTGATTGATCGAGAGAGTATTGATATGGTGGTCATTTCGACACACGGCATTTCGGGGTGGCGACCGCTGGTTTTCGGCTCGATTGCGGAAAAGGTAGTGAAGCTCGTGCAATGCCCAATCTTGCTACTTCGTTCTACTGGCGAAGATAGAGGTGCTTAAGTTCTCCGGCTAGAGTCCCTGGAAGCAAGGCTCGCGAAATCAGCATGAGAGGTGAAACACGAGCGCGACTGAAGCTGCCCCACCCGTATCTTCGGAGCAGCCAGCCAAGCAGACTCAGGAGATGAGTTCAAAAGGCCTGACGACTGCTGAAGCAAAGGTGCGTCTCCAAAAGGATGGTCCAAATTCGATGTCGGACGCGTCGGAGCATCCCCTTCGAAACGCACTGGCAAAGTTCTGGGCCCCTGTACCCTAGCTACTCGAAGCCTCAATCGTGCTTGAGCTCGTATTGCATAAGTATCTTGAAGTTGTTGCCGTCGCCTGCCTTCTCATCTTCAACGCGGCGCTTGCATACTTCCAGGAAGGCCGTGCTCAAGTTACTCTCAATGCCCTGAAATCGCGCCTTGCCCTGAATGCCTCTGTGCAGCGAGATGGAGCCTGGAAGACCGTACCTGCTGCCGAACTGGTACGTGGCGACCTCGTGAAGCTTTCCTTAGGCGGCGTAGTTGCAGCCGACGTGCATTTGATCGATGGATCTGTTCAGCTCGATCAATCCATGATTACAGGAGAGTCTTTACCGACCGAAGCGGGCTCTGGTGTGGATACCTATGCAGGAGCACTCGTTCGCCGTGGCGAAGCAACGGCAGTAGTCACCGCGACCGGCCCCCGCACCAAATTCGGCCGTACCGCGGAACTGGTCCGCACAGCGCATGTCGCCAGTACGCAGCAGAAGGCTGTTCTGCAAATCGTGCGCAACCTCGCAATCTTCAACGGTGTCGTAATCCTGGTCATGGGGGTGTATGCGTATGCCCATTCGATGTCCAGAAGCGACATGATTCCACTGTTGCTGACGTCAGTGCTGGCGGCGATTCCGGTGGCGCTACCCGCAACATTTACCCTCGCCGCAGCCATAGGCGCTCGATCTCTGGCGAAGGTAGGCGTACTGCCAACCCGCCTTTCAGCCGTAGACGAAGCTGCATCAATTGATGTGTTGTGCGCTGACAAGACCGGCACTCTGACACGCAACGAGTTATCGGTGACAAGTATCAAACCCATGCCTGGCATTGACGAAGCCCATCTCCTCGGGTTGGCGGCTCTCGCCAGTTCTCAGGGCGGGGATGACTCGGTGGATGCCGCAATTCGCTACGCGGCGTCAAACAAACCTGCGCCTGACTTGCCAAAGCTTAACAAGTTCGTGCCTTTTGACCCGGCGAAGAAGACATCTGAAGCGACTGTCACAGACACGAAAGGAACTGAGCAGCGCGTCATCAAGGGCGCATTTGCTGTGGTCGCTGGTCTCGCTGCTCCCTCCCCGAGTGCAGCAGGAATCGCCGATGAACTCGAAAAACAAGGATTCAGAGTCTTAGCTGTGGCCGCAGGACCATCTCAGGCCGTGCAACTGATCGGTTTCATTGCCCTCAGCGATCCGCCACGAACTGACTCAACCGCTCTCATCTCAGAGTTGAAGACTCTGGGCGTACGCACCGTGATGGTGACTGGAGATGCCCCAGCAACCGCTGGAATCGTCGCCCACGCAGTGGGGTTGGATGGAGCCGTCTGTCCGCCCGGGCCAATTCCCGACAACGTCAAACCAGCCGATTTCGCAGTCTTTGCAAGCATCCTTCCCGGGGGCAAATTTAACCTCGTCGATGCCTTTCAAAAAGACGGCCACACGGTCGGTATGTGCGGCGACGGTGCAAACGATGCACCGGCTCTTCGCCAGGCGCAGATTGGCATTGCTGTCTCGACAGCAACCGATGTCGCCAAATCCGCAGCCGGGGTCGTCCTCACAGAGGCCGGACTCGGTGGAATTTTGGCTGCTGTGAAAGAAGGCAGGGTCACGTTCCAAAGAATTCTTACGTACACGCTGAATTCAGTAATGGAAAAAATATTGCAAGTGCTCTTGCTCGCAGTTGGACTTGTCATGACGGGACACGCGGTACTGACACCTATGCTGATGGTTATCGTGATGATCGCCGGCGACTTCCTGGCCATGTCATTGACCACGGACAGAGTTCGTCCATCGGAGACTCCAAACTCCTGGAACATAGGCAAGATAACCATCGCGGGCGTCCTGCTGGGAGTCTGTTTCCTGGCGTTTGCGGTTTCCGTTCTGGCTTTCGGAATATTCGAGATGCATCTCCGAATCGAGGCGCTCCAAACGCTCTCTGTTGTTGCGATCGTATTCGGGAGTCAGGCCACAACCTATGTCATAAGGGGACGCGGACGCCTCTGGGGACTGCGTCCAAGCATCTGGCTTGTCTCGTCCTCGGTCGCCGACATCTTGATCATCTCAACCCTAGCCGTTGGCGGGATTGCCATGGCTCCATTACCGCCTATGGTGATAGCATGCGAATTTGCAGCCGCAGCCGCATTTGGAATGATCCTTGACGGAATCAAACTTCCTGTCTTTGCTCGCCTCGGCATCTTGTAAGAACATGGAAGATAGAAAGCATAGTAGCCGACCTGAGTAAGTACAAGACCGAAGTTTGTTTCCGTCTTGCCTCTCAGGCAGAGTGCCCTTGAGTTTGACCAATCGCAGATCTTGCGATTGCTAGAAACTCATTGGCGATCAAGCTCGCGCCACCGATCAATGCGCCGTCGATGCCCGGTCGGCTTAACATCGCCGCAGCATTGTCAGGCACAACGCTTCCGCCATACTGAATTGAAACTGCTTGCGCAGCTTCGTTGCCGAAAATCTGTCCGAAACGCTTCCGTAAGACTGCATGGGCCTCCTCAGCTTGCTGGGGCGTGGCGTGATGGGCCGCATTGCCGATGGCCCAGACCGGCTCGTAGGCGATGCTGACGCGGTGTAAAGCGTCTTTGGGCGTATTCGCCAATCCAAGGCTGAGTTGC
>Ga0209208_10005040_pt1 | contig 18511 bp, 8 predicted proteins | sample S1TSphfallax_3_FD_187694 | JGI IMG/M metagenome (GOLD analysis project Ga0209208, IMG submission 187694) | Host-associated microbial communities from peat moss isolated from Minnesota, USA - S1T2_Fd - Sphagnum fallax MG (SPAdes) (version 2) | ecosystem: Host-associated > Plants > Peat moss >... | reverse complement strand
TTGTCCTTGGTTCGTAGGTTTGTGGATGATCTTTTTGTTCCTGATTTTCCAGATTTTGAGAACTTCATGTACCTTAACCAAGACTCTTTTGGTAGCGGCATATACCCAAAAACCTCTTGTGAGTTGAATTGTACATCTAAAGGCTTCTCTTGTAATTTCTTGGATCTAACTGTGAGACAGAGTCCTCAAGGTTTATTCTGTGACATTTTTGACAAACGCTCTCAACCAGAGTATATGCAGGTATTGAAATGATTACAATGCCTCATGTTCGTTCCAATATCTCAATGACTGTGAAGTTGGGGGTTATCAATAGTCAATTTTACAGATTCTTGAGACTTTGTAGTTGTAAGAAGTTTTTTGTCTTCCAGATTGTCAGTCTTATTGTCTTTCTGAAGGCAAAAGGCTACCCTGGGTTGGTTCTTAGAGAAAAATTCCTGTTTGGAATTTTCGCTTTTGGCATTTTCAGAATGATTTTGCTTCAGGTCATGTAAGTTGGGAGCTTCCTGTAAGCCCGCTTGTTCTTAGCCTTTCCCTGTTCTTTTCCCTTTCTGTCTTTCTTTGTTTCTTTGTCTGGTCTTTGTTATGGGGTCTGTTGCTAGCCAGTAGTATGGCTGAGTCTTCCCGTTGCTTCTGGAATTGTAGCAGAAACTCAGTTCGTAGGATGGTGCTTGTCATTGGCCTTTATCCACTGTAGGGAGCTGATGAAGTCGGTGGGGAAGTTGTGATAGTTAAGTCACTATCATACATACTACTGTTGATGGTCCCTGAATAGATGTGAGATTGGCACTTTTGTTCATATCGGTGTGTGTTTTTCGTTTTTTGTTTGTTTTTTGTCTCCCCTTGTTTGGTTCTTTCTGTGGCTTCCTGAGGAAGTGTTAGCCTTGCTGTTTGTTCTTCATCGTGAGAATGGAGATTTTTCTATTCTTATGAAAGATATCATGTCTTGTTTTTGGTCCAGTCTGGTCTCCAATATGCATGGTAGCAGCATTTCTGGCTACATGAAGTTGCTCTTGTGTTCTTTTGTCAATCACTAATCTCTTGTATTCATCGAGGGTGAGAAGGTGACATGCACAAGCAGGTCTAAGAGCCCTCTTGTGCCACAGGTTGTTCTTGAGTTTCACACAACTCTTACTGACAACAGCTTATTTCTCAACATGAATATGTGATTGGGAGCTCACATAGCTTCCAAGCAGAGCGGGCATATATAGAGTGTTTTCACTTATACAAAACCCAAATATTGATTCTCTATCCTCCATGTGTGCTCTGCACATGCATGGCTGGTTAAGGAGCTGAAGATGACACTGATGCTAAAGATCTAACAACCCATGGAAGAATTTTATGATGCAGAACACAGCATTATCACATATGCCTCTGTTGTCCAGGGCTTGCCCAGATCCAGACAAGAGTTGTGAGAGCTTTTCCTATTTGCTCTGTATATTTCTTTGTTGTCCAATTTCTTCATGTGTATCTGGATACACATCTACTGCAATTTCTTCATGGGTGTCCAGATCCACATCCACTGCACATTCACTTTCACATCATACTGGTTTAGAAAGGTTGTGAAGACTTATGAAATATGAGACCTGTAAAAGCAGATCAGAAACACAAGTTGAATGAGTGAAACTGTCATTCTGGGAAATGCAAAGAGATTCACCTGACCCAAACTCTGGTGACTTGAAAGATCTCCAGATGTGTAAGACATACAGTGTTCATCAGACAGTAACAATATCAAAGACAAGGGTTGCAGCCACGGGAAATGCAAGACTCACCTGTCCCTAACTCTTGCGACTTGAAAAGATCACTGGATGTATAACAACAACAAGACACAGTCATGATCATCAGATAGTCAAAAGATTGAAGAGAAGGGTTGCAACAAATCCTGAGGTTTCTTTTCTGAAGAATTGTCTTGAACACAAACAAGCCAGTTAAAACTGGTTGAAAGCTCAGCCTAGTCTGCCACTCTTGAACGAAGTTCTCCTTCATGCTGTACATTTTTGGCTTCATCAGCAATCCCATCTATCTCTAGAAGCAAAAGAATCTGCCACACAAATGGAGTGACTTCCAGCTTTACATTTTTGCTTCAGCAGCAATCCCATCTATCTCTAGAAGTTGAAATTTTTTGCCACTTGAGCAGAGTGACTTCCTGCTGTACATTGCATCAGCAGCAATCCCATCTATCTCTAGAAGTTGAAAATTTTTGCCACTTGAGCGGAGTGACTTCCTGCTGCTGTACATTGCATCAGCAGCAATCCCATCTATCTAGACGCAAAAGAATAGGCCACTCAAGTGGAGTGACTTCCTGCTATACAAAATTGCTGCTGACTACATCAGCAGCAATCCCATCTATTTTGGAGGAAAATAACACTTGGGCAAACCCCAATTGTTCCTACCTACTGCTGGGAGCTTTAATGGGTTGCCTGATGTGTCAGTACGCTTCCTTGAAGTTGATTGAAGCAAGCTCCATAGAGAGGAAGAAATGTAAATTACACAGAAGCGTACAAATGTTCTCCTGATGTGAGAGTGATCAATCGTGTTCTGGAGAGGCGTTGTTGTTGTAGCGGTCCGTGACTTGGTTGTCGTCGTCCATGTACAACGCAGATCGCGGAGAAAATATAGAGATGAAATGGGTGCAAAAAAGGCTTTCCACCTTTACTTGCAATTCGACGACTTCCTTCTCTTGTAAGGATTAAAAAGCCATCCGCCGGAAGAAGAGCCGGAGGATGACGCCTGCTCTTGGACTGCAGATGTGAGCTTTGATGGGACACCCGATGGCCACGCTCTCTGTGCATTTCTCTTTGCCTCCGCCTTCACAAATTCGACGCTGACCTCCTTCTGCCCTTCATTGATTGCTGGAAACAGTGTAGGAGAGTCTGGGAAGTTGTAGGGAGTCTTGCATTTGTGGTAGTAGAAAATCCCGGCATCATAAGCACGCGCAGCCTCCTCCGGTGTGCAGAATGTTCCCAGCCAGACCGTCTTCTTTGCGCTTGGAGGCCTGATCTCAGAGATCCACTTATTGTCCTTTTGCCGGATTCCTTTGAACGCTGTTCTCTGGACTCCCCGGGGCTCTTCTTGAAGCTCTCGAGATGCTGCGGTGCTAGCCGTTTCGTTCTCCGAGACTGAGGTGATTGATGAGTCTCCTCGAGCCCCATCGCCCTCGGATTCAAATGAAAACCAATCAACGTCCTCGCGCTGCGGCACCATCTCTGGTGCTGCTGCAGACTGGTTGATCCTGTGCTGCACTTCAGGTATTCCGTCCAGGATGTACATTTTGGAGTCTTCTTCCATCGCGATCTGATTGCAACCGTTCCAAAGACGCGTGATATCGTCGTCTGGACTAGCTATGAAGAAAGGAGGAGGAAGAGTCGTAGTATTCTGTGATACAGTTGACATGCACATCACATGCACTTGTTGTTCCTCGTAACCTCTACTTGATGACGTCCGCTTCGCAGTCTTGAAGCTGGTGGAGATGAACTTTCTGTTGTGCGGCGGCTGGCTGATGTCGAGCGAAGCGGATGGTACTCCAACACCCCGGCCAGGAAACGAGAGAGAATAGCGACAACCAGGCCGAGTGGATGATGCAGGTTGCGCATTCGGCGGCGATGAGCGTTCTCTCGACTTGCGGCTAGCAAGTCTCGGCCACGTTGCGATCCCGTTCACGAGGGATGAGAAGTGGCCGTTTCTTCGCGTCAGCAGCAAGCGAATGCATGAGGGGGACGACTTGCACGCTCTCTGCTTCAAAGAACTCCAGAAGCCCTGTACAACGCGCTCAAAAGAGTCCTTGATATCAGCCAGAAACTGGCATTGCCGGCGGGGCGCAGCAGCACACATCCCGATAGTCGGTGCCATGACAGTTTTTGCAAAAACCTTTTCTGCTGAAACACGCGGCCTAAAAGGCTTCTCCTGCGCCTGGAAAACCCGCTACTTCGTCTCCCCCACGCTCACGAAACCTCGTGACTCCGGATCGAGCAATACAGTGGTGAAGGAACAACAGATTGCGGACCTACTCACGCGAAGGAATAATACTAATTTCTTCTCGTCTGGACACACACGTCTGATGACTGCAAATGGAGAAAGAAGATCCGATGAAAGAAGGCTCTGAAACGAGTTGCCAGATTTGCATCGCAAAGAAACAAACAGCAGATGCGCAAAACCGTACACCGCCAACAAAAGCGACAAACTAAACAAGACTGATCAACAAAAGCCGGGGACAAAGACAGAATTTACCGACGACCCAGAGGTGTAGAAAACAGAGCGAATGATCAGGGCGAAAGAAGTAAGATAGACAGCAGCGAGACTCAGAACCGAGACTCCCTCCACCTGCCGCTACCGAACCGGACCTTGTAACTCCAGTAAAGAAAGAAAGTTGGCGGCAAAAACATGCAACACAACAAGATGGAGGTACTAATTTAAAGCTTCGAGTTCCTGTGGTTCGCGCAATTGTTGTTGCGCTGTGAACGTTGCTGCTTCACGACCCCTTCCTCGTTCCTGCCATGAGCTGAGGGCATCCGAACGAGAGAAGCGAAAGGCGCGTTGCAGCGAAGAGGATCGTCGGTAAGATCTGTCCGCGATGCTGCTTCCAAGCGCAAACCCCCACGTCCCAAGCTCCCCAGGTCCGCCGGTTGAACTTGACCGCGGTTTTTTCTTTTTTCTTTTTATTTTCCTTTTTTTTGGGGGGTGGGGGGGGGGCGAATTTTCGGATGGTCACAAAAAGTTTTGGAAGTAAAAATATAAAAAAATTTGTGTCAGTTTGAAAACATTTGTGAATTTTTTTGGGGAAATCTGAGCCAAAAACTACTTTTGGCTAATTTGGCAAACCAATTTTCAAACTTTTGAAACCAAAAAAATGAAAAAAAAATGGAAAAAAGAAAAAGGACCTAGTTCTTCCTCCCTTAGAATTTTTTTAATAAAAAAAACCCCAAAAATAAAATAAAAATGGGAGAAAATGAGGTATTGAAAACTTCAATTAGGCTCATTTTCTTAACACTTTGTTCATTTCCCTTTTGAATGGGCTAATGAATTGTTTGTTTTTGTTGTTCTTGTTCTTGTATTAATAGATGGGTAGGTTGGCCATCCAAATAAGAATCACATTAATCAAATGTTCCAATACATGGGAGGGAAAAAAAATAAAATTCAAATCCCTTTCTATTTTTAATAGTTGTCCTTAATAATTCTAAAGATAATTTTAAAAATAATTTCCTCATTTCCAAGCTTAATTATCTCATTTCTTTCTTACTAACTATTTGCTTGCTTTCTTAATAATTACCCTCCATTCTTATAACTACCTCATTCCTTTTCGCTACTACCCCACTAACATGGATACGAAAAATAAATTAACATGTGCCCTTTTCTTGTCCATGAAATTTATATTAATTCAAGCTAAAGTTATATTTTGATTACTACCCTCTTCTACCCTCATGCCCTGTCCTGAGCAGTGCTGCCCGCTTCTTATATTTTCTCAATATCAGCCGGGTAGGTTATTTTCCGACAATTGAAACGTTTTGTTACCCACAAGGTATGAATTTTTGTCAATTTTTGGGTACTTGACTGTTATCGATTTGCCTTATCAAGTAATACCAGCCGGATATCAATCTTCTAGGTTTTTTCTTTTTTTGGGGGGGGCAATATCCACGTGGTATTAAATTGACCTAAGAATTGTGTAGGATGTCTCCAAAGCAATACCCGACCAAAAAGGGTAAGTCTGGGTAGTCAAACTACACATACCCGGCAGGCAGGGTATTATGCCAGTTCTAGTTCATAGTTCATGCCCTCCAGGTCAGTTATTGATAACGGACCCTTCTATACTTGTTGATAACCGTTATTTTTTCAATTAACTGACCAACACTGGTCCTGACCAACATTTCAAAGAAAAGTTTTTAATTTAGCTTAAATGCTGATCATCCATAGGAAAATGAAGAAAAAATGGCAATCATCCTTATGAAGATTTAGCCAAATTTAGCTATAAATCAGATATGAAATACAAATCTTTAATCAACCTTCTTCATTTCTGGCTACACACTGAAAATCAATTCATGGTTCCAATTTTCTCATAGAGTTCTAAAAGCAAGCTTGGGTTTTTTAACTAAATAAAATAAAATTATGAGAATTTTCCAACCATGAACATATCAACTTTTAAAAAATTTAAATTTCAACTAGTTCTCACAAATGTAATAACAATTTGGTTATCTCCAATAGTTCTCACAACCTAATTATTGAATCTATTTTACTCAAACAATGAAATATGCAATGTGCACTCGAGAATGCACACTTAATATATTCCCCAATTTAGCATGACAATTTGTCCCATATTCTTTTGCCCAAAAATGTGAACATGTATTGTATATATTTGAACTAACTCTTCTCACATTAATGTTGTTTGTTCTAATACATTGGAGAACATTAAATACAATGTTAATCAAAGTGATCCATTGAAATAAAAACATTGAGCTTTGGGATGTACTCATGTTATAATGCATTCACAACCAATAAATAGAAAAGATTACATACTACCATAATATTTGGGCTAATTTGACACTAATTATATTATTTCTGAGTCTGTTGAAAATTTTGAAAATGGTATATAATTAGGTCAAAAGTTTTAGAAACCTTAAGACTTGCCATTTGCCAAACGTTCATGAAATTTGGCCATCACTCATCGATGATCAAATGTTTCAAAAGCCTTTTTTTTTGCACTAGCTCAAATATTGATTACACTAACTTAGATATTTAGTGCATTGGGTGAAAGATTATCATTGTCAAAATATCTAAAAATATTACAATCTTTTACCAAAAATAAAAATAATCAAAAGAAGGTGTCGAATTGGATTTCTAAAAATTAATTAAATATTCAACAAAAACCTATTGAACTAACCTAGGTATGTTAGTACCTACCCTTATAACAGGTATCCCCCTTCATCCTAAACCTTTAAAATGTTCACAAGTGAAAATCATTTTATAAATTAAAAATTAAAAAGCATGAAATTGTCAAGTGGGCGGGTTTTAATGCATTTATTATCAAATGGTTTTTAATAGTTGTCAAGGTAAAAACCATCCCAAAAATTGTGATGGTTCTCAATTCAATTGTGAGAATTGCCCAACATTGATACATACTAAATAGGCAAGGTCTTTATTCAATGTTTAACCAATCTCAAATGTGATAGATTCGTTACAAAGAAATTACCTTTACACCTTATTCACAACATACCATTTTTTGAATACTAGGCCAACACTAGTATACACTCTTATGTTTTAGAGGTCAATATTTAACCATTGGCCTCAAGAACTAGAAGTAGAATATTTATCCCAACTAAAATGAACTAGCACTCACTAATGCACCATGATGGATGGATAGTGTGTGAAGAGTGCCAAAATGGTTACCATCAATTGGACAATTGAACATATTTTGGTATAAACTAATTTAGAAAGAATAGATATTAGGTTACATTTTTTTTATAATAACATTTGGGCAATTGGTTTTTTTTCATTGAAACCAATTTGGTTTTTTTCCATGAATATCCTACATTTGGTCATTTGTTAATTTAACATTTATAATGATGGACAATTGCAAAAGCAAAGGCGACAAATACTATAGATTAACCATAATATTGAGTGATCCTTTGTTTCTAGCTATTTGTCTTCAATTTTAGATTCTTATTTATGACAATGAAGCAATTTTTACATGTAAAACTTAACACCCCCACAAAAGTCAGCCCAACTAACTACCCAACTATAAATTGACCAACTATGCAACGACAAAGGTCTTGCCCACTCCAACAACAAGGGAGTCTTACACCCAACAATCACAAACCCTACATCCAAATTCCAATCCAACACCCAAACCATCATTTTTCACATACAAATTTTGCAACATATATAATAGCACCACAAATCACAATTACACATTTACGTAATACATCAGGATCAATACCTTTCACAATGCAAGTGCTTTAGCATGACAAAAATTGGACAACATGAATTTTTTTTGCTAAACATAATAAAACACGTCATTTGGTGAGTAGTTAGTTGGTTTCACAACTTGTTTTTCATGAATGAAATATTGTTAAATGTTTTTTCATCCTCACCACACCCCAACACTTGAACCATTGTAATCTTTGTCAATTTCATGTAGCTATTGAGCTTTTCATTCAAGATGACAAAAAAATCTTGTTTCACAATTTGGAGATTAGATTTAGAATAAAATGTTTAGCCATTATGCAAACAATCAAGAAGGGGAGACAATAATCCCTTTTGTTATCCTAGGAGCAACCCAAAATGTTAATTTGATAAGATTCAAATGTAAAAGGAATGAATTATTTCTACTACAATAAGGTTCAACTAATATTGAAGGTACATAAAACCAAGGGCCATCAAAATTTCATGCTCAAGAAATCACCTTTGCAACTTTGAAATTAATGTTTGGGTTGTTTCAACACATGAATTTTTCATTGTAACAACAAACTTTTTGAAAGATCTTTTCATCAACCTTGATCCATAACCCATTTGTTAAACTACAAATGTGGACAAAATAATTTTGTCTTGCAATTTTAAACCAACAAACTCATGAGCTCAATAAGATTTGAACACCGGGATGGTTGCAATTTAGGATGGTTCATTTTTTGTGCCTGTAACATTCCCAAAAGTCCATATTTTAATATTAAAAAAAGAAAAAAAACACCATATAAAACCAAGGTTAAATGTGGATTATGTGGTGATTAATTAACCAACAAAGTTTAGATGAATAAATACCCAGCTAATAAACTCTTTGAAATACATGTTAGGGGAAAAAATTCAATCCAATAAAAATGACCAAGATAGGGATAGGACTTTTGAAATTGGGTTCAAATTCATTTTTCAAAAGTTCATAGCCATTTGTTGGTTCAAGTTTTTGTAATTCTTTTTGGAGTTCATGTTTGTTTTTCTAACATGTATCACATACTAAATCTTTATAAAGCATCATAAAATGAAATGATATTTACAAATTCAATTTGAATCTTCATACAAATTTAAGGCCACAATCCATGTTTCCATTAAATAAAAGTTCATTACTATAAGAAGTTTGGTGTATATTTATTGAATTTCATCATTAAGCACATATTTTTATTCAAGTTGGCAATCTTAATCAATTAAAAAAATATCATATTGATGATTTACCATACATTTATGGCATTTGAATAAAGTACAATTTGCAAAAAGTCCATTGTGATGGAAAGAGTTAACAACCCTCTCTTGGAACTACCCACCAAGAGAGAGAGAGGCAAAATCTTATGAGAATGTCACAAACAATTATGTGAAATCATCAAACATATATGAAGGTGGAACAACAAAAATTCAATGTGTAAGCACAATAAAATATATATATCAAATTTACCTTTCCAAAGTTCAATGCAAATAGATTGAAAATAGCAACAAAATCAATCATAACATTATTATACATTGAACAATTTTACATGGATGATGAAAGACAAGATAAGTCTTCAATATCATGCATTAATTTTCAAATCCTACATCATAAAAAATAGGTTAAAAGTAGGCATTTCACAATACAAGTAATAAGTTTGCAATTTACTTTTTGTAATGTGAACATTTGCAAAGTACAAGTGAAACTAACAAATAGCAAATAAAATAAAATATTGATTTTTTCATTTGACATTTAGAAAAAATGTAAATAGATTTTTTTTAATATAGTTTTATTTTCAATATGTTGATATACATATCTTGAAATTTTGAAATCAATTTAATGAATTATAAAATACTCAAAAACACTTCACAAATAGTTGTACCCATTGTTTATACAATGTAAAAAAATTCATATTTAACTAGTTTTGACAAATTTCAATATTCACCTATTTATTTATTTATTGTGAAAAAAATTGAATATAAACCTTAACATAATAATATAAGTAAGATTTAAAATATTTTAAGAGATTTATAATTATACTCGAACATTGTGCATTAAATGACAGAATCGGCCACCGCCGTGGCCGATTCTTCAATTTAATAAGAAGACCTGAAAAGCCTGCGGAATCGGCAGCTACAGACCTTTTACGTCAGTCTTTCAACAACTGAAGAATGAGTCTTAACATGGAAGAAAAAGAGGTGGAGATGGAGCTGAAACTTTAGGGTTTTGCGGAGGGACTCGTGCAAGAACGAAGAACCCCGAAATCACAATCTACAATTACTCCATCGCCGGATGGAAGACTCAAGCAGTTGAATAATCAATCTTTATTTTCCATCTTATCTCTGTGTCTTTGCCACATCAACTAGAAGGGCGTTGGCGCACCTGGTCAGTCAAAGAAAGAAGCTTTTCCTCTGGTCAAATGGCTGCCTTTTGTGGTTGTATCTTTTCATAGGGCTTTAAAGGCAAAACGCCATTCCAATGATCCTGAAGTGTAGGAGGAATTTTTCACGAGCTCGCTTCTTTGCTTCTTGTCCAAAGACGATGGCAACGGCCGGCGGGGACGGCCAATTGTGGATGCACATCCGTAAACGATGATGGAAAGAAAGTCCTCACTCTTGAAGGTGCTGGTGAGTAAGTTTTGAAAGCTGTGTAGTTTGAGGTTACGGTCGGAGGGGAAGAAAGGAAGAAAAGAAGGACGGAGGAAGCAAAAAAAAAAACGAGACATGAGAATGGGGTTGTTGGCCAAACCTCTGGGCTGGGTGGACAGTGTTGGGAATAAAGTCGGCCGTCTCCTTGCTGACAAGGCGCCGTCCTTCCGATCGCATGAGCACTCGCCGTTGCTTACTGAGGATCCCGATGAAGAAGAGGTGCCCAGCTTTACTTTGTTGTATTGTCTTTTTAGGGTTTGTGCCGTAACCCTAGCTTGGGGTGATTGATTTCATTAGAGCTTGTGAATTTCGGGATTAACCTTGATGAGCTAGGAAGCATTACCCAGCCTTATGTTTTCGTGGGAGTCTTTCTGTTCTTGTTGCTAGGTCGGGTCGAATCCTCATGGTGGCGTCAGGCAATAGGGGAATTGGTTTTTTGGCTAGCAACGTGCAGCTCTCACAAGCTGAGAATGGGTTATATGATGCAAAGAGTCTTTACTCGTGGCTTACAGCATCGCTATCAAAGCTAGAAGGCAATTTTTGGAGTGCTCAGAATCCAAAGGACATGGTCATGGGTGTTCTCTTAGAAGGCTGTGAATGATGGGATGATCTGTGTGTGTCTGCAGGCCCCCTTTGTGGGGGCAATCAGTGAATGAGAGTTAGGGCATTTTTGTGTGATTGGATTTTTGTTTTTTGATTTTGGCCAGGAGTTTGACACAGGATCAGAGAATGTGAATGAGAAGAGTGATCATGAAGGTGGGTGTAGATCAAATGAATTGGAAGATTGCAGCAATGAGGACTTGGACTTTGAAGGGCCTGACACATCCTCTCTATCTGCATTCCTTTGGAATCTTCTCTCTTGCTCTGAGGCAGACATCAGAGGTGCAGAGGAGACTGCATCATCCTCAGCTGACCATGTGCAGGTGATAGATGGATCTGTTAATGTGTCTGCAAGATCAGCAAGCAATCAAGCTGGTCAAGTGCAGGCACTACTCAAAGCAGAAGCTTGTGGGGAAGAGAATGTTACAGAGGATATGGAACTAGTAAGGACTACAGGCAACAATGAAGATGAGGCTGACTGGCAGCTGGTTGATAAACATGATTTGTTCCATTCAAGGACGATAGGAAGTGTGTCGGAGCAGGCAATGGTTTCTACAGGACCCCATGAACTTCCGGCAACATCAGATGAATCCTCTCTGATGTCTGACAGCTTACGTGGCTTTCTCCATTCAGCACTGCCTACACTTGCCAAGGGACGACAGTGGGTGCTTCTTTACAGGTATGGACATGTAGGCAACTGCACCCATGCTATGAATGTGAGCATGTTTAATGGAATTCTTACAATACTTGTTTGAGTTGCCTTATGTTACAAAGTAATGCAATGCCTGCTGATGTATGCAGTCTTCAGAAATGCACTTTCTGAAGAGGTGTTTGCCACTTACAATGTACACCCTGTTTGTGATGAGCAGTACACAGAAACATGGGATGTCTCTACTTACCCTGTATCATAGAAGTGCCATGCAGCCAGGGCCTTGCTTATTGGTATTGTTTTCCCCACTGAAACTGTGTGTTCTTTCAGCGCAGTCCCTGATTTGCTCTCCATGTTTGAATTGATCCTTTCCCTGAACTGGATACTATTTTTGTCTTGCTTTCTGTGGCTTCATGGCCATGCCAAACAAAGTTTATGATTACTCTCTGTGTGCTGTTCCTCTTTATCCTATTGCAGGGTTATTATGTCAGTGTACAAAGATTAAGCCTCATGATTGAGCAACCTCCAAGTTCTTCTCTAGATTACTAGACTGTTCATGACAGAAGACTTGGGAAACCTGTTGTAAGAGCTCTCTAATCTGAACTGGATACATTTCAATATAAAGTTTTGCATGGCTCATATCCAGGTGGCAGGGGACACAGAGGGAGTTGTGTTTGGTGGCTTGGTGAATGCACCATTGCAACCAACACCAATGAAGAAGTACCAGGTGAAGCCTTTTGTGTGTTTGCAAACTGACTATTGTGCAACAGTTGCCTTAAGTTTTTATGTCCTTCCAACACAAGAACAGTCTTATTTGATAAGGATTCTTCATCATGAGAATGGACATTTCTCTATTCTTATCAAATATATTATTTGATAAGGATTTGAGGCACTAGGTACAAGGATATGCTGTCTTGTCAGGTCCCTTGCTCCCTTTAGGGACTCTGGGGGCCTGAGTTACATTATGTGAATGGGTCCCAGTTAACTGTTGCTGGGAGCTTCTCATTGCATGGTGCTTGCATTTGTTGTACACTATTTAATGGTTCCCTTTCATGCACTAGAGTGCTAAGTGTGTTCAATCATGTCTAATGGAAAGCTGTGATCTTTGCTTTTCTCCAGGGAACTAGTGAGTCATTTGTTTTCACAAACATTGCTGACCCTCCATACATATTTCACCCCACAGGTGAGACTTCAAGATGTTGACAAATTCCTGTCCTGTAGAATCTCCATTCAGTGTTACAAATTTATGTGTAATTGTTGAGTCTTTTCTTTCCAAGGATTCTTCCAGCAAGTAAGGAGGCACATGTTTCTGTGGGGTCTGAAACCAGTATTGCATCATTTACAGGCTTGAACAGATATTTTGTGCTCTGCACGACTGAGTCCCTTGCATTTGGAGGTGGTGGTCATTTTGCCCTGCACATTGATGCAGAGTTGTGAGTAATCTGTCTCAGAACTCTTCAAGTTGCTGGCTTAAGTTTGTGCTATTTATTGATCAAGTCTTGAGAAGGCTCACATTGTTTCATGTACAGGCTGAATGGATCAAGTGGGGCTTCTGAGACATATGGCAACTGCTGCCTTGCTCAAACAGAAGACTTCACCCTCAAGGATGTGGAGGTACTTCAATCTGCCCCCCTGATTTAAGCCTCTTACAACCTTTAGCAATGTCAACCCAGTAAAGATGACAACTGCATGTTTTCCATCTATTGAAATTATTTTCAACCCCAAGCTTTTGTGTCAAAGTCTGCCAAGGTCTGGTAGTGGATTGACCGTCCTTTTTTTTATCCTGTTGGTATTTGTGGTGACTCACACAAGCTGCACTGTTGACCCTCCTACCAACAGCTAGTGTAGTACCTTCCAGCTGCAGAACTGCAGAACTGTATTTCTACTAGCCATAAACCAGGATCCAAGACCAGACACTCATGTTATCAGTCTAATTTCACAGAACCTAGAATATGCTACGGTACAAATTGGCCCTTACCATGATGGTAGCATTCACTGATTGTTGATGTAGCAAGTAGTGATACAGTTTGCCTAATCATGGGCCAGGTTATATTTAGCAGCAGTTGATCTGCCTGGTTGACACAGTAGTGAATGGTATCTTAACCTGTTTTTGAGGTAACCTTTTACACAAAGGCTGGGACACTTGGTGAGGATTGAGACCTAGTTTAACAACCCACCAGACATTTCTCTAACCAATTTATTCTTGGCAGCTCTGGGGCTTTGTCCATACATCGAGGTATACTCCCTCTTATGCAATCTTCAAGGAGCCAGAGGAGGTCCCCAGTTTCAGATCATGGTAATGGCCATGGATCTTGACCAACATGCATAAAGTAAGCAACATCCCAAAAGTTCTGTGCAATTCATGTGAATCTATGTAGTGGCCTGGTTGTTGATGAGCACCTTGATTGCATTAATTTAGGTGCTGTCATGATGTCATAACACAAGTAAATGGAAACACCATGTACAGTTAAATAGTAGTACCATTATTGTAGTGTTTATCTAGTCTCAACTCAATAGAAGAAATTTGTGCAATCCTTTAATTGCAGATAAAGGCACTCCTGTAAATAATTCTAGTGATACTGCAATGAATAAATCATCTGGCTGATATCTTCGAGAAGATTTAAGAAACTATAGGCCAGGGAGAGAGAGCCATTAATTTTGAGATACAGCAAGTCCTTTTGTGTGTAGGGTGAATAGAGCTTACTGCTTTGAAGTGGACACTTTATATAGTCTCATGCTATGCGGCTAACCTTCTTCCTGGTATTATCTCCTCACTGAAGCAGGCCACACCCTCCACAGGGTTGATTGTAAGGTTCTTAATATCACTTTTAAGGATCCCTCCATAGGTCCTTAATACTTGTAGGCATTCACAAGTATAGATTGATACCAATTTTGTGATGTATTTTAGAGTGGGGATTGGAGGAAGATTATAACCAAATTAGGGGATAAATGAGATGTGAAGGTAAAAAAATATTTAAGCATCCTTCTATGTTTTAGCTAACTACTAGTGTGACCTGTGTCAGTGGCCGAAGTGTGAACAGGATTATGTAATTGGTCCAAGTGTGAACAGGACTATCGAGTTGGTCCAAGTGGGAATACAACCATGACCATAGGGGCCAATTTTTGAAAAAAATTAATTTGAAATTTGAATTAGCTTCTAGAGATGAAAATTACCTTGAATTCAGTATTCGCACACCTTGGTGTAGAAATTGTGAAATCAACTCCAAAAGAAATCTCACTCATCAAGGGCTTTCTAGCAATACCAAGAGCTTGCTCCCCCCCCCCCAAAAAAGGAAGTTTTGATTTTGTTGATTGTTATTGAATATTGTACAATATTCAATAACTCTTGTACCATAAGGTTGAAACATTGTGAAACCACCTTTGAGCACCCCTACTCATCGAGGGCTTTCCAATGGTATCAAGAGTGTGATTGGGAGGGCTTTTCAATGGTATCAAAAGCATGATGGGTACAAGAGTGTGATTAGGAAGGCTTTTCAATGATATCAAGAGCATGATGGGGACATGAGCCTTTGGGAGATTTGAACATGACAAACAAGCTTCCTTAACCCCTAAATGCAAGAGTTAGAGAAAATTACATTGAAAAATCGACCAAATGGTCCTTCCTCATGTTTAAGGGTTAATTGATAGATTGGATCCAAGTGTATAAATTTAAGTTTTTTCTATGTTTAAATTTACTAGGTAGGATAAGTTGCCTCCATTAAACGGAAAACATGATTTCCATATATATTGCCCATGTGTACACAATATAATTCATCAAATAACGTCAATTGAATATTAATCTTGTGAGGATATACACCAAGTTTTTGACCTTTCCTTTTGACCTTTAGCAACACCACTTTACAGATTAATCAATTTATATAATAAATACAATATTTATTGCTTAAGTGAAAGTTATATACCTCCCCCTTTGTCTATGTATCCCCCCCCCCCCTTCTCCCCTGCCTTATAGATCTATTTCCTTGCTTATGACACCTCCTTTTCCTCTTAGAAGCAGGGTTATTTTTTTTAATTATAATAAATTTTTTAATGAAAAAAATCAATTTTGTGATGTAGTTGCGGTGGCCATCATCCATAAGATGATTTAACCCGATTTGGCTACATAGTAGATATGAAGATAGAAAAAACTAGAATTGTTTCATATTCTTGGCTACCATTCACATCGGAGTAATATTAGGTTTTCAATGGATGGTGCACTAGTGAGTGTTGAGTTACATGATCCCAAGTTAGAGCATCTTGGAGCTCTACCAATACCCAATTTCGGGCCTCCAACAATATTTCACATTTGGTTTACTTAACCTTTCACTAGTTTCATTCATAAACATCAAATTTGAAGTTGTAAAAGGTGAGAGAATGCAAAATATTTGACCAATCATTGTATTTAAGTAATCAAGAATAATTTTTTGATTTGTGTAGCAGCATTTTTTTTTGGTGACTAAAAGTAGTCAAAATGTTATGATAGAAATGCCATTGCTAAAATAATAAAATAAATGGGATAACAATGATAATATTGTCAAGATTTGTTTACTTTTCATGCCATGGTAGCCATTTACATGATTATAATGATAGTCTAGATTGCCACAAAAACTAAAGTCATTTAAATAGATTTGTAATTTTGCTCATTTTTATTAGAGAGTTAATAGACCTCCAATGTGGATAACAAGGCCACCTTCACAACCTTCTTCCTTCTTTCTCGTAGGCAATTTGCCTCATTTGAGTTGTTCGACAAACTACCTTTTGCCTGGTGCTTATGACACAAAAGTTGCCTCCACATTTCTAGGTAGGTATTCTAGGTATTCTAAGTGACTTAGGTTTACTAAGTAGACCTATTAGCCATGTAAGTAGCCTATTAGGCTAGACCTACTAGGTAGGTATGTAACCTAACCTAGGCTACCTAGGTTTATTAAGTAGGTACGTAGCCTAATTTAGGCTACCTAGGTTAAGTCAACCTAGGCTACCTACCTATAACCTACCTATTTATGTAGGTAATGTCATTTAGTGTAATATGTTGAAAAAAATTCATGGAAGTTGATTACAATATGTTAATCTAGAATCATGTTTATTACAATACGTTGTCTAAAAAAAATCACTTTATGAAATGGTGGTGCAATGATCAAGAATTTGACTCCTCAATGTGGAGATGAGGAGTTCAAGTCCCCACACTTGCAACCTAAGTTACCTTGGCTACTTAGGTGACCTAATTAAATAGCCTAGGAAGCCTACTAAACCACCTAACTTAGGCTACTTGGCCTAACCTAGGGGGCTTGGCCTAGCTTAAGTGGCTTGGTCTAACCTAGGTGGCTAAGTTAGGCGGCTTAGCCTAGGCTTAAAACATAAGGTTGGTAGGTAAATAAATTAGTTTTGGCATTAATTATTAGGTTTATTAATTAGGTAGGTAGGTTAGAGTAGGGTAAAATAGGGTAGGTAAGGTAATTAATTAAGTAATTGATATTTTCATATTAATTTAAAATAAAATAACTTAAATAATATATATTTTTGGTTGATGCCCAAATTATATTATTGCCATGATGGTTCAGTAAAAAATCCTAGTGAAAAAAACCCAGTTGAAAAGACCAACCAAAAGGACCTAATCAAAATGGTCGAGTCCAAATTGACTTGTCCAAAATGGCATTTTGGTCAAGTTGGACATGGGGGCAAAAAAACAATATGGGGGGTTTTTTTAACCAAAATTCCCAATCAAAAAAATCAAGATTTCTTGTAATGGATTTGGCCACTTAACCCTAAGGCTATGGATTCAAAAACTAGCCTTAATACTTTGTACACATTACAAAATCAAGGCAAGGAAGAAGATGAACTAGAGCAAGAGGAAGGTGAAGAAGACTAGATAGAACATATAGCTGTAAAAGAACTCATCAACATAGGTTCCACAACATAAGTTTCAAATATTGCTAGTCTATTTGAATAACAACCTAGGTATTATGTGAACATGCTTATAATTCCTACAATCACTAACCATGCATTTGTAATAGAGTCAGAGAACATGGTTGAAAATTTGGCACAAACTTCATTGGATGAAACTACAGAGTTTAAATATTCTAAAAGTTCAATTCAAGTGGCATCAGCATAGGGGTGTCATAGTTTGTTATCATTGCCACATCTGTTTGTAAAAAGGACTAATTGAAAAAGACCATTAGTGAATTACTCTCAAAGCCATGTTGTAACATCAAAAAGATATTTGAGGATTATGCGATAAAAGGCAATGGATAGGGAGGCAACAAAATAGATTTGAAAAAAAAAAGTAAAGAAATACAATAGAAGCAAACAAGAAAAAAACCTACAATGTTGACTATAATTGAATAACTGGCTGAATTTTTTTTGTAAAACAACAATGAGCCAATTTCATTGCAACTTGGTCATCCTCAACAATTAGAAAGGCAAAAGACAAATTTCATTTCAATTTCAAGGCGGGTTTGTGAGCTCACCTTCTTAGATAAAAGGGTGTGAATTTTGGTGAAGTAACGTAGGTGCATAAACAAGCTTAGCAACAAGCCTTGGTTCAAATTTGAGCCAAATAGGAAGTTGTAGCATCCTTGTAATAACCACAAATGGACAATTGAGCTGCTGGGTGGAATAGCTAACGGGTGGAACAACTATAGTTGAGGATGAATAAGATATCAAGAAAAGTAGCTAATGCTGGGTGGAATGGTTAAGAGAAGGAATAACAAATGTTAAGATGGAACA
>Ga0209208_10005039_pt1 | contig 18516 bp, 12 predicted proteins | sample S1TSphfallax_3_FD_187694 | JGI IMG/M metagenome (GOLD analysis project Ga0209208, IMG submission 187694) | Host-associated microbial communities from peat moss isolated from Minnesota, USA - S1T2_Fd - Sphagnum fallax MG (SPAdes) (version 2) | ecosystem: Host-associated > Plants > Peat moss >... | reverse complement strand
GCGAGCTTGACACCGCGGCCGTCTTGCGCGTTGTTCTCAAGAGCGCAAAGGGCGCGGATGCTCGCCGCCAAACAGAAAAGAACTCGCGCGAGGCTTTGGGCGGCGAGCTTGACACCGCGGCCGTCTTGCGCGTTGTTCTCAAGAGCGCAAAGGGCGCGGATGCTCGCCGCCAAACGGAAAAGAACTGGCGCGAGGCTTTGGGCGGCGAGCTTGACACCGCGGCCGTCTTGCGCGTTGTTGTCAAAAGTGGCATGCGACGCAATCCTGGGTGGCGTTTTTCTGGCGGTGACAGGTGAGGCAGGTTCCCATATTGTGGGTGACCGCCACTTCGGCGACGGTGGCTTTGGTCATATCTCCGTGGCAGGTGGCGCACGCAATCCCTGCCTGATAATGCGGGGCGTGGCGGAATTTGACGTGGGCCTCGGGCGAGAACCCGTAAACTCGAACCCAGGGGATCTCAACACCCTTGGCGGCATAGGCGGCCACTTTCTTCACTTCCGGATCGTTGGGGATCAGCTTGGCGTGGCAGAGCATGCACTTTTGCACCGACGGAATGTCGGCGGCCGCGCGGGTGTCGGCGCCGCTGTGGCAATCGGTGCAGGCCATGCCTAAGCGGACATGCTTGTTGTGCGGGAACGCAATGGGCTGCTGGGCGGCCTGTAAGCACGCGCACAAAAATGTCGCCACTGCCAGCCAGCGAAGCAACTAATCCATTCTCCTTAGAGGATTAGCTTATCTCATTAGTTTTGGATCAGCTTGCTTTTGTTCGTGAATCGCGAATGCGAATTACCAGCATATACAGAACGATGACGACATTGGCGGCCAGCACACCGACATGCTCCCAGGTCGCCCGTTCAGCCACCTTCATCAGTTCGTAAGGCAGGTAGATTGCGCCGGAGAGCAGGGCAAACCATTCCGCCCACACGCGCCGGTTCCACAGCCCCCAGGCCTCAATGAAGCGGACGGTGGCATAGATAGTTGCGCCTGCGGCAACCGTCCAGACTGGAGAGTCGCTGATGCGGCTGGCGCCGCGCAGGAAGCGCTGGGCAAAGTGCTGGTCGAAATCCACGTGCAGGTGAAAGAGCAGATCCTCGGCGTAGTCTTCTATGCGGCTATGAACGGCCAACAGAAGAATTACCAGGATGACCACCAGCACGCCTTTCCCGGCTTCCAGAGCGGCGACGGCGCGCAGGCCGACGCGGCTGGCGCGCTCATCGATGGATTGGGGCGACGGGGACTGCGGCGGAGGCGGGTGCGGCTGCGTGATTGGAGAGCCCATGATTAAAGTTACCGCTTGCCCATTAAAGCTGGCGCTTCGCTGGGCCGAATGTACCTATATGAATGGGTGGTTATGAATGGGCGCTATGACTGGGGCCTAGTGGCTCTATCCATCTCGCTGGCAATAGGTGCATGTTATACGGCGCTGAACGTGGCGGGGCGAATGGCGCAGACATCCGGGCGGGTGCGGGGCGCCTGGCTCGGTGGCGGCGCTTGCTCGTTAGGGCTCGGAATCTGGGCCATGCATTACATTGGCATGCTGGCCTTTCAGCTTCCCATCCCGGTTTCCTACAACGTGCCCATTGTTCTGCTTTCCCTGCTGGCGGCCATTGGCGCGTCGGTGGTGGCGCTGCTGGCTTTTGGCTGGGACCAACTGCGGCCGCGGTATGGGGTGGGTGCCAGCCTGGCCATGGGAACGGGCATTGTGGCCATGCATTATTCGGGGATGAGCGCCATGCGGATGGCGGCGGTCATGACCTATAACCCATGGCTGGTGGCGGCTTCGGCCGTGCTGGCGGTGGGCGTTTCCTATGTCGGTTTGCGCCTGGCCCGCCGCGTGGGCGATGAACGCGGCAAACTGGCCGGCAGGAAGCTGGGCGCGGCGTGCGTCATGGGCCTGGCCATTTCTTCCATGCACTACACCGGGATGGCGGCTGTTTCCTTTCACCGCTTGGCGGCTGGCCAGATGGCGATGGATGCCAGCGGCGGCGTCAGCATTACGCGCCTGGGCATTGCGGGCATTGCGATTTTGAGTTTTGGGGTTCTGGCGCTGACTTTGCTGGGCTCCATGTCGGACCGGCGCTTTTCCGCCCAGAAGGAGGCCTTTCACGCCGATCAGGAACGCTGGCGCCTGGTGATGAGTTCCAGCCAGGAAGGCTTGTTCGATGCCAATCTGGTCACCGGAAAGACGTTCTGGTCGCCGCGCTGGCTGGAGATTGTGGGCTATGGCCCGGAAGATAAGGCGTTGGCACGGAACGATATTTGGGAACAATTGCTTCATCCGGAAGACCGTCCGGCGATTCTGAAGCAGGTGCAGGAGTATTTTGCCAGCGGACACGGCGCGCTGGACATGGAATACCGCATGCGGCATCGCGACGGCGGCTGGCGCTGGATTCGGGCGCGCTCGCAGGCCGTGTGGGATAGCCACGGGCGGCCCGTGCGGCTGGTGGGCTCGCACGCCGAAATCACCGAGGCCAAGGAGGCGCTGGCCGAGCTGAAGGCCAGCCGGGCGCGCTTCGGCGCGTTCATGGACAACAATGCGCTGATTGCCTACATCAAAGACCCGGACGGGCGCTTTGTCTACACCAACAAGACATTTGACCGGACATGGAACCTGAAGCCGGGTGAATGGGTGGGCAAGCTGGGGCGGGAGGTTTGGCCGGCCGCGATTGCCGACAGCGCGCGCCAGGCCGATTTGCGTCTCTTGGAATCGGGCACCGGCACAACCCTGACGCAGTTGATGCAAACGCCCGATGGACAGCAGCGGCAATTTCTGACCACGCGCTTCTGCTTCCCCGACGCCACTGGCGGCAAGCTGGTGGGCGTGGTCTCCATCGATGTGACCGATCAGGCGAAGAGCGAGGAACGGCTGCGCCAATCGGAGGCGCGCTACCGCGAATTGTTTGAGCGCAATCCGCTGCCATGCCTGATTTACACCATCCACGATTTGAAGATTATCGACGTGAATGAAGAGATGGTGCGGCATTACGGCTGGTCGCGCGAGGAAATGCTGGGCATGTCGGTGAGCGCCATCCGGCCCGTCGGCAAGGCGCAAGCCATTGAAGAGGAGCTGCGCGAATGCTGCCGGACGCATACGCGGACCAAGCCGATCCAGCACCTGAGAAACAACAAGAGCACAATCTGGGTGGAACTGTCCAGCCAGGAGACGGAATCGGGCGGCGTGCCGGCGCGCCTGGTGCTGGCGCACGACATTACGGCCCGGCTGGAAGCGGAAAATGAGCTGCGCAAGGCGCGCGACCAGATGGAGAGCCTGGTTGTGAAGCGGACGATGGACCTGCAGTTGAGCGAGTCGCGCTGGCGCGGTTTGGTGGAAGCGCTGCCGCAATTTGTCTGGATCACAAACAAGGAAGGCCACTGCAGCTACATCAGCAACCAGTGGGTGGAGTTTACCGGGGTCGCGCTGAAAGATTTATTGGGCTTGGGGTGGCTGAAGACCATTCACGGCGCCGACCATGCCGGGGTTAGCGCCTGCTGGGAGGCCGCCAATGCCACGCTGACGCCCTTTGAGCTGGAATACCGCATCCGGGCCAAAGACGGTTCGTACCGCTGGTTTGTCTCGCGCGGGCGGCCGATTGTCGAAGCGGACGGTTTGCTCAGCCACTGGATTGGAACCTCCACCGACATCGACGATCAGAAGCGCAGCGAGGAGCGGCTGGAATCGGCGGTGGCCGAGCGCACGCTGGCGCTGGCGGAGGCGCGCGACCGCGCCGAATATGCGGCGCAGGCCAAAAGCTCTTTTCTGGCCGCAATGAGCCATGAAATCCGCACGCCCATGAACGGCGTCATCGGCATGACGACGCTGATGCTGGACACGCTGCTGACGTCGGAACAGCAGTGCTATGTGGACACCATAAGATCCAGCGGCCAGGCGCTGCTGGCGATTATCAACGACATTCTGGACTTTTCGAAAATTGAGGCCGGCAAAATGGTGCTCGAAAGCATTGAGTTCGATCTGGAAACAGTGCTGGAGGAATCGCTGGAGCTGGTGGCGGCCAGCGCGGCCCAAAAGGGGATTGATCTCTCCCTCGACGTGGCGGACCAGGTTCCGCTGAGCGTGTTTGGCGATCCCGGACGCTTGCGCCAGATTCTTCTGAACCTGCTGTCAAACGGCGTGAAATTCACCGAGTGGGGATCGGTTTCCGTGGCCGTCTCGCGCGAAGCCGTGCGCGACGATGTCATAGTGCTGAGAATCGCGGTGAGCGACACCGGCATTGGCATGACAGCCGAACAGCAGGCGGGCCTGTTTGAGGCTTTCATGCAGGCTGACCGGTCCACCACGCGGCGCTTCGGCGGCACCGGCCTGGGCCTGAGCATCGCCAAACGGCTGGTGGAAATGATGGGCGGAACCATCGGGGTTTCAAGCGAAATCGGCCAGGGGACAACGTTCTGGTTCAATTTCTGCGTCAAGGCGGGAACCATGGCGCCGACGGAGAGTCTGGCTGGCAAGCAGGTTCTGCTGATAGCGGGCGACGAATCGCCGGCTTCGCACGTTTTGGTGCGGCGTCATCTGGAACGGGCCGGGTTGGAGGTGTTCGACATTCACGGCCGCGAACTGGCCGCTCATCCCGCCGATGCCCCGCATTCGCTGGTGATTGTGGACGCGACGCGGATTAAAGAGCCAGCCGAGCTGCAACTGCTGTGGAACCAGAAGCGGCCCATTCTGGCCATCGGCAGCTCTGCCGACTGGGATGCCAGCCAGTTGCCGCCGGAGGGCGCGCGGATCTCTTATGTTTCAAAGCCCGTGCGCTGCATTCCGCTGCTGCTGGCGGTGGACGCGGTGCTGCGCGGGGAGACGGACGCCGCGGGCGCGGGCGGCCGGGCGCGCCGGGGCAAAAAACTGGAGCTGTCGCGCGTGCTGGTGGTGGAGGACAATCCCGTGAACCAGGTGGTCTCGCGCCGCATGCTCAGCAAGCTGGGCTGCTTTGTGGACGTGGCGGCAAACGGCCGGGAAGCCTGCGCCGCCATGCAAACCCGGTCCTACGATCTGGTGTTTATGGATTGCCAGATGCCCGAAATGGACGGTTTTGAGGCGGCGCGCATTATCCGCAGCCGGGAATTAGGCAACCGGCGGACGCCGATTGTCGCGCTGACGGCGGGCGTGCTGAAAGAGGAGCGCGACCAGTGCTATGCGGCCGGAATGGACGATTTTTTGTCGAAGCCAATTGACCGGAACGAGCTGGAAATGACGGTGGAAAAGTGGCTGCGGGTGGGAGTGGGAGTGGAGAAATTAGTGAGCTAGCCTTCAACAAACAAAAAAGGGGACAGACGAATCCGTCTGTCCCCTTTTTTTCAACGCCTTCTCGCTATTTCACGGTGCCCGGTGTTTTCGGTGCCGCAGGTGTGCCCGGTGCGGGCGCCGCGGTCGGGCTCGGGTTCTTGTCGTAGAGCGCAATAATGTCCGGCGTAATGTCAATTGCGCTGGCGGCGTAAAGAACCGGGGTGTTGGGGTTGCCCACGTCCAGAATCAGGCTGTAGCCATTGTCCTTGGCATATTTTTCCAGAATCGCCATCATGCGGCTGCCCAGGCCTTGCAGCAGCTTCTGCTGCTCGCCCTGAAAATCTTCCTGGGCATCCTGCGCGTCCCGCTCCAGCCGCTTCTTCTTTTCGTCGATATCGCGCGCCATCTGGTTGCGCTTTTCCTCGCTCATCACAGACCCGCCCTTGGTGAGCTGGTCCTGAAGCTGGACAATTTCGTTCTGGCGCGAATCGAATTCTTTCTTCTTGGGGGTGAACTTGGCTTCCAGCGCGGCCGTGGCCTTCTGCCCGTCCTTGGTGCCGGCGATGGCGCCGTTAATGCTGATCACGCCGACTTTGCCAGGCGTCGCGGTTTGCGCGTACGCTCCCACGGACAAAGTCACAAAGGCCGCGGCGGCCATCCAATTACTTCTCAAACTCATCAACTTAATAAATTCCTTTCGCGCCACAATTACATTAAAACGTTCGCCCAATGGAGAAACGGAATATCGATCTCCGCTCGTCGAACGAGATAGCCTGCCCGAAGGCCGCAAGGGCGCTCTGATAAGTCGCATTGTTGTCGAAAAACGATCGGTCAGCGACAATCGGGGGCTGCAGGTTTACATTGACGTAGCTTACATTATACGCCCAATACAGCCGGAAGGGAGCGTTCACCACGGGCATCAGCACTTGAAGCTCCAGGCCGACCGAGACGCGCGGTTTTTCGGTGCCCGGCGCGAGATAGGCTTTGCGCCCGAAATCAGCCTGCGGGAACAGCGCGTTCAGGCTGCTGACTTCAATCGGGTTCAAGCCCAACTGGCTGGGCAGCGAGAGCCGGTCGATGCCGGCGTCGATAAAGGGCGCCAACCCGACCGGGCCAAAGATCGGGATGCGGTATTCGAAGTTGACCACGCTGGCGGTGTCGCCGCCGGGCAGGATCACCTGGTAAGTGGGAATCGTTTTCGTGACCGCCACTTCGCTGATGGAGCCGTCGGAATTGATCACCTTTTGCACGCGCGCCGATCCGTCTGCGTTCAGCACGTTAATCGATTCCGATGTCGGAATGTAGGCGATCGGGCTGATGGTCCGAATGTCGAAGCCGCGGATATCGTCTTCGCCGCCCAGGTAATAGCGGCTGTAGGGCGGGGCCACTTTGCCGCCGTAACCGGTGATAAAGCGCGTGTTCATGTGCATGCCGATCACGTTGCCCTTGAAGAAGCCATGACGGAAGTAAGCCACGTCGATATTGGGCTGCAGGGTGTTGACGTTGCCGCCAATCGCCGTTCCGGTGTAGCCAAAGCTGAAGTTCACGCGCAGGCCCTTGGTCGGCGTGATCGGGTGGTTCACCGTGTTGAAAGCATAGGTGGGCGTGATGGTGCTGGACTTGATGCCTTGCAGAGCATTCGGGCCGCCCACGCCTTCAAAATCCAGGTAATCAAAGTACGCAGTGGCGGCCGTGGTCAGCGGCGTGATCGATTGGTCGCTGAACGAATAGCTGAGGCCCAGCCGCGCAAAGCTGCGGCGCAGGTTGTAGCTGGCAAAGGTGGTGAAGCCTTTGCCGTTGGTGACGTAATTCAGCAGGTTTTGCGTGCCCAGCGAGTTGTAATAGCTGATCAGGTTGGTGCCCGCCAGGACCGATGCCTGTTCGCCCTGGTTATAGCTGTAGCGGTTGTAGAACACCGTGACGCCAGCCTGGACGGGTTTGTCGAACAGGTAAGGCTCGGTAAAGCCCAGCGTGACGTTGTCCAGCAGCGTTCCGATTTGCGCGCTCAGGCTGAGCGTTTCGCCCAGGCCCAAAAAGTTCTTGGTCGAATAAGAGAAGCCGATGAAGCTGCCGGAGATGCCGGAGACGCCGCCGTTCAACTGAATGGAGTTCTTGCCGCGCTCTTTCAGCTTTAGCAGCAGGTCCACTGTGTTGTTGCGCGTGTCGCGCTTGACGTCGGCCGCGTCTTCCGGTTTCAGCGGATCGAAGTAGCCAAGCTGATTCAGGCGGAGAATGCTGGTTTCCCAAAGCTGCTGGCTGTAAAGATCGCCTTCGTCAATCAGCATTTCGCGGCGAATCACCTTGTCGCGCGTGTTGGTGTTGCCCTGGAAATCGATGCGGCGCACGAAGAACTGGTGGCCTTCATCCACGTCAATGGTGAGGTCAATCTGGTCTTTGACGCCAGTGGCGATTTCAGGATCGGGCGACGGAACAAAGTCGATGTAGCCGAAGTTGCCATACAGCTTGCGCAGATCGTCCAGGCCTTTTTGCAGCTTCTCGGTGGAGAAGATATCGCCGGGGGCCATGCGGAAGACTGAGCGGGCAATCAGGTCCGGCGTGCGGAACAGCTTCATGCCGATGAAGCTGACCTGGTGCAGGCGATACTGGTCGCCTTCACTCAGAACCATGGTGATATCCACGCGCTTGCCGGGCTTCTTTTCGTTCAGCAGCGGAATCTTGATGCCCTTGCCGTAAACATCGTAGATTCGTTCGGAATGGCCAATGACGCGCGCCGTGAAGTAGCCTTTGGATTGATAAAACTGGCGGATGCGTTCGCCGTCTTCTTCAAGCTTGGTCGAATCGTAGGTGCGGGCGAAGAGATTTTCAAACAGCAGCGAATGCGGAATGCCGATCGGCTTCAGGTTCTTCATCGCGTTCACCACATCGCGATGAGAGAAGGCGGTGCGGCCGTCGAAAAGGATGTTGCCCACCTTGACCTTGGGGCCTTCATCGATGGCGAAGATCACATCCACGCCGCTGGGCGGCACTTGGCGAATCTGCGGCGTGACGGTGGCGTACTGGTGGCCGCGCTCGGCTTCATATTCAGCCAGAACGTTGCGCGCGCGCTGCACTTTGCCGGGATCGTATTGCGATTCGGGAGTCAGCGTGACGTGGCGTTCCTTGAAGCGGTCGAGAATTTCCGACTTGCTGATGGATTTGTTGCCCGTGTAATCAATGGTGTGAACCGTGCGGCGTTCGGTGACGACAAAACGCAAAATGACGCCGCCGCCAGGGCCTTTTTCGGTTTCCACTTTCAAATCGTCAAAACGGCCGGTATTCCAAAGGGCAATAAAATCGCGATGGATGGCGTCCAGGTCGTAAGGGTCGCCCTTCTTGGTGAAAATAAGCGCGCGCAGGGTGTCCTGCGGCACTTTCTTCTGGCCGCGGAACTCCACGCTTTCAATGATGTTGTCGCCCACCGGCGCAACTTTCGTTTCCTGTATGCCGTTGGCGGGCGGAGGGGTAGCGGGCGCGGGCGCTTTCTTGCCCGGGTTCGCTTCCGGAACCGTTTCAAACGGGTTGGCGGGCTGCTGCGGCTGGGCAGGCGCCGGCTGTTGGGCAGGGGCTGGTGCGGCTGGAGTTTGAGACTGCGATGCGGAAACTGTGGCCTCACCCTGCCCCAAAACGGGCGCTGCTGCCAGCGGGAGCGAGAGACAAAGGCTTGCTGCCAGCGAAACAGCACAAGACGGCATACGCAGGCGGTGAGGCCTGTGGTGACTCATTTCTAAAAGCAAATCCTTTCCAACCCGCAATGAATTCTGGCCGAATACTAAGCGGAACACTCCCCTGACGTTAGTGGCCAGACTCCGGTTTCACATACCACCGTGAACCCAGGAACGGGCAAAGAACGAACAACCCCGGTATTCGAACCTGAATTTCCTAGTGTAGCCGATGATGTGCGCTGTGATTGCCGCCTGTCCCGCCAGCTAAAAGGTAAATTTCAGCGCCGCCTGCAGAATTCGCGGCGCGGCCGCGCTCACCACGTCGCCGAAAGACGTGCTGCCAATGGTTCCATCCACCGACAGCGGGCCGAAAAACTGGGTGTGATTGAAGACATTAAACGCTTCCACCCGCAACAGCACGTTGGTGGTTTCGTTCAGGGCGAAGCGCTTGCTCACCGCCATGTCGAAATTCTCCGCGCCGGGGCCATAGATAAAGCGGCGCGGGCTGTTCCCTGGGCTGCCCAGCGCGGGCAGGCTGAACAGCGCAGTGTTGAAGTAAGACAGGCCGTTGCGCGGATTATGGTTGATTTCCAGATTGCCGCCCGCATAATCGGGCTCGTCGACGCTGGAGTTATTCACGCCATTGGGATTCGTTCCCAGCAGCGATGTGTCGTTGTTGTTCACCATCGTGATGGGGAAGCCGGAGCTGAAGCGCGTGATCCCGGAAATGGTCCAGTTGCGCGTCCAGCGGTTCCTGGACGGCAGCGTGTATTCATAACTCACCACGAAGTTGTGCTTGATATCGAATGACGAGACCGCATAGCTCAGCGCATTGTTGGTGGGGTTCACTTCTTCTCCAAGATTCGACGAATGGTCCAGCGATTTCCCATACGTGTAAGAAGCCGTCACCTGCAAAGGGCCGCTGATATGCCGCAGGCCAAGCTGCAGCGAATTGTAGTTGGAGTTGCCAATGGTTTCCTGGTTGGCGTTGCTGCCGAAGTTCGAACCCAGCACCTGGCGCGTGCCGTAAGTGTCTTCGCCGAAAGGTCCGCAGCCGGGAATGCTCAGGCACAGCGCCGGGTTGCCCGGGTTGCTTTCTTCCAGCACCAGCAAGTGATGGCCTTCGTTGCCGACATAATTCGCGCTGGCCACCGTGTTTTGGCCAATCTGCCGCTGAATGGAGAGCATGTATTGCTCGGTGTAAGGAATCTTGTTCGAAGTCACATAAGAGGGAATGCCGCTGATCGGCAAGTACTGCGAAAAATCGCTGCCGCCGAGCGTCGCCGGGAACGGCTGCCCATTATCTTGGCCCGTGGCGGCGCTCACAAACGGGTTGCTGAACAGCGGCGGCGCGGGGCTGGAGTAAGTGGTTCCATAAGGCGCGTTCACAGCCGCAACCGAAACGGTCAGCGCTTCAATGGCCGTGTAAAACATTCCAAAACCGGCGCGAATGCTGGTCTTGCTGTCAGGCGAATAAGCAATGCCCAGGCGCGGAGAAAATTCGTTTCCCGGCGGCGCGATGGTTCGCGAAACACCAGGGTCGCCCGGATAAAGAATGCCGGCGGGAGCGTCGGGAAAAACAACCGATTGCTGGCCGGGCGAGAAGGTCGAAATCTGGTTGTACTTTTCATACCAGGGCTCAATTCGGTCATAGCGCAGGCCATAATTCAGCGTCAGGTGAGGGTTCACGCGCCAACTGTCCTGCAAATAAGCGCCAACGTATTTGTTGCGGCTGTAAAAGGAGTTCAACTGGCTCTGGTTGTACTGGCTGGGCGCGCCCAGCAGGAAGTCGGCAAAATCGCTGCCGGTTTCGCTGCCCGTGAAGACAAAGCTGCCGTTGTATTGCGCGATGGGGTCGGCGTTCACCTGGTCATAATGGGCTTCGCCGCCGAATTTGACCGTGTGCGCGCCCAGGACGCGCGAAAAGCCGTCGGCAATCTGGTAAGTGTTGTTCACTTGCTTCAGTTCGTTGGTGTTGGTGCCCAGGGAAAAACTGTTGAAGACCAGATTTTCCACGCCTTCCAACTGCGGCGCAAGGGCCACAATGTTGCTGAATCCCTGCGAAGCCAGGCTGACGCCGACTCCGCCCACCGGCTTGCCCAGCGTGTTGTTGTTGCGCATGAAGCTGAGCGTGAATTCGTTCACCGCGTTGGGCCCGAAAGATTTGGTGTCTTGCAGATTCACCAATTGCGCGCGGCCCAGATAATCGGCATTGAAGCCCGGAACGCTGGCGCCGCCTTGCGCCACCGGATAAGGATTGTTCAGCGTGTAGCCGTCCAGAAAGTAATAAGCCGACATCGTTCCGAAGCGCCGCGTGCTGGCGTCAATGCGCCCCGCGCCTTTGCCATCGTTCAAGACCTGATCGTAGGAAGAGGTGGAATAGCTGCTGGTTCCGACATTGGGCGAAGGAATATATTGCAGCAGCTTTTGCGCGGGCGCGGACCAGGCACGCTGCGGTATGACCGCGTTGGGAAAAACGCACTGGCTGCTGGTGACGCAGCCAGGGGTGTAATAGCTTTCGCCCGCCGTCACCGTGTAGCCGAGCTTTTGCGACAGCAGATTCGCAAAGTAAGGGCCGCTGACGTTCCCGGTCAGCGACGAAGCCATGTCCATCAAATTGCCGGCGCGATCCTGCACCGACGGCACCGCAATGGTGCCGGTGTCGATGCCCTGAATCTGGCGCGTGCCCTGGTAATCCAGAAAGAAGAAAATTTTGTCGCGCTTGATGGGCCCGCCGAAGGTTCCGCCAAACTGGTTCTGGTGAAAGGCGGCGCGGTCGGGCGAAAAGAAGTTGCGCGCGTCCAGGTCGGTGTTGCGCAAAAATTCAAACGCGTTGCCATGAAACTGGTTGCTTCCTGATTTGGTCACGACGTTGATCTGGCCGCCGCTGAATTCGCCATATTCAGCGTCAAAATTGCTGGTCAGGACGCGGAATTCGGCAATGGAATCCAGGTTAGGAATGATGGACGTGCCCATATTCACGTCTTCCTCCACATCGCTGCCGTTCACCACAAAGGAATTGGCGAATTCGCGCTGGCCGTTGATGGAAATAGTGCCCGGATTCAAGTCGCCGGACGGCGCAAAGGTGCTGGCGCCCACGTCCTGCACGGTGTTGGCGTTGATGGAAGTGACGGGCGCGACTCCCGGCTGAAGCGACAAAAGATCTGTAAAGCTGCGGCCGTTCAGCGGCACGGCGGTCATCTGGCGGCCGGAAATCACGTCGCCCAACTGGGTGCTGGCAGTGTCCACGTGTACTTGGCTGTCGCTGACGTTCACCGTTTCGGTTTGCAGGCCGGATTGCAGCGCGGCATCGATGACCAGCGAACTGTCCGCGTCTACGCTGATGTTGTCGCGCGTGTAAGTGGTGAAGCGCGGAAAGCTGACTTTGAGCGAATAGCGTCCCACCGGCAGAACGGGAAAGGCATAGGTGCCGCCGTCGCCTGTCAGGGTGGTTTGCGTGACGCCGGTGGCCAGATTGGTGGCTGTCACTTCGGCTTTTTGCAGCACCGCGCCCGAAGGATCGGTAATGGTACCGACGATTCTTCCGCCCACGCTGGCAAGGGCAAAGGCGGCGGAGAGCAGGGCAAAAATAAGGATTCGATTTGACATGAAGATCTCAGACTGATACGGTCTTAGATACGATATCAGACTGTTGCGGTCTGAGATCCACAATTCTCGCTTGGGGGTCGAAAAATCACCCCCGAAAAGCGATTTTCCAAAGGCGTATGACCAAACCATTTTTCACGCTTCTAGCGTGCCTCTCACTCGCTGCGTTTTGCAGTCCGGCCAAAGCCAGCACACCCTGTCCGCGCTTCGACGCGGGCGTCAAGATTCAGGAGCCGGAAGACCTTTACAGCCGCAACGGCGTTTTGGAAGTGACGTTCAGTTATCAAACCCGCCTGGACAGCAACGGCAACACGCTGTATTGCTTCATGAACGCGGACGGCCAGCAGGCGCCGACGCTGCATGTCTATCCGGGCGACCACCTGAAAATTCATCTGAAGAACGAATTGACGCCGACCACCACGGCGCAGTCCAGGCAATCCATGGGACCAATGTCGATGATGGTGAGCCCGGCGGACGCCTGCGGCGATTCGATGATGACCGCGTCGTCAGTCAACATTCACGCGCACGGGACGAATTTGCCGCCCGATTGCCATCAGGATGAAGTCATTAAAACCATTGTGAATCCGGGCCAGACGTTTGAATATGACGATGTCTTTCCGGCCAATGAGCCGCCGGGGCTCTATTGGTATCACCCGCATATTCACGGCATTTCAGAGCCGGCCGTTCTGGGCGGCGCGACCGGCGCGCTGATTGTGGAAGGGTTGGAGAAGGTGAATCCGGCGGTGGCGGGTTTGCCGGCGCATGTGCTTGTGGTGCGTGACAACCTGGTTCCCGGAAATCCAGCTCCCGGCGGCGACGTTCCTTCCTGGGATTTATCGGTGAATTACATCCCGGTGGCGTATCCGGCCTTCACGCCCGCGCTGCTGATGTCGCGGCCCAATCAGCGGCAGTTGTGGCGCCTGGCGAACACTTCCGCCGACACCATTCTGGACGTGGAACTGAAATACGACGGCGTGACGCAGCCGCTGGAGTTGGTGGGTTTGGATGGCGTTCCGACTAGCAGAAGCATCACCAAGAAGCATATTCTGCTGCCGCCCGCCGGACGCGCGGAATTCATCATCACTTCGCCGTCTTTGCGCGTCCATTCGGCGATTTTTCAGACGCGCAACATCAACACCGGGCCGGACGGCGATAACGACCCGGAACGCCCCTTGATCTCCATCGCCGCTGCCGCCGACGCGCCTGAAACCGCGCCGCTTATGCCGCTGGTTCCCGCCTGGCATCCGATGCTGATTCCGCGTTTTTCCGGACTGGCCGAATCGAAGCCAACCGCGCAGCGGAAGCTTTATTTTTCAGAAGTCCTGTCGGACCCCTCCGACCCCAACAGCCCGACCAATTTCTACATCACCGTGGACGGCCAGACGCCATCCTTGTTCGACCCCAACAATCCTCCCGCCATTGTGACCAGGCAGGGCGCAGTGGAGGACTGGATTGTGGAGAACCGGGCGCTGGAAAACCATGAATTTCACATCCACCAGATTCATTTCCTGGTGCTGGAAAAGAATGGCGTGCGCGAAGCCGACCCGCAGTTTCAGGACACCGTGCAGATTCCTTATTGGTCCGGCAGCGGCCCGTATCCGAGCGTAAAGTTACGCATGGATTTTCGCGGTCCCACCGTGGGCGATTTCGTTTATCATTGCCACATTCTGGGGCACGAAGACGGCGGCATGATGGCCATCATCCGGGTCAAGCCGGCGGATGAAAAGTAAACGCGCGCGTCATCACGCCGTAACGTCCTTTCCATTAGCCTCTAGGTGGTTGCCGCTTTGGCGGCACGCTGAAAATCCACCCAGTAGAGGAAATTGAAAATGGCACACACCGTTGTTGAACATCACGAGAAGGCCGCCGAGCACCACGAAGAAGCCGGCAAGCACCACGCTGAAGCCGCCAAGCATCATGAAGCCGGCAATCATGAAAAGGCCGCCCACCATGCCCACATCGCGCATGGCCATCATCTGCATGCCGAACATCACGCCCAAGAGGCCGCCAAGCACCACGCCGGTTCGAACGGCGAATAACGGAGACGCCCGGCAAATCCCTGAAGCTCTTGCCGGGCAGTTCCCATCTAAGAGGCGTGAACCTGGCCAGAGCGCGGCGAAAATGGCGGGAGGCGCGCATGTTCGCGCGTTCCATGGCATCGCCGGATATCCCGATTCTGGCCCAAATTATTCCCATCCGCCGCTGCAATCTGGCCTGCACCTATTGCAATGAATTCGACAAGGATTCAGCGCCCGTGCCCACGGACGAAATGTTGCGGCGCATTGACAAGCTGTGCGCGCTAGGCACCGGCATTATCACCTTTAGCGGCGGTGAGCCCACGCTGCACCCGGACCTGGATTTGCTGATTCGGCGCGCGCGCCAAGGCGGCGCTATCGTCACCGTCATCACCAACGGCCTTCTGCTGACGCCGGAGCGCATCAAGCAACTGAACGCCGCCGGTTTGGATTACGTGCAGATCAGCATTGACAATGTGAAGCCGGATGAGGTGTCGAAAAAGAGCTTGCAGGTGCTGGACCGAAAGCTGGAATGGCTGGCCGAATACGCGACGTTTGACGTCACCATTAATTCAGTTCTCGGCAGCGATATTCGGACGCCGGAAGACGCGTATCAGATTGCCACCCGCGCCCGGGCGCTCGGGTTTACCAGCACTTTGGGCGTTTTGCATGACGGCTCGGGCCAATTAAAGGCGCTGAGCGCAGCGCAGGGCGGCGTCTATCAGCGCATCATCAATCTGGGCACTGGGCTCTTTTCGTTTGCCCATCACGATGGATTTCAGGGCAACATTGTGCGGGGATTGCCCAATCAATGGCACTGTCCGGCGGGCGGCCGTTTTCTGTATGTCTGCGAAGACGGGCTGGTGCATTATTGTTCGCAGCAGCGCGGGCATCCCGCCATTCCGCTGGCCGATTATACGCGCGACGACATTGTGCGCGAGGGCGCAAAGACAAAAGGCTGCGCGCCGTTTTGCACCATTTCCTGCGTGCATCAGACCGCGATGATGGAGCGCTTTCGCACCGAGCCGCGGGCCGCTCTGAATGGGATCATCGAGCGGCGCAAGGAACGCGACCCGGCCTGGAAAGCGCCCGTCTTTTTGCGCATGCTGGAGTGGGCGTTCTTGCGCGATTCGAAAACGCGGGACGTGTTTGGCGCTTTGGCGATGCGGGTGTTTGGGTTAAAGCGCGTGCCCTAATACGCTGAGCTACGCCACCACCGGAGCGTCCACCGCCCGCCAGTTCTTCTCATCCCAATACTTAACCCGCCCTTCCTGATATGACTGCACAGCCAGGCTAATCAAAACCTGCGCATGTCCCGCCGTCTCCACATCCAGCCGCGGCTTCTCCCTGGTCCGCATGCAGCTCAGGAAATTGCCCACATGCGCCTGCATCATGTCGTACTGGTCCACCGGAATATCCACTTCACTCTTGCCGAATTTATAGCCAGGGAAAGTGCCATACTGCGATTGCCCCGCCTGCGCCCCCGGCAGCCGCACAATCTCCGGCTTCAAAATAATGTTGGGCGTCGCCCCTTCAAACATCCCGTGCGGCACCATCGTGATGGTCCCTTCATGCCCGCGAATCAATCCCGGAATATGCTGCGAATTGCCCATCGACGAGCTCAGCACCAGCGAATGCCCCTCCGGATACTCGGCAATTAAATGGAACGTGTCCGGCACCTCGCGCTCGTCATGAAACGCATACTTCCCGCCCGACGCCATCACTTTCGAAGGATATTGCGGCTTGTCCCAGCAAATATTCAGCGGCGCAACCACATGGAAAAACAGATCCGTGGCAATGCCGCCGGAATAATCCCAATACTTCCGGAAGCGGAAAAACCGGTCTGCGTCATACACCCGCTTCGGCGCCGGCCCCAGCCACATTTCCCAGTCAATATGGTCGTCCCCGCTGCCGTTCGGGCCCGCCGCCGCGTCAATCGGGTAATTCCACTCGCCCTCAATCGAGTTCCGGTGATAGGACCCCTGGCTCATGATCATCTTCCCGATCATGCCGTCCGCAATCGCCTTCTTCGCCTTCCACCACTGATCGGCCGACGTCGTCTGCGAACCCACCTGCAAAACACGCTTGGTCTCATGCACCGTGTCCACCAGTTGCCTCACTTCGTCCAGCGTGTGGCACATCGGCTTTTCCAGGTAAACGTCTTTTCCCTGGCCCATCGCATCCAGCGCCACCTGCGCGTGCCAGTGGTCAGGCGTCGCCACAATCACCGCGTCCACTTCCGAAAGCGCCAGCACCTCGCGGTAATCGGTGTAGCCCTTCACCTGATAAAGGTCCGCCTGCTTGCGCTTGCGCTTCTCATAGACATCGGAAACCGCCACAATCTGGCAGGCGTTCTTGTTATCTTGCCCGTACTTGGTAAACGATTGAGCGTCGGACGAACCCCGCCCGCCGCAGCCAATCAGCGCCACGTTAATCCGGTCATTCGCGCCCAGGATGCGGCTCGGATTCACCTTGGTTTTCGCTTTCGCAAACGCATTCAAGGCGAGCGCCGACCCCGCCGCCAAGCCGCTCGTGCGCTTCAAGAAATCGCGCCGGCCGAATTGATTTTCTGACATGGACTACCTTCCCAGTTTGGAATTTCGCGATGCCTCGCTCCCAAGAGTTTATAGCATTCACGGCGAACCCAAAAATTTTATCTCCCCCATTTTCTAATCCTTGCCTCCCTTTCTCCCGATAACTCTATAGCAGCCCCCTTCACCCTCAAACTGAGAACAATTCTCCCGGAGACACACAAAATGCATATAATCAAATACAACCTATGTCACAAGGAACTGCCGTGGCACTAACACAATATAAAGACCGTGTGGAAGCCGAAGTGGAAGCCCAAGTGGCAGCCCAAGTGGCAGCATGGATGCACTCAAATGAATCGGGAACGCTCGATCCCCGAACCTTGGGCAAAGTTTCCAGCAGCGCCGCTGACGCGCTCGCTTTATCCATCGAACTGGCCAATCTGGTGGAAGCCGGAAAATTGCAGGTAAACTACCGGGTCGTCACCCCGTCGGGAGAACTGTCGAACGACGAATTCGCCAACCCCAGCCAGATTCCCGCCAAACTGCGGGATTCAAAAGCGCGCGAATTCGACACCGCCTACTCCGACATCATCCCCGTCTACCGGCTCAGCTAAAACACCGGCTTAAACTTTGGACGCAACCGCCCAAATTCTGGAAATCATCCTGCCCTTCTATGCCAAACGCATAACTGATCCGGGAAATATCGGCCGCCAAAAGCAAGAACTCTTCACCGAACTAACCGAAAAAGGCTTCGCCCGCGAATCCCAAATCCTGCTCGCCTTCGACGCCATCTTCGCCAGCATGGCGCAACCCGTCCACATAGACCTGCGCCACGCCACCCTAACCCACTCCACCCTCTCCATTCGTTCTTCCGTCCAGATCCTGTCCCAATCACCAGACTCCCAACCAATCGCCGCCGCCCTAAACGCCCTCACCGAAGCCATTCAAGCCGAAAGGCAACTCGCCGACAAAAACCGCGCCGAAGCTCTGGAAAAACTCTCCTTTATCGCCAAACAAGCCGAACTCCCCGCGTCCCAGCGCTACCACTCCATCCTCGAATCCGCCCTGAAATCCATCCCCCACTGGTTTCCTCCGCAACCGCCCTGAAAAACGCCTGGCTCCAGTTCGGCCCCGGCATCGTCGCCTTCTTCCAAAGCCAGCTAGGCTAAATTCGCAACCCAGTTGACAACGCGGCCAAATCCCCCGTACACTTAGAAGGTTTGGCGAGTTGATTTCTTCGGCTTCTGAGCTACCTTGTCTTTCCAAAGGCATGCGTCCGGAAGTCGGGCCCCGCTGCTGACCTGTTAAACCCTCCTTAACAAGGATGGCCACGGCAGAATCGGTACGGGCCAGTCCCGAAGTACAGACCCTCGCGGTTTAGAACTGGTGAATACGCTATATCAGTTCTCTGGCAGTAATAAGCAGCCTACTTGGTCCTTGATAAGACAAGTCTGTGCCTGCGGACA